>Ga0208357_1001240_pt1 | contig 18899 bp, 22 predicted proteins | sample NGESurdeep092012_6_FD_184487 | JGI IMG/M metagenome (GOLD analysis project Ga0208357, IMG submission 184487) | Arctic peat soil microbial communities from Barrow, Alaska - NGEE Surface sample F52-2 deep-092012 (SPAdes) | ecosystem: Environmental > Terrestrial > Soil > Wetlands > Peat ... | reverse complement strand
GCGGAGTTGGTTGTAGTCATTGGTCTTTGGTGTCACTTGTCTCGCCCTTATGAAATGAAATTTGTCAGCGGGTGTCTCACGCGGGCCTGACGGTTAGGGTAGAGGGGCTGACCGTCCCGTTAAGAGTTGAGCAGGGAACTGTTGAACCGGCAACGCTGGATCTCAATCATTGATCTCTCATCGGCGATGGCGGGCTACATCGAAAACTTCTACAATCCACAATGGTGTCACAGCTCGATGCAGCTGAAGAGTTGCAACTAACCCAAACCCAGACGACACTCGCATAAACGAAGTCGCTATCCGGGGTCAAGGCCACGTTGTCCAATGCTTGGGGTCATGAATCGGCCTGGGAATTCCGGAGGCTCTCCCGCTTGGGAGAGAGGATGGAATCATGGAAAAGAAGCGAACTGGGTATAAGCGGTATCCGTCTGAGTTGAAGGAACGTGCGGTGCGCATGGTCCTCGATCTTCAGCGGTCAGATCCCGGCGATAAAAGTGTCATCTCGAGGGTGGCTCGACAGCTCGGGGTGGGTGAAGAGTCGTTGCGCGTCTGGGTGAAGCGAGCTCAGATCGACGCGGGCGGGGACTCGCGCGCCAAGAGGCGCTTCACGACGCACGCTGACGCGAACAATCTACGAGCGCCGGACCTCGTCAATCGAGCGTTCGTGGCCACTCGACCCGATCAACTTTGGGTTGCCGACTTCACTTACTGCTCGACGTGGAGTGGCGTCGTCTACGTCGCGTTCATCATCGACGTCTTCTCTCGGCGACTCGTGGGTTGGAAGGCCAGTCGTTCGATGACCGCCTCACTCGTCGTCGACGCACTCAACATGGCGGCCTGGACGAGGCGCACGAAACTCGATGGTCTGACGTGCCACACGGACGCGGGCTCGCAAGGCGAATTCAACCGGTTGTCGCAACACCCCATGACAACGGAGGTGTTCGGTGGTTCGTCGACAACAAGCAGCAGATCGCGCAGTGCGACAAAGGATGAGGTCGCCGGGACATCCACCGTTTCCGCGCGAAGTCGAGCGACTGTTCTGGATCGAAATTGCCAAGGGTCTTCCACCCGCCGAAGCGGCGCTCGCCGTCGGAGCGTCACAGCCCGTTGGACAACGTCGATTCCATAATGCTGGTGGGATGCCACCATTCAGTCTTGAACCATTGTCGGGCCGTTACCTGTCGTTCCAGGAACGTGAAGAGATCGCGCTATTAAAAGTGCAAGGAGCGGGAGTGCGACAGATTGCCCGCGCCATTGGTCGTGACCTGTCAACAATCTCTCGAGAGCTGCGCCGCAACTCGGCGACGCGCACGGCCAACCCTGGCTACCGCGCCTCAGTCGCCCAGTGGAAAGCCGAGTTGGCCGCGAAGCGTCCGAAGCCGGCCAAGTTGGTGAGCAACCCAGCACTGCGTGCCTACGTTGAAGAACGACTATCGGGTCACATCACCCGACCCGACGGAACAATTGTTACCGGGCCACCACCTCCGCGCTTCACGGGAAACGGCAAGCCCCATCGCAAACACCGGGCCTGGACGCGCGCCTGGAGCCCCGAGCAGATTGCGAGGCGCTTACCCTTCGATTTCCCCCATGATGAAAGTATGCGCATCAGTCATGAAGCCATCTATCAGTCCCTCTACATCGAGGGACGCGGCGCTCTCAAGCGTGAACTGGTCTGGTGTCTTCGAACGGGCCGTGCACTGCGCGCACCGCGAGAACGATCCCGTCGCGTGACGTGGGCCCACGTCACGCCCGAGACGTTGATTAGCGAACGTCCGTCAGAAATTGAGGATCGGGCCATCCCCGGTCACTGAGGGAGACCTCATCATTGGCCTCGAGCGGAGTGCCATTGGCACCGTCGTTGAACGCACCACCAGGTTCACAATGCTGGTGCACTTGCCTCGTGAAGAGGGTTACCGACACAAGGAGACACCGAGGAACGGCCCCGCCCTCGGTGGTTACGGGGCGGTCGCGATGAAGAACGCACTCACCAACACCATGTCCACGCTGCCGACGCAGTTGGCCCGCTCATTGACGTGGGACCGCGGAAAGGAGTTGTCCGCACACGCACAGTTCAAAGTCGAAACGGGCATCCCAGTGTTCTTTGCCGACCCGATCAGTCCTTGGCAACGCGGCACGAACGAGAACACCAACGGTCTGCTTCGCCAATACTTCCCCAAGGGCACGGACATGTCGTGTTGGTCAGCTGAAGACCTCGAAGCAGTCGCTCACGGACTCAACACGAGACCGAGAAAAGTTGTCGGATGGAAGACACCCGCAGAGGCATTTGAGGAACACCTACAATCACTTCAACAAGCAGGTGTTGCTTCCACCAGTTGAACCTAGTCAATACACATCCGTGAGCTACACCGACCGAATTGACGAACTGGGCGTGCGAGCGTCGATCGGCACCGTCGGTGACAGTTTCGATAACGCCATGGCCGAATCGGTCGTGGGCATCTTCAAGACCGAACTACATCGCAACCCCGCGGTGCTCGCTGACAACGGTGGCCACTGGCGAGGGCTCGACGACCTCGAGGTCGCGACGTGTGCGTGGGTGTCGTGGTTCAACGAGGGGCGCCTTCACGGCGAACTTGATGACCGCACGCCCGTCGAAGTCGAGGAAGAGTATTCTCTCTCAGATCAAGCCAAGGTGGCGTGAGATTTCCAAGTTCGGAAGTCTCCAGGAAACCCAGGCCGATTCATCAAGCCCAAACTGGGCAGTTTCCGAGGTTCACTTCAGAGAACGACGTGCGTGTTGGTAAGATGCTAGTGAAGAGATGATCTGAATGAAGAGATGCTCTGAACTCTTGGCGGCGAGATGCCTGAATCTTCATGATCGGATGAAGAGGCAAGTGTATGAACTCATGCGCCCTTCGAAAACTGCTTCGCCAGACGGCTCTCGTTGGGGAGCGTTCAACCTGTAGAGGTGGAAACTTGGGGCGTGAGACTACGATCTCTTTTTCCGTACGGAGTGACAGGTCGAAGACGAACTTTGATCAACACGTAGACACATCGGAGCGCATCGCCGAGGCGGATCTTCTTCCCCTCTTCCTTGCTGCGACCAACGTAACTAATGGGTACCTGGAACGGACGAAAGCCGGCGCGGAGCACTTCGGCACTCAATTCAGTGTCTAATCCGAAACCGCCTTCATCAAGGTTAAAACTATTTACAAGTGGCATCGGCACGAGCTTCAAACAAGTGTGCAGGTCCGCTATCGCCGAACCAAAAAGTATGTTGGCGATGAGCGTCATTGACTTGTTCCCGATCGCGTGCCAAAGGGAAGGGTGCACCGTTCCAAACCCGGACATCCGGTTGCCATACACAACTTCAGCTCTACCGGAGAGGATCGGAGTCACAAGTCGCGGAATGTCCTGAACGTCGTATTCGTGGTCAGCATCGAAAATGAGTAGGTGTGATCCTCTGGCGGCGGCTATGCCTGTACGCACCGCCGCACCTTTTCCGAGATTCGCGATGTGGTGAATACGGACGAGACGAGAGTCGTCAAGCGCATCGATCAAGGCTCTAGTACCGTCGGTGGAACCGTCGTTCACAACGATTACTTCGAGTTCTTTCCCCGGTACGTCCAGGGACAAGAGGTCGTCGAGGACCCTGAGTATCGTAAAATCCTCGTTATACGAGGGAACTATGATGGATAGGCGAAATGGCGCTAACTCGCTGGAAGAGTCGGTGTACATTCCGGGCCTCAATCCAAGACCGCAAAGGTATTTTTCAAAGCCCGTATCCTTCGAATAAGCCCTTGCGCCTGAAACTATGGCAGAAGTAGGCGCATTTGTCAAGTCTGTGTGATTCCGTTGGGAATTTAAAGGGAGAGTAGAAACGCCGGGACGTAAACTCCTTATGCCGTAGCCCCACCGTGAGCCCAGCCCCAACAACAACCGAACTGAGGATCAGATGAGTGTGGTTCCTGTCGCCTTCAATGCGTGCCAAGAACAACGGAGGTGCAAGTGCCAGATTTGACAGAAATCAGGATTTTTGTCGAACAGTTCAAGGCACGAAGGTGGACGTGGCTAGAGGACGTGTGCATTCTTTGGGTTTGGACATGTTTGACGCCAATGTGGACGACCGACGTGAACCCTGATTACTTGGCCATCCGGCGCCAAGAGGCGACGCGACGCGTTTTACTAAAGAGCGTTTCGCACGGGGAGCGACGCGGCCTGGACCGAGGTTCCTGGGGCACGACATTCTTGAGCAAATATCGGCCTTCTCTGTGGAATCTCTTCGTCGTCGTACCGGCGCGCGAAATGCTGTCGAGGTCCAAAAAAAACTTCACAATTTTCTTTCCTGGGGGATTCAACCAATTGTTGAACGCTTGGAGGCGAGGGTGAGTGAAGATACTCATTCGATACTAATTCTTGCCCACGAAGATGAAGCGATGTTACATCGACTTGTGAAACGTATCGCTCCCTTAGGTCCCGTATACGTTCACGTTGATGCAAAAACTGATATTTCTAAGTGGAGGTGCGAGGACATGCCCTGCCACTTCACACCGCAACGAGTCTCCGTCTACTGGGGAGACTGGTCGATGGTAGAGGCCACAACCCTTCTACTCGAGAGCGCGCTCAGGGATCGATCGAACGCGCGGTTCAGTCTCCTCTCGGGTTCGCATTACCCAATAATTTCGAATGAGGAGATTAAGAGGAAGGCGCTGACAGCAGGAAATCGTGTCGCCTCAAGAAGTGCACCAAATATGCCCGATGGCTCGCGACCCGAGTCCGACTATCTCCGACGATTTTTCAAGACGAGGAAGTCGAACGGTCCATGGTCCCGAATAAAGAATGGCATCCTGAATCGAATCGTCTACTACCACCGGCCGCTCGACTGGAAATCGGTTGCTCCGACTACGGGGATGCGCGCCGGCGAACAGTTTTGGTCTATCGAGCGAGAATTCGCAGAATACTGTGTCGCTCAGATCCGAGCGCAAACCCGGCTGATCAATTATCTAAAGAAAATTGTCTGCAGCGACGAAAAAGTCTTCGCGACTCTCTACGGTGAATTCGCCGACGAGTTTGTGCTCGAGGGTACGACATATTCTAAATGGACCGGAGGGCCAAATCCGATCGCCATCTCGCGCGGTGACTTAGAGATCGCCATACACCGGGACGAGTTCTGGTTCGCTCGAAAATTCACTTCTCGTGACTCGACACTTCTCGACTGGCTTGACCAACGTTGACAGAGCCGTCGTTCCCCGTAAGCCGGGGGCGTCGGGTCACCGGACTGAATACCCGTAGGATTGCAAGAGTCGAAGGAAGGTGACGTTGGTTTCAGCTGATGATCTCGCAAGTGTGGTGATTCCGACCTACAATCGGATGTCGCTCCTCACTCAACTAATCGCGCCGTTACTGGAGGACCCATATACCGGCGAGGTGATCATTGTTGTGGACGGCAGCGCCGACGGTTCGTACGAATTTATCCAGGAGTGGTCTGAAAGAGACCCGCGCGTCGTCGCGATCTTCCAGGAAAACAGTGGAGAGGCGGTCGCTCGAAGAGCCGGAATTGAAGCATCGCGGCACGAAGTTGTGGTGATCTTGGACGACGATGTCGTGCCGACGCCCGGGCTCGTTAGTGGGCATTGCAAGTGGCACCGCGAATCGGAGAATTTACTTGTCGTCGGCTATATGCCCGTCGTGGTGCCCGACATTCGCCGTCGCGGGCAGATCCCGACGATTCTTTACGCCGAGACATACGAGGAAACTTGCCGATTTTATGAGCGCGACCCCCGCACGATTTTTACTCACATGTGGGCTGGAAATCTCTCTTTACGAAGAACACACGCGATAAAAATCGGCAGTCGAGACGAAAGGCGACTCAACTATCACGCAGACCTGAAGTTTGGCCTCCAGTGTGAAGAAATCGGATTACATCCCATCTTCGATCGATCGTTACTGGCGAATCATTGGCATAGCCGGAATCTCAGAGGATACGCGACTGATTGTAGGCGTAGTGGCAGAGGACGAGCACAGATCAATCACGAGTATCCAGACTTAGCCGACAAAGATAGCGCGTACATATCGAACACTCTCAAAGAGAGACTCATTGCACAGTACCTCGCTGCACCATTTGTACGTCATTTGTCAGCGGCTCTCGCGATGACATTTTCCTATTTGTCGGGGTGGATCGGCGCTTGGAATATACAGAAAAGATCAACTCGACTCCTTAAACTTATAGAGAGTGCCTCTGGATACAAGACCTATGATCACATCGATTGAACATCACATGTCTCAGATGGAGCGATTGATGTGTCGCGAATGAGCCGTGAGGGGCCGGAAGTTGATTTATAGTTGACGTTGACGAATAGTGGTTGGCTTCGTACTTCTCTTAGTCCGGAGAACTGGAACCGTTCATTGACTACTTCACCCTTCGCGAGAATGGAGGATCTTGCGGGGCCGAGCCGCTCCTTCAACCCGATAAGGTCTCTCGTCGGACTTCGGTCCCGAACGGTGCGGATATCGTATAGAAGAATGTCCATCAGCGTTCCCTCCCCGAATGAGTCATGACGCACATGCCTCAATCCTGGCTCGGCACATCCAAGTTCTGCGAAGGGCTCCCCGTTGACCACGTCAAAGCTTTTCGCTGACCAAGGCACTATCAAGTTCTCTGTCGTGATTGGTACCTTCAACGGCGCACGAACCCTAAGCATGGCGCTTGACGCCCTCGAAGCGCAAATTACTCAGTTTCCGTTCGAGATTCTCGTAGTAAATGACGCATCAACTGATTCGACACCGGAGATTGCAACTCGTCGGCACGTCCGGCTAATCAACCTCGAAGAGAACAAGGGCCACGGTCACGCCTTGAACGTAGGGCTCGCCGAGGCTCGTGGTGAGTTTATGGCGATGATGGATGACGACTGCGTTCCTCCACAACAGTGGATCGAGCAACTTGGTTTCGCGTGGAACAGGGTGAGCCCCGACGTGACGATGATCGGCGGTTTGGTTGAGCCCTTCGAGACGGACTCGTTCAATCGGCGATATGCGGCGTTCCGCCGCCCGCTGAGGCATCAAGAAATTGAGATAAGCGAAGAAGCCGGGTTTTGGCGCCGGCTCCTTTATCAGTTTTCCCCACCACAAGTGCAATACGACGCTCGCCCCGTGTACTTTACCGTTGGAGCCAATATGTCCGTGCGAGTTCAGTCCGCCCGAGAAGTCGGAGGTTTTACCGAGGAACGGGGGGCGGGCGAAGAGGAGTCGTTAGCTCGCCCGCTGCGCTCAAAATACGGACCCTTGACGGTGCAACTGTTTCCGAGTATCGTCATGCGTCATAATTTTCACCGATCGCTCCGTGACACATTTCGGCGATCACGAAATTACGGTCGTGCTAGCGGGAGAGAATGGGTGAGGGACCGAGATATCCCATCAATTGCCCCACTACTCCCTTGCGCGTCGCTCGTCGCCGCCTTGGTAGCCGTCGTAAGTCCGACGTCAGCTCTGTTGTTGCTCGTCTTCTCACCGTATTTTCTTTACCGACGCTGGCTCGCGTGGCTCAAAACGAGCGGATCTCGTGAAGCGATGGTCTATCCCTACGTTCAGGCTGGCGAGGACATTGCGGGCAATGTGGGCTTCGCGCAGGGCGCGTGGCGCGAGTATCGGCAGCGACAGTTGCGTAAAAAGTGACTGTCTCACGACTCCATGACTGACGTGATCCCCTCGCAAGCCACTTCGAATTGAGGCGCTCCGCCGAGCTTTCGGATCATCTGTTCGGGGGCGTGATGCCTTTGTTTCATACTGTCCTCCTCACTTCATTTTGGAGCATTAGGACTCGCATTATCTAATGGATCAGTTCACGGGGATCTTTCCATGGGCATACGATGATTGACGTGCACGCCAAACCAACAATCTCGAGACCATTGAGGTCCCCTCAGATAGCCGAGCGTAGATCCGGTGTCGAGTGAACATTCATTGCAATTGACTGTGAGTGAAGTTCGTGTTCCGCAAATTCGGTGAGTTATCGCTGAACAGTTGTGCTTACAATGAGGTAGAAGAATTGTGCACCAACTACGAATCAAGGTCTCCACGATTCACTCTCGACGTAAGTACCACTCCATATGACACAGATGGTTGAAGACGGGTATGCCAAACTCTGAAGATATCGAGACATTCCTTGTTTCGATCTACCAAAGCGAGTCTGGCGATTCTCTTCAGATCGCGAAACGGCTTGCTAAGGTAGTTCCCCATCCGGTATTGGCCTGGTCGGCGCTTCGTTACGTTAAGCAGTTTCCAATTTTAGATATCGCAATTGCGGACTCAGAAAAATCAAAAGCTCGGTGGATGTTCGATTCGCGACGCCCCTGGAGAGTCCGCGGATTCATCTTGTCCTACCTCGAACTTCCGTCACCACTTCATCTGTATTGGCAAGGTACGCCAAAGCAAAATCTCAGAACGCGAACGAATCAAGCACGAGCTGCTGGCTACACGGTCAGAGCCGTTGATTCAACTGAGATCAGCGGTGTCGTTGCACAAGTGTTTAGAGGTAGAGGATGGGATGAGAACTACATAGAGGAGACGCTGCGTCGACTGCCGAATTCACTCGAAGAATTTGTCTGCGTTGGTGTGTTCGACCCAAGCGAACACGCTGTCGGATTTTGCATCGGCATACAGGCGGGCCATGTTGTTCGAACCTTGTGGTCCTACTCTTCAGAAAAGGGCACGGTGCGATGGCTTTGTTTTAGTGGATACGTTGAAGAAGTAAACGCTAGAGGCGCGCGGTTCATCATTGAGTCCCCGCCATGGGCCTTTATTGGAGGAAACAAGATATTCGCTGGACACTTGGGATTCTCTCCGGCTCGAATTCGTAGCAGTTAGGAATCGTGGCCCGACCCCGATTCCTAAGCCACTAACTCTGCGAGTCGTTGCTGGCTCCTGAATTTCCAGGTCTCGGCGAACTTGGCTGGAGTTTCCCGGTGAAGTGCGCTATGGGTTCTCTCGTGATTGTATTCGTGACGCCATTCCCCGTGGAGCACCTTCGCTTCGAAGAGACTGTCGAACTGCTGGTCGTTCAAGAACTCGTCACGAAGACGGGCGTTGAACGATTCGATCCCTCCGTTTTGCCAAGGTGAGCCGGGGTCAATGAAGAGTGATCCCGCTCCATTGAAGCGGCACCAGTCGACGAGTGCGTGCGCGACGAACTCGGGACCGTTGTCCATCCTCAGGTAACACGGGGCCTCGCTCGGCGGCGAATTGTTCGAACGATTGAAGACTTCGTCGGCGGTGATGGAGCGTGCGACGTCAATGGTGAGGCACTTCCGGGTGAACTCGACGATGATGTTGAGCAGCTTCACGGTGCGAAGGTCGCTCGTCTGGTCGAACTGAAAATCCATGGCCCAGATGACGTTCGGCGCAATGGAGCGCATGGCCCACGACCACACCAACACCGGTCGGTCGCTTCTTCTTCTTGCGATAGGGAACTTTCAAGCCCTCGTCGCGCCATAAACGTTGGAACTTTCTTGTGGTTCACGTGCCGGCCAGCATCTCGTAGGGCGTCGTGAGCGCGTCGCCAGCCCCACCTTGGGTGACGTTTCGCGAACTCGCGCAGGAAGTGGCGGATCTTCTCTTCGTTCTGCGAGGGAGCCGGTGCCAAGCGCTGGGTGGAGCGACTCTAACGAATGACGATACAGGCTCTTCGTTGCGACACCCCGAACTCCAGTTCAAGCAACGCAACTGCTTGGCGGCGGCGGTTCGGGGTCAGAAGTTTCCCTCGGCGATGTAACTCAACATGTCGTTGTCGAGGGCCTGGTTCGCCACGATGCGCTTGAGCTGAACGTTCTCCTTCTCGAGTTCCTTCAGACGCTTGGCGTCGTTCGCCTTCATGCCGCCGTATTGATTCCTCCAGCGGTGGACAGACCTCGGCCACGTGGTGGCCCCGATTGAGCAGCTTCTCGCCTTCGGCGAGCTTTCGGATCACCTGTTCGGGGGTGTGACGCCTTTGTTTCATGCTGTCCTCCTCGCTCCATTTTGGAGCATCAGGACGCGCATTATTAGTGGATCAGTTCACGGGAATCCGGCCAGTTGAATTGTGCGCATTTTCCTTGATGAGCTTGTGGTTAGCTATGAGGCATAGCGAACGGGAAACGGGAACTTCGATTACGTCGCTGAGCGATGGAAGTGCTCTACCTCAAGCAAGTCGGTTCCGGCAAACTCCTTCGTCCCAACTGTGACATAGCCGTTCCGCTTCAAGAGAGCGATGAATTCGTCTGTACCTCGAACACTCCCGTCGTTCACCAACCACACATTTGCGGGAGCATGCGCGATGGTTCGCGGACCATCGCGCAGATCGAGCCCCTCGATGTAATGCTGATTGGCACGTTCCGGCCAATTGCTAACGATCTCATGCGTAGTCCGAAAATAGTAATCAATTCCGGCAGTGAGAGAGTGGTCGGGAAGCGCAAACTCACCACTTCGTCCAGCTTGTAGAGCTACGTATTGAGCGGCTTCTTGAAGATTTTCGACGAACTCTCGTGACGAGGCGACTGAAGTGATCAATAACAAAACGAGGGCTGTAAGTGACGTTCCGAGAAGAGCAGTCCGATCTACGCTCACCTTGTGTCTACTCTCTTGAAATGCGCGAGACCACACAAGGCCGATCACTACGGCCATTGCAGGAACCGAGGCGGTCACGTACCGGTCCTGGTACTCCGGTTTAAAAATGGAAATCGCGATGAGCACAGCCGTGGGGAGGATTGCCCACGACAATGACAGTACGAGGGCGTCAAGTTCGATGCGAGGGAAACGAAGACCTCCTCTCTGACAAACCCGAGCACAGAGCACTATCACGATGACCATCGCCACAAAGAGGATGTTTCGGTAGGCCGGCTCACCGAGAAGTGAGGGACCTCCTGATGCCGGTCCGGAAATATACTGCGAAAACTTTCCAGCCGTAATTGGTCCAATCCAAGCGATCTGACTATTTTGTCCCGCAACCAGAGCTGCGAAGTACAAGGTCGAGAAACATAAGAGCCCAAGTGGCACCAAAAGATTCCGCCACCGTGCTGCGAACTTCTGTGGGCGGATCGCGACTGCGAGGATAAGGACTGCGAACGGGGCGAGCACGAGGAATATCTGTAGAGCCACCACTAAAATCGCGGCGAGGCTGAAGCACCAAAACCAACGGGTACTCCCACTTTCGTACCAGTGAACGAGTGCGACGGCGGAGATCGTGGCCAATAGTGTGGCGAGCGCATATGGTCTCGCCTCAAGCGCGGCTTCGATCATGAGTGGACTCGTCGCGGTAATGAGGGCTGCTGAAACGCCGCACCACAGACCGCCGAGTCGGTTCGCGAAGCGTCCAACTATGAATACGGTGAGTCCGAAGGCAACGAGCGAGGGAGCCCGCGCCCATTCGATGTTGCCTGATATTGCTAGCCAGACGTGCAAAAATGAATAGTACGGTAGGAGCGCTCGATCAACGACTCGCGACTGTTGCCAAAGGGTTCCCCAACTGAGATGTGCCGAGTAAAGAGAGGCACCTTCATCGCGCCACATTGTCCTATTCAGTTGCGGCAGAATCGCGACAGAAGCCAGTACTGCAATACTCAAGAACACGCCATTTGAGAACCTCTTTGAGAATCTCTTTGAGACTGGCACTGACGTCGACTTGACCACTCGGGCTTGTCCAACTCCTTCGTGAATCCAACCCCTTTGAGTCGACCAGCCACCGAGTTCAGGTTGAGCACACACAAATGCTCGGCGCCGTCGCGACACGAGACCTTGACCTTAGCCCAATGCGTGAACGCGAAAGCCACCCTCGATCGTCCAACGGGCCCCTATTGACTCACGTCAAATCCTCCGCGACGCCTGATTCGTTGCCTCATCTAATTCCTCCGGAGTGACTGAAGGACCGGTTGAACCTTCTCGGGGCGGTGAGGGCTTTGGTCAGGGCCGGGTGCTCCGGTTGAGAACAGAGAGAGCCGAATCTCCGTGTCGCGGAGTTTTTATATGAGTCAACGATGGGGTCTTCACTGAGGTATCAGATGAGTCAACTCGGCCCTTTACCGTCTAGGGAGTACTCGAATTGATTTGATCAATTCGCAATGACTGGGCGCATTCAAGTCAGTGCCACTAACGCTCTGCGCGGGCGCGGTTAACTCGTTGGCCATTTAGTGAAATTCGAGAACGGACTTCTAGCTATTCCCGAACCACTTTTGGAATTCCACTATCGAGAGGGGCGACTGAGATCCCAGAGGCATCACTCCATCGGGCACGTTAAAGTACTCTTCAAAGGCGAAGTTCTTGTTCGCAACAGTGGAACCTACACCATCGATGAATGCGGGATCGTCTCCAGCAGGACCTTCGTCCAGTCCCCACTCGGGAAAACTCATTGGTTTGCCTTGAGCGGCGGCGAACGCTTCAAAACTATCTAGACCCGCAGGAACGCTCGCTAATTGAGAGAAGGAGACCGGCGTGGATGGCGTATTGCAATCTGCGTCATAGAAGTCAAGCCCCAGAATGTCAACGTATGCGTTGCCGGGGTAGTAGTTCGCGTACGGCACATTTTGAGTGCAGGAGTTGGGGTTCCAATCAATGAGGAAGTGCTCTCCGGGCGCCTGGCGCAACGCGGTGACCTCGTTGGCAAAGCACTTTGCCCAGAGATTCTGCTCCTGAGTCGTGTTGCCGATGAAGTCGGCCTCCCATGGGCCGTTCATTTCCGCACCAAGACGAAGCACCGTGCTCTGTAGACCTGCGGCAACAAGATTGTTGCCGAGTGTGGTTGCGTAGGAGTTAAAGTCTCCCGCCGCGCACGACTGCTCCCAACCCAATGGGTTGCTGATGTTTTCGAGGCTCAGCGGAACCAAATCGACCTGCAAGACGAGTTGACGAACTTGTGGATCTTGTGCAACCCACTGCGTATATCCCGCACCCGACCCGCCAGCGATCCAGGGATTCGACCAGTCGCTCCACTGTTGCGAACTGTTCAGATACGCACCCAGGCACGTCAATTTCGTACCAGTTGTACCATCGAAGCTGCTGACGAAGGATTGAATGCTTGAGAGAGAGTTAGCTGCTGTTCCGACGTTGAGAACGGCACATTTGCTTCGCGATGCACCTGCCGTTATGGGCCCACCGGATGCCGACGAAGTTGACGTTGTCAGAGGGCTTGTCGTGGTCGTGGTCGGAGGGCTTGTCGTGGTCGTGGGTGCCGTTGTGGTGGCGGGCGTCCCGCCGCCGGCGCCAGTGCCGCCCGTAGTGGTGCTCCCTGTGACCGCGGTGGTCGCCGCCGTCGGAGAAAGGGTCGGCAATGGCGAAGAGTCGGTCGTCCATCGCTTAGCCAGTCCTGAGAACTGGCCTTCGCTGAGCCTCGAAGCGAGAGTAAGAACGACGTTCGAACGCACCGCTTTGGAATCTCTTGCTTTGAACGCCGACGCCGACGCCGAAGCGTCGATGCTCATCATTGTCAAAAGAACGCAAGATGCGACAGCCAGCGTCAGAATCTTGGGAATGCGGTGCGTAGTCTTCGCGAGGAAGAATTTGGTGAGTGAGCCCTTGTACATGCAGTACAAATTCGCATTCTCAAATCACACCTCCATCTACGAAATCTCAACACTGACTCAATTCACATCGGATGAGGGGCGTAACGGCCGAGAACGTGACGGAGGGAAGGCAAACGGCGAACGGATACGATGACCTCGAGGGCAGTTTCTTAAGTCGAACAGCGGGTGGCCGCTGGGCTACGAATCAAGCTCGTCGCGGTTGTTCATCGAGTTGTCTTTTTGAACTGTTGATAATCCCTTTTCGCGACTTTTCGAATTCAAAGCTTTACAGATAGGGTCGCTGGAGGACGCGGCGAGAATGCCTGGTCTAATCTCGATCGGTAAATTGCGTACCGTATCGCGCTTGACGACGTGGCTTAACCGGCTCTTCGCACTTAAGCGGGGTCTAGCAACATGGGCCGGATAACGACAAAGGAATAAAGAAAGGCGGGGGCTCTGCAAGTCTGTTGGTAGTTCAAGACCAATAGATAGGAAGAGCCCCCGTGGAAACCGACCCTACCCGCATGTGCGAACGCTTCGTTGACCTTCCCGATATCAACGTCCGCGGTGTCGACGGCGACTACCGTGAACCTTTTGTCATCCACTTTGAATCGAAGCGAATTGACGTCGGGTGCCCCGAGTGCGGCGTGGTCGCCAGCGTGAAGGACCGACCGCTCGTCACGCTCGTGGACCTGCCCATCAACGGCCGTCCGGTCAGCCTGGTCTGGCACAAGCGTCGGTTCTTCTGCGCGATCGCACTCTGCTCGATGGGGTCCTGGACCGAACAAGACGGTCGCGTCGCCTTCGCGCGTCACTTGACGACCGACCGAGCGGGTCGCTGGCTGACGAACCAGATTGGCCGCAATGGACGCAGCGTGCAAGAGATTGCGAACGAACTCGGTTGCGCCTGGCACACCGTGAACGACGCGCTTCTTCGCTACGGCGAGGTGCTTCGACGAGCGCGAGCGCTTCGGTGACGTCGAGGCCCTGGGTCTGGACGAAGTGCTCTTCGTGCACGACGGCCCCTACCGGCGCCTGGTCTTCTCGACGTCCATCGTCGACGTGGGCAGTGGCCAACTGCTCGACGTCGTGCCTGGTCGAAGTGGCCAGGCGCCCACGGCCTGGCTACTGGCCCAAGGCGAGGAGTGGCTCAGCCACGTGCGCTACGCCACCCTCGACCTCTCGGGCCCCTACCGCAGCGTCTTCACCAAAACCGTGCCGCGCGCGACCCAGGTGGCCGATCCCTTTCACGTCATCAAGTTGGCCAACCTCAAGCTCGACGAGTGTCGTCGTCGGGTCCAGAACGAACTCGTCGGGCACCGCGGTGGCAAGGACGATCCGCTCTACCGAGCCCGGCGTCTACTCACCATGGCCGACGAGCGTCTCGACGATCACGGCCGAGAGAAACTCATGGGCCTGCTCAACGCCGGGGATCCCCAGGGTCACGTCGTGGCCACCTGGCACGCGAAGGAACTCGTTCGCGGACTCTACGATCACTGCGACCCCGAGTTCGCCCTCGCGTTCGTGCAGCGACTCGGCAACGATCTCCAAGACCCCGAACTACCCGAAGAGGCCCGAAGTCTCGGACGCACGCTGCTGCGTTGGAAACACCAGATCGCCGCCTGGCACGAAGCTCACGTGACGAATGCTCCGACTGAAGCAGCCAACAATTTGATCAAGCGGGTCAAGCGCGTCGCCTTTGGATTTAAGAACTTCCGGAACTACCGATTGAGATCTCTGCTCTACGCCGGCAAGCCGAACTGGTCACTACTCCCAACACTCATACCCCGCTGATCTGCGAAGTGCCGCTTAACCACGGCCGATTTCCTACGCCCCGCTCTGCCCTGTTCTGACGAGCCGTAGCGTACTTGAGCTACCGACAGTTCAAATGCTGATGTTCCAATGTAAGGACCACCGTGCTCCGCTGTGCATTACCCGTTTCGCCGCGCCGATCGAAATTCACTACGAATGGATTGCTCATCCATCATTTCGAAGTTTTTGGTGGAGTGAATGATTGACTTGCCACGTTCCATCAACTCCTTTGGCGATGCCGGGAGGGATTTCCAATTTACCCCCATTGGTAGATCGTCGAATCTGTTACCAAACTCGCCGAGGTGATAGCCGACTGAAAATAGACAAAGACCGAATATATAGTCCTCTTGCAGTCCGATCGCAGCGAGCTCGCTTCGTCCAAGAAGGCCATTCTTTTCAAGAGCTGCCACCGCATCGTATCGGTAGACGGCCGCACCGCCCATGACTGAGTCACCAAGTCTGTAACCACTTCCGCGAGCTCGGAGGAGAATTCCGAGGATGAATTTTGCCGCGCGTGGCCTTGACCACGCGCGAACTGAAAAATAGATGACGATTTGCCGCTTTGCCCAGCGAGCGCTGCGAATCCCGACGCTGTCGTAGCCAATTCGAAAGGATCCGAGCGATCCAAGGCGTGGATCCGAGTCAAAGCGCTCTATTGCTTTCGCCTCAAAGTCCGAACCGGATATCAATGCATCCGTGTCCATTCTGACAAGGATTCGAAAGGGTTGCGTGAGGGCTTCCCTAAATGCATCAGAGAGGTTCAGATAGAGACTTCCAAAGAGACCGCGCGCACGAGCCTTCTGTACGGTGAGGTTGTAAAGCTCTCCTAACTCAAGCCCCAATCCTCTCCGCGAATCGTCTACCACGATAATCCGGGCTATTGGTGCGAAGTAACGGATACTCTCAATCGTGTCGGCCACAAAATCTGCCTCACAATTTGGGCCAATAGGTATAACGAAGACCGTGTCGCCACCCACACCGTATTTGCCGTCAGGATCTATGGGCATAAGTGAGAGTGTGAGGTTAGAACTGATGGCCACGCTGAGAAAGCGCAACCAAGATGATGGCGGACGCAGCGACTTGATTCGAGAGTGTGATTAATCACTTCAACATCACGATATCCCGATGGAGTTCCGGCGAATGGACAACGAGTGAGAAGTTGCTCCTACTTCAAGACCCGCCAATACTTCTCTGGTGCCAATATTTCCGGATCGACAAGCGGCTCGCCACCGTCAATTGTCAGGTACTGGCTCACGTAGAGTTTGAAAGCGTTGTGTTTCCTGTCTCCAATAATGGGCAGAGATTCCAACTCTTCAATATTCACTTTTTTGCGAACCTCAGTCTCCCGCAGTTTGAGACGTCTGGGGCGCTGTTGCGCGTATGGCATGTCCATTTAGATGAACCACTCACGATCACTCTGATTCGAAAGTTCGATGCACGCGTTTGCTACGGCCAAATGATCCGGGTGAACAAGGCCGAGGGGGCTGAATACTGATTTAGGATTAATCCTCCCAATCGCTTCGATCACGCCGCTCTTTATCTCATTATGGTCACTTCGGTGCCGGATCCTGTCGAACCGGTGCCAATCGATGAAGTCACTGCCATAAAGTTCTAGCCACTCTGGAGTTCTCACAGATAAAAATGCCATGGCAGCTGCATCTTCGTCTTTTCTCGTTCGCACCGCGTCGGGTGCATAACGCTCACCGGTGGTAATCGCGTTATAGCCATCATGAAGTTTCTCGGGTGCACCGGCCAATACGGTCAGCACGACCGACTGAGGACTGCTCGACAGGAATTGTCCGCACGAGAGAACAGCGTCATCGAGGTGTGAGGACCCAACGAGCGAAGGGCTTGGAGGGTTGAACCGGAGCAGCTCCCGCATTTTAAAGCAATATTGCCGACTGGCTTGGTTTGGAGTTAACGACGACAATTTCAATAGTGGAATTTTCCTATGATGGTTATGTGGCCCGGATACTAGTCTTGTCGCCATTCGAGCCCCCAGCCGACGGAATCGCCAAGCACACGGCCCATCTCGTCGATGCGTGGAATACTGCCGGGCATAACGTATTCGTCATCGCACCTGGGAAGCGTCGCGGTCCCGAAGGGAGAGAATCAATTGGACCGAGGTCTACGGTCGCTCGGATTGTACGGCAGATTCCACAAAATCGTACGTGGAAAGAAGCCGCCGAGTTTGCGCCCGATATTGTTTTCGTGCAATTTGCAATTTCTACACTGAATGTGAATCTTTGGGCGGTCAGAAGTCTCTGCAAGCAATTCGCTGCCACACCGACACCAGTTGTTGTCGGGTATCACGAACCCACGCGCGAGTATGACCTTCTGAAGTTTGTGTCGCGCCAGATTTATAGAGCCATGGCTCAAGTAACGGATGTGCCTATAGTCTTCTCGTCGGCGGGCCGGCAAACTCTAACCGAAAGTGGCCTTTTTGACGAAGTAGTCGAACTTCCGCACGGGACGGTAGGCGTCGCGAATATCACGGATAACGACGTGGCACGCGTGAGAGCTCTTTACGACATTCGTAAGCCCTTGGTGCTCACTCTCGGGTTTACGAGCGCCGACAAGGGCACGGACATATTACTTGACGCCGTCGGAACGGTTGCGGCGAATCGCGGCAACGAGGTGCAATTTCTTATCGCAGGTTCACCAAGGAGGCGTCGCGGAGTTTTTCGCTTAATGGAGCGCCGTGACGTCAAGTATCAACGACAACTTAAGGAGCGGGCAAAGAGGATTGCAGGCGTCGACATTGCATTTAGTAGTTACATCGATGAGCAGGACGTCGCAGCACTTCTCTTCGTGGCCGACGTCGTCGCCCTACCGTATAGAAGAATCACACAAAGCGGAATTGCGAACCTAGCACTCTCGAGTCGCTCCGTTGTGGTTTGTTCGGACCTGCCGGGATTGAGGAGTAATCTCGGCGACGCGGCGATATATGCGGAGGTTGATAATTCCAGTTCGGTGGCGGAGCGGATAAGCAGTTTGTTGGGCGACAATAACGCGTCATTGCGTCGACACATGCGTGAACTTTCAGCCGAGCGTGCAGTCGCGAACACCTATACGAGAGTGGCCGAGGAAATATTGTCCGCGGGGCTGGCGTACGGGGACGCCAATAGTTCCACCTGAGTACGGTTCGCCGATAAAACCGCAGACAACAGATTGAGAAACTTAATTCCGACGAGGGAATCATCGCATTGGGCACCATGAGAGCGGCGTCATCAGCGGCTTGCGCTATGCATTTGACTCTACGAGACAACTCAGGTCTTGCGAACCTACGTATGACCAACTAATCAACGCTGCTGTTCTTTCATTGTACTGAAGCGTTCCACGTTTGAGGCAATCAAGAGTGGTGAAGGTCAACGTTTCGATCTCTTACCGAACCACTTTTGATATGCCGCCAGAGATAAGGGAGTCCTAGGACCGAGTGGCAGCGCCTTACTACCTGGGCCCGTGGCGTCGAAATAGGTTTCGAAGGAAAAGTTCCCTTTCGCGACTGTCGATCCGATTCCGTCGATGTACTTGGGATCGTCCCCGGCGGGGATCGTGGACAGTGCCCATTCGGGAAAGCTCATTGGTTTTCCTTGGGCGTTCGCAAAT
>Ga0208357_1001239_pt1 | contig 18925 bp, 17 predicted proteins | sample NGESurdeep092012_6_FD_184487 | JGI IMG/M metagenome (GOLD analysis project Ga0208357, IMG submission 184487) | Arctic peat soil microbial communities from Barrow, Alaska - NGEE Surface sample F52-2 deep-092012 (SPAdes) | ecosystem: Environmental > Terrestrial > Soil > Wetlands > Peat ... | reverse complement strand
GGGCTAAAGGCTTTGGCTGGGGGTGCGGCGGCCGGGTAAACTGGGGTCATGCATCCGCTCCTGCGCTGACGGCGCACCCTGGGTGAACTCGCCCCCAGGTGAACTCTGTCCGCGTGATGCCCGCTGCGCCCGTGCTGGATCCCTCCTGACGTACTGGATCCCTGATCACGCGCGCGGCATTTCTCTGGAGCGAATTTCCCATGATCTCGGCCCACGATGTGGAGTTGCGCGCGGGTGCGCGCCTGCTGCTGGACTCGGTGTCCTTCCAGGTCGCCGCAGGTGACAAGATCGGCCTGGTCGGCCGGAACGGCGCGGGCAAGACCACCCTGGCCAGGGTGCTGGCCGGCGAGGGTCAGCCGGCCGCCGGGACCGTGAAGGTCGGCGGCACCGTCGGCTACCTGCCGCAGGACACCCGAGTCGGTGATCTGGAGGCGCTGGCCGTCGACCGGATCCTGTCGGCGCGGGGCCTGGACGCCCTGCTCGTCGGCCTGCGGGCCGCCGAGCACGAGATGGCCAGCACCGACCCGTCGCGCCGGGACGCCGCCGTCCGCCGCTACGGTCACCTGGAGGAGCGGCTCTCGGTGCTCGGCGGCTACGCGGCCGAGTCGGAGGCCGCGTCGCTGTCGGCCAGCCTCGGCCTGCCGCAGAAGGTGCTCCGGCAGCCGCTGCGCACGCTGTCGGGCGGCCAGCGGCGCCGCGTGGAACTGGCCCGGATCCTTTTCGGCGGGTCGGAGACGCTCCTGCTCGACGAGCCGACCAACCACCTAGACGCCGACTCGGTGTCCTGGCTCCGGGACCACCTGCGGTCCTTCCGCGGCGGCCTGGTCGTCATCAGTCACGACACGGCGCTGCTGGAGAAGGTGGTCAACAAGGTGTTCTACCTCGACGCCGACCGCTCCACGCTGGACGTGTACAACCTGGGCTGGAAGTCGTACCTCGACCAGCGGGAGACCGACGCGCGGCGCCGTCGCCGGGAGCGCCTGAACGCCGAGCGGCAGGCTACCGCCCTGCAGTCGCAGGCCGACAAGATGCGCGCCAAGGCCACCAAGGCCAAGGCGGCGCAGAGCATGGCCAGGCGCGCCGAGAAGCTCCTGGCGGGCGTGAGCGCCGACCGGGCGCCGGATCGGGTGGCCCGGCTGCGCTTCCCGGTCCCGGCGCACTGCGGGCGGACCCCCGTCACGGCCCGCGGCCTGACCAAGTCCTACGGCTCGCTGGAGGTCTTCACCGGCGTCGACATGGCGGTCGACAAGGGGTCGCGGGTGGTGGTTCTCGGGCTCAACGGGGCCGGCAAGACCACCCTGCTGCGGCTGCTGGCCGGAGTCGAGGAACCGGATGCTGGGGAGGTCCTGCCCGGGCACGGGCTGCGGCTGGGTTATTACGCCCAAGAGCACGAGACATTGGATAACGAGCGGACCGTTCTGGCCAGCATGCGTTCCGCCGCCCCCGACTTGACTGAGGCGGATCAGCGCGGCATCCTCGGCTCGTTCCTTTTCTCGGGTGATGATGTGGCCAAACCGGTCGGGGTCCTGTCGGGTGGCGAGAAGACCAGGCTGGCGCTCGCCCTGCTGGTCGTGTCGGGCGCGAACGTGCTGCTCCTCGACGAGCCGACGAACAACCTGGACCCGGCCAGCAGAGCCGAGATCCTCGGCGCGCTGCGTCGCTACCAGGGGGCGATTGTGCTGGTCACCCATGATGAGGGGGCCGTGGAGGCGCTCCAGCCGGAGCGCGTCGTGCTGCTTCCCGACGGCATCGAGGATGCCTGGAGCGAGGAGCTGGGGGACCTGGTGGCGCTGGCCTGAGAAAGGGCCGCCTGCCCGATCGGGTTCAGAAGCCAGATCTTTTTGCTTCCGTGTGGGTAGCCGATCCCGGGCTGATGCGTGATCATGGCGGAGATACGGTAACGCTGGGGTCACTTCAGTTCACCGGGAGGAACGCGTGACGGAGACGCTAAAGAAAGGTACCCGAGTTACTGGTGCGGACCGGACCAAGCTCGCGTCGGATCTCAAGAAGAGATACAACTCCGGCGAGAGTATTCGGTCGCTGGCCGCGTCCACCGGGCGGTCCTATGGCTTCATTCACCGGATCCTGTCGGAGAATGGGGTGACGCTGCGGGGCCGGGGCGGAGCCACCAGAGGCAAGGCGAAGGCGAAGCGCTGATACGGTCGGTCTTGTTACCCGTCAGGGGTTGGTTACACAGTCGGGCGCCGCCTGCCCTGACTCCCGGGAGGGCTGGCAGTGATGAATTCCGTGGTGGCCAGTCTCCAGGTGCCGGATCGCGCCGTTCCCGCCCTGCCTGACCCGGCCGACCTGGCCGCCCGCGGCCTGAGCGTCGAGATCAGCGACGCAGTCGCCACCGTGACGCTGAGCCGCCCCGAGCGCCGTAACGCGATGACGCCATCCATGTGGCACGGCCTGGCGGCCATCGGCGCCGGCCTGCCGGCCCAGGTGCGCGTGGTCCTGGTCCGCGGCGCCGGGCCGTCCTTCTGCGCGGGGATTGACCTGCGCCTGTTCTCCGAGCAGGGCGTGCCCGGCGAGGACCGGGTGCCGAGCGTCGCCGACCCCGGTTTCGAGGACTGGGTCGCGAGCTGCCAGGCCGGATACACCTGGCTGCGGGACCCCGCCATCGTCTCGGTGGCCGTCGTCCAGGGACACGCGATCGGCGCCGGCTGTCAGCTCGCGCTGTCCTGTGACCTGCGGGTGCTGGCGCAGGACGCCAGCCTGTGCATGAAGGAGCCGGCCCTCGGGCTGGTGCCCGACCTGACGGGGACCAAGCCACTAGTCGACATCGTCGGCCTGCCGCGGGCGCTGGAGATGTGCCTGACCGCCCGGGCCGTCGGCGCGCGCGAGGCCGCTGAGCTCCGGCTGGCCGAGCTGGTCGTGCCCAACGCCGAGCTCGACGGGGCCGTGGCTGACCTGGTGGCGGCGCTGCTGGCCACTGACGCCGCGGCGTCCCGGGCGACCAAGGCCCTGCTGACCCAGGCGGCGGCGGGCGGGACGCTGGCGGAGCAGGCCGCGGCGGAGCGCCGGGCCCAGGCCCGGCTGCTGCGCTCTAAGCTCGCGCAGTAGCAGCCCAGCGCTGTTGCAGCCGCGGGCGGCGCGGCCGGAGTGCGGCAGGCGGCGCTTCGCCGTGAGCTGACACGGGAAGATCTGGGATGCCAGATGGGTTCACCGCCGTATGTCCATGAGTAGCTGGCAGACCATGCGGTCGTTCACCCGTGACCGGTCCATCACCAGCCAGCGGCTCAAGCCGGGCAGCGTCCGCAGGATCGTGTCGTACGCCCGTCCCTACCGCGGTTCCCTGGCCCTGTTCCTGACTGCGGTGGTGCTGGACGCGGTGGTCATGGTGGCGGTGCCGCTGCTGCTCAAGGTGATCATCGATCAGGGCATCCTGGCCAAGGACACCGCCCTGGTCATCGGGCTGGCCGCGGTGGCGGCCGGGCTGGCCGTGCTGGACGCGCTGCTGACCCTGGCCCAGCGCTGGTTCTCCTCCCGGATCGGCGAGGGCCTCATCTACGACCTGCGCTCGCAGGTGTTCGAGCACGTGCAGCGGCAGCCGATCGCCTTCTTCACCCGGGCGCAGACGGGTTCCCTGGTCAGCCGGCTGAACAGTGACGTGATCGGCGCCCAGCAGGCGCTCACCTCCACGCTGTCATCGGTGGTGTCCAACGCCGTCTCGCTGGTCCTGGTCCTGATCACGATGCTCGTGCTGTCCTGGCCTGTCACCGTCATCTCGCTGCTGCTGGTCCCGCTGTTCGTCATCCCGGCCCGGCTCGTGGGCCGCCGCCTGCAGCGGCTGACCAGGGAGTCGATGCAGCTGGACGCCCAGATGGGCTCCATGATGACCGAGCGCTTCAACGTGGCCGGGGCCATGCTGGCCAAGTTGTTCGGCCGGCCGCGCGAGGAGTCCGAGGTGTTCGCGGGCCGGGCGGCCCGGGTGCGCGACATCGGCGTGGTCCAGTCCATGTACGGCAGCTCGCTGTTCATCGCGCTGAGCCTGCTCGCCTCGCTGGCCACCGCCGTGATCTACGGGGTGGGCGGGGACCTGGTCATCCGCGGCACCATCAACATCGGCACGCTGGTGGCCCTGACGCTGCTGATCGGCCGCCTCTACGGGCCCATCACCGCCCTGTCCAACGTCCAGGTCGACGTCATGACGGCGCTGGTCAGCTTCGACCGCGTGTTCGAGGTGCTGGACCTCAAGCCGCTCATCGAGGACCGGCCGGACGCGACCGCGCTGCGGCTGGCCGGGCAGGCCGGGTCGCAGCCGGGCGACCCCGCCGCCACCATCGACTTTGATCACGTGTCGTTCCGTTACCCGACCGCGGCGGAGGTGTCGCTGGCCTCCCTGGAGTCGATCGCGCTGCCGAGTCCCGAGCGGGCCGACGCGGGCCAGGGCGTGCTGCACGACATGAGCTTCCGCGCTGCCGCGGGGCAGCTGACCGCCCTGGTCGGGCCGTCCGGCGCCGGCAAGACGACCATCACCCACCTGGTGTCCCGGCTCTACGACCCGGAGGTCGGCGAGGTCCGCATCGGCGGCACCGACCTGCGGGAAGTGACTCAGGAGTCGCTGCACGACGCGGTCGGCGTGGTGACGCAGGATGCGCACATGTTCCACGACACCATCCGGGCCAACCTGCTGTATGCCCGGCCCGAGGCGTCGCCGGAGGACCTGGCCCAGGCCTGCCGAGCGGCACAGATCTGGGACCTGATCTCGGTACTGCCCGACGGGCTCGACACCGTGGTGGGGGACCGGGGCTACCGGCTGTCGGGCGGCGAGAAGCAGCGGGTGGCCCTGGCCCGGCTGCTGCTCAAGGCGCCGGCCGTGGTCGTGCTCGACGAGGCCACCGCGCACCTGGACTCCGAGTCCGAGGCGGCCGTGCAGCGCGCCCTCAAGGCGGCGCTGGCGGGCCGGACCTCGCTGGTCATCGCGCACCGCCTGTCGACGATCCGGGAGGCTGACCAGATCCTGGTCATCGAGGACGGCCGGGTTCGCGAGCGCGGGCGGCACGAGGAACTGCTCGCCGTCGACGGCCTGTACGCGGAGCTGTACCGGACTCAGTTCGCCCGCCAGGAGCCGGCCGCGCTGGCCTGACCGGCCGTCCTTCGGGGCGCCGGTGCGCCAGGGCGGCGGCCAGGCCAGCGCGGCCGTGCAGCAGGATGAGGCAGTGGACACTGAGTCGCTGGACACTGAGTCGTTCCTTGCCGTGGCCAGTGAGCTGCTGGCCGTGCCCTCGACCGCCGACCGGCCCGCGGAGCTGCGCCGGGCGCTGGAGGCCGTGCTCGGCTTCGTGGGGCCCGGCTTTACCGTCGAGCGGTTCGAATCGGGCGGCAAGCCCGGCGCGCTGGTCTACCGGGGCGCGACCCGGCCGCATTTCCGGGTCATCCTCAACGCGCACCTCGACGTGGTGCCGGCGCCGCCGGAGCAATTCCGGCCGCGCCGCGACGGCCAGCGCCTGTACGCCCGGGGAGCCCAGGACATGAAGGTGTCCGCACTGGTCGAGGCCCTGGTCTTCCGGGAGCTGGCCGCCGGGCTGGACTACCCGCTGGCGCTCCAGCTCGTGACCGACGAGGAGGTCGGCGGGCGCGACGGCACGGCGTACCAGCTTGAGCAGGGCGTCCGCGGCGACTTCGTCATCATCGGGGAGCACAGCGGGCTGCGCATCGTGACCGACTCCAAGGGCCGGGCCAGCGCCACCTTGCGGGCCGTGGGCCGCGGCGGTCACAGTGCCTACCCCTGGCAGGGTGATAACGCCCTGCTGAAGCTCCAGGCCTCCATCGGCAACGTGCTGGCTGCCTACCCGGTCCCGGCGCGGGAGGAGTGGCGGACGACCGTGAACGTCGCGCGCATTCAGACTCCCAATCAGGCCCGCAACCAGATCCCCGACCTGGCCGAAGCCTGGCTCGACATCCGCTTCCCGCCGCAGGACGCGGAGCTGAACGGCAAGACCGCCGGGGAGATCGCCGCTTACCTCGATACCTTCTGCGTGCCCGGCGTCAGCGCCGAGGTCGACCAGGCTGACCCGCCGCATCACGCTTGCCAGGACAGCCCGGAGGTCCGGCAGCTGCAGCAGGCCATCACCCGCCAGGGCTACCGCCCCGACTTCCTGCGCAAGCACGGGGCGGCCGACGGGCGGTTCTACTATCAGCGGGGCATTGACGCGGTCATCTTCGGCGTGGGCGGCGACGGGATTCACGGGGCCGACGAGTACGTCGACATCGACACCATCGCGCCGTACTACCGCGCGCTCAGCGAGTTTCTGCGCGGCCTGGACCCTGGGGCCGTGTCCCCCCGCTGACCCGCCCCCCCGCTGACCGGTGAGCCCGGCGGCGGTCAGCTGCCGTAGCCCACCCGGCGCAGTTCCTGCCCGGCGATCTTCTCGATCTGAGTCAGCTGCGCGGCGCTGAGCAGCCGCCGCCAGCCGCCGGGCTCGATCGCCGGCGGCCCGGTCTGCGGCCCGGCCGGCCGGTCCCGGTCGCGCGGGGCTATCGGGTTCATCGGCGCCCCGATGAACTCCGAGATAGCGGCGGTGGACCCGCCCGGGTGCTTGATCATCTGCTCGTAGCGGAGTGTCGTCAGCTGCTCAGCGTCCAGGCTGCTGCGCAGCCGGGCCATCTTGCGCACCGAGCCGCGCCAGCGCATCGCGCATTTTCCGGCCGGCGACAGCCCCGGCCAGGCGGCCAGGTCCTGCTCGGTCTCGATGCCGAAGAACGGGTTGGGAAACTCGCTCTCCAGGCTGGCGGTGCCGCGCTTGAGGAAGCTCAGCAGCTGGGCATCGCCCAGCATCGCGGCGACGACATCGCGGCCGTCCCGGATGATCTGCACGATGCGGGCGTCAGGGAAGGCGTCCACCACCGACTCGGCGCAGTACATCAGGTCCGGGGTGGCGTCGCCGTACCGGCTGATGTCGCGTTCCTGCAGGCAGGTACCGGCGCCGTTGACCCGCCCGGTCTCGCGGCACGCGGGCGAGCAGGCCAGGCAGCTGTGCGCGGACACCTGCCAGGCCTGGGCGAAGGCATCCCGCAGCACGGTCGCGGCCGCCTCGCCCCGGCCGCGCTGGATCGACGGGCTGCGCGCGAACGCGTAGACGACGCTCAGCACGCTCTGCTGGCCGATGGTGACGTGAAAGCCCGGCGACTGCTTCAGGGCACGAGCCAGCAGGTCCGCACCCGAGTACGGGGCTCCGATGATGAAGACCGGATTGCGGACCTTGCGGCCGTTAACGACCAGGATATGCGGACGGGGTGGCATGGCTACCCATCAGTGTGACATTGCCCGGGCAGCGCGGCGGCCAGTGCGATTGATCGTGATGACCGCTGGGTGCGAGTGTTACAACTGCGTGGCGGCGGGGCGGCCTGCGGGCACCCGGCAGTGGTGGCCGGCGTGATTGTCCAGGTTCAGCGCGGCCTGGATCAGCGGCACGTGACTGAACGCCTGCGGGGTGTTGCCGACCTGCCGCCCGTACCGGGGGTCGTACTCCTCGCTCAGCAGCCCGAGGTCGTTGCGCAGCGCGAGCAGCCGCTCGAACAGGGCCACGGCCTCGTCGTAGTCGCCGATCAGGTGCAGCGCGTTGACGAGCCAGAAGCTGCAGGCCAGGAAGGCGCCCTCACCTCCGGTCAGGCCGTCGACTTCGGTCGTCGTGCCGGCCACGCCGGCCGAGCCGTCGCTGGCCACCGCGGCCTGGGTGTACCGGAGCACCAGCCCGTCCCGCATCAGGTCGCGCTGGATCGCCCGGACGGTCGAGACGACGCGGGGGTCGCCGGGCGGCAGGAAGCCGACCTCGACCATCAGCAGGACCGAGGCGTCCAGCTCCGAGCTGCCGTAGTACTGGGTGAAGGTGCGGCGCTCGGCGTCGTAGCCCTGATCGCAGATCTCGGCGTGAATCTGGTCCCTGATCGTGCGCCAGCGGTCGTCCGCGCCGGTCGTGGCCAGCTCGGCCACGCCGATGGCCCGGTCGAAGGCGACCCAGGCCATGATCTTGGAGTGCACGAAGTGCCGCCGCGGCCCGCGGACCTCCCAGATACCCTCATCGGGCTCGCCCCAGTGCTTCTCCAGGAACTCCAGCAACTGCCGGACCAGGGCCCAGGTGTGCCGGTCGAAACGCAGGCCGGCTTGCTTGCCGAGAGTCATCGCGTCGATGACCTCGCCGTAGACGTCGAGCTGGCGCTGGTCCACGGCGGCGTTGCCGATCCGCACGGGCACCGATCCCTCGTAGCCGGGCAGCCAGGTCGCCTCCCACTCGGCTAGCCGCCGCTCCCCGGCCACCCCGTACATGATCTGCACGTCGCGGGGACTCCCGGCCACGGTGCGCTCCAGCCACTCGCGCCAGGCCCCGGCCTCCGCCGTGTAGCCGGTCCGCAGCAGCGCCTCCAGCGTGATGGTGGCGTCGCGCAGCCAGCAGTACCGGTAGTCCCAGTTCCGCACGCCGCCGATGTCCTCGGGCAGCGATGTGGTCGGCGCGGCCACGATGCCGCCGGTCGGGGCGTAGGTCAGCGCCTTGAGGGTGATCAGCGACCGGAGCACGGCGTCGGAGTACTCGCCGTGGTAGCTGCAGCGGGCGCTCCAGCCGGTCCAGAAGGCCCGGGTCCGGGCCAGCATCTCGTCGGCATCGGCATCGGTGACCTCGGGCGCCCCGGCGTGCGAGGGCATCCAGCACAGCACGAACGGAACCCGGTCCCCGGCCCGCACGGTAAACGCGGCCTCGTGCTGCATCCCGGCGCCGAGCAGGTGGACGGGGGTGCGCAGCCACACCGCGTCAGGCCCCGCGACCGCCGCCAGGCAGCGGTCAATGCGCCGGACCCAGGGCAGCACCTTGCCGTAGCCGAAGCGCACCCGCAGCACGCACTCCATCTCGACGGCCCCCTGGACGCCCTCCACGATCCGGACCAGCACGGGCTGCTCGCCGCGGCGCGGCGGCATGAAGTCGGTGACCAGCACGGTACCGCTCATCGTCTCCCACTGGGTCTGGAGGATGAGCGTGCCGTCCTCGTAGCGCCGGGTCACCTCGCCGCGGCGGGGCTGCGGGCCGCCGGCGGCCGTCGGGCTGATCCGCCAGTGCCCGTTGCGCTCGTCGCCCAGCAGCGCCGCGAAGCAGGCATCGGAGTCGAACCGGGGCAGGCAGAGCCAGTCGACCGACCCGTCCCGCCCGACGAGCGCCGCGGACTGCATGTCTCCGATGAGCGCGTAGTCCTCGATCAGCCCGGCCATGCCGCCTCCCCGCGTCGCCTGGGTGGAACTGGATGCCAACCTACAGTCGGGGCGGGAGCCGTCGCGTGATCCGGCCGCGGCCGGACGTAAGCTTCCTGGCGTGTCGTTTTCTCGTCTGCCGTGGCGGCGGAGCGCCTGGCTCGCCCCGGCCGCCGCGCTGGTCCTCGCGCTCGGCGGCTGCGCCCAGATGGACGCCGCGCTGGGCAAGCAGTGGGTGGACGTGACCTTTACTCCCCGCACCACCCTGGCCAAGATGGAGCACATGCGGGCCGCCTGCTCGCACGTGCCCAACGTCAGGCCGTATCCGCTGCCCCGGCAGCACACCGTGCTCAGCCTGATGGCCGGCATCCGCTTCGACACCACCAACGCGACCGACGCGAACGTGGCCCAGCTGCAGGAGTGCGTGCAGAAGTTCAGCTTCGTGCAGGGCTTCGCGCCCGGAGACTCCGGGAACCAGGGCGGGTAAACGGGCCGCCAATAATCGGCCCGGCGGCCCCGGCCACCAGTGGCTGGCCGTAAGCTTCCTGACGTGCCAGCAGCTCGTGCCCGGACTCCCGTGCGCGCGCTGTCCCCTGCGCTGCTGGCGGCCGGGCTCGCGCTGCTCCCGGCCCTGGCCGGGTGCTCGGGCATCGACGCCGCCCTCAGCCGGCAGGCGGCCGTGGTCAACTTCAGGCCCAACACCACCGTGACGACCCTGCTGCAGGTCCGGGCGGCCTGCTCGAGCGTGCCGAACCTGCCGCCGCTGGCACTTCCGCCCACCGTGCTGCGCGTGCCGTCCTCGGTGCGCTACCAGGCCAGCAACGCCACCGCAGCTGACCTGGCCGCGCTGCGAACCTGCCTGGAGCGGTTCAGCGCCGTGTCCGGAGTCTGGATCCAGGACACCGGCAACAAGAGCTAGCGGTACTGCTTCTGCCGGCCAGGCGGCCGCGGCCTCGAGGTGATTGCGGGATGGCGGACCGGGCTCGACGCACGGCCAGCTAGTTCGCATTCCCTATCGGGATTATGCTATAACTCTTGCTGCCTACTAACCCAATCGGAAAAGGTGGACCATGCGACGTGCACTGACCACGGCGGCCGCGGCTGCCGTCGTCGCCCTCGCGGCCGGCTGCGGCTCGTCGGCCTCGTCGGGATCTAGCGCGTCTGGCACTTCCGCATCTGGCACTTCCGCCAGCAAGGTCGTGCTGCGCCTGGGGTTCCTGGAGAACATCACGCACGCCAGCGCCCTCATCGGGGTCAAGCAGGGATTCTTTACCAAGAATCTCGGCAGCGGCGTGACGCTGAAGCTCACGCCCTTCAGCACCGGCACCGAGGAGGCCACGGCGCTGCTGGCCGGCCAGCTGGATGCCGCCTACGTCGGGCCGAACCCGGCCATCAAGGCCTGGCAGACCTCGGGCGGGAAGCTGATCAGCGTTATCTCCGGCTCAGCGTCCGGCGGGGCCCAGCTGGTGGTCAAGCAGGGCATCACCAAGGCATCGCAGCTCAAGGGCCAGAAGCTAGCTTCTCCGTCACTGGGTAATACCCAGGATGTGTCGATGCGCTACTGGCTCAAGCAGCAGGGCCTGACCACCTCGCCGACCGGTACCGGCGACGTGCCGATCACGCCGATCACGCCCAACTCCGACGCGGTGCTCGCCTTCAAGTCCGGCTCGATCGCCGGCGGCTGGGAGCCGGCGCCCTACGACGCGGAAATGGTGGCCGACGGTGGCCATACCCTGGTCAACGAGGCCAGCCTGTGGCCGAAGGGGCAGTTCGTCACCACCCAGCTTGTCGCGACGCAGGCCTTCATCGCCGCGCACCCGTCGGTGATCAGCGGTCTGCTCAAGGGGCAGATCGAGGCGAACCAGTACATCGCCAGCAACAAGCAGGCGGCGGAGGTAGCGGCTAACGCCGAGCTGGCGTCGCTGAGCGGCAAGAGCCTCAAGCCGGCCGTCGTGAGCGCGGCGTTCGGGCAGATCACCTTCACCAATGACCCGATCGCCGCGTCGCTGACCACTGATGCGCAGCACGCCGTCAGCGTCGGCCTGCTCAAGCCGGTGCAGAACCTGAGTGCGATCTACGACCTCGGGCCGCTGAACAAGCTGCTGAGCACAGCCGGCCAGCCGCAGGTCAGTTCGTGAGCCTCATCAATCGCCAGGCCGCGCCCCCGGGGACTGCCCCGGGGGCGTCAGCCCTGTCCGGGGGCGGCCCCGGCGGGCGTCCCGAGGCCGTCCGGCTCACCCAGGTATCCAAGTTCTACGGGTCCGGCAGCCGCGCCGTGCAGGCTCTGGACAAGGTGTCGCTGACGGTGGCGGATGGCGAGTTCGTCTGCCTGATCGGGGCGTCGGGCTGCGGCAAGAGCACGCTGCTCAACCTGGTGGCCGGCCTGGACTCAGCTACCAGCGGGCAGGTATCTACGGCCGGGCGCCGGGTGTCGCTGATGTTCCAGGAGCCGGCCCTGTTCCCCTGGCTGACCGCCGCGCGCAACGTCGAGCTCGCCCTGCAGGCCAAGGGGGTGCCCAGGGCCAGCCGCCAGGCCCGGACCGCCGAGCTGCTGGAGACCGTGCGGCTGACCGGATTCGGCGACAAGCGCCCGCACGAGCTGTCGGGCGGCATGCGCCAGCGGGTCGCGATGGCCCGCGCGCTGGCCCAGGACGCCGATGTGCTGCTCATGGACGAGCCGTTCGGCGCGCTGGACGCGATGACCCGCGACCTGCTGCATGACGAGCTGGAGCGGATCTGCGCGGAGCGGACGCTGACGGTGCTGTTCGTCACCCACAACGTCCGGGAGGCGGCGCGGCTTGGGGACCGGGTGATCCTGTTGTCCAGCCGCCCGGGACGGGTGATCGAGGAGTACTCGCTGCCCCGGTACGGCGAGCGCCGGATCGACTCGCCCGAGGTGTCGGAGGTGGCGGCCAGGCTGACCGACCGGCTCCGCGAGGAAATGGGGCGGCATGGTCACTGATCAGGCCCTGCGCGGGCTGGACAACCTCGAACTCGAGCCCGTCACGCCCCGGGCGGAGCCGGGCCGGATCGCCCGCAGGGCGTGGGCGGCGCTGTGGCCGAAGGTCCTGGCCATCGTCCTGGTCCTGGCTGTCTGGGAGCTGGTGACCCTCACCGGCTGGAAGAAGTACGTCCTCAAGGGGCCGGGCCCGGTCTTCGCCGACCTCTGGCACCAGGCGGTGCACGGCAACCTGTGGAGCGTGATCGGGGCGACCCTGCAGACCGCCCTCATCGGCTATGCGGCGGCGCTGGTCATCGGCTCGGTCATCGGCGTCCTGGTGGCGCGGATCCCGCCGCTGCGCGCGGCGGTCGGCTCGATCATCACCGGCCTGCAGACGATGCCCTCGATCGCGTGGGTACCGTTCGCGATTATCATCTTCGGCGAGAACACCTCGGCCATCCTGTTCGTGGTTATCCTGGGGGCCGCGCCGTCGATCGCCAGCGGGCTGATCACCGGGGTGGACTACACGCCGCCGCTGCTGCTGCGGGCCGGCAAGACCATGGGCCTGCACGGCTTCGCGCTTTACCGGTACCTGATCCTGCCCGCGTCGCTGCCGGCCTACGTGGCGGGGATGAAGCAGGGCTGGGCGTTCGCCTGGCGCAGCCTGATGGCCGGCGAGCTGGTCGTCCAGATCATCGGGCAGTTCTCGATCGGCCAGCAGCTGAGCGTGGACCAGCAGAACCTGGACTTCGCCGGCGCTACCGCCACGCTGATCGTGATCCTGGTCATCGGCATTGTCGTCGATACGCTGTTCACGAAGCTGGACCTGGGCATCCGCCGCCGCCGGGGGCTGCTGGATCCGGCGCTGGCCTAGTTCGCGGCGGGCATAGATCCGCCTGGCCTAGATCCGGCGGGCTGCGCGGCGGCCAGCACCCGCTGCTGGCCGGTGTAGACGTTCATGGAGCCGCCGCGCAGGAAGCCGACCAGCGTCAGCCCGGCCTGCTGCGCGAGGTCGGCGGCCAGCGACGACGGGGCCGACACCGCGGCCAGCACCGGGATCCCGGCCAGCACGGCCTTCTGCACCAGCTCGAACGACGCGCGGCCGCTGACCAGCAGGACGCACCCTGACAGCGGCAGCCGGCCCGTGCGCAGCGCCCAGCCGACGATCTTGTCGACCGCGTTGTGCCGCCCAACGTCCTCGCGCACGGCCAGCAGGTCGCCGTCGGCGGTGAACAGCCCGGCCGCGTGCAGGCCGCCGGTGCGATCGAACACCCGCTGGGCGGCCCGCAGCGCGTCCGGCAGCCCCGCGAGCGTGGCCGGCGTGACCCTGGCCTGGTCGGCGGACAGGTCAAGATCAGTCGTGGCGGCCAGCTCGGCGATGCTGGTCTTGCCGCACACTCCGCACGCGCTGGTGGTCATGAAGTTGCGCCGCAGCTCCGGGCGCAGCGTCAGGCCGGGCCGCAGCGTGACATCGGCGATGTTCCCGGTGCCGGCGGCCCCCCCGTGGTCAGCATGCCCGTGGTCAGCATGGCCGCAGCGCTCACCAGAGCAGATCACGATGCCGGTGATGTCCTCGGGCGAGGTGATGACGCCCTCGCTGACCAGGAACCCAGCTGTCAGGTCGATGTCGTCGCCCGGCGTGCGCATGGTGATGGCGAGGGCCTCGCCGTCGATCCGGATGCCCAGCGGCTCTTCCGCGGCCAGGAAGTCGGCCCGCTCCGCCGTCACGGGAGCCGTGGCGTCGCCCGGCAGCGAGATCCGCAGCACCCGGCGCCGCGCCGTCCTGCCCGCCATCGGTACCTCCGGCCGTCATCGCTTGCTTTCCCGCCCTTACGAGGCTAGCTGGCCGGCCTAGCGCCAGTGGTCGAGCGGCACCGGGCCGCGGCTGAGGACCGTGCGGATGGCGAAGGTGCTGCGCGCCTCTACTACCTGCGGAATGGCCAGGACCTGATCCAGCAGCAGCTGCTCGTAGCCGGCCAGGTCCGGCGCGGCCACCTCCACCATGAAGTCGGCGGTGCCGGAGGTGACATAGCAGGCCACCACGGCCGGGATGGCCGTGAGCGCCCGCTCGATCTGCGCCGAGGTCTCTCGCGAGTGACCCTCGACCCGCAGCCCGATGAAGGCCGTCAGGCCGAGTCCCGCGCTGGCTCGGTCGACCTCGGCGCGGTAGCCCGCGATGATGCCGCTGCTCTCCAGCGCCTTGACCCGGCGCAGGCAGGCGGACGGGGACAGCGAGACGGCCTCGGCGAGGTCGACGTTCGCGATCCGCCCGTCGCGCTGAAGCTCGGTCACGATGGCACGATCAATGCGGTCTGCCTTCTCAGCTGCCATGAAACTCATGTTATCGCCTGGATAGCAGTACAATATTGTGAGGAGAGGGCCTAATCGCGCAATCTTTGCCATCGCGTGCGAGCGGATCTCGGCCAGGCTGCTGTCATGACGAAATCAGCGCCGGAGGTGCTGCCCGCCACGCATCCAGCGTCCCCGCGGAAGCGGGACGGCGACCCGCACGCTTCCCGTCCCCTGTCCGTCGCGCGCGGGGCGGCCCTGTATATCGGGGCCCTGCTGGGCCCCGGCCTGCTCCTGCTGCCGGGGCTGGCTGCCGCGCAGGCAGGCCCGGCGTCGGTGCTGGCGTGGCTGGCGCTGATCGGGCTGTCGGCGCTGCTGGCCGTGGTCTTCGCGGCCCTGGGCCGGGCGGTGCCGTCGGCGGGCGGCGTGATCAGCTACACCGCCGCGGGCCTGGGCCAGCGGGCGGGCGCCGCGGCCGGCTGGTGCTTCCTGGCCGGCGTGGCCTGCGGCGCCCCGATCGTCTGCCTCATCGGGGCCAGCTACGTCGCGGAGCTGACCGGCGGCGGTCAGCTGGTGCGCGCGGCGGTGGCCGGCGGCCTGCTGCTGGCCGTGCTCGGCCTGGCCCTCGGCGGCGTCCGGGCGACGACCACGGCCCAGCTGGTGCTGGTCGCGCTGCTGATCGTCGTAGTCGTGGTGGCCGTGACCGGATCGGCGCCGGCGGCCCGCGCCGCGAACTGGATACCGTTCGCGCCGCATGGCTGGCCGTCGATCGGCCGGGCCGCGTCCACCCTGATGCTGTCGTTCGTCGGCTGGGAGGCGGTCGCCCCGCTGACCGCCCGGTTCGCCGACCCGGCCCGGCAGCTGCCCCGGGTCATCGTCATCGCGTTCGGCACCACCGCCCTGCTCTACCTGGGTTTGGCCGCGGCCACCATCGGCAGCCTGGGCCGCCGGGCCGGGACCGACGTGCCGCTAGCCGACCTGCTCCAGCTGGCCGTCGGGCCGCCGGGTCGCGCCGCTGCGGCCGTGGCCGCCCTGGTGCTCACCCTGGGCGCAACCAATGCCTACCTGTCCGGGGCCACCGAGATGCTCCGGCAGCTGACTGGCACCCGGCGCTGCGCACCGCCAGGCAGGCGCCCGGCGCGCCCGCTGCTGCTGGTGATCGGCGCCGGGGGCCTGGCGCTCATCGGCCTGCAGGCGCTGCACGTAGTAAGCACGGGGGCGCTGGTCATCCTGCCGACCACCATGTTCCTGTGCGTCTACCTGACGTGTCTCGCCTCAGCGGCGCGGGTCCTGTCCGGCCCGGCCCGCCTCGCGGCGCTGCCGGCACTGCTGGTCGTCGCCGTCGTCCTGGCCTTCTGCGGGTGGGCGCTGGCGGCCGCTGCGGGCATCGGACTGATCGCGGCGGCCAGAGCCAGGACCGCGACCGCCGGGCTCAGCGGATGACCAGCACCGCCGGGCCTGCCGCCACCAGCTCGCCGATGACCGGTGCCCCCGGCACCTCGCCGGCCACCAGCAGCCCCCCGGAGGTCTGCGCGTCGGCGAGCAGCAGCAGGTCATCGTCCGTTATTCCGTCGAAGTTGGCGTGGGGTGCTACCCAGTCCAGGTTCCGGCGGCTGCCGCCCGGCACGTAGCCGGCCCGCAGGGCCGCCCGCGCGCCGTCGATAAGGGGCACGGCGGCGTGATCGATGACCGCGGTGACGCCGCTGGCCCTGGCCAGCTTGAACAGGTGACCGAGCAGGCCGAAGCCGGTCACGTCGGTGGCGCAGCGGATCCCGGCGGCCAGCGCCTGCCGGCTCGCCTGCGCGTTGAGCGTCGTCATCACCGCGATGGCCTCGGGGAAGACCTCGCCGGTGGCCTTGTGCCGCGAGTTCAGGACGCCGATGCCCAGCGGCTTGGTGAGCGAGAGCGGCAGGCCGGCCCGTCCGGCGTCGATCCGCAGCAGGGCCGCCGGGTCGGCCAGCCCGGTCACGGCCATGCCGTACTTGGGCTCGGGATCATCGATGCTGTGACCGCCCGCGACGTGGCAGCCCGCCGCCCGGGCGGCGTCCAGGCCGCCGCGCAGCACCTCGGCGGCGAGGTCCGCGCTGAGCACGGCCCGCGGCCAGCCGAGCAGGTTCAGGGCCACGAGCGGCTCGCCGCCGACGGCGTAGACGTCCGACAGGGCGTTGGTCGCGGCGATCTGGCCGAAGGTGTAGGCGTCGTCGACCACGGGGGTGAAGAAGTCAGCCGTGGCCACGATGGCCCGGCCGGGGCTGATCTGCACGACGGCGGCGTCGTCACCGTGCTCGATGCCGATCAGGAGGTCGGGTGCCTGCCGATCGGGAATCAGCCGGGCGACGGCCGCCTCCAGCTCGCCGGGCGGGATCTTGCAGGCGCAGCCGCCGCCGTGGGCGTACTGAGTGAGCCGGATGCTGGTCGTCGCGGGCATGCCTGAAACTGTAGGCACCCTCGGTGCAGCGGGAGAGGGCGGTAGCCCCCCGGCGGCAGTATGGTCCGGTCAGGACAGCTGACGGAGGTTTGCCGTGACCGAGGACATCCTGGAGCAGCGCGCCGCCACCCAGCGGGCCGCGGGCGGCCGCACGATCTGCGATCACCTGCAGTCGGCGGCCGCGGACTGGGGCGAGCTGCCCGCCTACGCCGACCGGGACGGCGGCCCGTGGCAGGTCCTGACCTGGCAGCAGACGCGGGAGCGCGTGCTGCGGCTGGCGGCGAGCTTTGTCGCGCTGGGCCTGCAGCCCGGCGAGAAGGTCGCGCTCATGCTGCCGAACCGGCTGGAGCACGTGCTGGCCGACCTGGGCGCGCTGCATGCCGGGGGAGTGCCGGTGACCTTTTACCCGACGCTGGCGCCCGACCAGGTCGCCTACATGGCGGCGAACTGTGACGCCAGGATCGCCGTCCTGGACGGCGCGGCCGACCTGGGGCGCTGGCAGCCGGTGCTCGCGCAGCTGCCGGGCCTGCGGCATGTGATCGTGCGGGACCCGGAGGCCTGCCCGGCGGGCGAGCCATACCTGAGCTGGAGCGAGTTCGCGGCCCTGGGCGAGGGTCAGGGGCCCGAGGCGGCGCAGGAGGTAGCCGGCCGGATCACGGCGATCCGGCCCGAGGACCCGCTCACCCTGCTGTACACCTCCGGGACGACCGGTAACCCCAAGGGCGTCATCGTGACCCACGCCAGCGCGGCGTACGAGGTGGTGGCCACCACCGTCTCGGGAAACGCCAGGCTGCACACGCGCTGGGTTTCCTACCTGCCGCTGGCCCATATCGCGGAGCGGATGTTCACCTTGTACCTGGCCATTTATAACGGCTGGAACGTCCATTTCTGCCACAACGCGTCGACCGACCTGGTGGCCACGGTGAGCGACGTCAAGCCGACGGCGTTCTTCGGCGTGCCCCGGGTGTGGGAGAAGATCCAGGCTGGCCTCCAGGCTCTGCTGGCGGCCGAGGCGCACGAGGGCCGGCGGGCGGCCGTGGCCGCGGCGATGGACACCGGGCTGCGGTACGTGCGCAGCTGCCAGTACGGCCGGCAGGCCAGCGACGAGCTGGCCGCCGAGTTCGCCGCCGCGGAGCAGGCCGTGCTGCGGCCCATCCGGTCCCTGCTCGGCCTGGGCGATGCCGAGATCGTCGTCAGCGCGGCCGCGCCGCTGCCGCCCGACGTCGGCGCGTTCTTCGGCGGTCTGGGCCTGCGCATCCTGGACGTGTACGGGATGACGGAGACCGCCGGGGCCTTCACGGTCAATACCATGACCGCCTTCAAGCTGGGGACCGTGGGCCAGCCGGTGGCCGGGACCGAGGTGGAGATCGCGGCGGACGGCGAGATCCTGACCCGCGGGCCGCTGAACACGCCGGGCTACCTGGGCCTGCCCGAGCAGACCGCCGAGCTCCTGGACGCCGACGGATGGCTGCACACCGGCGACATCGGAACGCTCGACGACGACGGCTTCGTGTCGGTCATCGACCGGAAGAAGGAGCTCATCATCACCGCGGGCGGCGAGAACATCGCGCCCGCCGCGATCGAGAACCTGCTAGTCGCCCATCCGCTGGTCGGCCAGGCGCTGGCCTACGGTGACCGGCACCCCTACGTCGTGGCGGTGCTGACCCTGGACGGCGAGGTCGCCCCGGCCTGGGCCAGGGCCCGCGGCATCGACGCGGGCTCCCTGGCGGAGCTGGCCGAGCATCCCGAGGTGCTCGCGTCGGTCGCGGCGGCGGTCGCGGCGGCCAACGCCAAGCTGGCGCGGGTGCAGCAGGTCAAGGCGTGGCGGCTGCTGCCGGTGGAGTGGACGGCCGAGAGCGAGGAGCTCACCCCGACGCTCAAGCTCAAGCGCCGCGTGGTGCACGCCAAGTACGCCGACGTCATCGAGGCGCTGTACGACGCGCGGGACGAGGCGTCCGGCCGCCGGTAAGGTCTCATCCCGGAGGCGTCAGGGTGCCTGGTGGCCCCCCCGGTCTTCAAAACCGGCGGACGGCGCGCAGCGTCGTCGGCGGGTTCGATTCCCGTCCGCCTCCGCCACCGGCGG
>Ga0208357_1001238_pt1 | contig 18944 bp, 15 predicted proteins | sample NGESurdeep092012_6_FD_184487 | JGI IMG/M metagenome (GOLD analysis project Ga0208357, IMG submission 184487) | Arctic peat soil microbial communities from Barrow, Alaska - NGEE Surface sample F52-2 deep-092012 (SPAdes) | ecosystem: Environmental > Terrestrial > Soil > Wetlands > Peat ... | reverse complement strand
ATAGACCGAGAGCTCCAGCATCTTCGGGTCGATCATGATCATCCGCACGTCTTTCGGGCTGGCCTTGTACAGCAGGCTCAACACCATCGCGTTGACCGCCACCGACTTGCCCGAACCGGTGGTGCCGGCCACCAGCAGATGCGGCATCTTGCCCAGGTCGACCACTACGGGTTTACCGCCGATGTCCTTGCCCAATGCCAGCGCCAGCGGCGACTTCATCTGGTCGTACTTGTCCGAACGCAGGATCTCCGAAAGGTAGACGATCTGCTTGCGGGTGTTGGGAATCTCCAGTCCGATCACGTTCTTGCCGGGGATCACGTCGACCACGCGCACGCTGACCACCGACAAGCCGCGCGCGATGTCCTTGTCCAGGCTGGACACCTGCGAGCCGCGGATACCGGGCGCCGGTTCCATCTCGAAACGCGTGATCACCGGGCCGGGATAGGCACCGACCACCTTCACGTCGATCTTGAAGTCCTTGAGCTTGAACTCGACCTGGCGCGAGAGGACCTCCAGGGTCTCCTCGGTGTAACCCGGCCCCTGCGCCGGCGCTTCGTCCAGCAGCGACAGCGGCGGCAGCTCGCCCGGCGCCGCGGCACCCGTGAACAGCGGGATCTGTGTTTCAAGCCGGGCGCGCTCACTCTTGGTCACCGGCGATGGCGCGGCCTCGATGCGCACCGGCTCGCGCCGGGCCTGTTTCACCGCATCGGCCTTCTTGATCACCTCGCGCTCGTTGCGGGCCTGGCGCGCGGCCAGTGCCTGCGGTGCCTCGCGCAACCTGGCCTTGAGCCAGTTCGCCAGCTGCAGCACGCCGCGCCCGGTCCAGTCCATCAAGCCGAACCAGGACAGACCGGTCGCCAGGGTCACCGCCACCAGGAACAGCGCCAGCAGCAACAATGGCGCGCCGGTGGATCCGAACGCCGCGAGCAGCGCATGGCCGACCCACACCCCGATGATGCCGCCAACGCCTTGTGGCTGGATCGGCTCGTCGGCGAAGTTGAGGTAAAGCAGCGCCGGACCGGTAATGAAGAAAAACACGAAACCGACCAGGCGCAGCGCCGGTTCCCACGGATGCAGCGCCCGCTGCCCACGCTGGCGCAGGACCTGCACTCCAAGGAGCAACAGCAGCAACGGGAAACAATAGGCCACCAGACCAAAGATCCAGCGCAGCAGATCGGCAATGTATGCCCCCACCGTGCCGCCAAAATTGCGCGCATGCTCCAGTTGACCGGCGTTGGTCCAGCTGGGGTCATGCGGGTTGTAGCTGAACAGGCACACCAGCAGGTAAAGCGCCAGCGGCAGCAGCAGCAAAGCGCCGGCTTCACGCAGCCGGCGCTTCATCTCATCACTGAGGCCTTCCCTCGGTTTTTGCTTCACATTTGCGCTTCGCGCCACCCTGGGTGCCCCCTTCCTGCCTGCCAAGGCTTAGAGCATACCTTGCAGCGCGGGATGCACCAGCTTGCCGCCATCGACATTGATGCCGACCTTCAGCGGCTCGAACTCGCGCCATTCGCTGCCGGCAGCCAGGCGCTGCACGTACGGCAGGATCGCGGCGGAGATCGCCAGCGACGAGGTCTGCGGTACCGCGCCCGGCATGTTGGTCACGCAGAAGTGGGTGACGCCATGCACGTCGTAGGTCGGTTCCTTCCAGCTGGTCGGCTTCGAGGTCTCGAAGCAGCCGCCCTGGTCGATCGCGATATCGACCAGCACGCTGCCCGGCTCCATCGTCCTGACCATCGCCTCGGTGACCACGTGCGGGGCCTTGGCACTGGGAATCAGCACGGCACCAACCACGATGTCGGCGTCGCGCACTTCCTCGGCCACGGAGGACTCGTAGGCATACAGCGCGGTGACGTTCGGACCCATCGCCATCATTTCGGCCAGGCGGTCCTGGCGCTTGTCGAACACCACCACGTTGGCACCAGCGGCAGCGGCCAGCGCGGCGGCATTGCCACCGGCCGCGCCGGCACCCAGCACCACCACCTTGCCGCGCGGGGTCGAGGCCATGCCGCCGAGCAGCTTGCCCTTGCCGCCCTGCGGACGATGCAGCAGCGTGGTGCCGATCTGGGTGGCGATGCGGCCGGCGATCACCGACATCGGATGCAGCAGCGGCAGCCCGCCGTGCTCCTCCACCGACTCGAACGCCACACCGGTCAGGCCGATGTCGAGCAGGCTCTTCGTCAGCGCCGGTTCAGCGGCCAAGTGCAGGTAGCAGAACAGCAGGTGATGCTTCTTAAGCAGCGCCAGGTCACCGGCAATCGGCTCCTTCACCTTGACGATCAGCTCGCCGGCCTCGTACAGCGCGGCGGCGTCCGCCACGATCTTGATGCCCTGCTTGACGTAGACCTCGTCGGCAAAACCGCTCTTCAGGCCGGCGCCGGACTGGAGGAATACTTCGTGGCCACGGCGCACCAGGTCGGCGGCAGCGGCGGGAACGAGGGCAACACGACCTTCGAGGGTCTTGGTTTCGGAGGGGATACCGATACGCATGGCAAGAGAATCCTGTGGAAGCACGTTGTAAATCCATCGCGCAACCGCCGCGGTGGTGTCGTTGGCTTGCCGCTGACTTGAATCGGCCGTGCGGATTCCCCATTCTTCCGGGGTCGCACATCTTGTTGGCTGCCGAAACGGTTCCAGTGAAACCGCGGCTGCAGCAGCAGCGAATAGCCACTCAAGTCACCAGCAAACCCAAGGATTATACTCGCCATGCCCACCCCCAAGCACAGCCGCCTGCTGATCCTCGGCTCCGGTCCCGCCGGTTACACCGCGGCGGTTTACGCGGCCCGCGCCAACCTCAAGCCGACCATGATCACCGGCATCCAGCAGGGCGGCCAGCTGATGACCACCACCGACGTGGACAACTGGCCGGGCGATGTCGAGGGGCTGCAGGGTCCGGCGCTGATGCAGCGCATGGCCGAGCACGCCGAGCGCTTCCACACCGAGATGATCTTCGACCACATCCACACCGCTGACCTGAAGCAGCGTCCGTTCCGGTTGAAGGGCGACTCTGGCGAGTACACCGCCGATGCGCTGATCATCAGCACCGGCGCCACCGCCAAGTATCTCGGCATCGCCAGCGAGGAGAAATACAAGGGCAAAGGCGTGTCGGCGTGCGCCACCTGTGACGGCTTCTTCTTCCGCGACCAGGACGTGGTGGTGATCGGCGGCGGCAACACCGCGGTGGAGGAAGCGTTGTACCTGGCCAACATCGGCCGCAAGGTCACCCTGGTGCACCGTCGCGACAAGCTGCGCGCCGAGAAGATCATGCAGGACAAGCTGTTCGAGAAAGAGGCGGCGGGCAAGATCGAGCTGGTCTGGAACCACAGCATCGACGAAGTGCTGGGCGATAACACCGGCGTCACCGGCGTGCGCGTGAAAGACGTCAACTCCGGCGTCACCCGCGACATCGAGGCCACCGGCTTCTTCGTGGCTATCGGCCATACGCCCAACACTGGCATCTTCGAAGGCCAGCTCGACATGCGCGACGGCTACATCCGGATCAAGACCGGCCTGGACGGCATGGCGACCATGACCTCGGTGCCCGGCGTGTTCGCCGCCGGCGACGTGGCCGACCACGTCTATCGACAGGCGGTCACCTCGGCCGGCTTCGGCTGCATGGCGGCGCTGGATGCCGAACGCTGGCTCGATCAGCAGACCCCGGCAGGCTGATGAACGTAGGAGCCCGCTAGCGGGCGATGCTCTTGATCGAGAATCGGAAAAGCATCGCCCGCCAGCGGGCTCCTACAAGCCACGCCATGCACGAAATCCGCTTCCATGCCGCGATCGCCGAACTGCCTGCCGCGGCGTGGGACGCGCTGCGCGCCGACGCGAATCCGTTCGTGTCGCACGCGTTCCTGCACGCGCTGGAGAGCAGCGGCTGCATTCGTCCCGGTTGGGGTTGGCAAGCGCATCACCTGGGGTTGTACGAAGACGGCCACTTGCTCGCCGCCGCGCCGCTGTACCTGAAGGGCAACTCGCACGGCGAGTTTGTGTTCGACTGGGGCTGGGCGCGCGCGTGGGAGCGTGCCGGTGGCGAGTACTACCCGAAGCTGCTCAACGGCGTGCCCTACTCGCCGGTCCCCGGCCCGCGCCTGCTGGCCGGCAACGACGAACAGACGCCCGCGCTGCGACGAGCGCTGGTCGAGGCCATGCGTGACGAAGCCATGCGACTTGGCCTGTCCTCGGTACACGCCAACTTCCTGCAGCCGGCCGAACTGGAAGCGTTCGACCGTGACTGGCTGGCCCGTTCGGACGTGCAGTTCCACTGGCACAACCGCGGTTACCGCCATTTCCCGGATTTCCTCGCCGCACTCAACCACAAGAAGCGCAAGAACATCCTGCGCGAACGCCAGCAGGTCGCCGCCAGCGGCCTGGCGATCGAATGGCGCAGCGGCGACACGCTCAACGACGACGAATGGCTCTGCGTGCACGAGTTGTACGAAGCCACCTTCGATGCCAAGGGCAATCATGCGGTGCTGACCGCGGCGTTGTTCCGCCGGCTCGGCGAACTGGGTTCGCTGGCACAGGTGGCGCTGGCGCGCGCAGGCGCTGAGATCGTGGCGATGGCCTTGTTCGTGCAGGGTGACGGTGTGCTCTACGGTCGCTACTGGGGTGCGTCGCGTGAGGTGCCCGGCCTGCATTTCGAGCTGTGCTACTACCGCGGCATCGAGTACGCCATCACCCGGCAACTGCGCCGCTTCGAACCCGGCGCCCAGGGCGAACACAAGCTGGCGCGCGGATTCCTGCCGGTACGCACGCACTCACGCCACTGGCTGGGAAACAAGGATTTCCGTGCCGCCGTGGCGGCATCGCTGGCGCAGGAAGGCCCGGCAATCGATGGCTACGCTGCCGAACTACTGCAGCACAGTCCGTACGCAAAGCAGGATGGAGATGGGCAGGATGGAGGCGCGCGATGATCCGTCTGCCGCTACTCGATCCGGATGCGCCGGAAAAATTTCCCGACCAGGCACTTGCACTGGCCGAGCCGAACGGATTGCTGGCATTCGGTGGCGACCTTTCGCCCACGCGCCTGCTCGCCGCCTACCGGATGGGCATCTTCCCCTGGTTCAGCGAAGGCGAGCCGATCCTGTGGTGGTCGCCCGATCCACGCTGCGTGTTTCGTACCGAGGCACCACGGATCAACCGCAGCCTGCGTCGTCAGCTGGCCGACAAGCATTGGCGATTGACGGTCGATCATGCGTTCGAGGCGGTGATCCGTGCCTGCGCCGCGCCCCGTCACAACGATTCGGGGACCTGGCTGATACCGGCGATGATCGATGCCTACGTGCAATTGCACTGCGATGGCCACGCGCACAGCGTGGAAGTGTGGGATGGCGAGCGGCTGGTTGGCGGCATCTACGGCGTCGCGGTCGGCCGGCTGTTCTGCGGCGAATCGATGTTCAGTGCCGAAAGCGGTGGCTCGAAGGTGGCGCTGGTCGCACTGGCCCGCTTGCTGCGCGACATGGATTTCCCGTTGCTCGACACCCAGGTCAGCAATCCGCATACGCTCGGTCTCGGCGCGATCGAAATACCGCGCGCATCATTCCTGGGCGAGGTTGCCCGGCTCACCGCACTACCCGGACGCAGCGGTAACTGGGCCGAGCTCACGCCTCGCTTGCTGCAACCCTGCGTGGACGACTGAACAGGATCAGTGCGCAGGCGTGCGGCCGAGCGCCTTGAGCTCGTCGTAGTGCTCCAGGAACAGCGCCACAAGATTCGGATCAAGCTGGCTGCCCGCAGCATCGCGCAGGTAATCCAGCACTTCCGCCTCTGGCCACGCCGGTTTGTAGACACGCGCCGAAATCAGCGCATCCCACACGTCGACCACGCTGAAGATCCGCGCCGCCAGCGGAATCGCCTCACCGCACAACCTTTGCGGATAACCGTCGCCATCCCAGCGTTCGTGATGGCTGTGCGGGATGTCGCTGGCTTCACGCAGAAAATCCACTTGCTGCAGGAGTTCGTAACCGAGCTTCGGGTGGCGGCGCATCACCGCCATTTCCTCGTCGTCCAGCTTGCCGGGCTTGATCAAGATCGCATCGGGTAGCGCCAGTTTGCCGATGTCGTGCAGCAGCGCACCGAAGGTCAGGTTGCGCAATGCCTCGCCGCGTACGCCGGCCAGTCGCGCCAGCCCCGCGGCCATGCGCATCACCCGGTCGGAATGGTCACCGGTCTCGCGATGGCGGATGTCCATCGCCGACACCAGCACGCGCAGCGACTGCTTGTGGCCATTCGACAGGGTCTGGTTGGCGGCCGCCAATCGGCGCAGATCGCGCCCGATCATCCAGTACAACAGCACGCCCGTGCTCAGCACGAACAACCAGCCCTTGAGGCTCTGCAGGAAGGTGAGCTCGGCCTGGCCCCGGACCAGCGCGTTCAGCGCATGATCGGAGAACCAGATCCACAGCGCGGACAGCAGGACGTAGAAAAAGGCGGTACGGAACTGTGGACTGATCGTCACTGCAGGGCTCCGGCGAGAAGGTCTCGCGCACGGCGTTCACGCCGCACTGTGATGCAGGGGCGACCGTGTGAGGCGCCTTCCGCACGGACAGTGTGACAGAAGCCTCAGCCCGTCCGCACCATATATTTGCGGGCCACGTAATCGTCCAGAATGCCGACGAATTCGTTGGCGATATTGTCGCCGCGAAGGGTCATCGCCTTCTCGCCATCGATGAACACCGGTGCCGCCGGTGCCTCGCCATTGCCGGGCAGGGAAATGCCGATATTGGCGTGCTTGGATTCGCCCGGGCCGTTGACGATGCAGCCCATCACCGCCAGCGTGAGGTTTTCCACACCGTCGTATTTCACCCGCCACAACGGCATCTGCTCGCGCACGTGTTCTTGCACGGTTTTGGCCAGTTCCTGGAAGAATTCACTGGTGGTGCGGCCGCAGCCCGGACACGCCGTAACCAGCGGCGTGAACGCCCGCAAGCCCATCGTCTGCAACAGTTCCTGCGCCACGATCACCTCGCCCGTGCGCGACGCGCCCGGCTCGGGCGTCAGCGAGATACGAATGGTGTCGCCGATGCCTTCCTGCAGCAGCACCGCCAGCGCGGCGCTGGATGCGGTGATGCCCTTGGAACCCATGCCCGCTTCGGTCAGGCCCAGATGCAGGGCATAGTCACAACGCCGGGCCAGGTCGCGATACACCGCGATCAGCTCCTGCACCCCGGACACCTTGCACGACAGGATGATGCGCTCGCGCGACAGGCCGATCTTCTCGGCCAGCGCCGCCGAATCCAGCGCCGAGCGCAGCAACGCCTCGCGCGCCACGTGCGAGGCATCCCATGGCTCCGCGCGCGATGCGTTCTGGTCCATCAGCGCGCTGACCATGGCCTGGTCAAGCGAGCCCCAGTTGGCGCCGATGCGCACCGGTTTTTCGTAGCGCAACGCCTTCTCGATGATCGAGGCAAACTGGCTTTCGTGCTTCTTGCCAAACCCGACGTTGCCGGGGTTGATGCGGTACTTGGCCAGCGCCTGGGCACACGCGGGCTCGCGCTCCAGCAACTGGTGGCCGTTGTAGTGGAAGTCACCGATGATCGGCACGTCCACGCCCATCATCGCCAGCCGTTCGACGATGCGCGGCACCGCCGCGGCCGCGGCCGGCGTGTTGACCGTGATCCGCACCAGTTCGGAGCCGGCGCGGGCCAGTTCGGCGATCTGTTTCGCGGTGCTGGCCGGGTCCTCGGTGTCGGTGTTGGTCATCGACTGCACCACGATCGGTGCGCCGCCGCCCACCTTCACCTTGCCGATCTGGACGCCCACGCTGGGCCGGCGCATGGCCGGGCCTGCGTGACGCGATGACTGCGAATCAATCTCACTCATGGACTCAACCAGAAAGCCGGGTCGCGCTGATCCGCGACGATATGACGACAAGGATACTCGCTTGCTGCACCGCGCCTGCGGCAAGATGACACGAGCATAGTGCTGGTACGGTGTGTTCGCTGACCCTGCAACCAGTGGACGGATTGCCGCAGTCGCTTGCTCCGAAGCAAGAAGAGGCCGCATGCTTCGCCGCAAAATACTGCGCTTTCCAGCCGGGAACACCCATGCCGAACACCGAATATTACAACGACCGAGTCGTACGCCAGTTCCTGCTGGCGGCCGCCGTGTGGGGCATCGTCGGCATGTCGGTCGGCGTCTACATCGCCGCCGAGCTGATGTGGCCGGCGCTCAACTTCGATATTCCGTTCATCACCTTCAGCCGGCTGCGCCCGGATCACACCTTTGGCGTGATCTTCGCCTTCGGCGGCTCGGCGTTGATGGGCACCTGCTACTACATCGTGCAGCGCACCGGCCACGCGCGGCTGGCGTTCACCCGGCTGGCCGGGTTTACGTTCTGGGGTTGGCAACTGGTCTGCGTGCTGTCGATGATCACGATGCCGCTGGGCATCACCCAGAGCAAGGAATACGCGGAACCGGAGTGGTTCATCGACATCCTGATTGCCGTGGTCTGGGTGAGTTTCGGCGTGGTGTTCTTCGGCAGCCTGGCGCGCCGGCGGATCAAGCATATCTACGTGGCGAACTGGTACTACGGTGCCTTCATCATCGCCGTCGGTCTGCTGCACATTGTCAACAACCTGGCACTGCCGGTGTCCTGGACCAAGTCCTACCCGATCTATTCGGGCGTGGTCGATGCGATGGTGCAGTGGTGGTACGGCCACAACGCGGTGGCGTTCTTCCTCACCGCCGGCTTCCTCGGCATGATGTATTACTTCGTGCCGCGGCAGGCCAAGCAGCCGCTGTGGAGTTACCGCTTCTCGATCGTGAATTTCTGGGCGCTGATCTCGGTCTACATGTGGGCCGGCGCGCACCACCTGATGTACACCGCCCTGCCCGACTGGGTGCAGTCGGTCGGCATGGCGTTCTCGCTGGTGCTGTTGATGCCCAGCCTTGGGTCGGCGGCGAACGGCCTGCTCACCTTCAACGGCGCATGGCACCGGCTGAGGACCGATCCGGCCGCGAAGTTCATGGTGATGTCGCTGGTGTTCTACGGCGCGGCCACCTTTGAAGGCTCGATGATGGCGATCAAGACGGTGAACTCGCTGTCGCATTACACCGACTGGACGATTGCCCACGTGCACTCGGGCTCGCTCGGCTGGGTGGCGATGATCACCATCGGCTCGCTCTACGCGATGGCGCCGCGCGCGCTGGGTCGCCCGGAGATGCACTCGCGCAACGGCATGGAGCTGCACTTCTGGCTGCATATGATCGGCACCCTGCTGTACATCGGCTCGATGTGGACCGCCGGCGTCACCGAGGGCCTGATGTGGCGCGCCACCCAGCCCGATGGTGCCCTCACCTACGGCTTCCTGGACAGCCTGATCGCGATCCGGCCGATGTACCTGATCCGCTGGGCCGGCGGCGTATTTATCCTCTCCGGCATGTGGGTGATGGCGTGGAACCTGTGGTACACCGCCGCCGACGCGCGCGCCCGGTTGATCAAGCCGATCCCGGTGCCGATCCCCGAGCCGGTGCCGCACCAGGTGCCCGCCCCACTGCCTGCGGCCGTCACCTGATGCGCTCGTCCATGATCGCCGCTTCGATCAACCTCCTGTTTCGTGGGCGCAATCCGACCCTGTAAATCCAAAAGCGGCCATCCATGGCCGCACTCTTCAAGTAGAGCTCAAACCATGGCCTACAAACATTTTGAAATCATCGAGAAGCATGCCGGGCTGCTCGCCGTGCTGATCGCCATCATGGTCTCGCTGGGGGGCCTGGCCGAAATCACGCCGCTGTTCATGGAGGCGCACTCGGTGAAAGCCGCGCCCGGCGTGCAGCCCTACGACCCGCTGCGACTGATCGGCAAGGACGTGTACGTGGCGAACGGTTGCTACCTGTGCCATTCGCAGATGATCCGAGCGTTGCGCTTTGAAACCGAGCGCTATGGTCATTTCTCGACGGCGGCGGAGTCGGTCTACGATCGTCCGTTCCAGTGGGGCTCCAAGCGCACCGGACCGGACCTGGCCCGTGTCGGCGGCAAATATTCGGACGAATGGCAGCGCCTGCATTTGATGGCTCCACGCCAGCTGGTACCGCAATCGAACATGCCCGGTTATCCGTGGCTGGCCCACAACAAGATCGACGCCGACGATGTGCAGGCGCGCATGCGTACGCTGCGCAAGCTTGGCGATCCGTACACCGACGCGCAGATTGCCGCCGCGCCGGCCGCCGTGGCTGGCAAGACCGAGATGGACGCGCTGATCGCCTATCTGCAGGGCCTGGGTATCGACAACGAACCCCGGCCGCAAGCTGGCAAAATCCAGCCTGGCCAGACCGCGGCAACCGATCCGGCCACGGCCGGCAACGGAGGCACGCCATGACGCCGATGAACCCCATCTGGGGCCATATCGCCGGCGTCTTCATCGTGCTGATGATGATCACCTTCATCGGCATCTGGATCTGGGCCTGGCGCAAGAAGCACAAGCCCACGTTCGATCGCCTGGCCAGGCTGCCGCTGGAACTCGACGAAGAACATCTCAAAGAAGCACCAGTCGCCGACGAGCCGGTCACGCCAGCCGACACCAAGGAGGATCGTCCATGAGCACGGGCTGGTCGCTTTGGGTGATGTTCCTGGTGACGCTCAACATGGGCATCACGTTCTTCCTGTACCTGTGGGCGCCGCGCGCAAAGATCCCGACCCGGCCGGACGGCACCACCGGCCACGTGTGGGCCCACGGCACCATTCTCGAGGGCATGAAGCGCCTGCCCACCTGGTGGCTCCTGTTTTCCGGGGCGATGTTCGCGTCCGCCTTCGTCTACCTGTACCTGTTCCCCGGCTTCGGCAACCACAAGGGCGCCCTGGACTGGACCTCGCACGGTGAACTGGCCCGCGACGTGGCGGCCAACAACGCCAAGCTCGATCCGCTGCTGGAGCGCTTCCGGCTGTATCCGGTGGAACAGCTGGCGGGCGATCGGCAAGCGCGGGAGCTGGGCAAGGTGTTGTTCGAGGACAATTGCGCCGCCTGCCACCAGCGCAGCGGCAAGGGCAATATCCTGCTCGGCGCACCCGACCTCACCGATGACGACTGGCTCTACGGCGGCAGCGGCAAGGACATCACCACCTCGATCCACGAGGGTCGTGGCGGCGTGATGCCGCCCTGGGCCAGCCTGGGCGAGGACAACGTCAACAACCTGGTGCAGTACGTGCTGAGCCTGTCCGGTGCGGCGCACGATGCAGCCAAGGCCGCTGCGGGCAAGCCCATGTTTGCCACCTGCGCCGCCTGCCATGGCGCCGATGGCAAGGGCAACCCTGCCCTGGGTGCACCGAACCTCACCGACGACATCTGGCTTTACGGCGGGACCGCCGCGGACATCCACAAGACCATCCATGACGGCCGTCAGGGCCACATGCCGAACTGGGCCCCGCGCCTGACCGACGACCAGGTCCACGTGCTCGCCGCGTACGTCTACCACTGGTCGCACCCGACAAATGACGACAAGTAATGACACCATCACCGAAGCCGCCTCGGCGTGGTATCAGCAGCCGGTGTTGTGGTTGGGCCTCGCGGTGTTCGTCGCATCGCTGGCGGGTTGCGTGTGGCTCATCGTGGTCAGCATTCACCATGCCGATACGCCGCTGAACACGTCGCAGGCGGTGTTCGGCGTGCCGGCCAGCGCGCACAGCGCACCGCGCGCGCCGCCGCCACCGACAGCCGATTCGACGCCATGAATACCACGGCGGCATGGGCGAATCCGCAGCTTGCCGCGCAGGTATTGCGCGAACGCCGTGATGGTTGCAGCGAAATCGCCTTGCACGTCGACGCCCTGCACGACGCCCGCCAGGTGCTCTGGCTGGAACAGCGCATCAACGCGCTGCCCGGGGTAAAGCGCGTCGCCATTGATCGCCCGGCGCAACGCGTGCGCGTCGTGTGGCAGACCCGACGCACCTCCCTGCCGATGCTGCTGGAAAGCTTCGCTGCCGCGGGCTGCAGCGCACACCCGCTGCGCCACGATGAGATCGAGGACGCACGCGCCGCCGAGATGCATGACGCGCTGAAGCGCATGCTGGTCGCCGGCATGTGTGCGATGCAGGTGATGACCTACGCCTTCGTCATCTATATCGGCGTGGTCGATTTCGTGGACTTCAGCACGCGCAACCTGTTCCGCTGGCTGGGCCTGCTCACCACGATTCCGCTGGTGTTCTATTCGGCGCGCTCGTTTTTCACCGGCGCGGCGCGCGAACTGCGAAACCGCAGGCTCGGCATCAACCTGCCGGTGGCGCTGGCGGTCGCCCTGGTGTTCGCCGCCAGCGTGATCAATACCCTGCGTGGCAGCGGCGAGGTCTATTTCGACTCGGTCAGCATGTTCGTGTTCCTGCTGCTCGGCGCACGCTATCTCGAACTGCGTTCGCGCCACCGCGGCGGCGCGCAGGGCGACGCCCTGATCGATGCCACACCGCTGCTGGCACAGCGGCGCCGTGCCGACGGCGAGCTGGAAACCGTGGCGGCGCTGGATCTCGCCGGCGGCGACCAGGTGCACATTCCCGACGGCGGCACGGTACCTGCCGATGGCGTGCTGGAAAGCGCCTCGGTGCAGGTGGACGAGGCCTTGCTCTCCGGCGAATCGCGCCCGCGGCAACGCCGGCGCGGCGAACGGTTGATCGCCGGCAGCGTGCTGCTGACCGGCCCGGCGGAACTGCGCGTTGAGCACGCTGGCGTGGACACCGGCGTAGCCCGACTCGGCGCAATCGCCGCTCGCGCGCGCCAGGCGCGCGCATCGATCGTGGGCAGTGACCGGGATGTCGCGCGCTTCGTTGGCCGCGTCCTGCTCCTGACCGTGCTGACCGCGCTGGGCTGGTTGCTGGTCGATCCCTCGCGCGCCTTCGATGCCGCCATCGCGGTACTGGTCGTGGCCTGTCCGTGCGCGTTCGCGTTGACCGTGCCGGTCACGCTGACCCGCGCGCTGGGCCAGTTGGCACGTCACCACGTGCTGGTCACCGATGGCAACGCCCTGCTCGCCCTGGCCCGCATCGACCGCGCGCTGTTCGACAAGACCGGCACCCTCGCCGTGCCCCGTCTCGATATCGACGCCACCGAACCCATGCGCGGCGAGTCGCGCCAACAGGTGCTGACCTGGGCCATGGCGCTGGCCAGCGAGAGCTCGCACCCGCTGGCGCGCGCCCTCGCGGCGGCCGCGCGGCGGGAAGTGACGCCGACGCGGGCGCAAGCGGTGCAGGTGACCATGGCGGCCGGCATCGAAGGCATGGTGGACGGTCGCACCTTGCGCCTCGGCCACGCACGCTTCGCGCTCGCTGCTGGCCCGCTCGCTGCTGGCCAGATCGACGCCAGGCTGGCCGATGACGCGCTGCTGCTGGCCGACGATCGGGGTCCGCTGGCCCGCTTCCACTTCCACGAACAGCCGCGTGCAGATGCGGGTGCCACCCTGGAGCAATTGCGCCGTGAGGGCGTCGGGCTGTGCATCGCCAGCGGCGACGCGGCGGATCGCGTGGCCGCGCTTGCGGCGCGGCTTGACATCGACGACTGGCACGCGCGCCAGCTGCCCGCCGACAAGCTGGCGTTGTTGCACGCGCTGCAAGCCGACGGACACATCGTGCTGGCCGTGGGCGATGGCAGCAATGACGCGCCGCTGCTGGCCGCCGCCGACGTGTCCGCGGCGTTGACCAGCGGCACCGACCTGGCCCAGGCCCAGGCCGATCTGCTGTTGCTGGACGGCCGCCTGGACGGGCTCATTCAGGCTCGCACCATTGCGCTCCGATTGCATGAAGTGGTGGCGCAGAGCCGGCGCTGGGCCTTGCTCTACAACCTGATTGCCGTGCCGTTTGCCGCGTTCGGCCTGGTGCCGCCATGGTTGGCCGCGATCGGCATGTCGTTGAGCTCGCTGGGGGTGGTGTTGAATGCGCTGCGCGTGGGTCGGGAGCGCGCTTGCGATCCGGGTCGCGGTCATGGCGGACCCACTCCGGCGGCGCAGGTGTCGGCGTGAATATCCTGCTGGTGCTGATCCCGGTGACGCTGCTGGTGATCGTGGTGGCGGTAGCGTTGTTTTTCTGGGCGGTGAACCACCAGCAGTTCGACGACCTCGACAGTCCCGCGGTGCTGCCGCTGATGGACGAACCGCCGCCGCAAGATCCCGCCGACAACACTGACCCGCCCCCGCAGAACACGTAGGAGCCCGCTCGCGGGCGATGCTCTTGTGCCGGGATTCGGGATTCGGGATTCGGAATTCGGAATTCGGGATTCGGAATTCGCAAGAGCATCGCCCGCTAGCGGGCTCCTACATTTTTCGGCGCAGCGCCGCCCGCAACAGTCGTTGCTGCACCCGCTCGCGCAGCGATGTCGGCGAATCCAGCCCCATTCGCCGCAGTGCCTTGTCCTCGTCAGCCGCGGCGGCGCCCGGCCGACATACCGCCTGCAGCAGCTGCCACCGCCCGCGCCAATACTGACTGCCGGCCTTCAGCCATTCCAGCGCCGGCAGCAGTTGCTGCTCGATCTCGTCAAAATCGCTGCCGAACGGAAACGCCGGCAGCAGGCCCTTGCGTCGGAACGGCGCCAGTGATTCGTGCAGTTGGTTCGGCAGATGACGGCGCCAGGAAGCTGGTATCACAAAGTCCGCAGCCAGCTTGCCGTACGACTTGGCCTCGGCGCACAGCGCGTCCAGGAAGCGCGCGTCGCAGATCGACAGCATCGCCTCGATGCACTCGCTGTCGCTCTTGCCGCGCAGGTCGGCGATGCCGTACTCGGTGACCACGACATCGCGCAGGTGGCGCGGAATCGTGGTCTGCCCGTAGCTCCAGCGGATATTGCTTTCGATCCCGCCAGCGCGCATGCGCGTGGCGCGCAGCAGCAACACCGAGCGCCCGCCCGGCAACTCGTGCGCCATCGCCACGAAGTTGTATTGCCCACCGACGCCGCTGACCACCTCGCCGTTCTCCAGCGTGTCGGAGACGGCCGCGCCGAGCATGGTTGCGATCATGCAGGTATTGAAGAAACGCGCGTCGCGCCGTTGCAGCGTCGCCAGCGCCTGATGATCGCCGTACAGCTGGTTGACATGGGAGACCGCGCACATGTCGATCGCATCCGGATCGGCGGCCTCGGTGGTGTCGAGCCACTCATACAATTCCCGCGAGCCCAAAAAGAACGCGCCGCGCAGATAGTGACCACCGGGCGTGTCCCGGTTCAGCCGCCCGGCTACCGACGCGCGCTCCAGCGCCAGGTTGTCCCAGCTGCGCCGTTTGAGAATGCCGCCGCGCTGCAGATGCATGAAACCATCCATCACCATTTCGCTGGCACCGTACAAGCCACTCTCGAGCGGTGCCAGCCCACCCAGCCCACCGGCCAGTGCATGCGTGCTGCCGACCGGATCGAGCGCCACCAGCATGCAACGCCAGGCGGTGTTCTCGTGCTGGCGTAGCAACAATCCCTTGACCAAGGCGTCGGACAGCGCGCCGATGCCAATTTGCAGGCAGCCGCCATCCCTGACCAGGGTGCTGGCATGCAGGCCGATCGCGTACTCGGTGAGGTCGACCGGCAGGCGCGGCACCGCAAACAGCCGGGGCGAGGTCGGCGGACACAACTCCACGTCGAAATAGTCCGCCGCCACTTCGGCATCGCCGCCCAGATAGGGCAAGTCCGGATGCACCACGGCCACGCACAGCGGCCGCGCTGAACCGCCCAGTTGCACCTGGCGCAGGAAGTCCAGGGTCAGGTCCGGATTGCACGACAGGCTGTAATGCACGCCATCCGCACCTTCGCGCCGGGCCACCAGTTGCACCAGCAGGTTGATGTCCTGCACCACCAGATCACGCGCGACGTGGGTGTAGTTCTGGCTGATGTAGCTGCGCTGGGCGCTGCCCGAATGCAGCAATGCGCCCGACTGCAGGTAGAACTCGTGCACGGCCACATTGGGTGGCAGCGCATCGCGCGCCTGGTCCAGCGCGTATTGCGGGTCAACGGCGTCGGTGCCGAAATGACGATCGAGAAACGGCTGCAGGAAGCGCTGCTCCAGTCCCGGTTTCGGTTGCGGCCGGGTCAGCGACAGCGCGGTGTACAACCGCATCGAACGGGTCGGATCGGCAGCGGTGAGCCGGTACAGCGCATTGAGCAACCCATGCGGCTTGCCCAGGCCCAGCGGTGCGGCGATGCACAGATTCGGCCCCAGCGCATCGGCGAGGTCGTTGGCACAGGCATCGGTGTCGCTGTAGCGCGGCTGGGCGGGCATGCGCCCGATCATGCCAGAACCCGCCACGACAGCGCATCGACGGACCATCGCCTACACTCGGCCGCATGCCTACGCCCCTGCTGCCGTCGTCGTCCTCCAGTCGCCTGCTGGCCCAGCAGGCGCTCAGTCGTGCCGCCGGTGCGCCGTTGCTCACCGGCAACGCGGTGGAGCTGCTGATCGATGCGGCCGCCAACTACACCGCGTGGCTCGAAGCGATTCGTGGCGCGCAGCACCGCGTGCTGCTGGAGAACTACATCGTCCGCGACGATGTCGTCGGGCGCGAGTTTCGCGATGCGCTGGTCGAACGGGCGCAGGCCGGCGTGTTCGTGGCGGTGGTGGTCGACTGGGTCGGCTGCCTCGGTCAGTCGCGCAGCGGCTTCTGGGCCCCCCTGCGCGCCGCCGGTGGCGAGGTGCGCATCTACAATCCACCGCAACTCGGTCATCCGCTGGGCTGGCTCAGCCGTGACCATCGCAAGTCACTGGTGGTCGATGGCGTCACCGGCTTCCTTTCCGGCGTATGCATCAGCGCGAAGTGGCTGGGCGAGCCCGAGCGCGACGTGCCCCCGTGGCGCGACACCGGCGTGGCGCTGCGTGGCCCGGTGGTCGCCGAGCTGGAGGCGGCGTTCGCGCAGAGCTGGAACGAGACGGGCGCGCCCTTGCGGGAGTTCTCAAGCCCGTCGGAATCCGCCGCGGCGCCGGGCGAGGTGTCGCTGCGCCTGATTGCCACCCAGCCCGCCACCGCCGGCATGTATCGACTGGACCAGTTGATCGCCTCGCTGGCACGCAAGACCCTGTGGCTTACCGACGCTTACTTCGTGGGCATCGCACCTTATGTCCAGGCGCTGGTGGCGGCGGCCCGCGATGGGGTGGACGTACGCCTGCTGGTGCCCGGCAGCAGCGACATCCCCGCCGTGGCGGCCGTGTCGCGCTCGGGCTACCGGCCGCTGCTGAAGGCCGGCATCCGCGTGTTCGAGTGGAACGGTTCGATGCTGCACGCCAAGACGGCGGTGGCCGACGGGCAATGGGCGCGGGTGGGATCATCCAATCTCAACATCGCCAGCTGGCTGAGCAACCAGGAGCTGGACGTGGCCATCGAGGACGCCGGCTTCGCCGGTCAGCTCGCGGCCCAGTACGAACGCGACCTGGCCCACGCCACCGAAATCGTGCTGGCGCCGCACCGCCGCCCCGGCCGCAGCGAACACGTGCGCAGCAGCGAAACGCGGCCGCCACGGGTGCGCCATGGCGGCGGCAGTTCCGGCCGCGCGGCCGCCGGTGCACTGCGGATCGCCAACAGCGTGGGCGCGGCGCTGACCCAACGGCGGGTACTCGGCTACACCTCGGCCAGGCCGCTGTTTGTCGCCACCGTGGTGCTGGTGGCGCTGGCCATCGTGGCGATCCTCTGGCCGGCCTGGATCGGTTGGCCGTTCGCCGTGCTGTGTGCCTGGTTCGCGCTGAATCTGGGCATTCGCGGATGGCGTGTGCGCAGGCAACGACAAACTGACCAGGACGAGTCCGGAAAGCCTTGATCGGATCAAATGCTCACCTCAGAATCCTCCTGCGCTTGATGTCGCAAGAGGATGTTTTTCCACGACTTGGCAAGAACGGCATGCTAGGCTCGCAAGCCTATGTCCGCATCCCCTGACGACGCCGCGCCGCGCCATATCCTGACCCCCAGCTCGCTCAACCGGCTGGTACGCGACCTGTTGGGCGATGCACTGCCGCAGGTATGGATCGAGGGCGAATTGTCGAATGTGGCCAAGCCCGCCTCGGGGCATCTGTATTTCACCCTGAAGGATAGTGGTGCCCAGGTACGCTGTGCGATGTTCAAGATGAAAGCCTCGACGCTACGGTTCCGCCCGGCCGACGGCATGCAGGTATTGCTGCGCGCCAAGGTGGGCCTGTACGAAGCCCGCGGCGAGTTCCAACTGGTCGCCGAATACATGGAGCCGGCTGGCGAAGGCGCCCTGCAACGCGAATTCGAGCAATTGAAGGCGCGGCTCGATGCCGAAGGCCTGTTCGATCCGGCGCGCAAGCGCGCCCTGCCGGCCTACGCGCGACGCATCGGCGTGATCACCTCGGCCACCGGCGCGGCGGTACGCGATGTATTGAGCGTACTGGCGCGGCGCTGGCCGCTGGCCGACGTCGAAGTGCTGCCGGTGCCGGTACAGGGACGCGAGGCACCACCGGCAATCGTGGCGATGCTGCGCAAGGCATCTGCCAGCCACCGCTACGACGTGCTGCTGCTGACCCGCGGCGGTGGCTCGCTGGAAGACTTGTGGGCCTTCAACGACGAGGCGGTGGCGCGAGCGATCCACGCCAGCAAGGTACCGGTGGTGAGCGCCGTCGGGCACGAGATCGATTTCAGCATTGCCGACTTTGTCGCCGACCTGCGCGCGCCCACACCTTCGGCCGCCGCCGAGCTGCTGGTGCCCGACGCCGTGGCGATCGGTCGCCACCTGCGCCAGTTGCAACAACGCTTGGCCACGCTGCAGCAACGCCAGTTGCAGGCGCATGCGCAACGCGTCGATCACCTGCTGGCGCGCCTGCAGGCGCAGCGGCCACAGGCGCGATTGCAACGCGACCGCGAGCACCTGCTCCATCTCCATCGCCGTCTGCTCGGCGTGCTGCCTGGCGTGAGTGTGCGCAGCGCGGACGTCTACGACGACGAGGCGCTGCGCCAGCACTTCGCGGATGCCGACGCGGTGATCAACCTGATCGGCATACTCAACCCTAGCGGGCCGCATACATTCGAACGCGTGCATGTAGAG
>Ga0208357_1001237_pt1 | contig 18958 bp, 14 predicted proteins | sample NGESurdeep092012_6_FD_184487 | JGI IMG/M metagenome (GOLD analysis project Ga0208357, IMG submission 184487) | Arctic peat soil microbial communities from Barrow, Alaska - NGEE Surface sample F52-2 deep-092012 (SPAdes) | ecosystem: Environmental > Terrestrial > Soil > Wetlands > Peat ... | reverse complement strand
TCGGGGAAGAGGGAGGGGCCGGGCCAGACGGGGCCGACGTAGTTCTTGCCGTTTTCCTTGACGAACTCGTCGCCGGCGATGCCGCTGTCGTAGGGGGCGTAGTTCTGATTGGGGGCGTCGGCGATGTGGAGGTCGGTGATGAGGACGGTGTGGAATTTTTCGGCGGCGAGTTGGTGGATGAGGCCGGGGAAGTCTGGGAAGCGCTCGGGATCGACGGTGAAGGGGCGGTTCTTGTACTGGTAGTCGATGTCGAGGTAGATGGCGTCGGTGGGGATGTGGTCGGCGCGGAGATGAGCGGCGATGTCTTCGACCTGCGCGCGAGGGTAGTAGCTGTACCGGGACTGCTGGTAGCCGAGCGTCCAGAGGGGCGGGAGAGGTGTGGGGCCGGTGAGCCAGGCGTAGGTTTCGACGACTTGCTTGGGATCGGGGCCGTAGAGGAGGTAGTAGTCGAGTGGGCCGGCGGGGGCGGAGAAGCTGTATTGGTCGGTGCGCTTGCGGCCGAAGTCAAAGAAGGTGCGGAAGGTGTTGTCAAAGAGGACGCCGATGGTGCGGCCGGAGTGCATTTCGAGGAAGAACGGAATCGACTTGTAGATGGGGTCTGTGGACTCCTGCCAACCGAAGCTGTCGGTGTTCCACATGGTGAAAGCTTCGCCGTTGCGGTCGAGGGGGCCGGGCTTGTCGCCGAGGCCGAAGAAATGGTCGTCGAAGGGCTTGGACTTGGTGACGGTGAAGCCGTCGGGCGAGAAGGCGATGGGGAGGGCGTCGGACTGGAGGATGTGGCCGTCGAGGTCGGAGATGGTGAGGCGGAGGTTGGGGGTAACGGCGACTCGGAGGTCGGAGGTGGTGAAGCCGTTGGGCTCGGATGTGACGGGAATGCTCGCGGTGCGGGCGTCGGGGAGGACCGCCCAGGACGCGTCTTCGGCGGGATGGCCGTTGGGGAAGATGCGAACGCGGAGGACGTCGGGTCGGAGAGCGTCGACTCGCAGGGTGAGGGTGGCGTCGGAGAGTTCGATGCCGGAGGGAGTGTGGGCGGAGGCGGGGAGATTGATGGAGCTCTGCGCTGTGAGGAATACAGGGAGGGAGCAGGCGAGCAGAGCGGTGAGGCAGATGCGGCGGAGTAGAGAGGTGGAGCGGGTATTGCTCGTAAAATTATAGGGAGCCATTTTGTTGATCCTCATCGCAAGGCAATCGCAGCCCAAAGTTACTTCATTTGTTCGTCGACGAGCAATTCTTTGCGGGGTGTCGGTTTGCACGGTGGCTTTGCGGAGGATGCTCCGCGGACGTTCGCGTAGTAGCCTACGTAGGGATGACGTTGCAGCACTGCTGGCAGCGCTTGATGGAGGAACGGAACGCATGTCGCAAGAATTGAGCGTTGGGTTGAAGAGCATTGGGCCGGTGGCGTTGCGACCGATATTTTCGGAGCGGGTATGGGGAGTGGAGACGCTGCCGAAGTGGTACACGCAGCCGGAGGCGGATAAGCCTGTCGGAGAGGCGTGGCTCACGGCTGAGAGTTGCGTGGTGGATGCAGGAGTGTTCGCGGATGTGTCGCTGGCGGAGATGACAAAGATGTTTCCGGGGGCCTTTGCCGGGGGTGCTTCCGCCGAATTTCCTCTGCTGATTAAGACTTTGTTTCCGCGCGAGAAGCTGTCTGTGCAGGTGCATCCGAATGATGCGCAGGCGGGAGCGCTGGGGCTGGGACGGGGCAAGACGGAGTGCTGGTATGTGCTCTCGGCTGATCCGGGCGCGGAACTGGCGCTGGGATTTCGCGAGGAGATTTCTGCTGAGCAGATTCGCGCTGCGATCGCAGATGGGACGCTCGAAAGCAAGCTGCGGTATGTGCCTGTGAAGGCTGGCGACATGGTGTTTGTGGATGCAGGTACGGTGCACTCCATTGGGCCGGGGATGGTGGTGCTGGAGACGCAAGAGTACAGCGATATTACGTATAGGCTCTATGACTATGGGCGGCCGCGCGAACTGCATGTGGATGCCGGGCTGGCGGTGACTCGCACAACGAGTAGTGCCGGGCTGGTTGAGCCGGTTGCGATGGACGGATTTATGCGGCTGGTTGCGTCGGACTGCTTTGTTGTCGATCGCTTTGCGCTGGCGGGGGGAGCGATGCTGCTGGGGCTCGGCAATAAGATGCAGATGCTGTTTGCGCTGGGTGAGGGGGCGTCGGTGGAGAGTTCCGCGGGGAGTATGAAGCTCGATCCGTGGCGCGTTGTAGTGCTTCCGGCTGAGGGCGTGGAGTATGCGCTGCGCGGTGCGGGCGAGGTGATTCGGATTTCGCAGCCGTAGAGCGCGACTACGTTGTCAGCAGGCGTAACGTTGCTGATGCCAGGCCCAGGCGCTGGCGAGAATGTCGTCCAGTTCAGGATGCGCGGGCTGCCAGCCGAGAATTGCCTTGGCTTGTTCGGAGCTTGCGACGAGGCGGGCAGGATCGCCGGCGCGCCGAGGCTTGATTTCTACGGGAATCGGATGCCCGGTGACGCGGCGCGCGGCTTCGATGACCTGCTTGACGGAGAAGCCGCTGCCGTTGCCGAGATTCATGATCATGCGGTCGTGATGGGTGAGGGCGTTGAGGGCGAGGATGTGCGCGTCGGCGAGGTCGGCGACGTGGATGTAGTCGCGAATGCAGGTGCCGTCGGGGGTGTCGTAGTCTTCGCCGAAGATGAAGATTTTCTCGCGGCGTCCGAGAGCTACGTCGAGGATGAGCGGGATGATGTGGGTTTCGGGCTCATGCGCTTCGCCACGTCCGGGCAGCGCACCGGCGACGTTGAAGTAGCGCAGAGAGGCGTAACGCAGACCATGGATGCGGTTGAACCAGCGAAGCATGTGCTCGACGAGGAGCTTCGATTCGCCATAGGTGTTGGTGGGTGCGAGGTCGGCGGTCTCTTCGATGGGGGTGGATTTTGGCTCGCCGTAGACTGCTGCAGTCGATGAAAAGACGATGTTGTTGGTGCCGGTTGCCAGCATTGCTTCGAGTAACGAGAGGCTGGAGGCGGTGTTGTTGCGGAAATAGATCTCCGGCTTCTGCATGGACTCGCCGGCTTCGATGAGGGCGGCGAAGTGGAGGACGCCATCGGGCTTTAGTTCGCGGAGGAGCGACTCTACGCGGGGGCGGTCGGCGATGTCGGCCTCGACGAAGTCGGCGCCGGCGGGGACTTCGTTCCGCTTGCTGTGGCAGAGGTTGTCGAGGATGGTGACCTTGTGGCCGGCCTGCATCAGGATGGTCGAAACGGTTCCACCGATATAACCGGCACCGCCGGTGACGAGCACGTTCATTGGGTTTCCTCTTTGGATGAGCTTTCGATCGCGGCGCGCAGTGTTGTGGCCGCGGACTCCGGCGTGATGTCGCGTTGCGGCGAGCCCAGGAGTTCAAATCCGACCATGAATTTTCGCACGGTTGCCGATCTCAACAGGGGCGGATAGAAGTGCACGTGTAGCTGCCACTCGGGATGGTCCTGGCCGTCGGATGGTGCGGGGTGCAGTCCCATGGAGTAGGGAAAGGGGGTGTCGAATACCTGGTTGTAGCCGCTGGTTACCTGCTTGAGAATTGCCGCGAGGCCAGAGCGTTGCGGCTCGTTCATGGTTTCGATACGGGCGACGTGCTGCCTGGGGAGTAGCAATAGCTCGAATGGCCACACAGCCCAGAAAGGGACGAGGGCTACCCAGGTCTCGTTCTCCGCTACGATGCGCTCGCGCTGCGCCAGTTCTAATTGCAGGTACGCGGAGAGCAACGGTATTTTGTGTTCGGCGAGATAGGCTTGCTGCGCAGCGAGTTCGAGGGCGGGCTCATTGGGAATGTGTTCTGTCGCCCAGATCTGGCCGTGCGGATGAGGATTGCTGGCGCCCATCATGGCACCGCGATTCTCAAAGATCTGGACGTATTGGATTTCGGGGTGGGCTCCAAGTTCAGCTGCTTGAGCGGCCCACATTTCTACGACTCTTCGAACAGCATCGGGCGCCATCGTTGCGAGGGTGAGGTCGTGGCGGGGATCGAAACAGAGGACGCGGCAGACGCCACGCTCGGTTTGCGCGCGCAGGAGACCGGCGCTGTCGATGTCGAGAAGGGCGTCGGGGACGTTTTGCTTTAGTGCGGCAAAGTCGTTCTCAAAGACAAAGGTTCCGGTGTACTGCGGTGTCTTGTGGCCACCAGCGCGGGTGTTGCCGGGGCAGAGGTAGCAGGCGGGATCGTAGGGGAGGGATTGCGGCTTTGCGGTGTCCTCGGTCTGGCCCTGCCAGGGGCGCAGGGTGCGATGGGGGGACACGACGACCCACTCACGCTGGAGGGGATTCCAGCGTCGATGGGGGGACTCGAGAAAAACTTGATCGATCATCTACTCACCGGGAGGGAACGCGCTTTGCGCAGCCCTGCATTTCTGATCCATGCGCCATCGACGGCGTCGCAGATATAGGCGTCGGCCGAAATTTCGAATCGCTTCTTGTAGGCGGCTTTGAGAGTGTCGGCGAAGGCTTTGGCCTGGGTGCGTTCGACGAGGTTGACGGTGCTGCCGCCGAAGCCGCCGCCAGTGAGACGAGCGCCGAAGCAGCCGGGGAGTGTGGTCGCGGTCTCGACCAGGAAATCAACTTCTTCGCAGCTGCACTCAAAGTCGTCGCGCTCGCTGGCGTGGCCTGCGAGCATGAGTTGGCCGAACGCTACGGGATTACCGTCGAACATGGCCTGTTTTGCCTGGCGCACTCGCTGGTTGTCAGAGATGATGTGGCGGCAGCGCTTGTAGGCGGCGTTGGACATCTCCGACTTCGCGGCTTCGAGTTGTTGCAGGGTGGTATCGCCGAGATCGCGGACGCCAAACTTTTTTACGAGGACGGCCTGGCCTTCTTCGGACTCACTGCGCCGCTTGCCGTACTCGCCGGTTGCGACCGAGTGCTTCACCATGGAGTTGCAGACGACAATTTGAGTGTCTGCGAGAGCACCCTTGTTCATCGGGAGATGTTCGTAGGTGAGAGAACGGGTGTCGAGGAGGAGAGCGTGGCCGGCCATGGCTGCGGTGATGACGAACTGATCCATGATGCCGCAGGGGGATCCTACATATTCGTTTTCGGCGCGCTGACAGAGCACGGAGATTTCTTCGATCGTCAGGTCAACGCCGGCGTGTGCAAGCATCGCCATTGCGCTGGCGACTTCCATGGAAGCGGAGGAGCTTACTCCTGCGGCGAACGGTACATTGCCGGTGATGTGAAGGTCGAAGGAGGGGGGCTGGATTCCACGTTCCTGCAGTTTCCGGAGAACGCCTACGGGATAGTCGCTCCACTCGCCGCGTGCTGGAGAGCGGTCGCTGTGGTCGAGCGTCAGGGTCTTGTTCAAAAGCTCGCTGGTGAAGGTGTAGAGCCCATCCTCGCGCGGCGCGATGGTGGCGCGTGTGACGAAGGGAATCGCCATGGGCAGAACGAGTCCGCCGGTGTAGTCGGTGTGCTCGCCGAGAAGATTGACGCGGGCGGGTGCGATGGATTCGATCATGTTTCGCGTGGCTGGGTCCGCGGCGGCGATGGGGGTGTAGCTGTTTGAGGGCAAGGGAGTTCCTCTACGCAGTCCTGATCATAAACGCACTTTGTAATCGCGTACATCCGACTTAAGTTGAATTGGGTACGGAACTCGAGGAGAGGAAGTTTCAGGGGACGTCATGACGGCAGGTAAGAGTATGAAAGGAAAATGGATAGGTCGTTTTTACAGGGAGCGGTGGTTCGTTTGGATGATTGGGCGACGGAGGCAGGCCGCGCCAGGGAGGATTTATCCCGCCAATGCTGAAAGCGGGTAGAAAAACCTTTTGATGCAATGGGTTGGGTGCTGGGTTGCAGGGCGTGGAAGGGGATCGATTTAAGGGGTGAGTTCGGTGGCGCTGGCAGCGGAGAGCTGATGGATTGCAAGCCAGGTTTGCTGATAGGCGTCGAGAGCATCCAGAGTGGTGGAGCGAGCGCCGCGGAGGGCGTCGAGGTAATCGATGAGAGCGATGCCGCCGTGCTCGAAGGCGAATTGCGCGATGGAGAGGACGTCTCGCGATTCGTCGAGGTAGTGGGCGCTGAAGCGGTCGGAGAGGTGCTTGGACTGGACATAGCCGACCCAGGCCTGATCGACGTCGGAGATGACCTGGAAGCGGGCGGCGGTCTCGGTGAAGCGGGAGGCGTCGGCCTCGAAGCGGGCGGTCTCTTTGTTGCCCTGATTGCGGTCGAAGATTCGCAGAGGGATGTTGATGGAAAAGCCAGCGGAGTTGTAGGTACCGCTGCGATCGTACTCGCCTTCAAGGGTGGGGTCGGTGGTGCCGTTGGCGATGGCCAGACGAGAGTTGGCGACGGCGGCTGTGGTCGCGAAACGGGCAGCGGCGTAGTCGGGGCGATTGGCGAGCGCGGACTGGAGGAGCTGATCCTGGGTCTGAGTGATGTTGGGAGGAACGACGTCGCCTGCGATGTCGAACTCGGATTTGGGGGTCTCGACACCGATGAGAGTCTGCAACTGGTCGGAGGCCTGGCGCAGGTTGATGATGTCGTTGGCCTCGTCGGATTCGAAGCTGCCGAGTTGGAGGTCGAGGCGCTCGAAGTCGAGCTTGCCGAGGTCGCCTGCTTTGAAGCGGTCGTTGGCGATGTCGACTTCGTGTCCGAAGTCTTTGAGGCTTGCGCTGGAGAGCTCGAGGGCCTCTTTGGCAATGAGCATGTGGGTGAAGGCTGTCTTGACGGTGAGCTCGGTCTGGCGGATTGAGTCTTCGAGTTGAGCCTGAGTTTGCGCCGTGGTTGCGCGTGCGTCTTCGAGACGCCACTTGCGCTTGTCGCCACGCTCGAAGAGCCGCGAGACCTGGGCGCTGTAGGCGTAGGGATTGGAGGCACCTTCTGCGGGCAGGGTGATGTTTGTGCCGGCAAAGGTGAAGTAGGGATTGGCGCGGACCCCGGCCTGAATCTCCTGGGCACGGACTGCCTGGAGGGACTGCTGTGTGGCGAGCAGTGTGGGGTTTTTGGAGCGGGCGAGGTCGAGGACCTGAGCGAGGGTGAGGGCTCCGGGGCGGGAGGAGGGAGGCGTACGCGGATCGGGGACGCTGCTGCGCCCGGCAGCGTAGGCCGCGGCTGCTGTCTGACCGGCGTCTGTGGCTGAGGTGCTGGCCGAGGTGCTGGTGGCCGTTTGGGATTCGCCCGTTTGCGCGTGGAGTGCGTGCGCGGCAAACGTGGCGATGGCGAGGAGAAGGACTGATTGTGTTTTACGCAAGGTGATCATCGGCTAGCTCTCAAACTCCTTCTCTGGCTCGGGCAGCACGTCGGTCGCGCGAGCGATCCAGACGTACAGCGTCGGCAGAAGGAAGACGCTCATGACAAGGGCACCGACGAGGCCACCGACGATCACGATTGCGAAGGGACGTTGGGAGTCGGAACCGATGCCGTGCGAGAGCGCAGCGGGAAGGAGGCCGAGCGTAGCCACGAGCATGGTCATCATGATGGGGCGGAGTCTCAGGACGGCGCCTTCGACCGCTGCATCCTTGACGGTGTAACCGCTGGAGCGCATCTGGTTGATGCACTCGAGCATGATGATGCCGGTCTGAACGGAGACTCCGAAGAGGGCGAGGAAACCGACGCCGGAAGACACGCTGAAGTGGTTTCCGGTGAGGTACAAGGCGACAAAGCCGCCTACGGGCGCGATCGCCGTGTTGAGGAGAATCAGGACGGCCCACTTGAAGGACTTGAACATGCCGTAGAGGATGATGAAGATCAGCAGGATGGTCAGTGGGCAAACGATCATGAGAAGGCGCGAGCTGCGCTGCTGGCTGGCGTATTCGCCGGCCCAATCGAGATGGTAACCGGTGGGCAACTTGACTTGTTTATTGACCTTGTCGATGGCTTCTTCTACGGTGCTGCCGAGGTCACGATCGCGCACGCTGTATTTGATGGCGACGAAGCGGCTGCTGCCTTCGCGGTAAATTTCCTCTGCTCCGTCGGTGACTCGGACGTGCGTGAGTTGTGCGAGAGACACGCGTTCACCCGAGGGAGCGAGCAGACGAATATTGCTGATCTCGTCGGGGGTTGTCCGGTATTGGGGGCTGTAGCGGACCATGACATCGTAACGTGCTTCGCCGTCGAGGAGTTGGGTGACGGGAGCTCCGGCGATGGTGCCACCGACGGCACCTTCGATGGCGGCCTGGATGTCAGCTACGTTTATGCCATAGCGAGCCGCTGCTTCGCGGTCGACAACGTAATCGAGGTTGGGCTGACCGATGACGTGGAATAGCCCGAGGTCAGCCACGCCGTGGACGGTGCTCATGACCTGCACGATCTGATTGCCCTTCGCCTCAAGGGTCTTCAGGTCAGTACCGTAGAGCTTGACGGCGAGTTCACCTTTTACGCCACTGACGGCTTCTTCGACGTTGTCGGAGATGGGCTGGGAGAAGTTCCAGACGACGCCTGGAGTTTTCTCGAGTTCGCGATCCATGGCGCTGATGAGCTCGTCCTTGTCCTTGTGAAAGACGGGACGCCATTGGTCTTTGGGCTTGAGGTCGACGAAGTACTCGGTGTTGAAGAATCCGGTGGTGTCGGTGCCGTCGTCGGGGCGGCCAATCTGGCTGACGACCTGGGTGACCTCTGGAAAGCTGGAGAGGATGATCCTGGTTTTATTGGCGATGGCGAGGCTTTCGGTTGGGCCGGTGCTGGCGGCAACGGAGCCGCGGACCCAGATGGCGCCTTCATCGAGGTGGGGAAGGAACTCTGAACCGATGATGCCACTGAAGGCAAGAAATCCACCGAGAGCCAACATGGCTCCGGCAGTAGCAAGCGGGGCGAACTTGTGGTCGATAGCCCAGATGGAGCTTTGACGATAGCGATTCGTGAGCCAGCGCATGACGGGGTTCTCCCATTCAGAGGCGCCATTGGGGAATACAAAGCTGGTGAGAACGGGAGCGAGAAGCATGGAGAAGATGAGGGAGCCGAGCAGGGCGAATGCGACGGTCCAGGCCATGGGCTTGAAGAGCCGGCCCTCGACCGATTGCAGGGTGAAGATCGGGAGATAGGCGGTGATGATGATGGTGATGGCGTAGAAGACCGGGCGTTGGACTTCATGCGCGGCCTCGCGGATTTGAGTGAGAACCGGCTTGCCGGGCTGGCGCTTGTGGCTGAGATGGCGGACGATGTTTTCCACCATGACGACTGCGCCTTCGACGACCATGCCGAAGTCGAGAGCGCCGAGGCTGAGGAGATTCGCAGGAATGTGGCGGAGGTCGAGGCAGATGGAGGCAAAGAGCAGAGAGAAGGGGATGGTGATCGCGACGATCAGGGCTCCGCGAAGATTGCCAAGAAACAGGAACAGAATGAGTGCGACGAGAAGGATGCCGATGGTCAGGTTATCGAGCACTGTTTTCGTCGTGAGGTGCAATAGATCGCTGCGGTCAAGAAAGGGAACGATCTTTACGCCGGGCGGAAGGATGCGATCGTTGAGTTCCTTGACCTTGGCGTGAATGCCGTCCAGCGTGGAGTCGGAGTTGTCGCCTTTCTGGAGGAGAACGACGCCTTCGACGACGTCGCCGTCATTGATCAGCTTGCCGTCTACATTGCGATAGGTTTTTCCGATTTGGCCGAGCCGAATTTTGGGGCCCTGAACGACTTTGGCGACGTCGCTGACCCGAAGAGCTGTGCCGTTGGCGGCCTTCAGAACGGTCTGCTCGATGTCGTGGACGTTGGTGAAGAGGCCGACTTCCTGGACGTTGATCTGTTGCTGGCCCTGCTCGATGAAGCTGCCGCCGGCGTTGACGTTGTTGGCAGCAAGTTGCTGCTGGACCTGCTGGATGGTCAGGGCGTAGGAGATGAGTTTTTCCGGATCGAGGATGACCTGGTACTCGCGCGTGAGACCGCCGAAGCTGGAAACATCGACGACGCCGGGAACGCTGCGGAAGGCTTTTTCGAGTTGCCAGTCTTCGATGCTCTTCAACTGCATGTTGTCGACGGAGGGGTTGGTGCTTTTGAGGGTGTACCAGTAGATCTGGCCGACAGGGCTCCAGTCCGTGCCAATCTGCGGCTGCAGGCCTGTGGGGAGGGAGACCTGGCTGAGGCGCTCGAGGACTTTTTCGCGGTTCCAGTCGTCCTCGCTGTCGTCGTCGAAGATCATGGTGACGCTGGAGAGGCCGGCGAGGGTGGTGGACCGCAGATGGGTCATGTGGGGGATGCCGGCCATGACGTTTTCGAGGGGGATGGTGACTTGCTGCTCGACGTCCTCGGCTGATCGTCCGGGCCACTGGGTGATGACGTTGACGTAGTTGTTGGCGACGTCGGGATAGGCCTCGACGGGGAGGTTGTGGAAGGAGATTCCACCCCACACGAACAGTAGCACGGCAATGACGAGGACGATGAAGCGGTTGTTCAGCGCGAAATCTACTAACCGCTTGATCATTGCTGATCCGCCGTGTTCTCAAGGTCGAGCGCGTTGCCGACGACTTGCTGGCCCTCGTCGAGACCGGCTTGAATCTCCAGCAGGTTGCCAGGGAGTGTCGTGCCTGTCTTCACGAGGATGCGCTTGAAGTTGCTATTGCCCGCAGGCACATAGACGTACGAGCGATCGTGCAACTGGACGACTGCGGCGGCGGGTACGGCGGTCTCCTGCTCGGGCCGCGAGCCCTCGAGTGTGCCTGTTGCGAACATGCCGAGGCGCAGGAGGCGTTGCGGATTTGCTACCTGGATTCTGACTTTGGCAGTGCGCAAACTTGGGTCGAGCTGGGCACCGACGTCACTAATGGTGCCGGAGAAGGTCTTGCCGGGGAAGGCGTTGAGTTGGATGTCCGCGTGCTGGCCGAGATGGACGCCCGCGAGATCATTTTCGTAGACGTCACAGATGACCCAGACGTGTGAGAGGTCGGCGATGGTGAGGGAACCGGCGGCCCCTGCGTAGGAGATTCCTGCGGCACCCGCTGCCGTAACGTTTTGGGCGATGATGACGCCGCTTGAGGGGGCGTAGATTTTGACGGTTTCACTGGGATGGTTCTTGTCGACGCCGAGGATCTTGAGTTGTTGCTCGGCTGCTGAGAGATCCGCTTTGGCGTCGTCTTCACCATTCTGCGCGCCGTCGAGTTGAGATTTTGCAATCGCCCCCTTGTTGTAGAGGAGGTTGTCGCGGTCGAGGGTAATGGAAGCGAGGTGCTCGTCGTTGACGGATTTGAGATAGGCGTCGAATGCGGTGGAGACATCGGGGCTTTGGACTTCCATGACGAGTTCGCCCTTGTGGACGGAGTCGCCTAATCCAACATGCAGAGCGATGACGCGGCCATTCGCCAGGGAGAGCACGGGGATCTCACGCGAGACGTCCGGGTCTACGGTTCCAGTGACCTGCAACGTGCTTCTGACCTCTTGCGAGACGGACTGGACAAGAGGGAAGCGACCTGCCCGCTCAATGTGCACGATATCCGTTCCGCCGGTCTGCTCAACCTGGACGGAAGAGGGTGGTGCCTCAGCGGCGGCGGAGGCCTGCTCGTGTTTGCAGCCAGCCAGAGTTAGCAGGAGCAGCAGGGAGGGCGCGATCACACGACGCAGATATGTTAGGTTCTGCCCCAGGGGTTGTTGAACTTGCAATGTTTCTGGAGTCATGTTCATAAGTTTCGATGTTGCTGCTGCCTGGAAATCGAGAGGAAACAACTACTTTGAGGGTAACCCGGACAAGTTGGCGGTTGCCGGGCTCGCTCTTTATCTTCCGATGGAGTGCGATATCTTCCGATAAGATGTGCATTCACCACAGAAAGTTACAGATACTGAAGTGACGATGCGACGTGCGGTATCCATTACGAAGAGCGGTGCCTTCCGGCTGATGGTTGGGTTGGTGGGGATTGCGATCATTGGCTATGTTGATCGTCGGCTGAGTGAGGCAATTCCACTGGCGCTGTTGTACCTGGCGCCAGTGGTGCTGATGAGTACGGTCTTGCGACGTTGGCAGATTCCCCTGCTGGGTGTGCTTTGTACAGTTGTCGTGGAATTCGCGGATGGCTATCCGTGGACCGTGCGTGAAGGTGTTGCGCGTGATGCGCTTTACTTTTTTGCCTATACGGCTGCTGGACTGTATGTATCGGAATTGGTGTCACGGCACGATACGGAGAAGTCGCACCTGGAGGCGCTGGAGGTGGAGATTGAAGCGCGTCGGGGGGCCGAGGAACAGCTGCGGCTGGTGGTGGCGAACTCTTCGATTGCCATTATTACTTCGGATGAGATGGGGACCATTCTGCAGGCGAATGATGCCGCAGAGCGTATGTATTGGGGGGAGGACGCTGCGGCGGGCGCGCATCTGGAGGGATCGTCGTTGCAGGTGTTCATGCCATCACTGGCGCGGGTTCAGATTCAACGCCAGGGTTGGGAGCATTTGAAGACGATGCTGCAGTGCCAGGGACTTCGCGCGACGCAGGATCCGTTTCTCGCGGATGTGTGGGTGTCGTCGTACATCACGTCGCGAGGGGGGCGTCTGACGGCGATGATCATCGACGCATCGACGGAGGTACGTGACCGAGAGGAGGCAAACCTTGAGCAGGTGCTGGTGGGGTCGCGGCTCGCAGTGGGTGCGTTATTCCATGAGATTCGAAATATCTGCGCTGCGATCGCGGTGGTGCAACAGAACCTGTGGGCAAAGTTCGCATCGGAAGAGCCTTCGGAAGACTTTGAGGCGTTGCGGCAGTTGGTGACGGCGCTGGAACGGATGGCATCACTGGAGCTTTCGCTGGTGCGGCGGCGGCCAACGAAAGTCAAGCTGGATAATTTTCTGCGGGAGTTTCGGAGCATCCTTATGCCCTCGCTGCGCGAGAGCGGTATTGCATTGGGGTGGTGTATTGAGCCGAGTCTGCCTGAGGTATGGGCGGATCAGCAGAGTTTGCTGCAGGTATTTCTAAACCTGGTGCGCAACGCGGAGAAGGCGCTGGCACCGGTAGAAAATGCAAAGTTGGAAATTCGCGCGGTGTGTGCGGGCGGCCATGTTCGGGTGAGGGTTTCGGATAACGGGCCCGGAGTGAGCGACGAGGCGAGTCTATTCCGTCCGTTCGGGGGAGGACCTTCTGGCTCGGGACTGGGGCTCTATCTGTCTCGAGCGATGATGCTGAGTTTCCATGGCGACCTGGTTTATGAGCCGGGTGCGTCCGGTGCGACGTTCGTTGTGGACATGAATCCAGTCGAGGCAGAGCCATGACAGCGAAGGAGAATGAGACGCCGATTCGGGTGCTTTTGGTGGACGACCACACCCTCTTCCGCGAGAGTCTGCGGCGACTTCTCGAGAGTGAATCGGGGGTGACGATCAGTGGTGACTTTGCGAACGCAGAGGATGCGCTGGCAGCTCTTCGTGAAGGACTGACGTTTGATGCTGCGCTGATCGATTACGAACTCAGTTCTACGCGGGCGACGCAGGAGAACGGTCTTGATCTTGTCCGCCGGATTCGGTTGCTGCAGCCCGAGGCTCGGGTGCTGATGGTGACGGCTGGCATGGCAACGGCAGATCTGATGAGGGCGGTGACGGAATTGAACGCGGGGATATTTCTGAAGACTGAGCCTACGGTCGAGTTGATGCTGGCGATTCAGCGGACGGCGCAGGGGGAGCGATGGATCTCGTCGCGTGCATCGCTGGCTCTTATGGCGGTGCATGCGCTCACGGGGAGGCATGAGAGTCGGGGACAGGAGGCGTTGAGTGTTCGCGAATCGCGGGTGCTGCGTGGGGTGCTGGAGGGGCGGAGCAATAAGGAGATCGGCGCGCTGCTGGAGATGACGGAGAGCTCGGTGAAAGCGGTGTTGCAAAAGCTGTTTGAGCGGGCGGGGGTGCGCAGTCGATCGCAGTTGGTGCGATATGCGATCGAGGGGCAGATCGACCCTCGATCCTAAGGGAATCCATACGATATACTGGAGGCATAGGTGTCAAAAGCATGTCCTCTGTGCCGTTCTACGACCCGGCAAAGTCCTATCTGGACAACTTTGAGCACGGCCCGTTCGGTCTCTTCGCCGACACCACCCCTACTTCCCAAACCAGTGAACCAAGGCATCAGTTTTTAGGGCATCCGGTGTACGCGCCGTTCGGGATTCCTGCGGGACCGCTGATCAATGGGAAGTATGTGAAGGCGGCGCTGGATAAGGGCTTCGATATTCCTGTCTACAAGACGGTGCGGACGCGCAGGTATGAGTGTCATCCGTGGCCGAATGTGTTGGCGGTGAAGGTGGACGGAGATCTTGCAACGGACCGCACCTTGATTGCGGATCATGATTATTCTGAGCCGCTTTCGATTACGAATTCGTTTGGTGTGCCCTCATTTGATCCGGAGTTCTGGCAGGCTGATATGGCGGATGCTGCGGCATATGCGCGGCCGGGGCAGGTGGTGGTGGGGAGCTTCCAGGGGACGTTGCCGGAGAACGGCAGCGTGGCGTCGTATCTTGAGGATTTCAAGCTCGGGGCGAGGCTGGTGAAGGAGACCGGCGTCAAGATTATCGAGGTGAATTTGAGCTGCCCGAATGAGGGAACGGCGAACCTGTTGTGCTTCGATATTCAACGGTCGCGGGAGGTGGTGGAGGCGATCAAGGGAGAGATTGGCAGCGTGCCGCTGGTGATCAAGATGGCGTATTACAAGGATGAAGACCGGCTGAGGGCGTTTCTTCGCGAGGTGGGCGGCGTGGTGGATGGCATCGCTGCGATCAACACAATTTCTGCGGAGATTCTGGATGAAGATGGCAAGCAGGCGTTGCCGGGCGAGGGGCGTTTGCGGAGCGGTGTGTGTGGCAGTGCCGTGAAGTGGGCGGGTGTAGCGATGGCGTCGCGACTGGCGCGGTTGAGGGAGGAGCTGGGGATGAAATTCGAGATAGTGGGCGTGGGTGGAGCAGGCAACGCGGCGGCGTTCGATGAGTATCGACGGGCGGGTGCAGACGCGGTGATGTCGGCGACTTCGGCGATGTGGAATCCGCTGCTTGCGCAGGAGATCAAGGAGCAGGCGCATGAGTTATGAGGCGAGGAGCCGCGAGATTGCAGAGGCTCTGATTGCGATTGAGGGTGTGGGGTTTCGGCCGACGGCGCCGATCACGTTCAAGTCGGGGATCAAGTCGCCGGTGTATTGCGACAATCGGCGGTTTCCGTTTTGGCCGGAGCAGTGGGCGAAGGTGATTCGCGGATTTGAAGAGCTGATTGCGGAGCGGGCGATCGAGGTAGATGTGGTGGGGGGAGTTGAGGCGGCGGGGATTCCGCATAGTGCGGCGTTGGGTTTTGCGATGCGCACTCCTTCGGTATTTATTCGCAAAGAGTTGAAGGAGCATGGCACGAAGAAACGCGTCGAAGGTGGCGATGTCACGGGTAAGCGCGTGTTGCTGGTCGAAGATTTGGTGACCACGGGCGGGAGCAGCATTGCGGCGATCGAGGCTCTGCGTGAAGAGGGTGCGGTAGTGAGCGATTGCCTCGCGATCATCAGCTATGACGTTCCTGAGGCTGTAGAGTTGTTTGCGCGATCCGGCGTGAGACTGCATGCTGCGACGACGTTTCCGAAGGTGCTGGAGTGCGCGCTGGAGCGCGGGATGATTGATGAAGCCGGCGCGGCGGTTGTGCGCGATTGGTTGCGGGAGCCGCGGTCGTGGGCCAAGCGGTATGGATTTGAGTAGGGGATGATGAATACTATTTTGCAAAAGTACGAGCGGCGAGCAGAGGCGGTGGGATCGCTGGTGTGCGTTGGGTTGGATCCTGAGATCAGCCTGATTCCGGAGCGATTCAGGGATGAGGCGTTGCCGCTGTTTGCGTTCAATCGATGGATCATTGAGCAGACACATTCGTATGCGGCGGCGTACAAGCCGAACATGGCGTTCTATGAGGCTCGCGGGACGCAGGGACTGAGGGAGCTGGAGCAGACGATGGAGTATCTGCGTGGCGAGCATCCTGAAATTGTTACGGTGTGCGATGCGAAGCGTGGAGATATCGGAAATACGAATCGTGGGTACGCGGTTTCGATCTTTGATGCGATGGGATTTGACGCGGTGACGCTGCATCCTTACCTGGGGAGGGAGGCGCTGGCGCCGTTTCTGGAGAGGCAGGATAAGGCGTGCATCGTGCTGTGCCGGACGTCGAATCCGGGGGCGGGCGAGTTCCAGGATTTGCAGGTTGAGGGGCGGCCGTTGTGGGAGACGGTCGCGATGCGGGTGAATTCGGAATGGAATGCGGAGGGGAATTGCATGCTGGTGGTGGGTGCGACGTATCCGGAGGAGATGCGGAGGATTCGAGCGATTGCGCCCGAGATGACGTTGCTGGTGCCGGGCGTTGGTGCACAGGGCGGGGATGTGGCGGCGGTGGTTGCTGCGGGACTGGATGCGCGGGGCAAGGGGTTGATGATCAGCAGCTCGCGGGGGATCTTGTTTAGCGAAGATCCTGAGGGGTCGGCGCGAGGCCTTCGCGACGAGATCAATGCTGCGAGAGAGGCTGTCCATGTTGCGTCTTGAGGGTCGAATTGCGAATCGTGATCGGGAGTTTGAGGGTGCGATCGAGATCAATACGGAGACGGGGCTGATCGAGCATGTTGGGCCTAGAACGGGTCGAAGCGATCTCAATCTTGGGGGGCAGATTATCTTTCCGGGTTTTGGGGATCTGCATATTCACGCGCGGGAGGATGTGAGCCAAACGCAGGTTTATAAAGAGGACTTTGCGACGATCTCTGCGGCGTCGATCCACGGTGGCGTGACGCATGTTGCGGACATGCCGAATAATCCTGTGGCACCGGTGGATGATGCGCGGTATGCGGAGAAAGAGAAGTTGACGGCGAAGTCGGCTGTGCATGTGACGCTGTATGCGGGGATTGGGCCGGAGACAAATCCGCTGCATCGGCATGTGCCGTACAAGGCGTTTATGGGGCCTTCGGTGGGGGACTTATTTTTTGCTTCGCAGGAAGAACTTGAAGGAGTGATTGCGCGATATCGGGGGAAGAACGTCAGCTTCCATTGCGAAGATCCTGCGATTCTGCGCGAGAGTAAAGGTGCAGCGACGCATGAGCAGCGGCGTCCGGCCAGGGCAGAGATTACGGCGACGGAGTTTGCGCTGTACTTGATTGAGCGATACGAATTGGTGGGGAAGCTGTGCCACTATTCGACGAAGAGCGGGTTGGAGAGGATTGCGGCGGCGAAGGCGCGGGGCGTTCGTGTAACGGCAGAGGCTACACCGCACCATTTATTTTTCGACGAGACGATGCTGACGGACGAGAATCGGCTGTTGTTGCAGATGAATCCCCCGCTGCGTGGGCGCGAGGACAGGCTTGCGCTGATCGAGGCGCTACGTTCGGGGCTGGTGGATTATGTTGCTACGGACCATGCTCCGCATACGTTGGAAGAGAAGATGCTGGGCGTGAGTGGGGTGCCTCTGCTCGACACGTATGGAGCGTTTGCTACGTGGTTGATGGTAGAGCAGGGGTTCACTGCGATGGATATTGCGCGGGTATGCGCTTCGAATCCAGGTGCGTTTGTGAAGGAGTTTTTGCCGGCGGGATATGGCAACGGATATGGCGTGATTGAGCAGGGGTACGTTGGTTCGCTAACGATTCTCGATCCGGATGCGCCGTGGGTTGTTCGACGAGAAGAGATGAAGACGAAGTGCGGCTGGTCTCCGTTTGAGGGATATACATTCCCTGGTCGCGTGACGTACACCGTGTTGCAAGGCAAGGTTACCCCAGTAAGTTGAGGCAGTGTTTGCGGCCATGGAAAAGTTAAAACACGTTATCAGTGCACGGCAATTCGATGATCCGGAATTTTTGTTATGGCTCTTTGAGTCGGCAAATCAAATGGAGCGCGACGATTTGTTTCGCGCGTTGACGGACCCGCTGCGCGGACGGATCCTGGCGACATTATTTTTTGAGCCGAGCACGCGGACGAGATTCTCGTTTGAGGCCGCGATGCAGAAGCTGGGCGGCGGCGTGTTGACTGCGGAGAATGCTCGCACGAATTCCTCGGCGACCAAGGGTGAGACGATCAGCGATACGATTCGCGTAGTGAGCGGGTACGCGGATGCGATTGCGATTCGGCATTATGAGCAGGGGACTGCGGAGGCGGCGGCACGGATCTCTCCAGTGCCGATCATCAACGCGGGCGACGGGATTGGGGAGCATCCGACGCAGGCGCTGGCGGATGTGTACACGATCAAGAAGGAGTTGGGACGGCTGAGTGGATTGCGCGTGGCGCTGGTGGGGGACCTGCTGAATGGGCGGACGATTCATTCGCTGCTGCCGCTGCTTTGCTTGTACTCAGGCGTGACGATTGATCTGATCTCTCCGTGGCAGTTGCGACTGCCGCTGCGGTACCGCGAGTACCTGATGGAAAAGGGGATCAAGTTTCACGAAGGAGAGCGGCTTGAGGGCGTGGTTGAGCAGGCGGACGTTGCGTACATCACACGGGTGCAGAGCGAACGATTCGCGTCGAAGGAAGATTATGACGTTGTGAAAGATGCTTACGTGATGGATGCGGAGATGGCGGACCGGTTGAAGCCGGAGGCGATCATCATGCATGCGTTGCCTCGAGTGAACGAGATATCTCCCGATGTAGACGGGAATACCAGGGCCGCTTATTTCCGGCAGGCTAAGAACAGTTTATATATCAGGATGGCGCTGCTGAAGTATCTGCTGGCCTAGGCGGCGCAGCGCCCGAGAGTGGTTGGGCTGCTACTTGAAAATGGTCGGCCCTGGTAGACGATTTTCGAGCTTTCTGTGTTTCTTGGATTGACTCCGAGGATACGTAGGCGGGAAAGTAAAATTTCTCCGGAACGAATCGCGCTAGCACCTGAGTGTCATCTCGATCAGCTGGAGTTCGGCATTAACGATCTGCGAGTGCCGCGATCATATATATATGGTTTTTAGAGAATGTTTGACGGATCTGTTGGTTGTGACTTTGACAAACCCGGGGAGGGAAAATGCCGCATCTCTGTCCACAGCGGTGGATTGTGCGGAAGAGCTGCGAGGTCGAATTCGCCAAGAAGATAAATCTCATCGTCCTCGACAAGCGGCTGCTCTGTTATCCCGTT
>Ga0208357_1001236_pt1 | contig 18966 bp, 17 predicted proteins | sample NGESurdeep092012_6_FD_184487 | JGI IMG/M metagenome (GOLD analysis project Ga0208357, IMG submission 184487) | Arctic peat soil microbial communities from Barrow, Alaska - NGEE Surface sample F52-2 deep-092012 (SPAdes) | ecosystem: Environmental > Terrestrial > Soil > Wetlands > Peat ... | reverse complement strand
GTAACCCAATCATTTCGAGAAACAGGTCATCTTTCATTCAGGCGCGCCTGCTGCTGAGATAAATTACGTGTAACGAAGCAATCCCGTGAATAACCCTCATGGCCTAGGAAACATGGGCAGCCTTGCGGGGGCTGTGGGTAGGGGCATTGTCATGTCCCGGCAGGGCCGGGATCACCTGACCTGGCGGCCGCGTGAAGCGAGGTGAGCGTGGCGATAACCCAGGCGGCAGGGATGATCCGTGGTCAGGGCCACTCCGCTTTGTCGCCGGTCCACGTGACCCCTCCGTGGCGGCACAAGCAGAAGGGATGCCCGGCCGGGTCGGTGAAGACCTGCCAGCCGTAGCCGTCGGGGCCGATGAAGTCCTTCTGCAGTGTCGCGCCGAGCTCGACGACGCGACGCTGCTCGGGCTCGATTTCGCTCACTTCGAAGTCGAGGTGGTATTGCTTGGGGTGCTCGCCGTCGGGCCAGCGCGGAGGACGGTAGTCCCCCACGCGCTGGAAGGCCAGGTCGACGTCGCCGAGGCTGATGCCGGCCATGTCGCCACTGCCCTCCACGATGGGGCGGCCGATCACCTGGGAGTAGAAGGCCGCCAGCTTCATCGGGTCCGGGCAGTCGATGATAAAGACCAACAGTTGCAGCATCAGGCGATCCTGCCACAGAGCAGGCGCGGCCGACAGCGCCCTGCGAGTGCACCTCAGGAGACACGGGAGTCCTTGCGGGACTGGGCGGCCTTGATGCTGCGGACCGACTGGGCCGTGGTGCGGCGGACGGTGCGGCTGTCCTTGTCGTCGAGGTCGGTGGTGACGGTCTGGTCGGCGACGTGAACCGGCACGATGCCCAGCCTGCCCAGCTCGTGGGAGATCCGGGCCGGGCCCCACTTCGGGTGCTCGCGGCGGACCTCGCAGACCGCCGCCTCGACGTCGTCGGGAGTTTGATGAGGGCACGATTCCGGCCGCCGCGACCGGTCAGCCAGAGCACCGAGACCGCCCTGTCATACCGCCGGACCCAGGCATGCACGCTCTGCCGCGACACCCCGAGCCGCGGACACGCCTGCGCTCGGGAGGGTCTGGCGGATCACCGCGAAGAAAACTGACTTCTACATCGATTCACTCGGTCAAGCTGGCAGTGTCGCTCATCTCTCCGCCCACGGCCCCAGCGAGCGTTTCGACGGTCACCGCTTCCACATCAAGGTTGACCGCCAGCTGGCGAGAACGGCGAAAGAACGGGGGGAGTTCGTATTGCACGGCGTTCCCAGGAAAGGCTTCGCCTTTGACGGCCAGCAACTTGCCGCCCATGCGTTTCGTGTCGCCCGCATCCGATGGACCTGGGACCTGCAGCGGCCCCCGGTTCCGGGCGGCCGCCATTTCGGGCCCGCTGCCCGAACTCGGCCACCACCAGTCGGGCGCGCGGCTGCCGGAAGTCCTGCCGCCGAACGACGCACGCGATGTTGACCTGGTCGTCTCCTACGGCAAGCCCTACTGGCCGGATGCCCGCGGGTCACTGCGCGACAATGCGCGCCTCGGACCGCTGCCCAACGACGCGGGCCTCTGGCTGACCGCGACTTCATACCTCCGGTCGCAGGCCAAGTACCCCGCCCCTGAACAGCTGTGCCCGCGTCTCCCGGAGCCGGGCGAGGAACCGAACCGGATTACCTGCGGCGGACGGCGCGACGCTACCGACGAGCAGATCCGCACGGCGCTGCGCCGCGCCGGGCTGCTGGAATGGGTCGAGGGCCTGCCAGCTGGCCTGGACACCGATGTGGGCGAGTACGGCGTGCGGCTGTCCGGTGGTCAGCGCCAGCGGCTTTCCCTCGCGCGGGTGCTGCTGGCCGACTTTCCCGTCCTCGTCCTCGACGAGCCGACCGAGCACCTCGATGAGCAGACGGCCGACGAGCTGACCCGGGACCTGCTGGCCGCGACCGAAGGCCGCACCATCCTGCTAATCACGCACCGCAGCGCCGGGCTGGACCAAGTCGATGAGATCGTAAGCATCCAGGCTGGCCGTCTGGCCGCTGTCGGGCGTGACCCTGCGTTTTGAGGCCACCGCCTCCAGTCTGGACTAAGCCCCCGTCGGGCGGGGCGTCGGTGCGGGCTCGCCAGGTGTCACCGGCTGAGCGGGTATCACCGGTGCATCGGGTGTCTTCGCTTGACCCGGCGTCACCGGTTCGCCGGTCGCCGCTGGTTCGCCGGGTGTCGTTGGCTCGCCCGGCCGCTGGCCCGGAATGATCGTCGCGTAGATATCGGGGACCACACCGACATGGCTGGTGGTGAAGGCGCGTTCGCGGCGGCGGTCGCGAGTGAAGGCGGTCCACCAGGTGAGGATGGCGCCGAGGCGGTTGCGGTATCCAGTCAGGAACGCGATATGAATGAACAGCCAGCCCACCCAGCCGGCGAAGCCGCTGATCTGCATCGGCCCGGCCGACATGACGGCTTTACCGCGGGAGATGTAGGCGGCCGAGCCGAGGTCGTGGTAGCGGAACGGCTTGCCTGAATCCCGTCCCTCGGCCTCGCGCCGGATGCGGTGCCCGGCGTACAGGCCGCCCTGCATGGCGACTTCGGCGACGCCGGGCAGCTTGTCGAGGCTCATCAGATCGCCGATGACGGAGATCTCCGGGTGACCGGGGATGGTCAGGTCTGGCTGCACGACGATGCGGCCCGCCCGGTCGTGTTCGGCCCCGGTCGCGTCCGCCAGCGCCTTCGCGAAGGCAGGCGCCTCCACCCCGGCGGTCCACAGCACGGTGCCGACTTCGTACCGAGTGACGGTGCCTTCGTGATCGCGGACGGCCAGCCCGTTCATATCGATGTCGGTGACGATCGAGCCCATGTGCATCTCGACGCCGAGCTTGTCCAGGGTCTTCTCGACCTTGGCCGACAGCTTCGGCCCGAAGGAGGCCAGCGGGGCGCTGCCGCCGTCGAACAGCAGCACCCGCGCATCCTCCGGCTTAGCCCGCCGGTACTCGGCGCGCAGCGTCTTGGTGGCGAGCTCGCGGATCTGGCCGGCCAGCTCGACGCCGGTCGGACCCGCGCCGACGAGGGCAAACGTCAGCCAGTGCCGCCGTTGGGCGGGATCCTCGGTGGTCTCGGCCATCTCGAACGCGCCGAACACGCGGCGGCGGATGGTCAGCACGTCGGAGAGCGTCTTCATGCCGGGCGCGATCCGGGCGAACTCGTCGTGCCCGAAGTAAGACTGCCGCATCCCGGCGGCGACGATGAGGTCATCGTAATCGAACTCGATCGGGTCGCCGGTGGGCCGGACGGCGATCAGCTTGCGGGCGCCGACGTCGATGCCGGTCGCCTCGGCCAGCACGACATCGACGTTTTTGTGCTTTTTGAGCACGCTGCGCAACGGCGCGGCGATCTGCCCCTCGGACAGGATGCCCGTCGCGCACTGGTAGAGCAGCGGCTGGAACAGGTGGTGGTAAGCCCGGTCAACCAGGGTCACCTCCACCGGGGCGCGCCGCAGCGCGCGGGCGGCGAACAGCCCGCCGAAACCGCCGCCGACGATCACCACGCGGCGCGGACCTCGGCCGCCTTGACTTTTCGTCATGGTGGGCCCCTCCCGCTCAGCCGGCCGGGTCATGCCAGGCGACCCGATCGGTCAGCAGCCGGTCCGCTTCCTTGGGACCCCAGCTGCCCTGGGCGTAGGGATGCACGGGGGTGGCGTCGCCCAGGATCGGGTCGACGATCGTCCACATGGCTTCCACGGTGTCCTGACGGGCGAACAGCCACCGGTCTCCGTCCAGCGCGGCGCCGATCAGCCGGTCATAGGGACGAATGTCCGAACCCGGCTCCACTGCGAACGAAAGGTTCTCCGCCAGCGGTTCCCAGCCGGCCCCCGGCTTCTTCCCCTGCAGCGTGAGGTTGACCCCCGTCTCGGGCCAGATCCGGAACGTGAGCATGTCCGCCGGCCCGATCGGCTCGATGCCGAAGATGTCGTGCGGCGGCTGCTTGAACGTGATCGCGATCTCGGTGGCGGTGACCGGCAGGCACTTGCCCGCCCGGATCAGGATCGGCACCCCGGACCAGCGCCAGCTGTTGACGCTGGTCCGGACCGCGACGTAGGACTCCACCGTCGAATTGGGGTCGACGCCGTCGACCTGCAGGTAGCCCTCGTACTGCCCGCGCACCGTGTTCTCCGGGGTCAGCGGGCTGAGCGCGTGCACGACCGTTTGCTTGGCGTCCGGCCAGGCAGCCAGGCCTGACCCGCTCGGCGGTTCGGCCAGCACGGTCGCGAGCACCTGCAGCATATGGTTCTGCAGCACGTCCCTGATGGCCCCGGTCCGGTCGTAGAACCGGCCGCGGTCCGAGACGTTGAACTGCTCTGCCATCGTGATCTGGATGTTGTCCACGTAGGTGCGGTTCAGCAGCGGCTCGATCACCGAGTTGGCGAACCGCGCGAACAGGACGTTCTCCACCGGGTCGAAGGCCAGCCAGTCGTCGACCCGGAAGATCGCCTCTTCCGCGAAGTGCTCGTGCATGATGTCGTTCAGCTGCTTCGAGCTGGCCAGATCGGTCCCGAAGGGCTTCTCCACCATGACCCGGGCACCCCGCGCGCGGCTCGCGCCGGCGATCCCCTGCGCGATCCGGCCGAACAGGACGGGCGGCACTTCCAGATAGAACAGCACGTGCTCGCCGGCGCCGATCTCATCAGACATGGCCTTGTAAGTGGCGTCGTCGCCGAGGTCCCCGTCCACGTAGCGCAGCAGGCTCAGCATCTTGACCGCCGCCGGGTCGGCCGTGTCCATCCCGTTGAGCTTGAGCGACGCGGTCGCGTAGTCGCGGAACTGCTCAAGGCCCCAGCCGCTCTTGGCCACCCCGATGACCGGGACGTTGAGCACGCCGCGCTTGACCAGGCCCACCAGCGCGGGGAAGGTCTCGAGCTTGGCCAGGTCACCGGTCGCGCCGAAGATCACCAGCGCGTCGACTCGGTCTGTTGCCACTGTTTGCTCCTTACGGTCGCCTCCAGCCGATGTGACCACGGCCGGGACTCGAGCGCGCCACCTTTCGCGGGTGGTCCACGGTGAGTCACCCGGTTCAGACGATGACAACGCGCGGCCGCTGGGCGACGCTGCCGGGATGAGCGATTTCACGGTGAGCGCGGCCGAGTTCCGCACGCTCTACGAGCGGTTGCGGCGCAGTTCAGAGCAGGGGCCGGCCGACCGGCTGGGGGCGCTGAACAACATCACATCGGCGGACGTAGTGGCGGCCGCCAGCGACGTCTGGCGCGGTCGGGCGGTGTCGCTGGCCGCGCCGATCGAGAGCGAGACGGCGCTCGACAACCCCGATCCCGCTGTGCATCAGATGACGAACCCGGTCGGCGACCCGGCCCGCGATTCCGGGCTGTTCTTCGCCACCGACCGGCTCGCCATGAACATCCACGGCGACGCCGACAGTCACATCGACGCGCTCTGCCATGTGATGTTCGACGGAAAGCTCTACAACGGGATCGACGCCGAGACCGTTACCGCGGCGGGCGCGACCGAGCTCTCCATCGACGTCACCGGCCAGGGAATCGTCGGCCGCGGTCTGCTGCTCGACATCCCCCGCGTACGAGGGGTGTCCTGGCTGGAGCCTGGTGATCATGTGACCGCCGATGACCTGCTCACGGCGGAGTCGGCCCAGGCCGACCGTATTCAGCAGGGTGACCTGCTCTTCGTCAGGGTCGGCCATCGTGCCCGCCGCCGGTCGCTGGGGGCATGGAACGCCGCCGAGGCCCGGGCCGGACTGCATCCTGCGGCGCTTGAGCTTCTCGCGGAACGGCGGATCGCGGTCCTTGGCAGCGATGGGAACAACGACACCGCGCCGAGCGCGGTCGAGGGCGTGGACTTCCCGGTACACGTGCTCGCGGTCAACGCGATGGGCCTGCACCTGCTCGACTACCTGGACTTCGACGCCCTGGTGGGGTTGTGCCAGGAACTGGACCGGTGGTCATTCCTGTGCGTCGTGGCGCCACTGCGGCTGCGCGTGGGAACCGGCTCCCCGGTCAACCCGATCGCGATCTTCTGAAAACGTAACTGAAACCGCCGCCTGGACAGGGAAGCCGCCAACCACCCCGCATGGGCGATGTGGCTTGTTTGCCGCTCAAGTGAGACTGGCGGCTGACCAGGTGCAAGGTTTTCGCGGTGACCGAAGGGAGCCGGATGTCGCTCGATCTCGCGCGGTGGCAGTTCGCGTTCACGACCATCAACCACTTCCTGTTCATCCCGATCACCATCGGGCTCGCCTTCCTGGTCGCTCTGCTGCAGACGGCCTGGCACCGCAATGGCCGCGGCGAGTACCTGCGGCTGACCCGGTTCTTCGGGACGCTCCTGGTCATCAATATCGCGATCGGCGTGGTGACCGGCATTGTGCAGGAGTTCGAGTTCGGGATGAACTGGGGGGCGTATTCGCGGCTGGTCGGCAACATCTTCGGCGCGCCGCTGGCGATGGAGGGGCTGGCCGCCTTCTTCCTCGAGTCGACCTTTCTGGGGCTGTGGCTGTTCGGCTGGGACAAGCTGTCGCGGCGGGTGCACCTGCTGTGCATCTGGCTGGTCGCGTTCGGCAGCGCGCTGTCGGCGGCGTTCATCATGGCGGCCAACTCGTGGATGCAGCACCCCGTCGGCTACGTGATGGTCAAGGGCAAGCCCGTGCTCAACGACATCTGGGCGGTGTTCACCAACCCGGTCTTCGTGTGGGGGTACTCCAAGGTTCTGTTCGTGTCGCTGGTCACCGGCGCCTCGGTGATGCTGGCGGTCTCCGCCTGGCAGTTGCGGCACGGCGCTGACCGCGGCGTGTTCACCCGGTCGGCTCGGCTCTCGCTCATCGTCTTGGTCCCGGCCATGCTGTTCACCTTGCTGGTGGGCGACGAGCTGGGGGTCATCGAGGGCCAGTACCAGCCGATGAAGATCGCGGCCGCGGAGGCGCAGTGGACCACCTGCCAGCCGTGCTCGTTCTCGCTGTTCCAGATCGGCGGCGGCAACAACGACCAGACCCCGACTCAGATCCTCGCGATCCCGCACTTGCTGTCCCTGCTGGCCACCAACCACTGGAATGGCAAGGTGGTCGGGATGAACCCGCTGCAGTCGCAGTACAGCAAGCAGTTCGGGGCCGGCTACTACGTGCCGAACGTGTTCATCCAGTACTGGGGCATGCGGACGATGGCCTATCTCGGCGTCGTGGTCCTGCTCATAGCGCTGTGGGGGCTGTGGCTGATCCGGCGCAAAAAGCTCGCGACGTCCCGGGTGTTCCTGTGGGTGGCGGTATGGGGTGTCATCCTGCCGTTCCTGATGAACACCGCGGGCTGGCTGCTGACCGAGAGCGGCCGCCAGCCGTGGATCGTGCAGGGCATCATGCTGACCAAGAACGGCATATCCCCGACCGTCAGCACCACCTGGCTGTGGATCAGCGTGATCGCATTCGTCGGGCTGTACGCCGTGCTCGGCACCGTCGACCTGCTGCTCATGCTGAAGTACGCCTGCAAGGAACTCCCGCCGCCGTCAACAGAGACGGAGGCTGACCTGGAAACCCCAGTGCCAGCCGTCCAGTATTGAGGTCACGATGAGCGCACTCGTCCCGTTCTGGTTCATCGTCATCGCCGTGCTCTGGATCGGCTTCTTCATCCTCGAGGGATTCGACTTCGGCGTCGGCATGCTGCACGGCGTGGTCGGCCAGGACGACCCCGGCCGCCGGGCGGCCATCAACACGATCGGGCCGCTGTGGGACGGCAACGAGGTCTGGCTGATCGTGGCCGCCGCCGCTACCTTCGCCGCGTTTCCCGGCTGGTACGCGACCATGTTCTCCGGCTTGTACCTCGTGATGGTCGTGCTGCTGATGTCGCTCATCATCCGGGGGGTGGCCTTCGAGTACCGGGGCAAGCGCGACGCCGCGCGCTGGCGCCGCACCTGGGATATTTCGCTAACCGGGGCCAGCCTGCTCGCCCCGCTGCTGATCGGCATCGCCCTCGGCGACCTGCTGCACGGACTGCCCATCAACTCCGCGCAGAACTACACCGGGACATTCTGGGACCTTTTCCAGCCCTACGCGCTGCTCACCGGGGTCACCCTGGTGCTGCTCTGCCTGCTGAACGGCGCGACGTTCTTGTCGCTGAAGACCACCGACGGCATGCGCGAGCGGTCCAGGCTGGTAGCCCGCCGGGTGGCGCCGTTCACCGCCGCGGCGGTGGTCGCCTTCGCCATCTGGACGCACGTCTCTTCCGGCAGCACGTTCTTTCTCCGCCCGCTCGAGCTGCTGGCCATACTCGCGGTCCTGGCCGCCGTCGGGCTGGTCTACGGTCACCACGAGGGCTTCGCCTTCGCCGCCACCACGGTCACGGTCGTGTCGTGCATCGCGTCGATCTTCGTCGGCCTTTACCCCAACGTGATGGTGTCGAGCACCAGCCGGGCCTACAGCCTCACCGTGTCTAACACGGCGTCCGCGCCGTACTCGCTCAAGGCGATGACCGTCGTCGTGGTCATCTTCCTGCCGCTGGTGCTGGCCTACCAGACCTGGACGTACTACGTGTTCCGCCGGCGGGTGAGCCGGGAGCAGTTCATGCCGCCCCCTTCGCCGGCCGTGCCGCCCACCGTGCCACCCCCGCCAATACCTGCGCAGCAGGTGCCGTCCGATGCGGCACCGGGCACCACGCCATCTGCGCTCGCCCGTCTCAGAGGAGCCAGACATGCCCGAAAGCTATGACGTCATCATCGTCGGGACCGGGGCGGGCGGCGGCACGATCGCCCGTCATCTCGCCCCGTCGGGCAAGCGCATCCTGCTGCTCGAACGCGGTGACTGGCTGCCCCGCGAGCCGGCCAACTGGTCCACCTTGGAGGTATTCGAAGACGGCAAGTACGTCTCGCCCGACAGCTGGTACAGCACCCAGGACAAGTCCTTCTTCCAGCCCCAGGTGCACTACTTCGTCGGCGGCGCCACCAAGCTCTACGGCGCCGCGCTGTACCGCATGCGCGAGCAGGACTTCGGCGAGCTGCAGCACCATGACGGCGTGTCCCCCGCCTGGCCCATCTCCTATCAGGACCTGGAGCCGTACTACACGGCCGCCGAGGAGCTCTACCAGGTGCACGGGGCGCGGGGGGAGGACCCCACCGAGCCGCCGTCAAGCGCCGACTACCCGTACCCCGCCGTCTCGCACGAGCCGCGCATCCAGCAGCTCTCCGATGACCTCGAGAAGCAGGGCTACCACCCGTTCCACGCCCCGTGCGGCATCCTCGTCGACGAGGCCAACCTGCCCTACAGCACCTGCGTGAAGTGCGGCGAGTGCGACGGCTTCCCGTGCCCGCTGCACGCCAAGTCCGACGCCGAGGTGATCGGTGTCCGCCCCGCCCTCGAGCACGACAACGTCACCCTGCTGCGGAACGCCCGCGCGGTCAAGCTGGAAACCAACCCGGCCGGCACCGCCGTCACCAGCGTGGTCGTCGAGCACGACGGGGAAACCGAGCGCTACGCGGGCGGCATCGTGGTCGTGGCGTGCGGCGCGGCCAACTCAGCCAAGCTGCTGCTCGCCTCCGCCAGCGACCGGCACCCGAACGGGCTCGCCAACGGCTCCGACCAGGTCGGCCGCAACTTCATGTACCACGACTGCCAGGCCGTGCTCGCGATCTCGAAGGAGCCGAACCCGACCGTCTTCCAGAAGACGCTCGGGATCAACGACTTCTACTTCAGCGGCCCCGACTTCGACTACCCGATGGGCAACATCCAGATGATCGGCAAGTCGCAGGCGGAGATGTTCCGCGGCGAGAAGCCCTTGGAGACCAAGTTCGCGCCGAGCTGGGCGCTGCGCGACGTCGCCGAGCACGCCGTCGACTTCTGGCTGTCCACCGAGGACCTTCCGCAGCCGGACAACCGGGTGACGCTCGGCCCGGACGGCGGCGTCCACATCTCCTACTCGCCCAGCAACCCGACCGCCGCCAAGCAGCTGTTCGGCCAGCTCAAGTCGATGATCGGCTCGCTCGACATGCACGAGGGCCACCTGGCCCACCGGTGCATGTACATGAAGACGGACATCCCGATCGCCGGCTGCGCGCACCAGGCCGGGACCGTCCGCTGCGGCGCCGACCCGGCCACCTCGGTGCTCAACGCCGACTGCCGGGCGCACGAGGTCGACAACCTCTACGTGGCCGACACCAGCGTCTTCCCCAGCATCAGCGCGGTGAACCCGGCCCTCACCGCGATGGCGAACGCCATCCGGGTCGGCGACGGGATTCTCGACCGGCTGAGCTGAACGGCGGAAGCAGCCGGCGGAAGGGGGCGGCGCACGGATGCTGCACGTTCGTGTGGTAAGCCCGCCCGGCGCGACCGAGGATCTGATCGGAAGGCTCGCCGCGGACCCGGGCATCCGCAATCTCATCGTGCTGCCGGGCGCCGCGCGGCATCCGGACGGCGACGCGGTCCAATTCGACCTGCTCGACCAGTTTGCCAACTGGGTACTGCATGAGTTGCGCGCTCAGATCGGCGACGGCAGCTCGATCGTCATCGAGAACGTGGACGCGTCGATCGCGGCAACGGGGGCCTCGGCCGAGCCGCGCAACGCCAACGTCCCCCCAGTGTGGGACTTGGTCGAGGCGAAGATCCGCGCGGGCGGCGAATACCCGCCCAGCTTCTTCGCCCTCCTGGTCATCGCGGGGCTGATCGGCGCAGTGGGCATCCTCACCAACTCGCAGATCCTCATCGTGGCGGCGATGGTGGTGGGCCCTGAGTACAGCGCGATCATGGCGACCGCGCTCGGCCTCGACAAACGGGACCGCGGCGTGATCCGGCGGGGCGTGGCCGCCCTGGCGGCGGGGTTCGCGCTGGCCGTTCTCGTCACGCTGATCTTCGGGCTGCTGATCCGGTGGTCGGGTCTGACCCCGAAGCTCTACCACGATGGCGTAAGGCCGGTCTCCGATCTGATTAACTCGCCGAACGTGTTCTCGGTCATCGTGGCGGTGCTGGCCGGCATCGTCGGCGTCGTCTCGCTGACCGAGTCGCGGGCGAACGCGCTCATCGGCGTCTTCGTCTCGGTGACCACGATTCCCGCCGCCGCCGACATGGGCCTGTCGGCCGCGTTCGGCAGCTGGTCAGAGGCGCGCGGGTCGACCTTCCAGCTGCTGCTGAACGTCGCGGTGCTGATCGCGGTCGGCGCGGCCGGGCTCGGCGTCCAGCGAGCAGTCTGGCGGAACAGGACGGAGAGGGCCGCCGCGAGTGCGCGCCGGCCCTCTCCGCCTGCCTAGCGAATCAGGTCGCCGCGCTCACCACCGCCGGGCTGAGGGCGTTGGCGCCGTGGTCAAGCTGGTAGTCCAGGTTGATCGCGGCGCTGATCAGCGACAGGTGGCTGAACGCCTGCGGGAAGTTGCCGAGCTGCTCGCCGGTGGCGCTGATCTCCTCCGAGAACAGGCCGAGGTGGTTGGCGTAGGTGTGCATCTTCTCGAAGATCAGCTCTGCCTCTTCGAGCCGCCCGGCGCGGGCGAGGGCGTCGACGTACCAGAACGTGCAGAGCGAGAAGGTGCCCTCGTCGCCGGCCAGCCCGTCGGGTGACGCGCCTGGGTTGTAGCGGTAGACGAGGCTGTCGGATACCAACTCGTGGTCCATCGCGTCGAGCGTGGACAGCCACTTCGGGTCCTCCGGGGCGATGAACCCCTGCAGCGCCATCATCAGCAGCGAGGAGTCGAGGACCTCGGTGCTGTAGTGCTGGGTGAAGGCGCCGACCTTGCTGTTCCAGCCGCGGGCCATAATCTGCTTGTAGACCGCGTCCCGGGCCAGGGTCCAGCGCGCCAGGTCGGCCGGGCGCCCCCGGTGCACGGCCATCCGGATGGCACGGTCGAACGCCACCCAGCACTGGAACCGGCCGTAGGTGAAGTCCTTGCGACCGCCGCGAGTCTCCCAGATGCCCTCGTCGGGCTGGTCCCAGTTATCGCACAGCCAGTCGACCAGCCGCGATACCATCTCCCAGCCGTCGGTGAATACCTGCAGGCCGTTGACGTCGCCCAGGTACGCGGCGTCGAGCATCTCGCCGTAGATGTCGAGCTGCAGCTGGTCGGCCGCGCCGTTGCCGACCCGCACCGGCCGGGAGGCGCGCCAGCCCTCGAAGTGGTCGAGACTCTCCTCGGTCAGGCCGGACGTTCCGTCGACCCGGTACATGATCTTCAACGGGTGCCCGCTGCCGGGCTCGAGCTCGGCGCCGCGGTTGCGCAGCCAGCCGGCGAAGGCCCTGGCCTCCTCGACGTGGCCGAGGCCGAGCAGCGCGTAGAGCGAGAACGAGCCGTCGCGGATCCAGGTGTATCGGTAGTCCCAGTTGCGCTCGCCGCCCACCTGCTCGGGCAGCCCGGTGGTCGGCGCGGCGATGGGGGCGCCGGTCGGCTTGTAGATCATCAGCTTGAGGGTGATCGCGGACCGCGTCACCATCTCGCGCCAGCGGCCGGTGTAGGTCGACTTGTGCACCCAGTCGCGCCAGAACCTCACCGTATCCTGCTCAAGCCGATCGAGCTCCTCGACGGTCATCCGGCGCGGCTGCCCGCCCATCGACTCGAGGACCATGCCTCCGCTTTTCCCGGCCCGCAGCGTGCGCGACGCGCGCAGCCCGTCACCGTGGCGCTCCAGCGTGAGCTGGGTATCCGGCTTCGAGCCGTTTGGCAGCCCGGCCGCGTGCAGCGTGAGTTCCATGCCGTCGGCCTCGAACACCGCGCCGTTCTCGGTCACGTCCAGCTTGTGCGGCTTCCTGGCGTAGTCAAAGGCCGGCTGGATGTCCATCACGAACCGCATCGTGCCCCGCACCACGCTCAGACGCCGCACCAGCCGGTGCCGGTCCGTCGCCTCGCCGTCGATGACCGGCATGAAGTCGTGGACCTCGCCGACCCCGTCCTGCGTCATTAACCTGGTGATCAGGATCGCGGTGTCAGGGAAGTAGAGCTGCTTGGTCACGTAGTCGTCGGTGTCCGGACTGACCCGGAAGTAGCCCCCGTGATCGGCGTCGAGCAGCGATGCGAACACGCTCGGCGAGTCGAAGCGCGGGGTGCAGAACCAGTCCACGGTCCCGTCGGTGGTGACCAGCGCAGCGGTTTGCAGGTCGCCGATCAGCCCGTGATCGGCGATGTTGGGGTACCGGTTCACGGTCCCCTCCTCTGACGGTCGCGCACGCCGGCTGTGTGGCGCGCTATCAGAGGAATCGTCCGTCCCTCAGGGCGTCTGGCGCATCACCCCGCCGGGATGGTTCGGCCAGGCGGGGCGTTCAGGCGGGCGTTCAGGCCGGCTGGTTCTGCACGCCCGGCGCCTCGTTACGCCAGACCCCCACCCCGGTGGCGGCCGCGTGCCTGACCGCAGACCAGTGCTGCCGCGCGAGCTCGGTCGGCGGCACGTCCATCTGCTGCACCCGTCGCTGGAAGGCCGCCGCGATCGCCAGGCCGGCCACGGCCGCACCCGCAAACGCGATCACTCCGCCGACGCCGACCATGATGGCGCCGGCCCGGAGCTGCTGCACGTTGAACTCGAGCTTGGCCGCCTGGGGCGCCTGGCTGTTATGCATCGGAATCTTCCTCGAAATTGTGGCCATGATCGCAGTCTCCCCTCCCACAAACGCTCGGACATCGCCCGCAGGGAGTGATACCGGTGCTCGTGGCTGCATCAAATGGGCGGTTCCGGTCGCAAGGCCTGCGGTGTTATAACGCCGGCGTCGCATGAGCCGGATGAGGTCTGTGTGGTTACATGATTCCTTTGATGCGTACCCGAACCACTGAGATCTAATGTCTCGGTGAGCCGGCTCTTCCGCCGGGATTCCATCGCGGGGAAGGGGATGCTGGTGAACCAGGTTCGCTGGAGAGTTCTGGCTGCAACAACGGTCGGCCTGATGTGCGTGTCCGCCACGCTTGGCGGTGTCGCGGCGTCCGCCGCATCGGCCGGCCCAGCCAAGCCCGCGACACCGATCAAGGGCGATCCGCAGCCGGAGCTCAAGCCGTTCACGATCGCCGCCACCGGCGCGGGCGGCGCGACCGCCGCCATCGAGCCGAACGGCGCCATGGCGGTCGCGTACGACATCGCGGGCGGCGACGGCAAGGTCGTGGTCTGCGTGCTCGACCGCGGCGCGAGCAAGTGCTCGAGCACCGTCACGCTGTCCCCGCTGGCCGGCGACGACACCGAGGACACGCCGTCGGCCTACGTGTTCGCGCCGTCCACCAACCATGTCGACGTGCTGATGGACACCTGCTGCGACGACGCCGCGGGCGGCGACACCCTGCTGTTCTCCTCGGCCAACGGAGGGAAGACGTTCGCCGCCCCGGTCCGGGTCGGCGGCGTCGGTCCCGGCGCGGCGGCCAGGGTCGGCAGCCAGCTCGTGTTCGCCGACGGCGGCGGCGACGTCGACGGGGTGGACGTCGAGAGCATCCCCGCGCTCGGCGCCAGCGGGCCGTCGGACGGATCCTCCAACCCGATCGCCGCGACCTCCTACGGCGTGGGCGTGGGCAGCTACAAAAGCGGCGCGCTGGTCGCGTCCGACAACGACGGCGCCAAGTGGACGACCTACGTCTCGTACGCGGCGGCGGGCAAGAGCTTCAACGCGACCGGCTCGTACCGGAGCGTCGGCAGCTTCCCCAATGAGGAGCTGGTCGGGCTGTCCGGCGACGTGCTGCTGACCCAGGAGGTCGGCGGGGCCGAGGCGTACAAAGTCCGCTTGTTCAACGGCACCACGTTCGGCCCGGCCCACGTGGTGCCGGGCAGCGGCGGCGGCGGCCCGGAGTGGTTCAGCGAGGACACCGACCCCCGGGGACAGGCGCACGTGTTCAGCGACCGGGCGTTCTCCCCGGTCAGCTACGACCTGTACTTGCAGTCGTCCTGGACCGGCGCCACCTGGGGCGGCCCGCTCAACCTCGGGAACGGCATCACCAGCGACTACTTCGGCAGCGCGCTCGACTCCCTCGGCAGCGGCGTGGTGGTCGGCACCGCCGACCACGAGCCGGTCTGGGTCCACCCGGTGCTAGGGCCGCAGGGCGTCACCTTCACCCTCAAGTCGTCGGTGATCAGGCCGGGCACCTCGACCGTCGGCAGCGGCAAGGGCAGCCCGCTGGCGAAAGGCCGCGCCGTCCAGCTCCAGGTGGAGCGGTCGGGCGAGTGGTACTGGGTCGCCACCGCTCACGAGAACGCCAGCGGCGCGTTCAGCTTCACGATCAAGGGCGCCGCGCCCGGCACCCGCGATTACCGGGCCGTCGCATCCGACTTCGCCGGCTACCTCCAGTACGGCTACTCGCCCGCCCGGGCGCTGAAGGTCAGCTAGGTCAAAACCGCATAATCCTCATCTCGAACGGACCCGGCTGACTCTCAGGAGAAAGCCGGGTCCGTTCCCGTTGCCGGCCCTGCATTAATTTCAACAATATCCGTCGCCTTTGACCAGGGAGGCGCGGAATGCGACGGTCCGTTTTGGCCCGTGTATTCCCCGTGTCCCGATTAAGGATCGGCCCGGTGAATATAACGTTTTGAACAAGTGCTGAAGGCGACCGATCCGGTCGGAAGGCGGTTCCGAAGAAGGGACGTCATAGGCCATCGACATGGCCTCGCCTCTGAAAGGACCTCCATGTCTTCACAGAGCCACCCAGAGCCGGCCGCGGGCCCGTCGCGCCGTTCCATGCTGCGCGGCGCGAGCGCCGTCGGCGCCGTGGGCATCGCCGCGGCGGTCGGAGTCGGCAGCGCCAGCGGGATAGCGGCGGCGGCGACCAAGCCAGCCGCGGACAACCGCACCGCCGTGGATAACCGCACCGCCAGCGTCGAGCACTCGGCCGACGCCGCCCCCCTTGTCGTGTACCTGCGGAACGCAGCGTCCGGCGAGCTCGACATCTTCTCCGGGACCAGCCGCACGGTCGTCGTCGACCCGGAGCTGGCCGCCCGGCTGACGCGCGCCGCCCGGTAACTGGTTCTCCGCAACTCTCCCCATCCGCATCGCCAGAAGCGAGTTATCTATGTCATCACACCGCGAGGCACCGGAGATCTCGAAGGACCCGGTCGCCGATAGCACCGACGTGTACGCCTTCGTCAGCCCCGACAAGCCCGACACGGTCACGCTGATCGCCAACTACATCCCGCTGCAGGGCCCGGCGGGCGGGCCGAACTTCTACTCGTTCGGCGACGACGTGCTGTACGAGATCCACATCGACAACGGCGGCAACGGCCAGGACAACATCACCTACGCGTTCCATTTCCAGACCAAGCTGCGGGACCCCAACACGTTCCTCTACAACGTCGGCCCGATCCTGACGCTTGACAGCGCGAACTGGAACAGCCGCCAGTTCTACAACGTGACCCGCATCCAGCACGGCAAGAGCGTCATGATCGGCCAGAACCTGCCCTGCCCGCCGTGCAACATCGGGCCGCTGTCGACCCCGCACTACGCCGACCTGGCCAACCAGGCGGTGCACGGGATCGCCGACGGCATCAAGGTGTTCGCCGGCCAGCGGGCCGAGGGCTTCTACGTGGACCTCGGCTCGATCTTCGACCTCGCCGACCTGCGGCCCTTCCAGAAGTTGCACGAGCAGTACGGCATGCACGTTTTCTCCAAGAACATGGCCGGCGTCAACGCCACCGCCGAGCTGAACGTGCACTCGATCGCCATGCAGATCCCCACCAACGAGCTCGTGCGCCCGGGCAAGCATGGCGAGGCCGACGCGGCCTCGGTGATCGGCGTGTGGACGACCGCGAGCCGCCAGCAGGTCACGGTGTGGGACGAATGGAAGGGCGAGAACGTCAACAGCGGCCCGTTCCGCCAGGTCTCGCGGCTCGGCAACCCGCTCTTCAACGAAGTGCTGATCCCGCTGGGCAGCAAGGACCTGTGGAACTCGCTGCCGCCGAAGGACGACAAGCGGTTCGCGCCCTACGTCGCCCATCCCGGCCTGGCCGAGCTGCTTCCCCTGCTCTACCCGGGCGTGTTCCCGAAGCTCGCGGCGCTGGTCAAGGCGGGCACCGCGCGGGCAGACCTGGAGGCCATCCTGCTCACCGGGATCCCGTCCGGCGTCGTCAAGGGCTTCCAGAACTACACCGGCCCGACCCAGTCGGACATGCTCCGCCTCAACACGGCCATCAAGCCGAGCAAGAAGCCGAACGCGCTCGGCGTCATCGGCGGCGACCTGGCCGGCTTCCCCAACGGGCGTCGCGTCTTCGACGACGTGGTCACGATCGAGTTGCGAGCGATCGCGGGGGTGACCGTCCCGCTAGTGGACCCGAAGTACACGCCGGACGCGGCGGCCGGCCTGATCACCGACGGGCTCACGGCGAAGAGCGTCCCCGGTGGTTATCTGAGTCACTTCCCGTACCTCGGGGTCCCGCACAGCGGGTACAGCACGCCATCATAAATTTTTTATTACGTGCCGCCGCCGACCAATCCGGTCGCGGTCCGGTTCCGAAGAGGGGGTGTAAGGGTCGCCACAAGCGGCCCCGCCTCGGCAGAGAGGAGCGTGGTCATGGCCGAGCCGGTTCTCGGACCATCCAGCGCGGGCAGCGTCGTCCTGGAACTGGGCGACACGGTCGGCGTCCTCGTTCTCGAGGCGACCGCCGAGCTGAACGGCCGGGAAATAGAGATCAGCCCGGTCGACGGCATTCATCACCACGACCATGACCACGCGCACGACCACGATCACGGTGACGCCCGCGCCCACCGCACCCACTCCATGGTGCGTGAGCGCGGGACGGCGGCGGGCAAGAGCTACGCCGCGGTGTACCCGGGTCTCGCCGTCGGCACGTACACGGTCTGGCTCGACCAGGACACCCCGGTCGGCACCGTCACCATCGACGGCGGCCGGGTGACCAGGTGGAGCTGGCCCGATTGAGCTGGCCGGACTGAGCCCTGGCGCGGCCGACTGTCTGGAAGGGGTGGGAACCCAGACAACAGGTCGCAAAGGAGGGGAAGGCTCAGTCCGGCAGGGTCATCACGAGGATGGGGGTGGTCGTCGGGCTGCTGGTTCCGCCGGCAGGCTCGACGGTCACCCCGACCTTGTCGGCCGACGTCAGCCCGCTCGCGAGCACCGGGGCGGTCTTGCCGTCGGTCGGCTGCGGCAGCAGGCCCGCCGGGACGGCGGACCCGGTGCTCAGCAGCCACAGCTCGTAGACCTTGGCGTTGGGCAGCCGGGGGAGCCCGGAGCTGGTGAAGATCATCTTCTGCTGCGCGTAGGACAGCACGACGGTCGCGTTGCCGCCGGTCGAGCTTTTCGCGGTCGCGATCTGGGCGTCCGGCGCCGCCAGCACGGCCGCGATCGCCCGGTTCTGCGCCTGCACGGTGTCGAGCCGGTCCTGGGTGGAGACGGTCACCACCGCGAGCACCACCGCCGCCGCCACGCCGACCGCGGCGACCCCCAGGGCGAGCCGGGGGAACCAGGCCGAGCGGATGACGCGCCGCCCTTGACGGCGCTTGGCCGCGGTCGGCTGCAGCGGCGGCAACTGCGGAGTCGCCGCAGCGGCGACGAGCACCCGCTGCTTCAGCCCCGGCGGGGGCTCGGCGGCCACGGCCATCGCCAGCGCCGTCGCGGTCGAGGTCATCCGCTGGACGTCTTCGGCGCAGGAGGGGCAGCGTCGCAGGTGGCGTTCGAACCGCTCGCGCTCGTCCGGGTCGAGCGCGTCGAGCGCGTAGGCGCCGGAGAGCTCGTGGACACGTCGGGAGAAGAGTCTCACCAGCTCCTCCCCAGGCAGTTCCCGAGCCGCATGAGCCCGTCGCGGATCCGGGTCTTGACCGTTCCAAGGGCCACCTCAAGCTTGGTGGCGACCTGCGGGTAGGTGTAGCCGCCGTAGTAGGCCAGCGTGATCGCCTCGCGCTGGATCTCGGTCAGCCCGTCCAGGCAGCGGCGCACCTGCTCGGCGTCCATGCTCGCCTCGACGGTCTCGGCGACGTCGTCGACCGCGACCGGGAACTGCGCCGACCGCTGCTCCCGCTCCGCCGCGGCGGTCTCGGACCGCACCCGGTCGACCGCCCGGCGGTGCGCGATCGTGAGCGCCCAGGCGCTGGCGCTGCCGCGGGCCGGATCGAACCGGGAGG
>Ga0208357_1001235_pt1 | contig 18976 bp, 25 predicted proteins | sample NGESurdeep092012_6_FD_184487 | JGI IMG/M metagenome (GOLD analysis project Ga0208357, IMG submission 184487) | Arctic peat soil microbial communities from Barrow, Alaska - NGEE Surface sample F52-2 deep-092012 (SPAdes) | ecosystem: Environmental > Terrestrial > Soil > Wetlands > Peat ... | reverse complement strand
CCGCCCCCTTCTACCTGGCCCTGGGCTACGCGGAATCAGCCACTTATCTGCGCAAAATACTCACGCACCAGGCGCCGTGACCAGGTCCTGGCGGATCGAGTCCGAGGATCTGGCGCCATGAGGCGGGGCATGCTGCTGCATCTGGAAACGGTCCAGCTCACCGCCCGGCCGCTGGCCGTGGAGGGACTCGTGGTGGGCCAGTCGCCGCCGCCCGGCACGAAAGTCCGCCGGGCGGCCACGCTGACCGTCCGGATCTGGCACCCGCCGAGGCGCGGCACCGACCTCCGCTGAGCTTGGGGCAGTCCGCTCAGCCGAGTACGCTCACCTCGGTAGTTAGCTTGACGGTTAATTAACTTGGTGGTCAAATAACACCAGGATCACCGGTTCGCGGGAGGACAAGATGGCAGTGGCACAGGATCAGCTCGATGCCACCTTCACGGCCCTGGCGGATCCGACCCGCCGGGCCATCGTGGCCCGGCTCGCGCGGGGTGACGCCACGGTGACCGAGCTTGCCGAGCCTTTCGACCTGACGCTGCCCGGGATCTCCAAGCACCTCAAGGTGCTCGAACGCTGCGGGCTCATCTCGCGGACCCGGCGCGCCCAGTTCCGGCCCTGCCATCTCGAGGCCGGGACGCTCGATTCGGCCGCCGCCTGGATCGAGGACAACCACCGGATCTGGGCGGAGCGGTTCGACAAGCTCGACGCCCACCTGCGCGATCTCCAGCGAGACGATCCCGGGCGGACACCAGCCCAGCAAAGGAGAGACTAGTGAGCGACCCTACGGCAGCCGCGGCTGAACTCGTCTTCACCCGGGTCTTCGAGGCCCCCCGCGAGCTCGTGTTCCAGTGCATGACCCAGCCGGAGCACCTCACCCACTTCTGGGGCCCGGCCGGGACCAGCGCCCCGATCGAGCACATCACAGTGGACGCGCGCCCGGGCGGAGCGTTCGAGACCGTCATGATCAACGACGCCGACGGGAGCCGCTACCCCACGCAGGCTGTGTACGACGAGGTGGTGGAGCCGGAACGGCTCGTGTGGACGGAGGCCCACTCCGGGATGACGGTGACCGTGACCTTCACTGACCTCGACGGCAGCCGCACCGGAGTCGAGATCCACCAGGTCCGGGTGCCCGAGCCAGTCCGGTCCCCGGAGGCCCAGGCCGGTTTCCTCACCTCGCTGGACCGCTTCGCCGGATACCTCGCGACCCGTACGGGCCGCTCCGGTGCCGGTGCCCCCGGAATCGGCCGCCGCGCCGCCAGCCCAGGGGAACGGCGATGACGGCCGCCAAGGCGCAGGACGCGGACATCACCGGGTCGATCGCGGCCGAACGCCGGGAACTGGCCGAGGTCCTGGCCGCCCTGCCGCCAGAGTCCTGGGACTCCCCGACGCTCTGCGCTGGGTGGCGGGTCCGCGAAGTCGTGGCGCACATCACGATGCCGTTCCGCTACCCGCTGCCGCGGTTCGCGTTCGAGATGATCAGGTCGCGCGGGAACTTCAACCGGATGGCCGACCGCTGTGCCCGCCGGGACGGGGCCGCTCCGCCCGGCGAACTCGCCTCGGCCCTGCGGGGTAATGAAGGGAACCCCTGGAAGCCACCCGGCGGCGGCTACCAGGGAGCGCTGACCCACGATGTGATTCACGGGCTGGACATCACGGTGGCCCTCGGCCTGGGCCGCCGGGTACCCCCGGACCGACTGCGTATCGTCCTGGCCGGTATCACCGCCGCGAAGTCAGTCCGGTTCTTCGGTACCGACCTTGACGGAATCGAATTGCGGGCCGACGACCTGGAGTGGTCGCTCGGGTCCGGAACGCCAGTGTCCGGCTCAGCCCAGGATCTCGCGCTCCTCGTGTGCGGCCGGAAGCTCCCGCCCGGGCACCTGCAGGGCGAGCCCAGTGCCCGGTTCACCGGGGTAGCAGGCCAGGAAGAGGGAAACACTTAGGGTGGCCTGATTATTACGGGGAGCAAGATGGGGGCGGAGTGGCGTTCATGCAGCTGCCCGCTCTCGCCCGGTCGCAGGAGGCGTATGACCGCTTCTCGGCCGCCACCAACCTGCCACTGACCCTGCTCGCCGTGCTGTGGCTGCCCCTCCTGGTCCTCCCGCTCGTGATGCACCTCCCGGCTGGTGTCGTCCGCGCGTTCAACGTCGCCGACCTGGTGATCTGGGCGCTGTGCTGCGGCCGCTGCGGGCCCTCCGCCTGCTGCGCCTGTTCAGCCTGGCCCGGGCCGGCGTCGTCCTCGTCAACGCGCTCAGGCGCGTCCGGGGCATCCTCACCCATCGTGGCCTGCATTTCGTCCTGATGGCCGTGACCGCGATCGTGGTGGTCGGGTCAGGCGTGGACCTGATCTTCGAGCAGCACGCGCACGGAACGAACATCCACAACTTCGGGGAATCGCTCTGGTGGGCCATCGTCACCGTGACCTCGGTCGGATACGGCCACAACTATCCCGTCACCACCGGCGGCCGGTGCGTGGCCGTGGTGATCATGCTGGTCGGCATCGGGCTGATCGGGGCGGTGACCGCCACGGTGGCGAGTTACTTCGTCGAGGAACAGGCTGACCTGGAAAAGACCGACCTGAGCCGGCGGCTGGAGCACATCGAGGAAATGCTGGCGCAGGCCCTGGCCGGGCAAGACAAAACAGGCTAAATAGCTGTATCCGGGCGGAGTAACCTGGCCTCAGGACTTAGTCGTGCGGCCTGGCTGGCCGGTCGCAGCTCATCGGGGGAGCAGTCCGCTTGCTGGCTGGCACCTGCCCACGGGGAGTAGCGATGTACGAGCCCTACCCGTCCTCGCCGGGGATGCCGGAGCCGTCCGCCCGCGCTGAGCCACCGTCTTCGGTCCGCAACGCGGTGCGGCTCATGTACGCGGGCGCCGCGCTCAGCGCGATCGTGGTCATCGTCACCCTGGTGACCATCGGTAGCCTCAAGGGCAACATCCTGTCGCACTACCCGCACTACACCGCCACGCAGCGGCACACCGCCGAGGTGGCCGCGGTGATCACCTCGATCATCGGGGGACTGATCGCGGTGGGCCTGTGGCTATGGATGGCCTGGGCCAACCTCCGGGGCCGCAACTGGGCCAGGATCGTCGCCGCAGTGTTCTTCGGCATCAACACCCTGGACCTGCTCATCTCGTTCGCCCGGGTTCATGCCGTTGGCTCCCTGATCGTCAGCGTCCTGGTCTGGCTCGTCGGGCTCGGCGCGATCATATTGCTGTTCAGCAAGGACTCCGCCGCGTACTTCAAGCAGCCGCCCGCCCCCCGCTAGTCGACCGATCCCTAGCAGCGCGCCCAGTCGTTCCGGGTGATCTGGTAGAGGGCCCATTCCCGGCCTAGCTCGGTGACCGTTCCGGCCTCGGCCCAGCCGGCCCGCTGGAAGGCCCGGCGCATGGCAATGTTCGCGGGATCGGTAGCGCCCTCGATGACCTGGGCCGCCGCATGCTCGAACAGCCAGCCGCTGAAGAGCCGCAGCGCCTCGCGCCCGTGGCCCTGGCCCCGGGCGTCCTCGCGCAGGCCGATGCCCAGATCGAAGGTCCCTGGGGGCAGCGGGCGGCCCGGGGGGACGAACGTCTGGATGCGCCCGATCAGCGTGTCATCCAGGTCGATGGCCAGGTCGAGGTGGCCATCCTCCAAGCGGCCCGAGCGCCGGAGCCGGGCCCGGAAGGCTGCCTCATCGGGCAGTTCGGCGATGACCATGGGATCGGCATCGACCATGGCCTGCCATTCCGCGTCGATCTCATCCACCCGGAGCGCGCGGAGCAGGAGCCGCGGGCCGCGGATGGCGATCTCCCCGGCTTCCGCGCTCCCGTCCCGCCCGTCCTCGCCCACGCGGCTAACCTAAGGGGAATCCGGCGGGCGCTGCGGGTCTTTCAGGGCCCTGAGCCGTTTCGCGGCGAGTTCGTTCATCCGCTCCCAGGACGGCGAGGAGCCGACGATGTGCGAGATCATCAGGGCGGCGGCAGCCAGGCTGGCGGGTGTCTCGCCGGGGGAGGTGTCCGGGCGGCTGCTGGCGGCCCAGGCCGCCATCGCGTCGGCCAGTTCCGCGAGTCGCGGGTCGGACGGATCCCAGTCGTAGGCCTGGTCGCCCAGGACATAGATCCGGCGGAACTCCGGATCGTCCAGGGCGCCCCGCTTGGTGCTCACCCATTCCGGGATCAGTTCGGGGGAGAGCGCGACCATCAGGATCCAGGCGTCCCGTTCGATCTGCACCGTCCGCTCGCTGACGCCCATGCGACGGAGTTCGCCGAGGATGTCCACGATCTCAGCGGGCAGGAACAGCCGCTCACCCCCGGTAAGCTCGGCGATCTTGCGCCGGTGCTGGGTGAGCTCGCGGATCTTCTGCTTCAGTGCCTCGTCGATCTGGCGGGCGGCCCCGCTGAACTCCGCGGGCTCGGCGTCGAGGAGTTCCTGGATGCGGGCCAGCGGCACGCCCGCCTCGGCCAGGGTCTTGATCCGGATCAGCTCGACCACGTCGCGCCCGTCGTAGCGCCGGTACCCGGAGGCATCCCGGGCGGGCTCGGCGAGCAGGCCGCGCTGGTGGTAGTGCCGGATGGCGCGTACCGTCACCCCGGTGTAGTCGGCCAGCTGGCCGATGGTGAGCATCGCTAGCCTCCGCGGTTGTACAGCGCCCGGGCCCAGACGTACCCGCCCAGTGTGATGCCCGCGCACCAGGCGATGGCCAGGATCGCGCTGCTGCCGATCGGGGTGCCGGTCAGCAGCCCGCGCAGCGTGTTGGTGATAGGCGTGAACGGCTCGTGCTCGGCGAACCAGCGCACCCCGCCGGACATCGAGCTAGCCGGGATGAACGCGCTGCTCAGGAAGGGCAGGAACGCGGGGATCAGCGCCAGGCTGTTCGCCCCGGCGGGTGTCTTGGCCAGCAGCCCGAATGCCACCGTGAGCCAGGTGAGCGCGGTGGTGAGCAGGGCGAACATTCCGGCCGCCGCGATCCAGGCCACCGGCCCGGCCGACGGCCGGAAGCCGAGCAGCAGCGCGACCGCGATGACCAGGACCCCGCTGATCATGGTCCGGATCAGGCTTCCGGTCACCTGGCCGGTCAGCACCGACCCGCGGGAGATGGCCATCGTGCGGAACCGGGGGATGATGCCGGTGTGCATGTCGGTGCAGACGTTCACCGCGGTCGCCTCGGCCGCGAAGCCGGCGGTCATGACCAGGATGCCGGGCGCGAGGAAGTCGACGTAGCTGGCGCCCAGCGGGGTACCTAGACCCGCGGACAGGGCGTGCCCGAAGACGCCCACGAACAGCAGCAGCAGGACGACCGGCACGGTGATGCCGCTGACCGTCATCATCGGGAAGCGCAGCGCATGCCGCACGTCCCGCCGGAGCATCGTGGCCGAGTCGCGGGCGGCCAGGGAGAGGGCAGTCATCGGGGGCCGTCCTGTTCGGTGCGGGGCTGGCCGGTGAGGGCGAAGAACACATCGTCGAGGTCGGGGGTATGCACCGACAGGGCCGGCTCAGGGACGGCGAGCCGGTCGAGCCGGTCGAGCAGGTCCTTGAGCGACCGGGCCCGGCCGTCGTAGGGGACCTGCAGGATCAGGCCGGCCTCGTCCCGTGACGCCCCGTCGAGCAGCGCGGCGGCGGAGTCCAGCGCGGCGGCGTCGGTGAAGCGCAGGTCGATGCAGCCGCCGGGGATCTGGCGCTTGAGCTCGGCTGCCGTCCCGTCGGCGACCATCCGGCCGTGGTCCAGGACCCCGATCCGGTCGGCCAGCTCATCGGCCTCGTCCAGGTCCTGCGTGGTCAGCAGGATGGTCACGCCGCGGGCAACCAGCTCACGGACGATCTCCCACATGGTGCGGCGGCTGCGCGGGTCGAGGCCGGTAGTCGGCTCGTCCAGGAAGATGATGCGCGGGTCGCCGACGAGGGTCATGGCCAGGTCGAGCCGTCGCCGCATGCCGCCTGAGTAGGTCGCGGCCATCTTCCCGGCCGCCCCGGTCAGCTCGAAACGCTCGAGCAGTCCCGCGGCCCGCCGCCGGCCTTCGGCCCGGCCAAGGTGGTGCAGGTCGGCCATGAGGATCAGGTTCTCCTGCCCGGTGAGCAGCTCGTCCACCGCGGAGAACTGGCCGGTGACCCCGATCGCCGCGCGGACCAGGTCGGGCTCGGTGGCCAGGTCGTGGCCGGCTACCCGGACGGTCCCGCCGTCGGCGGCGAGCAGGGTGGCCAGGATCCCGATCGTCGTCGTCTTGCCCGAGCCGTTGGGGCCCAGCAGGGCAAACACTGTGCCTTCGGCCACGTCCAGGTCGATGCCGTCGAGCACCAGCTGCCGGCCGAAGGACTTGCGGAGGCTCCGGACCGCGACCGCTGACCGGGTCGCCGTGCTGGCCGGGTCTACTGTCAGGTTCTGCATGCGTCGATGGTCCAACCCTGACGCAGGGTCAAGGTCAAGCCGCCCGCCGGAGAAGGGGGCGGGGAGGCCGGTTACCGCCGGCTGCCCAGTTCGCGGTTCATCGCGTTCATGTCGCAGTAAGCGCGGGGAGTGACGCCGAATCGCCCGCGGAACTCGCTGATGAAGTGCGAGACGCTGGCGTAGCCCACCTCCTTGGAGACCCGGGCCACGGCCAGATTCCCGTCTATCAGCAGCTCCCGGGCCTGGTCCAGGCGCATCTCCTTCAGGAACTGGTACGGCGACCGCCCGGTGACGTCCCGGAACAGGTGGGCGAACGCCGAGGGACTGAGGCTGACCTGCTCGGCCATGTCCGCCACGGTCAGCGGCTCGGACAGATGGGCCCGCACGTAGTCGAGCACCGCGGACACCGGGTTCGTGGCCGCCTCGGCCGCGGCTATCGCTAGCAGCCGGGCGAACTGCTCGCGCTGGAGCACCCGGTAGACCATCTCCTGCAGGTACAGGGGGGCCAGCACCCGCCGGTCGGCATCCGTGTCCACCGCGCGCAGGAACCGCAGCACCGCCCCGAGCAGCTCCTGGTCCAGGGCGGACACCAGGGCCGGGCGCTCGGGGGCCTGAGCCTCGCCGAGGCGGGACCGGAAGGCGGTGGTGCGGCGCTCCAGCATGTCGCTGGACACCCGGCGGACCAGCGCCGGCTCGATCTGCAGGACAAACGACAGGAACGGCCGGGTCGGCGAGGCCTCCAGGATCTGGGCCTGGAAGTGCAGGTGACTGCTCAGTACCAGGTAGTGGAACGCGTCATAAAGGTAGGTCTCGCCCGCCACGGTGACCGCCTTGCGGCCCTGCGCCACGATGCACAGCGACAGGGACTGGATCTCCTCCCAGCTCGGGCCCGTCGGCGCGGTGAAACGGTAGATCGTCAGGCCCGGCCAGGCCCCGGCATTAGCCCCCACCGCGGGGGCGCGGGCGGCGAGCTCGGCGATCAGGTCGCCTGATGTCACCGGCCGGTCAAGCTGCCCAGAACTCATCGCGATGCCTCCTTGCGCCGCTTTGCACCAGCATGCGCTACCGGGGCTGCATGGCGGAATGGGCAAGAGGTCAGCAGAAAATCGCTATGCCAGGGCATGGCTGTCCCGGCGCGGTGATGGCAGAGTCACCAGAACGTGACCTAAGCCACAGGACACTCGCCCAGGACGACGCCCTCGCCGTGGAGGTAGCCGATGACCCGGATTGCGTACCTAGTGACCAGTGCCCGCGAGATGACGCTCGCGGACGGGAGCACGCACCCGACCGGCTATTTTGCTGAGGAGGCGCTCAAGCCTTACCAGCGCTTCGTCGCGGCTGGCCTCGACGTGACCGTGATCACCCCGGACGGCCAGCCGCCCTACGCGGACCCGTACGGCCTGTCGTGGTTCTTCCACTATCCGGAAGAGGACAAGGACTACCTGGCCTCGGTGGTCCGCACGTTCGCCCACGACGTGGACGACATCCGCATCACCCTGCACCAGAACACCGAGCTGGGGCTGGCCGCCGCCCGGCGGGTCGCGGTCCAACTCGAGGCTCGCGGTTACAGCCCCGCGCAGGCTCACAAGATCGTCAGCGCGGCCGCCAGGCAGGCCTGGCGGCAGGACCGGCAGTTCGCCGACGTGCTGGCCGAGGACGGATCGCACGGGCTGACCCGCGGGGAGATCCAGGCGGAGGTAGACGCCCAGCGCGCCGACAGCGAGCGGCTGGCCGCGGACCGGCTGGCCGCGCTGCAGGCGATCCCGGGCTTCCAGCACCCGGTCGCGCTGTCCTCACTGAGCGATGAGGATCTGGCCGGGTTCGGCGCGGTGTTCGCACCGGGCGGCCACGGCCCCATGGTCGACCTATCCGACAACCCGGACGTCGGGCGGCTGCTCGTCGAGCTGCACAGCAAGTCCGCGCCGATCGCGGCGCTGTGTCACGGCCCGGCCCTGCTGCTGTCCGCGCCGGAACGCGCCGACGGGCTGTGGCTGTTCGACGGCTACCGGCTGACCTGCTTCACCGACGAGGAGGAAATCCAGACCGAGGCCGGGCTGCTCGGGATGTCCTGGTTCCTGGACACCGCGCTGAAGAACGCGGGCGCCGTATTCGACGACGGCCCCGCCGCGTGGATCTCGCACGTGGTCGCGGACCGCAACCTCATCACCGGGCAGAACCCGGGATCGACCGAGGCGACCGCGGACGCGGTCATCAAGGTCCTGCGGGCCCCGGCCCGCGCCGCCGCCTGAGCATCGAGGAGTGTCCCTCATGACCAGCAGTCAGACCGAGACCGTGCCCGGTTCCACCCAGGCCAGCAGCACCACCAAGACCCCAGGACCGGCCGCGACGGTGCAGGCCTTCCTGGACGCCCTCGGCCGCCGTGACGTGACCGCCGCGCTCGCCGTCGTGGACCCGCGGGCGGTGGTCACCATCCATCCGCTCGAAGTCGTCGCGGCTGGCCGCGACGCACTCCGGGCCATGCTGGACGACCTGGTCCGCGCCTTCCCCGACCTGCTGGTGACCTCCGGCCGGATCATCACCACGGGCGACGTGGTCACCGCCCTGATCAAGGTGGAGGGCACCCAGGCCGCGGACTACGCGGGCGCCATCAACCAGGAAAAGCACCTCGACATCGACCAGGCGTGGCGGTTCGCCGTGACCGGAGACGTGATCACCGGCGTGGCCGCCTACTGGTGCCAGCAGCAGCTGTACCGGCGGCTGGCGGTCAAGCGCTTCGACGCGATCGCCATCGCCTGAGGAGGAAGACGATGACCACAGCACCAGCAGCAGCCCGTACCGCTGAGTCAGCGGCCGGGGTCGTCACCGAGTTCTTCGACCGCTACCGGGCGCACGACATCAACGGGATGGCCGATCTGTGCTCGATCAACGCCAGCCTCTCGTACGTGCCGGTCGAGGTCTGGGGCAAGCAGCGGGTGCTGCGCGGCGACGGCAAGGTCGGGACGATCGGCAAGCCGCTGTGGACCGGGCTAGTCACCGCGTTCCCGGACCTGACTAACACCGTGCACACCGTGACCGCGAACGACGACGGTGACGTGGTGGCCGAGGTGGACATCGAGGGCACCCAACAGCTGGCCTGGGGCCTGATCAGGCCAGCCGGCCGGCACTACTGCGAGCCGCACCTGTTCGTGTTTCACGTTGGGCCGGACCTGCTCATCGACAGCATGACCGGCTACTGGAACGACGCCGGCATCAGCCAGCAGCTCGGTCACGAGGAAGTCGACTGACGAAGGGGACCTGAACCATGGCACTGCTCAAGCGCGAGGAATGGCAGGGCTTCGTCCGCGACGTGGACTGGACCTACAGCTACGTGGACTATGAAGCGGTCTTCCCCGAGTGGCACAGCGGCACCGGCAAGGTGCCGCGCGAGGCGTGGTCGGCGTGGGAAGAGGACTACAAGGTCAGCTACCCCGAATACGTGGCGGTACAGCGGGACAAGGAAGCCTCGGCCTATGCGGTCAAGGCGGCGCTGCAACGTTCGTCGACGTTCGAGCATCTCGACGAAGGCTGGAAATCCGCCACGAAAATGCACTTCGGCGGGGTGGCCCTGGTCGAATACGCGGCCGTGCTGGCCGAGCTGAAGATGGCCCGGTTCGGGCTGAACGGGGCCTGGCGGAACATGGCCACGTTCGGGCAGCTGGATGAACTCCGGCACGCCCAGATCACCACGTTCTTCGGGCACGAGTTCGTCGGCAAGGACGCCCAGTACGACTGGACGCAGAAGGCGTTCCACACCAACGACTGGGTGCTGATCTCGCTGCGCAACCTGTTCGACAACATGATGATCGCGCCCAACGTGGTCGACATGGCCATCGAGCTGCCGTTCACGTTCGAGACCGGGTTCACCAACCTGCAGTTCGTGGCCCTGGCCTCGGATGCCCTGGAGTCCGGCGACGTCAACTTCGCCAACATGATCTCCTCCATCCAGACCGACGAGGCGCGGCACTCGCAGCAGGGCGGCCCGACGCTGGAGATCCTGGTCGAGCACGACCCGGTCCGGGCGCAGTGGGTGGTGGACAAGGCCTTCTGGGGATCGGCCCGCGCGTTCGCGGCGCTGACGGGCCCCGCCATGGACTACTACACCCCGCTGGAGCACCGGAAGCAGTCCTACCGGGAGTTCATGGAGGAGTGGGTCATCGACCAGTTCGTCCGCACGATCGAGGACTACGGGCTCCGCAAGCCGTGGTTCTGGGACGAGTTCATGCGGGGCCTGGACATCTGGCACCACGGGCTGCAGATGGGCCTGTGGTACTGGCGGCCCACGCTGTGGTGGCGGCCGAAGGCCGGCGTCAGCCAGGACGAGCGTGCCTGGCTGGCCGAGAAGTACCCGAACTGGGAGAAGGTCTACGGCGACAAGTGGGACGTGCTGATCGACAACGTCAACGCCAACAACGTGGAAGCCACGCTGCCGGAGACGCTGCCCTGGCTGTGCATGACCTGCCACCTGCCCTGCTGCAACGCCACCCAGTCCCGGGACGGCACGTGGCGGGTGCGGGACTGGCCGCTGCGCTATGACGGGAAGACGTTCCACTTCTGCACCAACGGGTGCCGGCAGATCTTCTGGAAGGACCGGGACAACGTCAACCACGAGACGCTGGTCGACCGGTTCCTGGCCGGGCAGATCCAGCCCATGGACGTCGGCGGCATCCTCGGCTACATGGGCATGACACCCGATGCGATGGGTGACGATCCAGACTACGAGGCCTGGACCAAGGACTACGTCGGACGCCCGGTGGACGGCATCGCGCTGGGAGCCCAGTCATGACCCAGGAGCTGGGCGTCGAAGACCAGGCTCCGCAGCTGGTTCCGCTGAACGCTATTTTCGCCACCGACTTCGTGCAGATCCTGGTGCCGGTCACCACGGCCAACACCATGCGCGAGGTCGCCGCGGCGGTCGCGCACCATGTGGAAGGCAGGCGGGTCCGTGCGCTGCCCTACGACAAGGTCGTGATCCACGAGGGCCGGCGGCTGCCGCCCGACATGACCGTGGCCGCCGCGGGCATCCAGCCGCTCGACCACGTCGCGGTCGAGTACGACATCCCGGAGGGGTCATGAAGAACCCGGTGGGCCCCATCCTGCGGATGGGGGATGAGGTCGAGCAGGTCATCGCGGCCATCGAGGACGACAACCCGGACACCGACATCGAGGTCATCGACCGGGGCGCGTACGTCCGGGTGCAGGGCGAGGACCGGATCACGGTGACCGAGCAGACGCTGCGCCGGTACCTGGGCGCCGACTTCGAGATCGCATCGTTCGGCTCGATGATGTCCGCCTTCAGCGGCCGGGCCATCACCAGCAGTGAGGCCATCACGTGGGAGAGCTTCGGCCGGGCGAGGACCGCGGCGCGCCGGAGCGACAAGGAGGTGCCGGCATGACCGAGACCCCGGCGCGCAAGCCACGGCCGCGCCGCACGTTCAGCGCGTTCGGTGACGTGCGCAAGATGCCCAGCGAATACGAGATCGTCACGCACAAGCAGAACTGGACGCTGCGCACCGGCCGGGCCGCAGCGTTCGAGCAGAACCCTTCCTCCGCGCCCAACCTGTGGTTCCTCACCTACCGGGACAACTCGCCGTTGCAGGCCGCCGACTGGGACGGGTACCGGGACCCCGATGCGCTCACCTACAAGGCCTACGTCGGCCTGCAATCCGACGCCGAGGCCAGCGTTCAGGGCGTGCTCCAGGCGCACGCCGACGCGGGCTCGGACAGCGCGCTCTCGGCAGGGTCGGTCGCGCTGCTGGCCCACCTGCTCACCCCGTCGCGCTACCTGTGCCACGGCTTCCAGCAGGTCGAGGCCTACGTCGGCTACATGGCCCCCAGTTCCTACATCACCAACGCCGCGGGCTTCTCGACGGCCGATTTCCTCCGCCGGGTGACCACGATCGCCTACCGCACCCGGGAGCTGCAGATCGCCAGGCCGGACTCGGGCATCGGCTCCGCGGAACGGTCGCTGTGGGAGGGGCACCCCGGCTGGCAGCCCGCCCGCAAGGCCGTCGAGTACGCGCTGGCCAGCTACGACTGGGGTGAAGCGTTCACCGCGCTGAACCTGGTCCTGGGCCCGACCCTGGACGACGTGCTACTCACCCAGCTCGGCGCGGTGGCCAAGGCCAACGGCGACGATCTCACCTGGCTGCTCACATCGTTCCTGAACGCCGACGCCCAGCGGCGCGGCCGATGGAGTCACCGGCTGGCGGAGTTCGCGGTCGATCAGCAGCCCGGGAACCGGGACGTGCTGAGCCGGTGGATCACTCGCTGGTCGGGGCTCGCTGATGACGCCGCGCATGGCCTGGGGGAGTTCCTGGAGTCGCTGCCCGAGCAGGGAACCAGCGCCAGCGAGGTCGCGGCACACGCCCGGGCAGCCCGGGAGGGCTTCCTGGCCTCGCTGCTCGACCCGGCCGCCGGGACGGCGGCGGGGACGGCCTGACCGTGGAGGGCGCCCAGACCGAGCAGACCGCGCAGATCAACCAGGCTGCACGGATCAACCAGGCTGCGCAGTGGCGCGAGACGATCAACCTCGACGAGCTGTGGGAGGGCGACATGACCTCCGTGACCGTCGAGGGCGAGAATCTGCTGCTCATCAACGTCGGCGGGCGGGTCCGCGCCTACGCCAACACCTGCCCGCACCAGGCCGGCCCGCTGGACGAGGGTGACTTCGACGGCGAGACGCTGATCTGCGCCCGGCATCTATGGGAATTCGACGCGGACACCGGCTGCGGCATCAACCCGGACAACGCCCGCCTGACCGTCTTCGGCTGCAGGGTGGCTGACGACGGCATGATCTGGGTGGATATCGGCCGGTGAGCGAGCCAGGGACGCTGACCGCCGAGCTGCGGGTGGACGAGGAGCAGGTCCGCCTGGCCGAGCCGGACGGGCAGATGGCGCTGCGGGCCGTCCTGGGCCTGGACACAGTCCAGGCCCAGGCCCGGCTGCGGTTCGGCCCGGGGCGGACCTGTGAGCCGGTGGCCCGCCTCCTGGACCGGGTCATCGTGCGGGCGGAGCAGGCCGGGCTCAGCCCGGCGCGGCTCATCCTCGTCGCGGGCCGGGTCGAGGCCGGCGAGGACATCGTCCGGGTCCGGCGCAAGGCGCACGGCACCGCGGACTGGATCGCCAGCCCGACGTGCCGGGTGGAGATAACGTTGCGGCCCGCGGGACTGCATGCCAGCGGCGGACGGGATGTCGCCGGTCAATCGTTCGAGGAAGAAGAGCATTCAGGTGCGCCGCCTGAGGCCGGGGTGCCTGCGGGCGGCCCGCCCGCGAGCGGGATTGGTTCTGGCGCGGTGCCGGGGGGCGAGGCGGGCGGGCCAGCCGCCGGGCCACCCGGCACGGAGGCCGGCGAGCAGGCGGCGACGGTGCGCGAGGCCCTGCTCGACGTCATCGATCCGGACCTCGGCGTCAACATCGTCGATCTCGGGTTCGTCCGCCAGGTCGAGGTCCAGGCCGGGACCGCGGTCATCACCATGACGCTCACCTCCCCGGCCTGCCCGCTGACCAGCATCATGGAGGACCAGATCCGGGCCGAGCTGGCCGCTCTCCGCGACGTCACCGGCTTCCGGGTCAACTGGGTGTGGCTGCCGCCCTGGCGGCCTGCCGACATCACCGCCAGCGGACGCGACCAGTTGCGCGCGATCGGATTCTCGCTGTAGTAATCAGGACCGGCTATGCGCAGCCTTCTGCGTCCTAAACGCCAGGGACCTCGGTGGTCTCCCGGACCGGGGCGGCCGGATTACCCGGATGGCGCGCTCGCAGCGCACGGCCGCTGCTGCCCGATGCCGGATAGCCGGCATACTTGCTCCTATGAGCTGTGAGGTCTCCTGGTTTGCCGCGCTGTGCGACGACGACTACGAGTTTCTCGGTGTGCCGGACGGCAGGCTGCAGTCGAGCTGGGAACATTGCCGCGATATCGCACTCGGCGCGGAGCAGGCCGGATACGACAACCTGCTGCTGCCCTCCGGCTATGCGATGGGGATCGACTCGGTAGCGTTCGCCGCCGGGATCGCCCCGCTGCTGCGCCGGATGCAGCTGCTGGTCGCTGTGCGGATGGGTGAGATGTGGCCTCCGCAGCTCGCCCGGCAGCTCGCCACGATCGACCAGATGCTCGACGGGCGCCTGACGATCAACATCATCTCCTCCGGCCTGCCCGGCCAGAGCCTGGAATCGGCTCCCAGGTACCGCCGCACCCTGGAGGTCATGCACATAGTGCGTGACCTGCTCGACGGCAAGCCCGTCGACTTCCACGGCGAGTTCATGAACATCACCCTGGACCCGCCGCGCCTGCGCCCGGTCCGGGGTGGCTGCCCCCCGTTCTATTTCGGCGGTCTTTCCGAGGCGGCACGCGAGGTCGCCGCCCAGGCCGCCGACGTGTTCTTGATGTGGCCCGACACGCTGTCCGGAGTCGCGACCGTCCTGGATGACATGCGAACGCGTGCCGCCCGCTACGGCCGTAAGCTGCGGTTCGGCTACCGCGCCCACGTCATCGTCCGTGCCACCGAGGCCGAAGCCCGGGCCGCCGCGCAGCGCCTGGTTTCCCGGCTCGATGACCGCACCGGCGACACCATCCGCCGCCGGTCCCTGGACACCAGTTCCGCGGGAACCCAGCGGCAGAACGAGCTCCGCGACATCGCCGATGACGACGGCTACGCCGAACCGAATCTGTGGACCGGCATCGGCCGTGCGCGCTCTGGCGCTGGCGCGGCCATCGTCGGTGATCCTGATCAGGTGCTCGCCAAGATCCGCGCCTACAGAGACCTGGGCATGGACGCTTTCATCCTGTCCGGCTACCCGCACGCCGCCGAAGGCGACTTGTTCGCCAGGCACGTGCTACCACACCTCGACCATGCACCACTGCTCCCGCGCTGAGCCCGCACCGCCCATAAACTGCACGTCGGTGCGCGCCTGCAGGCACCCGCAACGTTACGGCGAGCGCTGCGCTGTACGCACGGTAGGTTGCGCATGTCTCCGGCATGATCTCGCTCGTCCCGGAAAAGATCGAAGTAGACCTGGACGTTGGGAGTGCGACGGCGTACCGCGCCGGGGAGGCGCACAACATGCCAGCCTTGCTGTCAGTGAACGTGGGACTGCCGCGCGATGTGGCCTGGCAGGGCAAGACTGTGCACACCGGCATCTGGAAGGAAGCTGTGCACGGGCCGGTCATGGTGCGCCGGCTGAACATCGACGGTGACGGGCAAGGGGACCTCAAAGGTCACGGCGGCGAGCAACGGGCCGTGCTGGTGTACCAGATCGAGTCTTACCGGCACTGGGAGCGGCATTTCGGCCGCGACGACTTTCGCTACGGCCAGTTCGGGGAGAACCTCACAGTCGACGGGCTGGCGGACGACGAGGTATGTATCGGAGACCGGTACCGGATAGGCGAGGCGGAGTTTGAGGTTACCCAGCCCCGCGTGACCTGCTACCGGGTCGGCATGCGGCTGGGCGAGCCCGAGCTACCGGCGCTGCTGGTCAGTCATCACCGCCCCGGCTTCTACATGCGCGTCCTGCGCGAGGGACACATCCAGGCCAGCGACCAGATCATCAAGACCAGGACCGGCCCGCACGCGCTCAGCGTGACCGACACCGACGCGCTGCTCTACCTGCCTGGCCGCGACACTGCGAAGCTGCGGCTCGCCGCCCAGATCCCCGCGCTGAGCCCGGGGTGGCAGCAATCCTTCCGCGAGCTGATCGACGCGGCCGAGCGTGGTGGCCCAGCCGCCGCACCGCCGCCCGGCACCGAGCCGGGCGCGCGCCCCGGTCCGGCGTGGACCGGATTCCGGCCGTTGCGCGTGACCAAGGTGGTCCGGGAAACAGCGACTGTCTCCTCGATCTACCTGGCCGCCCAAGACGGTACCGCGCTCCCGGCGGCGCAGGCCGGACTGTACATCACGCTACGGGTTGCCGGCGCTGGGCAGCCCGCCCCAGTGCGCAGCTACTCGCTGTCGTCCGCGCCGGGCGCTGCCGCATATCGGATCAGCGTCAAGATCGAGGCACATGGCGAGGTGAGCCAGTACCTGAACCGCACCCTGCGCGCTGGCGCAACCCTCGAGGTAGCCGCGCCCCGCGGCGATTTCGTGCTCGATGACGGCTCAGGACCGGTGCTGCTGATCTCCGCCGGCATCGGCGTGACGCCGGTCCTGTCGATGTTGCACCAGCTCGTGCAGGCACGCAGTGAACGCGAGGTCTGGTGGATCTGCAGCGCGCGCCGCCCGCGGGAACGTCCGCTCGCCGCCGAGGCCCGCGCCTTGCTCCAGTCGCTGCCGCACACCCGTGAGCACTTGTTCTACAGTCAGGCCACGCCGGCCCAGCTTCACCGTGAGCATGCCGTTGCCGGGCACGTCACCAAGGACACGCTGGCCGTGCTGGGCCTGCCGACCAGCGCGCAGGCTTACGTCTGTGGGCCGCCAACGTACATGGCCGACGTGCGCGACGCCCTCAGCGCGGCCGGCGTCGAGCCCGCCCGTGTTCACACGGAACTGTTCGCGGCACTGCCACCCACCACCCCTGGCGTCGTCGGCCATGCAATCCCGCCGCACCCGCCGCCCGGACCGCCAGGCACTGGGCCGCTGGTAACCTTCGCCCGCAGCGGAATTTCCACGCCCTTCGCCGCCAGCTGGCGCAACCTCCTCGACCTGGCCGATGCCTGCGATGTGCCCAGCCGGTGGAGCTGCCGGGCTGGCGTATGCCATACGTGCATCACGCCACTGCTGTCAGGCGCCGTCTCGTACTCTCCGGACCCGCTGGAGGCCCCGTCCGACGGCCAAGTGCTCATCTGCTGCTCCCGGCCCCGATCCGACATCGTCCTGGACATGTAACCGGGAACGGCGCCCGCCGTCACGGGCAGGACGAACGAACTTGGTCGGCATTGGGCCGCTCAGTGACCGGCGGTTCGGCCTCCGTCGATGTGCAGGATCTCTCCGGTGACGTACGGCGCTGACTCCAGGTACAGGATGGCGTTCACGATGTCACTGACCTGGCCCACGTGCCCGAGCGGGGGCAGTTTCCCCGCGAGCGCCTCGGGCGTGTAGGAAGCGGCTGGGTGCAGCGGGGTCTGGATGATGCCTGGCGCGACGGCGTTGACGCGGATGCCGCGGGAGGCGTACTCGACGGCCAGCGACCTGGTGACCGCGGCCAGGCCGCCCTTCGTCAGCGCGGCCAGCGCGGTTGGCTCCACGGAGTCAGCGCGGTCCGCGACGCTGGCGCTGATGTTGACGACATGGCCGCTGTGCTGCTTCAGCATCTGGCCGATGGCGCGCTGGGTCAGCCAGAAGAATCCGGCGAGGTTGACGCCGGTGACCAGCGCGTAGTCCTCGGCGGTGTAGTCGGTGAATGGCTTGGAGACGAAGACGCCTGCGTTGTTGACCAGGGTGTCGACGCGCCCGAAGCGATCAATTGCCTGGCTAATGATCCGGTCGGCGGTGGCCTGCTCGGAGATGTCGCCCTCGACCGTGAGGACGTCCGGGTCCTTCGACGGCTTGATGGTGAGAGAATTCGCCACGACCGCCCAGCGTCGCTGCCGGTATCCGTCGACGAGGCCGGCGCCGATTCCCTGCGAGCCGCCCGTCACGATTGCCACCTTCTGCCCGCTTTCGCTCACGGCTTCTCCGTTCTCATGTGTTCGTGCTCATGTGCGTGTGGTCGCGGGATCCCTCGGGGCGGCGTGAGCGGCGTGGCCCGGCAATCGCCGAGAGCGCGCGTCCCTGACCAGGCGCGAGCGTGAGGATTATCGGGTCCCGGTCCTGGAGCTCGCTCAGCGTGCGGACGGTGCCGGTGTGGTCAGGCAGCGCATAATCGGGGAAGGTGCCGCCGAGGCCGATGTCGGAACGCACGGGATGACCGCCTCTCCCCTGGCAGCGCGGGTGCGACGCGGACGGCGCTCATTTCGGTTTGCCCCAAGGACCTGGCTGTACCGGGAAGCACCTGCGCGCCTGCCGGTAGGCGTGCCCGTCGGCGCCCATGCCCACACGCCCGCCTCGCCAGGAAGCCTCAAGCGCCATGCCATCCTCGGGCGGCTCGCGGACCGGTCGCACGATTGCCGAGGAGAGCCGCCTGACCGATGCCGCGCACGGGTGACAGGGCTCAGCCAGGGAGGTCCTCCGGGCGCTTCGCGGCAAGCTTGCCGTGCAGGAGGCCGGTGAACTGGCCGACTTCGATGAGATATCCGTCCGGGTCCCGTATGTAGCAGCGGATCTCGGCCTCGCGGTCGATGGGCGGCGTGACGAACTCGGCCCCCTTTTCCTTCCAGGCCTCGTAACAGGCCTGGATATCAGCGACCCGCAGGTTCAGGAAAATCGAGGTGGTGTCACCAGGCTGGTAGTCGACCACCGAAATGCCTGGCTTGTCGGGAGTGGGCGGCCCGCCTGGGTTCATGAGTATCCACGAGTTGGACAGCTTGACGATGCACGGATTCTCGTCCAGGACGACCGTGCCGCCCAGGACACGCGAGTAGAAGTCCCGCGACCGCGCAACACTCCGGACGGTGATGAACAGCGTCACCAGGATGCCCTCTTCGGGCGAGGGAAGATCGGCGAAGTCGATACGGGGCGCGGGTTCTGTCATGGTTGCTCCACTCCGGCGGCATGAGGGGCAGCGGCTCTCCGAGCGAGCCCCCCCCC
>Ga0208357_1001232_pt1 | contig 19011 bp, 17 predicted proteins | sample NGESurdeep092012_6_FD_184487 | JGI IMG/M metagenome (GOLD analysis project Ga0208357, IMG submission 184487) | Arctic peat soil microbial communities from Barrow, Alaska - NGEE Surface sample F52-2 deep-092012 (SPAdes) | ecosystem: Environmental > Terrestrial > Soil > Wetlands > Peat ... | reverse complement strand
GGGCCACCGGGTCGAGGTCGGCGCGCTCGACGTCGACGGCGATGCCTTCACCGAGCACTTCGTCAACGTGTGGGCCGCCGCCAATGCCTGGGTCCTGCTGGACTGGGAGAAGCGGGTCGGTCGGACGGCCACCGAGGAGGACGTCGAACCACTGAGCTGGGCGCTGATCCAGCTCGGCCGCTCCATCAGTTCGGATCGCTATCTGAGTTCCGTTCAGGCGCTCCAACAGTTCAGCCGCCACATCGCCGCCTACTTCGAAGGGATCGATGTGCTCATCACGCCCACCCTGGCCGAACCTCCGGCGCCGTTGGGGACGTTCGACTCACCGCCGGGAGAACCACTGCACGGGCTGTTCCGTGCCGCCGCCTACGTGCCCTTTACGCCGCCGTTCAACGTGACCGGCCAGCCCGGCATCTCGTTGCCGTTGCATTGGAACGGCGAGGGTCTGCCCATCGGGGTCCAATTCGTCGGCCGCTTCGGCGACGAGGAGACGCTGCTCTCGCTGGCCGGCCAGCTCGAAGAAGCGGTGCCGTGGGCCGGCCGGAGGCCGCCGGTCAGCGCGTGAATGGACAGGACCTTGCTGCCGTAGTGCGGGCTGTCGCGACCCGCAAGGAGCATCGGCACATGAGCGCGTCGCCTCGGAATTGATCGACTACCCGCCGCTCGATGAGAGAGGGACGTTCGCCCTCGTCCCCGCCCCGGCTCCGACCTTGACTGCGTCCTTGACCAGGACGCAGCGCGTCCCCGAGTAGATGGTGGGCATGCACTGGTTGCAGTGGATGCACAGGGATGAGGTGGTCGACCCCGCTTGCATGCGGGTGATGAGGTCGGGCTCGCGGAGGAGGGCCCGGGCCATGGCCACGAAGGCGAAGCCCTCGGCCAGTGCCGACTCGATCGTCTCGAGCCGGGTGATCCCGCCCAGGAGGATGAGCGGAAGGGAGAGGGCGTCGAGAAACTGCCGGGCGTAGGGCAGGAAGAACGCTTCTTCGTAGGGGTAGGTACGCAGGAAGCGGCGGCCGACGAGTTTGAATCCGAGCCGCGCCGGCCCGGGCAGGGTGGCGCCGAACTCGCGCAAGGGCGCTTCGCCCCGGAAGAGGTACATGGGGTTGGCGAGCGAGCTGCCGCCCGTGAGCTCGATCGCATCGAGCACGCCGTCGGACTCCATGAGGGCGGCCACGGCAAGGCTGTCCTCGAGCCAGAGGCCGCCCGACACGCCGTCGGCCATGTTGAGCTTGGCCGTGACGGCGGCCCGGTCGCCGACGGCGTCGCGCACGGCGCGGAGGACCCGGCGGGGGAATCGAGCCCGGTTCTCCACGCTCCCGCCGTAGGTGTCGTCACGGCGGTTCAACTTGGGGCTCAGGAAGGCACTGAGCAGATAGTTGTGCCCGACGTGCACCTCGATGCTGTCGAAACCGGCTTCGACGGCGACGAGGGCCGCTCGTCGGTAGTCCTCGGTGATGCGGTCGACGTCGGTCGCCGTGGCGGCGCGCAGGCGGGTGCCCAGCGGGGTCCAGCCGCCGGAGGGCGAGAGGGACGGGGCACGGTTGGAGCGCGCATTGGCCACCGGGCCGGCGTGCCCGACCTGCGCGGCGGCTGCCGCGCCCTCGGCGTGCACGGCATCGGTGAGGCGGCGCAGTCCCGGCAGGTTCGCCTGGTCGAGGAGGAGGCAGTGGCGATCGGTGCGGCCCTCGGGAGACACGGCCAGGTAGGCCACGGTGCTCATGGCGGCCCCACCGTTGGCGACCCGGCGATGGAACTCGATGAGTTTGTCGCTGACCTCGCCCCCCGGCATGACCCCTTCGAAGGTGGCGGCTTTGATGATGCGGTTCCGGAGGGTGACCGGACCCAGGGTGGCTGAGGCGAAGACCTTGGGTGGACCTGGTCTCGAACGACCGGCTGCGGGCATGGCTGGGGCTCCCTCTTGGTGGCGCTGGCCACGGATCTGGTGGCGCCTGCTTACCTTGGCCCAAGGCACCACGTGATGCACGCCCGCCCGTCGGGCCGGCCGAAATGGGGCCCGAGGTTGATCGTGGGATAAAGACGACTAAACTGATCGGGAATAAAGGTTAAGCCGCCTCCACCGAGAGAAGACACGCCCGATGACCATCACGCAGGCCGCCGCACCCGGACCCACCGGCTCACTTCTCGCCCCGTCCAGGGAGCGCGCCGGTGGTCGGGCCGGGCTTGACTTCGGGGCGGGCCCCCTGGAGCTCCTCGGCCTGGTGCAGCACTATGTCGAATCGCTCGCCGACGTGTTGCCGCGGGCGAGCCACGACCTGTCGGCCCGTTCCTACGAGCTGTTGGAGCTCACCGACGACCTGGAGATCTGGGCCATCCATTGGCCGAAGGACCAGGGGCTCGAATTGCACGACCACGGAGGGTCATCGGGCGCGCTGTGGGTGGTCGACGGTGCGTTGGAGGAACACTCGCTCGGCCGGGGTGGCGGCTTGATCCACCGCACGTTGGAAGTCGGGGGAGGATCCGCCTTCGGCCCCAGCCATATCCACGACGTCGTGAACATCGGTGACGTGCCGGCCACCAGTGTCCACGTCTACTCTCCGCCCATGGCGTCGATGACCTTCTACCGCCAGGAGGGACCGGGACTGGTGGTCGAACGGGCCGAGTACCGGGCCGATCCGGCCTGGGCTCCGTGAGCGGGGTCGATCGGCTGCTGGCCGACGCCCGGCAGCTGCTGCGGCGGGTCGATGCCGGACAGGCCCGCCAGATCCTGCACGACGGTGGCGTGTTGATCGACATCCGCCCGGCCGCCCAACGGGCGGCGTTCGGTGAGGTGCCCGGTGCCCTCATCGTCGAGCGCAACGACCTGGAGTGGCGGCTCGACCCGCAGGGCTCGCACCGGCTCCCTGAAGCCGATGATGCCGACCGAACGGCGGTAATCATGTGCCAGGAGGGCTACGCCTCCAGCTTGGCCGCGGCAAACCTCATCAGCCTGGGCCGGCCGCACACCACGGATCTCGATGGTGGGTTCGCGGCCTGGAAGGCGGCGGGGCTCCCCACGCGACCGCCCGCAACGTCCTAGCTGGACGGCGTTCCTTAGCGCGACGGCGTGTCAATCGGCAGGCTCAATCAGCCAGGAGGGTCGACCCCCTTCGTCAAGCATCGGCCGAGTGAGCGCGTCAGAAAGTCAGCGCGTCAGCCCAGACCCTGTTGCTGCAACCAGGTCTGGGCCACGGCGGCCGGCGCCTCTTTCTGGGGACCGGTCACCAGGAGGTTCAGCTTGGATATCTGCGCCGTCGTCAGCTTGGCCGACACCTTGTTGATGGCGCTGGCCACCTGGGTCGAGTCCACCGAGGTGCGGATGACCGGGGTGATGTAGTCGGCCGCCTCCAGGTTCTTGTTGTCCTTGAGGGCGACGAAATTGTTGGAGACCACATTGCCGTCACTGGAGAAGAGCTCGACCACCTGGACCTCGCCGTTCTTGAGGGCGGCCACGCTGATCGGTCCCGCCTCGTCGGTGGCCTTGAAGCTGGAGAACTTCAAGCCGTAGGTCTTCTCCAGGCCGGGCAGGCAGCCGGCGTTGGTCGGGCATTCGGGCGGGCCGCCGAGCACCAGCTTGGAGGCGACCGGCTTCAGGCTCGAGATGGTGGTCAAGTGGTACTTGCTGGCCGTGGCCTTGGTCACCACGAAGACGTTGGTGTCGAGGGCCGGGGCGGGCGTGAGCACGGTGACACCAGAGGGGTTCAGGCTCTTCTTCAGGCTCGGCACGGCCGTGGCCAGGCTGTCGGCCACCGGGGTGGAGACGCCGTTGTTCAAGAAGTTGACCAGCGAGCCGGCGTAGTCGGCCTCGAGGTCGATCTGCCCGCTCTTGATGGCGGGCACCACAATGGCCCGGGTGCCGGCGGCCGGCTCCACCGTCACCGGGTACCCGGCCTTCTTGAGGACGTCGCCGTACAGGTTGGCCACGATGGCCTGCTCTTCGAAGTTGGTCGAGCCGATGATGATGGTCGGTTTCGAGGCCGCCGAAGCGACGGCCGAGGTGCTGAGGGTGACCAGCATGGTCAGCGCAACAGCTCCCATGAGAAGGCGGGTCAAGCGCATGAGCGGTTCCTTTTCGTCGAGGGGAATTGGAGTGGTGCTTCTGGTACCCGTATTGCAATTGTGGCAAACCCTGTTTCGTCACACAACTGTAACGACGACCTAATCTTGAGTATTCCACTCAGGATTGTCAAGGTGGCAGGTCAACGTGGCAGGTCAGGCCGCCGCGGCCCCCTCGACGCCCGGAGTCGGGGCCAACATGTTCCCCCCTCGACGGTGATGGCGCAGCCCGGCCGGGGTGACCGCTCGTTGGAGCACACCAAGACCGACCGCGAAGAGGGCGGCCAGCAGGATGACGAGGAGCGAGGCGCAGAACGCCTCGACGCTGTTATTGCTGCTCAGGCCGGCCAGCAGGGGCGTCCCCAGGTCCGAGTAGCTGACGTAGGCGGCCAGGGTCGACGTGGCCACCACCTCAATGGCCGCCGTGCGGATGCCGGCCACGATGAAGGGCAGCGCCAGGGGCAGCTCCACCCGGCCCATGATCTGCCCACCCCGGAGCCCCATAGCCCGGGCGGCGTCGGTGACGTCGGCGTCCACTTCCCGGATACCGACGTAGGTGTTGGTCAGGATGGGCGGCACGGCCAGCACGGTCAGCGCGATGAACGAGGCCAGGAAGCCGCCCCACTTCAGCGAGATCTGGGGACTGATGGCCAAAAGGGTCAGGAGGGCCAGGCTGGGCACGGCCCGGAAGGCGTTGGCCGCGTTGACCGCCACCAACGAACCGCGGCCGGTATGGCCGAAGACCACTCCGGCCCCCCCACCCAGCACGATGGCGACGACGATGACCGAGGCCGAGAGGATGAACTGGCGGTAGAAGAGCGTCGGGATGCCGGTCGGGCCGGTCCAGTTGGCCCCGTCGCCGAAGTAGCTCACCACCTGATGGAAGAAGTTCATGTCAGGCCCGCGCCGCGATACGCCGGGTCGATCGGCTCCACGGGACGACCACCCGTTCGAGCAGGACCAGGCAGAGATCGAAGACGGCCGCCAGGGCGACCGCCAGCACCAGGGCCACGATGATGGGTGTGGTGAAGGCGGTGTTGAAGCCGTATTGGATGAGCTGGCCCAGTCCACCCAGCCCGATGAAGACCGTCACCGTCACCAGGCCGACCACGGTGGAGGTGGCCACGCGCAATCCGGCGAAGATGTAGGGCAGGGCCAGGGGGAGCTCGACGCGCCAGAGCGTGGCCGAGCGCGTGTTGCCCAAGGCCACCGACGCTTCGCGGGCTTCTTCCGGCACTGCGGCCAATCCGGCCAGCGTGTTCCACATCAAGATGAGCATGGTGTAGCCCACCAGCGCGATCTCGGCCGTGAGGTACGAGGCGATGTAGCCGGTGTAGGCGCCGACGATGGCGAAGAGCGCCACCGACGGGATGATGTACAGCAGGCTGGCGAAGCCGACCAGGGGTGCCCGGGTGATCGGGAGGCGCCAGGCCACCAGGGCCAGCGGGACCGAGAGACAGAGCCCGATGGCCACGGCGATGATGGTGAGCTCGATGTGCTGCACGAGGTCGGTCTGGATCTCGGACCACTGCTGGGTGATGAAGCTCCACTGGATCACGTTGCCCAGCATCATTCCGGCGACGTTACCGGTCCCGGTCCCCGTGTCGCACCGTCCCTCTGGGCCTGACCCGCCTCGATGCCGGTAGCGTTATGGCGCATGATCTCGCTCGATGCGGTGACCAAGCACTACGACAACGGGCCTGCGGCCGTTGACGGATTGACCCTCGGAGTGGTCGACGGTGAGCTCTGCGTCCTGGTCGGGCCGTCGGGGTGTGGCAAGACCACCACCCTGCGGATGATCAATCGCCTCATCGAGCCCTCCGGCGGGCAGATCTTCATTGACGGGCGCGACGTGCTCGGGATGAATGCGGTGGAGCTCCGTCGTGGCATCGGGTACGTGATCCAGCAGGGCGGGCTCTTCCCGCACCGCCGGGTCGAGGACAACGTGGCGGTCGTGCCCCGTCTATTGGGGTGGGACAAGCAGAAGGTCAGAGACCGGGTGGGGGAGCTGCTGGACCTCGTCGGGCTCGATCCCGGTCAGTACGCCCGGCGCTATCCGCACGAGCTCTCCGGCGGTGAGCGGCAGCGCGTCGGCGTTGCCCGCGCTCTGGGGGCCGATCCGCCGGTGCTCCTCATGGACGAGCCCTTCGGCGCGGTAGACCCCGTGACGCGCCAACGCCTGCAGAACCTTCTTCTTGATCTGCAAAAGGAGATCAAGAAGACCATCGTCATGGTCACCCACGACATTGACGAGGCGGCCAAGCTGGCCGATCGGATCGCGGTGCTGTCGGTGGGTGGCCACCTGGAGCAGTACGCCACCCCGCCCGAGATCCTCGGTCAACCGGGCACGCCGTTCGTGGCTGAGTTCGTCGGTGAGGATCGCGGCGTCAAGCGCCTGGCCGTGGTCGATGTCAAGGAAGACGACCTGGTCAATTCGCCGATCTGTCGGCCCAGCCAGTCAATGGCCGACGTGGCCGAGATGGTACATGGCACCGCCCAGGACTGGGCCATCACCCTCAGCGACGGCGTGGCCCAGGGATGGGTCAAGCCCGAACCCCCCTACGAAGGCACGGTTGGTGAGCACCTCAGGCCGTTCCCCGCCCGCATTCCCCTGGGCACCTCGCTGCGCGTGGCCCTGGCCGAACTGCTCCAGCATGATGCGCCGGCCATCCCCGTGTTCAACGGCAATCGCTACCTGGGGATGCTCACGTTCGAACGCCTGCACGCGGCGATGCGGCGGTCGTTGCCCGGGGATAGCGCATGACGGACGGCTGAAGCCGCACCTCGCAGACGCATCCTGGAGAACGGCCATGTCACGACCACACGAAGCCGCCAGACAGGAACAGCGTCGCTGTCGGGTCGCATTCGTGCCGAGCACCGTTATTCGCTCAGTCGATCTTCCCGGCGGGTACCACCCATGCGCTGGCCTGCCCGGTTGCCCGGGAGATGTGATCAAAGTCGCTGTCGTAGTGCAAGACGACGAGACCACGGTCCTCGGCGGCTGCAGCAACGAGCAGATCTGGAATCTTGCGACCTTTGAGCCCACGTTCAGCCAACAGCCGCTGGACCTGTCGCGCTCTACGGACGTGACGCTCGGTGGTCTCGACCAGCGGAAAAGAACTGATGGCCTCGGCCAACCGATCCCACGCCGCGCCATTTCGAGCGGAGAAGCCGATCTCGAGGTCAGACATGCCGGCGCGAGCGGCAGCACAGTCCAGCATGAGAGGCTCGAGTGCGGAGCGAACCGCTGGTTGCGCGACCCTCGTCAGGACGCTCGTGTCGACGAGGTGGGTCAGCGCCATGCTTCGGATCGATCAGCCAACGGAACCTGGGTCAACGCATCCAACGCTCGGTCAACTGCTTCTTGCCGCGAGCCAGCGGCACGCCGAAGGGCTTCATTGACGGTGTCCTTGATCGTGCCCGTACCCAACGCTCTTTTGCCGCGTCCAACGCCTTGTCGTCAATGTCGACCAGCCTCTTGCTCATGACCTAAGTATATACCCCGGGGAGGAGGTATATACCAGGTCACTCAGGACCGCGGCGATGAGGCGATAGCTGATGTCCGATTCATCCGGGTCTGATCAGCGGGGAATCCTCGGGGGCTGACACGGGTACTCGACCGACGCATCGATCCAACGTTGAGGCGTGGGCGCAGGACGTCTCCGGTGGTCGGGCGCGGGATCGATCCGCGGACCTCACGCTTTTCAGGCGCGCGCTCTACCAACTGAGCTACCCGACCGGGCGACCAAATTCGATTGTCCTGTTGACGCTCGGATCTGGCAGCGGACCTGACGGGATTTGAACCCGCGACCTCCGCCTTGACAGGGCGGCGTGCACTCCAGACTGCACCACAGGTCCGTAACGGCGTGAGCCGTGTCGCCCGCTGGTTCGACGTTGTCTCCCCTTTGAGCAGCCCTTCACTGTAGCCGACCATGACCGAGCGGCTCCCGGCGCCGTTGGCCCTGGTCCGGCCGTCAGGGCACGGCAGCCCGGAGGGCGGTCACACCGGCTTCGAAGGCCGCGTACTGCTCGGGACGGAGGGCCTGACCCAACGACGACGCGCACAGGTGATCGGTCAGATCCTCGGCCTGCTGGTGCTCTGGGCTGTTGGCCTGGTAGCTCGGGAAGGGCTCGGACCAGCCGAAGAATTTGGCTTGGCCTTCACCCTCGTTGGTCAAGATGGCTTCTACGGGCGAGAGGCCGGCGGCCGTAGTGGCCACCAGGTGCACTCCGCCCCGCCACTCCCGCAGGATCTGCATGAGCTGCGCCGCTCGCCCAGCCGATCCCTTCGCCTTGGCCGCGGCGCGCCAGCCCACGAAGAGCGGGAGCGCGGAACCCTCGAGCTCGGCCACGGCGGCTTCGGTCAGGGCGACGATGTCGTCGAGTCCGGCCACGTCGGCCAGATACTTCTGTCCCCACAGGTCGGTGGCTTCGGCCATTCGCTGGGCCACGGCTATCGCACCGGCCACGGCAACGCCCTCTTCGTACATCGACTTGACGGCGCCGGGTTCGAACCACCCCATGGCCGAGCAGACAACGTCGGGGCCGACGTCGCCCAGCATGCCCCCTCGTCCGGCGAAGTAGAAGGAGAATGGGTTCGACCAGCCCCATTCAGCAGCCCAGCCGAAGACGTCGGGGCTGAGGTAGATGGCCGTCCCGATGTCGTGGATCGGCACCGACGTCGATTTCACGACGGCCAGCGCGCCGTCGCGCTCATCGGTATTCAAAGGACCTCCTCAGACCGCACTCGTCCGCAGAACGCGGCGCATCCCGGGGATTGTTCCGATCACTGCTTCCACCAGTTTGGCCAGATCGGTCACGACGCTGTCGAGGTGGCCGAATCGGTCATCGAGCGTCCCGACCACTTTGGCCAGCTCAGGAGAGATGTCCTGCAACGTGGCCGTGGCCCGGGGCAGCTCGGTCACCAACTCCACCGCCACCGCACTGAGCCGCTCGGTGAGTATGCGCAACGACGACGCCGACTGGGAAAGACTGGGCAGGGATCCATCCAACATGCCCACCGCTCGCTCCAGACCGGACACGGCCTGCGTGATGCCGGTCGCGGCCAGGTCGACGCCGCCGCCGGCGCGGGCCAGGCCGGTGTCCATCCTCTCCAGCAGGATCATCAGGTCATCCAGGCGCTCGGCCAGCGTGATGAGTGCATTGAGGGCACGGAGCGAGGTACCGGGAAGTCGAAGCAGTGTCCCTGGTAACCGAGTCACTGTGCTCATCAGCGACGGTGATTCCATGGCTTGATCATGGGCCGGATGTTCGGCCATGTCCAGTAGGTGGCCCGGGCGCGATGGGACTCACCGCTGGGCTAACCGGGAAGCCGACGCCAGACGAATTGCGGTAACAGGCGGAACACATTGAACAGATACCGCAAGGGGGCCGGGGCCCAAATGACGGTCTGTCCCTGTTCCATGCCACGGATGACGGCATCGGCGACGGCGGCCCGGTCGGTGGAGAATGGGGCGGCGGGAAGGCCTTCGGTCATCTTGGTCTTCACAAAGCCCGGGCGGACGACATAGACATCGACCCCGGTGCCCCGCGCCGCCTCGGAGAGGCCAATGGCGTAGGCATCGAGTCCGGACTTGGCCGCACCGTAGACGTAGTTGGCTCGGCGCACGCGGACACCGGCCACCGAGGAGAGCACGACGATCTTCCCGTGTCCCTGCTTCTTCAGCTTCTCGAATGACGCGGCCAGGGCAGCGGCCGGCCAGACGGTGGACGCGGTCAGGACATCGGCCGTGGCCGCGGCGTCGACCTCGTCACGCTCTTGATTCCCCAGGACCCCGACGGCCATGAGGACGAGGTCGACGTCACCTCCGGCCGCCGCGAAGCAATCGGCGACCACGCTCGAGACGTCGGGAAGATTGCGCGCGTCAAAGATCACCTCATCGACCTGCGTGGCTCCGGTGGCCCGGGCCTCCTCCGCCGACTTCGCGAGCGCGGTCGCGTCGCGCCCGGCCAGGACGACGGTGCGGCACCCCAGGGGGATGAGGCGCTCGACGATGGCCCGGGCGATATCGGAGGTTCCCCCAAAGACCACGGCTGACTGGGGACGTCCAAAGGCGTCTTGCAAGGGAATCCTTCCTCTCAGATATCGAGTCGACGCGACAGGTCTGATTGCAGGACCCGGTCGGGATCGATCCGATCACGCACCGACTGAAGCTCAGGGATGCGCGGGTACATCTTGTGCACGTGTTCGGGGCGGGCCCTTGAGTCCTTGGCCAGGTAGACGCGGCCCCCGGCGTTGAGCACGACTTCATCGAGGGCGTCGACCAGAGTGGGTAGGGCCGCCGGTCCGGCCGGAAAATCGAGGGCCAGCGTCCAACCGGCGATGGGAAATGACAAGGGACCGTCATCGCCGGGACCGAAGCGCTTCAATACGGAGACAAACGACGGTACCCGGGCCGCGCAGACCAGGTCGATGGCCTCCCGCACGACATCGCCGTGCAGGTCACTGACGGCGAACTGATACTGGAGAAATCCGTTCGGTCCATACAGCAGGTTCCAGTCACTCACCCCGTCGAGGGGGTGGAAGAACGCACCGACGTGCTGGAGCTCGCCCAGTCGCACCTTCGGTGCCCGGCGGAACCACAACTCGTTGAAGGCGGTCACGCTGGCCACGTTCAAGAGACCCTTCGGCAACTGGCGGGGAATTCTCACGCGGGGGCTGGCCAATTCCTGGTGGCAGGGGCGAGACGAGGAACGGGCCACCTGGTTCCGGCCGGCATGATCCCCGCGGGTCAGGATCGACCGGCCCAGCCGGGATCCGCCGGCGTTGCAGTCCACCCACGCCACCGAGTAGTGGTAGTCGTGGTCGTGCGCCTCCATCTCGTGCATGAGGTCCTCGAGGCGGGCGAAGCGGTGGGTGTCGACCGACACCCATGAGCTCTCAACCGGGAGCAACCGGATGGTCGCGCGCACGACAATCCCGGTGAGACCCATCCCGCCCGCCGTGGCCCAGAAGAGGTCCGGGTCGTTATCCGGAGTGACCTCGTGTACCCCGGTGGGTGTCACCAGCGTCATCGACGTGACGTGCCGGCAGAAGCTGCCGTCGCGGTGATGGTTCTTCCCGTGGATGTCCGCCGCGATGGCACCGCCAATGGTCACACTGCGAGTCCCGGGGGTGACCGGAACGAATCCCCCTTGCGGCAGGACATCTCTGAGGAGTTGGTCGATGCTCACCCCTGCGCCGACGGTCACGAGTCCGCTGTCGCGGTCCACCGGACCGATCGAGTCGAGGCGGGTCATGTCGAGGACGAGGCCGCCCGCCCGCTGCCCGGCGTCGCCGTAGCTCCGCCCGAGGCCACGCGGGATCACGCCGCGACCCTCGGCGCGGGCCAGGAGTTGCACGACCTCGTCGCTGTTGCGCGGGGTGGCCACGTCGCACAACGACGCCGGGGTGCGTCCCCAACCGGACAGGCGACGGCGCTCGATCGGGAAAGGAAGCCCGTGTTCCTCTGCGTCCATAGGCCCTCCAAACTACATGGACCCGCCGCTGGGCTCGGCTGCCTATGGACGTTCGATACGGCGAGATGTTCCGGGTGACGCCGATCAATCGAGCGGCATTCGGTGATGAATTCCTCCCGGATCCCCCTTGTAATCCGATGACTTTTTGCCTACAATGACAGGCGCTGACTCCCCTTTGATAAATCGTCAAAGTGAGAGAGGTGGAGAAGCTGAATCCGCTGGTAGATGTGTTGTAGTGCATCGGAATTGCGGATATATTCCCCGAGATGTTCGGGGTTTTCTGCGCGCCCATACACGCGTATTCCGGGCAGAAACATGCGGCGCATCCCCTGCCGGGAATGGCGCGCCGAGGCGGGTTGGGCGCAGCGGATGCTGCAGCTGCATCAGCTGCAGCAGCTGATGCGTGTCATGGCGGTGCCGTGCCGTGGTGATCGACGCGCCGCTCGATGAAGATCCCGAACTGCGCCTGGAGCAGGACTACCTCGACGTGGCTCATGCCGCCCTCGCCGCCATGCACCGGAGAGCGAAGGCGTTGCTGGACGACCTGCGCGACGCCGGGCACCCTGACCTCGACTATCAGGCCGCCCTGATGCACCGGATCGCCGTTCTGGCGGAGAGTGGGCGTCCCCTTCTCTTCGGACGTATTGATGAGGAGGCCGGTCCGTCGTGGCACATCGGACGCCGCCACGTCGAGGACACCGAGGGTGATCCTGTCGTGGTCGACTGGCGCGCCCCCATTGCCATGCCCTTCTACCAAGCCCGAGCCGAGAACGCTCTCGGTCTCGCCCGTCGACGTCAGGTGATGGTGGACCGGGCCAAGGTGATTGCGGTCGCCGACGACCTCTTCGGTCGACACGACGGCGATCCCTCGCGCACCCGTCTCCGCGGCGGCGACGCCTTGTTGGCCGAGCTCGAGCGGGCCAGGACGGGCGAAATGCTCGACATCGTGGCCACCATCCAGGCCGAGCAGGACGAGATCATTCGGGCCCCGCTCGACCTCCTCCTCGCCGTCCAGGGTGGCCCCGGCACCGGCAAGACAGCGGTCGGACTGCATCGCGCGGCGTTTCTTCTCTACAACCATCCGGAGTTGGCGCGGGACGGTGTCCTGGTGCTCGGCCCGAGCCGCGCCTTCCTCCGTTACATCGCCCAGGTCCTCCCGTCACTTGGTGAGGAGGCCGTCCTGCAATCGACGGTGGCCGATATCGCGCCACGATCGAAGGTGCGGGCCGAGGACCCGTTCGACGTCCGGCGCGTCAAGGGCGATCCGAGGATGGCGCACGTCCTCGCTCGTGCCCTGGAGCAACGGCGTCGCCCCATCGAAGAGGATGTCGTGTTGCGAGCGCGTGCGGCCCGCTGCACCCTCTTCCGCCAGGAGGTGAACGACCTCTGTGCGGTCATTGCCGGCGGGTCGGCGCCGTACAAGGCGGGAAGGCTGGCCTTGCGGGCCCGGCTGGTCAGTTTGGCCCGTCAAAAGGTCAGGGCATCGGGGCGATTGGACGCCGACCAGTCCTGGTACGAGAGCGAACTGACCGCCTCGGACGGCTTCCGGGATCTCCTCGATCACCTCTGGCCGTCCGTCTCTCCGGTGGCCCTGGTGACTGACCTCTTGACCAGCACCGACCGGCTCGGGGCCAGTGCGGAAGGAATCCTGACCGACTCGGAATGGCGCCGCCTCCTCCGCTCATCGGGTCACACATCGGGTCGCCAGGGCTGGACGATCGACGACCTGGCCCTCCTCGACGAGGCGACGTATCTGGTCAACGGTCGCTCCCGCACCTATGGACACATCGTGGTCGACGAGGCGCAGGATCTCACGCCCATGCAGTTCAAGATGGTGGCTCGCCGGGCCCCGAAGGGATCGCTGACCATTCTGGGGGACCTGGCCCAGGCCACCGGCGCCTGGGGCTACAGAAGTTGGGACGAGATCCTCCAACACCTGCCGGCCACCGCCACCGTCCGAAGCGACGAACTGACGCTGGGGTACCGCGCCCCGGGACAGGTGCTCGATCTGGCTTCGAAGCTGCTGCCCGTGGCCGCGCCGACGGTGCAGCCCACCCAGTCGATCCGTCGGGGGACGCGGGTACCGAACATTCTCAAGGTGGACAGTGATCGTCTCTCGGTCGAGAGTCTGGCCGAGGCGATCAAGTTGGCCGGCGAGGACTTTCTGGTCGGGCTGGTGGTGCCGAGCTCGCACCTGGGCCCCATCACCAAGCTGGCGCGGGGGCGGAGCGATATCGGTCTGCTCGAACGGGACGGCATGGAGAGACGGGTCACGGTGGTGGCCGCCACCGCGGTGAAGGGGTTGGAGTTCGACGCGGTGGTCGTCGTCGAGCCGGCCGCCATCGCGGGCGATGACGCCCGAGGTCTTCGGCTGCTCTACGTCGCCATGACCCGGCCGATCCAGCACCTGAGCATCGTGCACGCCGATCCTCTGCCCGCCCTTCTGCTTTCCTGAGACACCCACCACTAGGCTGCTCCGGTATCCCCATTTCGAATGCGACCAGGTGGCCCGGGCGTTTCCCGGTGGCGACGGGAGGGCGTTGGTGCGCTGGTTCGACCAGCGTTGCTCACGGTCGCCGCCATCTCCTTGTGCGTCTGGCAGGCCGGACTGACGCGGGACTCTCCAGGCGCTCGCTGGAGCGTGGCGCTGCTCGTGGGTGTCGCCCTGGTGATGGCCATCGTGCTGGGACGAGGACGTCAGCGCCGATCCAGCGGTGCGTGGATCGCCCAGAGCGCCCTTTGGGTACAGCATTGGCGCACCCAGCCGAGGTCCCTGCGGATTGCCGTGATCGTGTGGACGGCTCTGGTGGTGGCGGTCGTGGGCTGGGATCTGGTGAATTTCATCGTCCAGTCCCACGCCCTCCCGACCTTGAGCTATTTCATCGGCCGCGTCTCGCGCTACAGGGCCGGGCGAGGCCTGCTCTTTGCCGTGTGGCTTGTGATCGGGGCCTATCTCGTCGCGGGAGGCCGCGCCAAGGCAGGTGAACCGTGACCCTGGCGATCGTTGCCGGAGCCACGGTTTGGCTGGTCCTGCTGGCCGGCATCGCCGTGTGGTCTGCGGTCCTGGCGCGCAACCGGGAGCTGTTGCTCGGCTCCAGACTGATCGTGCGCTGGCTCCTGAGTTCGTGGATGTCCCGGATCGCCCTGTTGACCTTCTGGGCGATCGCGGGTTGGCACATCTTCTGCCAGCGACCGTGAACGGCCACCCGGCTCACCCGGCCAAGCCGGTCAAGCCGTAAGCTGCGCCGCACGTCGACGACCGACCTCCTTCCCCCGGGCGCTGGCCACGCCGACTCCACGTTGGTGGACGTCCCCGCGGCGGGGAGATCGGCCCGGCCCCGACCCGATGTTCCACCGAAGGGCGATCCGACGCTGACCTCTCGTCGGGTCCGGCGCATCAGGCGTATCTGGGGTGCCGGGCTGTTGCTCCTGGCGCTGCTGCTCGCGCTGCTCTTGGCCGGGGGAGGGGGCCACAAAGGTGGGGGCTCGCCGCCGGCGCGCCTGCCGGCGAAACAGGCCAAGGCCAGGATCCCGCCGGTGCACAACCCGAGGCTCGAACCCGATTGGCAGGGTGACGGCCGATCGGTCACCCTGGCCTTCGGGGGCGACGTGAACTTTCCCGTTTCCACCACCTTGGGCGACAGTTTGGCCAGCGATCCGACGAGCGCGCTGGGCCCGACCGTCCCCCAGCTGCTCGCCGGGGCCAATCTCTCCATGACCAATTTTGAATCGGCCCTCACCGATGGGACGTGTCCCGACACGCAATCAAAGCAGTACGTGTTTTACGCGCCTTCGTCGGCCGTCACCGCGTTCCAGGGAGCCGGTATCTCGTTGATCACCGAGGCCAACAATCATGGGGAGGATTGCGGCGCCGCCGGGCTGCAGATGGCCCTGACCGCCAAACAGCAGAGCGGCTACACCATTCTCGGCATCGGCCAGAACGCGGCGCAGGCGTTCACGCCGTATCAGACAACGATCAACGGGCAGCACATCACCATCGTCGCGGCCACCCAGGTCATCGACTCGAATCTGCAGACAGCGTGGACCGCCACCGCCGCCCAACCCGGCCTGGCGTCGGCCTATGACGTCAATGACCTGATTGCAGCCGTGCAAGCGGCCCGAAAGACGGCAGACACCGTCGTGGTCTACCTCCACTGGGGCACCGAACTCGATGCCTGTCCCAACCCGCTCCAAGAGCCACTGGCCCAACTTCTAGTCAAGGCCGGGGCGGACATCATCGTGGGTACGCACGCGCACGTCTTGCTTGGTGCGGGCTATCTCGGGTCGGCCTTCGTCGACTACGGATTGGGCAACTTCGCCTTCTACGACAACACCCCACCGGAGAACGCCAGTGGGTCCCTCGTCATCACGGCCACGGGCCGGCACATCGACCAGGTCACCTGGCGGCCCGCCGTCATCGTCAATGACCTTCCGCAACCGCTGACGGGAGCGGCCGCCACCGACGCCGTCGCCAGTTGGGAGCAGGACCGAGCCTGTACGAACGCCACGGCCACCCCGACAGCGCCTTTGGCCACCGCGACGACCGAAACTTCGCCCGCCCCCCCGGCCACCGTGCAACCGCTCACGGTTGATAGTTGAACGGAGAGCAGATGAGTTCTTTCCCACCGATCGCGGACTACGGGTTCATCTCGGACTGTGAGAACAGTTGTCTCATCGCGCCCGATGGTTCGATCGAATGGATGTGTCTACCTCGGCCCGATGCACCCAGCATCTTCGGCGCGCTGCTCGACCGCACCGCGGGAAGCTTCCGACTCGGCCCATCGAACACGCACGTGCCGCACCAGCGAAGGTACCTCCCGGGGACGATGGTCATGGAGACCACGTGGCACACCCCCAACGGGTGGCTCCTCGTACAAGACTTCCTTTCGATCGGACCCGTGCGCCAGGGGGGGCGGCGCGCACAATACCGCCGGGCTCCCAGCGACGAGGCGGCGATTGGGAACCTGATCCGCCTCGCAACCTGCATCGGGGGGAGAGTCGAGGTGGTCGCCAACTGCGTACCCCTGCTCGACTATGGGACCACCATGGTGACGTGGGAGTACGACGAGGCCGAATATCAATCGATGAGCGCACGCACCACCGCCGGCCCCCCTCTGACCCTGACGAGCTCGATCAAGCTCGGCACGGTGGGCGCACGCTGCTACGGGCGGACCACCTTGGAGGTGGGGGAATCCTGCTTCGTGGCGCTCGCTTGGGAGGGAAGCGGACCGACCACCCAGGACCAAGCCGTCGGCGAGCTGGCGTCCACCGTCGCCTTCTGGCGAGATTGGCTCAGTGCGGGCAAGTTCCCGGATCACCCATGGCGGCCCTACCTCGAACGCAGCGCCTTGACCTTGAAAGGGCTCAGCTACGCGCCGACCGGCGCCATTATGGCCGCGTCGACGACGTCATTACCCGAGACGCCCGGGGGAACGCGGAACTGGGACTACAGATATACGTGGATCCGGGACTCCGCGTTCATGTTGCGATCGCTGTACCGGCTCGGCTTCGAATGGGAGGCACTCGAGTATTTCGCTTTCGTCCTGGAGGCGGTGGGCGGGCCCAGCCCGGGCGCGGGATGGGGATTGCAGATCATGTACGGCATCGGCGGCGAGCGCGATCTCTCCGAGCACACCCTGGACCATCTGACCGGATACGACGGGGCGGCTCCGGTGCGGGTCGGCAATGGTGCGTGGGACCAGAAGCAAAACGACGTGTGGGGCATGGTGCTCGACGCGGTGGACACGCAGCTCCGCCAGGGCGCGGCCCAGATCGCCCCGGTCGTCTGGGAGGGGCTCGCCAGCCTGGTCGAGGCCGCCATTGAGCACCAGGGAGATCCGGACCAGGGCATCTGGGAGATCCGGGGCGATCCGCAGCACTTCACGGCGTCCAAGGTGCTGTGCTGGGTGGCCATGGACCGGGGGTCAGACCTGGCCGCCCAGCGGGGACACGACGACCGGGCGCAAAAATGGCAGCAGGCGGCCGACGACATCAAGGCGGACATCCTCGACAAGGGCGTGGACGAGCGAGGCCGGTTCCGGCAGCACTACGCCAACGACGAGCTCGACGCGTCATTGCTCCTCATCCCGATCATGGGCTTCCTGCCCCCCGACGACGAGCGGGTGCGGAACACCGTGCTGGCCATCGCCGACGAACTGACCGAGGACGACCTCGTGCTGCGCTACAAGGTGGACTCCACCGACACGGGGTTTGAAGGGAAGGAGGGCACCTTCACCATCTGCTCGTTCTGGCTCGTCACGGCCCTGGCCATGATCGGCGAGCTCGATCGCGCCAGGGCATTGTGCAAGAAGCTACTGTCATTCGCCAGCCCGATGCAGCTCTACGCCGAGGAGATCGACGCGGCGACCGGTGAGCACCTCGGGAACTTTCCTCAGGCCTTCACCCACCTCGCCCTCATCGAAGCGGTCTCCCGCCTCATCGAAGCGGAGGAGGACGCGACACCCTAGGAAGGGGATAGTCAGCACGGAGTATCGGAGATAGATCCCATGAGGGGTCGGCAGCAGTATCGCCGGGCCTTCCTCAAAGAGAGAGAAGAGGAGGTGGCCCATGGCCACGGATGCACTCAAAGGAAAGGTGGCCATCGTCACCGGCGGCAACAGCGGTATCGGCAAAGCCGTCGTCCTTGCGCTGGCCGGGGGCGGGGCGAACGTGGTCATCGACTACGTGAGCAATCCTGCCGCCACCGAGGACCTCGAGCGTCAAGTCGACGCCCTCGGCGACCAGGCCATCGGTGTCGACGCTGACGTCAGCAAGGTGGAGGATCTGCAACGGCTGGTGGACTCGGCCGTCAAGACCTTCGGCCGGCTCGACATCATGGTGAACAATGCCGGCGTCGAGACCCGGACCTCGGTGCTCGACACCACCGAGAAGGAATACGAATTCGTCCTCGGGGTGAACCTTAAGAGCGCCTTTTTCGGTACCCAGGTGGCTGCCAAGCAGATGATCGCGCAGGGTGGCGGCGGGCGGATCATCAACATGACCTCGGTCCATGAGGACTGGCCCATGCCCGGCAACACGGCCTACTGCTTGTCCAAGGGTGGAATGCGCATGCTGACGCGTACGGCGGGCGTCGAGCTGGCCCCGCACGGGATCACGGTGACCGGCGTGGGACCTGGCGCGGTCGATACACCCATCAACGCGGCCACGGCAGCAGATCCGACCCTGTTGGCCAAGCTAGACGCGGCGATCCCGATTGGGCGCATGGCGGAACCGGCTGAAATCGGCAGCGTCGTGGCTTTCCTGGCCGGGGACGGAGCGAGCTACATCACCGCCACCACGATCTTCGCTGACGGGGGCATCATGCAGAGCAGCCCCGGACTCTGACCTGGACGCCGGACGAGCCCGTGGGTCAGCGCGCCACTTCGAACCCACGGTTCGTGAGCTTCGCGGGGATACACGCGACGTTCATCGCGACCACATCCACGCCCTAGCTCTGATTCAACGGCCGAATGGACA
>Ga0208357_1001231_pt1 | contig 19031 bp, 16 predicted proteins | sample NGESurdeep092012_6_FD_184487 | JGI IMG/M metagenome (GOLD analysis project Ga0208357, IMG submission 184487) | Arctic peat soil microbial communities from Barrow, Alaska - NGEE Surface sample F52-2 deep-092012 (SPAdes) | ecosystem: Environmental > Terrestrial > Soil > Wetlands > Peat ... | reverse complement strand
CCGGGACGTCAGGCACACCTGCCGTGACCCGGTTTGCCAGCGTCCAACCGGGCTTGCCCGCCGAGAACTTATCGTTTATCGTTATTATCGAAAAACGATAAGGGAGGCTGGCGTGGTACCGATCGAGGAGATGCCGGACAGCGCGGCGGGACGGCGGAGGCTGGTGCAGCCCCTTGGCGGGCTGCTCGTGGTCGCGGGGGTGATCGTGGCGCTGGTCCTGACACTGGGCGTCGCAGGGATGGTGTCAGGCTCGGGCATGGCGTTGTCCTACCCTGGACTCGGTTCCGCGCCGGTCTGCGCCAACGTGGACCTCAACGGGATCGGCCTGAACGGGGACAGTCCCACGCTCGTCGGCATGCGCCCCGGGGCCACCATTGGCGTGCCCAACCCGATCTCGGAGTGCGTCCTGCACGCGACGGCCGGACAGCGAGCGTTGGTGTTCCTGGCTTCCGCTCCGCATTCACTGTTTTACCTGGTGAGCTTCGCATTGGTGGCGTGGCTCCTGCTCATCGCGCGGAGGGAGGGGCCGTTCGTGCCGCGGGTTCACCGGCTGCTGCGCGTCCTCGGCTGGTTCCTCCTGGCGGGGTCCGTCGTCGTGGCGGTCAGCCGGAACCTCGCGAATGCCTACTTCCTCGCCTCAACGGTGACCGTTCCCGTCCCCATCGCCGCCGATGCGATGAGCACGGCGGCCCTCGGCGTGCCGCTGCTCATCGGCTGCGCGCTGCTTACCCTCGCCCGGATCATGCGGGCAGCGTCGCGGATGAGTGCCGACCTCGAAGGCACGGTGTAATGCCGCAACGGCACAAGCCCGAGGCCGCAGCCGAGATCGGCGCCGGCAAGATCACGGTCCACCTGGACGAGTTGCTCGCCGCCCGCGGCATGACCCTGACAGAGCTGTCGGACCTAGTCGGGATCACCATCGTGAATCTGTCCGTCCTCAAGAACGGTCACGCCCGCGCGATCAGGTTCAGCACCCTGGCGGGGATCTGCGACGCCCTGGACTGCCAGCCCGGCGACATCCTCACCCGGCAAAAACCCGCCGACTAACCCCAATTCCATGTAGATGAGCCATTCCGCGAGTTTGTTTTGGAGGAAGTATCCGCCCAGATGCGAATCCCACCAGAAGCGGATCCTGCCAGTCCGCGCCGAGTACCTCCCCGAGATGCGAAGCGAGTCGGCCTGACCAGGCCGACGTCGCCGAGCCCATGGGCGTGTCCCAGCAGCGCGTCTCCGCATCGAGAACGGCTCAGTCGCCGAGCTCTCCACCCTGGCTGACTGCATCCGCGCCCTCGGCGGCGAGCCCAAGGTCGTCGCCGACTTCGGCGACACCTAGCAGCGCGTCGCCTGTCTGGCCCGGTACGCCCGCAAGAAACGCCCCGTCATCGGCGAAGTTAGGTACATCCGCGGCAACGACAGCATAAGACGGCTGGACAAGCGACCCGCCACCGCCGACGAAGTCACCCGGCATCCACGCCGCCCGGCCGAGGCGGACACGACATGTGCGCACGATGAGGCGAGGAGTCCGGACGGGTCTCTCGTACGGCCTTTGGCAACATCGCGCGAAGCCCCGTGTCCCCGCTGGGAGCCAGCGGGGACACGGGGCGGCGGCGGGCTGGCTAGAACTCTTCCGCGGCCTCGTCGGGGAGGTGGCGCAGAGCGGGACGGGCGCCTCGTCTTCGGACTTGTCGGGGGCCTGGGCGACCGCGGTGAAGGCGATCTCGAAGGCCTCGGGGTCGATCATGCTCAGGTACGCGAGGGCGGCCTGCATCTGGTCGGTGGTGGCCTTTGCCAGGCGGTCGGCGCGCTTGCGGGCGGCCGCGTCTCGGTCTGGATGCGCTTCCTGGGCGGGGTGGGTGATGATGGTGAACATGATCTTCTCCAGCTACGTCTGGTGGGGGTCTAGGGCCGTCGACGGTGTTGCTGCACCTCGGCGGCCCGCCTGGTTTTCAGGCTGTACATCGAATTTTATCAGTAAGTGTGTTCGATGGAAAGTTGCGGCTGGGACCGGTGCTTCCGCCGATAACGAGACTGGTGACGGTGGACGCGGAGGGCAGGGTCCGTTCGAGATAATGGATTTGCGGGTTTGACTTGGCCCCAGCAGGCCCATCCGTCACATAGACAACGCTAGTTTTAGGCACTACACGAGGGATTTCACGTTACGCCGCCTATGTTCATCAAGTACACATCCGGCCACTCAGCCAGCCTTTAGACTTCCCTCGGCTAAGCCGCGTCACGGGGCAGATGCGCGCTTTACGGGGTGAGCGAGGTTCCAGGTGGCCGGAACGCTGGTGGGGCGATACGAGCTTGAGTTTCCGCTCGGCCGCGGAGCCATGGGCGAGGTCTGGCGCGGCCGGGACCTGGCCACGCGCCAGCCGGTTGCCGTCAAGCTCGTCCAACTCGGCAACATCGGCGACCAGGCGCGGGTCGGGGAGACCATCGCCAGGTTCCGCCGCGAGGCCGACACGCTCGCCAGGCTGAGGCACCCCAACATCATCTCCGCCCTGGAGGCCGGCCGCGTCGGCAGCGAGCTGTTCATGGTGATGGAGCTGGCCGAGGGGATGTCCATGGAGGCCATGCTGCGCCAGCGGCAGACCAACGGCCTGGGGATGTTCCCGGTCGAGAGCGTGCTTCGCATCGCCAAGCAGGCCTGCTCCGGGCTGGCCGCCGCGCACGCGATCGGCGTCGTGCACCGCGACATCAAGCCGAGCAACCTCATGGTGTCGGCCCGAGGACACCTCACGATCGTCGACTTCGGCATCGCGCGGCTGCTCGAAGACAACTCACCGCGGCTGACCGCGGCGAGTCAGACCATCGGCTCGCCGTTGTACATGTCGCCCGAGCAGACCACGGGCATCGACGTGGACGGGCGCTCGGACCTGTACTCGTTCGGCTGCGTCCTCTACGAGCTGCTGGCCGGCCGCCCGCCCTTCGTGGCCGAGATGCCGATCGCGGTGATGCGCATGCATCTGGAGGAACGTCCGGTCCCGATCCGCCACGTCCGCTCCGACCTGCCCAACGGGCTGCCCGGGCTGGTTGACCGGCTGCTTGAGAAGGAACGCGGCGCACGGCCGCCGGACGCCGGACACGTGCTGCGCAGCCTGGTCGGCATCAGCGACAACTTCACCGGGAGCCCCGCCCCTGCGCATGAGGCCGACCGGCGCACCTTCCTGGTCGGCACCGGCGACACGGTCCGCGGCGCCCGGCCCGTGCCTCCCGCTGACCCCGGTCCCGAGACCTACCGCGCGACCCTCGTGGCCGACGATCCGGCCCAGTGGCCGGGGCAAGGACCAAAACCCGAGGACGAGGGCAGGCGCCGCGCCAACGGCGGCCCGGACGGCTGGCCCGCCGCGCGGCCGAGACGCCGTCGTCGTCGCTGGACCGGCGTGCTGAGCAGCCTGCTCACCTTCGCCATCGTGGCCGGCGTCGCCGGTTACGTATGGACCAAGACTCACCAGACCCTCAAGATCACGGCCGCCACGGTCACGGTCGCGAACCCCGACAAGATCGGCTGCAACTCCACGGTTGACGTGGTCGGCACCATCGACACCAACGGCAAGGGCGGGCCGGTCACCTACCAGTGGACCAAGGACGGCGAAAACCTGCCGACCGGCTCGGTCACCGCCACGAGCGGCCAGCAGCAGGTCCGCGTTGAGCTCAAGTGGTACCTGAGTGGCAAGGGAATCCACCACGCCGAGGCGATCTTCCAGGTCTTCACGCCCAATGTGATCTCCGCCCAGTCCGCCTCCTTCACCTACACGTGCGCCTCATGAACGACGCCGAGAGCTGGTTCCGGGCAGCGGCCCGGCCAGCCAGGCCGACGGTGCGGATGATAAAAACCGACGCCCCGCCAGAGCCGCCCGTTGCCGACATTTCGACGATGCGGCTGCAACGGCTCGGCGTCGTCGAAGCGGTCGTGGTTGACGGCGCGATGTGCGCCCGGATGCACTTCAACGCGCCCGACGCGGCGATCTGCCGCGAGTGCCGTGTCAGGATGCGCGAGGGCACCAGGAACATCCGGCGCCAGCCGCGGCCGCCGCTCGGCGTCCTGCTCGTCGATGACGGGCGCGGGTACCTGCTCGACCGCGACTACGTCATCGGCCGCGAGCCGCTGCTCGACGATGACGTGGCCGCGGGGCGGGCCGCGCCGCTGCCCGTCACCGACGCGGAGGGCTCGGTGTCCCGGCTGCACCTGCGCGTCTCGCTGGCCGGGTGGCGGGTCGAGGTGCGTGATCTCGGCTCGGCGAACGGCTCGGTGCTGCACCGCGCGGGCGGATCGCGCACGCTCGCCCCGGTGGACGTCGTGGCGCTCGATCCCGGCGCGCGGGTCGGCGTCGGGCGGCGCAGTGTCCAGTTCCTTCCGTACGGCGCGACCCCTGACGGAGCGACTACATGAGCGCATGGGTGGTACCCGGCTACACCGAAGACCGTGAGCTCGGCCACGGCGCGTCAGCCCGGGTCGTCGCGGCGACCCGCAACGACACTGGCCAGCAGGTGGCGATCAAGTACCTCGCGCCCAGGCTGCTGCGCGACCCGGACTTCCTCGCGCGCTTCCGCGAGGAGGTCGAGTTGCTTGCGTCGATCGACGTGCCGCACGTCGTGCGGCTGTTCGACTACGTCGAGGCCCCCGGCGAGGGCGCGGCGATCGTGATGGAGCTCGTCGACGGCGTCTCGCTGCACGAGATGATCACCAGGCAGGGCCCCACCAGCCCGGAGTCCGCGCTCGTCGTGCTGAAGGGCTCGCTGCTCGGCCTTGCCGCCGCCCACCAGCTCGGCATCGTGCACCGCGACTACAAGCCGGAGAACGTGCTCGTCGACGGCGCGGGCAACAGCAAGCTGGCCGACTTCGGGGTCGCGGTCAAGGCCGGGGAGCGGGCCCCCGTCGGCGGCACACCGCTGTACATGGCACCCGAGCAGTGGAACGGCGAGCCCGCCACTCCGGCGACCGACATCTACGCCGCCACCGCCGTGTTCTTCGAGTGCCTCACCGGCCAGACCCCGTTCTCCGGGCGCCTCGAGCACCTGGCGATGCAGCACCAGACCGGCGCGATTCCTGTCGCCCTGGTTGACCAGCCGCTCCAGGCCCTGATCGAGCGCGGCCTGGCCAAGGACCCGAGGGATCGGCCGGCGCATGCCGTGGAGTTCGTCGCCGAGCTGAACTCGGTCGCCGACCGCGCCTATGGCGAGGACTGGGAGGAACGGGGCGGGAACGAGCTCGCCAAGCGCGCCGCGGCCCTGCTCCTGCTGCTGCTCGGCGGCATCGCGGGCGCGGCCGGCGGTTCGTTCGCCGCCACCCTGCTTGGCGGCATGGGCCGCAAGAAGAAAGCCGTCATCGCCGGCGCCGCCCTGGGCATCTTCGCCGCCATCGCGGTCACCACGACGACGCTCGCGCTGACGGGAAACAACACCTCCGGGCCCCCCGGTACCCCGGCCACGAATCGGCCCGCCGACGCGCTGGCCACGAGCCCGGTCACCGACGGAACGCCCACCTCGGGCTCGGCCACCGGCTCGCCTACCGCCAGCCCTTCGACGACGGGCTCGCCCACCGCCAGCCCATCGGCCACCAGCCCGACCACGAATCCGCCCACCACTAGCGCGCCGACCACTAGCGCGCCCACGACCGCGCCGCCTCCGCCTCCGGTCATCACGGCGGCGGCGAACGCGGCCGCGGTCTCGGGCACATGCCCGGCCGAGCTGCCATCGATCACCGTGCCAGGGACGATCAGCTCCGATCGCGCGACCACCGTCACCTACCACTGGGCCCGCTCCAACTCGACAAGCACCGGGTCGACTCAGGTGAAAGTCCCCGCAGGCGGGACGGTGAGCGTCCCGGACTCGGTGACGGCGGCGTCGAACCAGTGGGTGATCACCGACACGCTCGTGGTGACGTCGCCATCCGCGCACAGCGCCGCCGCGAAGGTCAGCGTCCAGTGCAATTACCCGACGCTGACGATGACCAATCCGGGCACTCAGCTGACCCAGGTCGGCCTGCCATTCACCCTGTCGCTCACGCCGTCCGGCGGCAGCGGCCCGTACAAGTGGTCGGAGACCGGCCTGCCAGCCGACCTAAGCCTCAGCGGCGGCGTGATCACGGGCACCCCCACCTCGGAGGGCCGGTTCCTCGTCACCGTCACCGTCACTGATACCGAGGCAACACCACAGTCATTCTCAGTGAAGTTCATCATCGACCCCCTGATCACCTAACAGCGCTGGCGCAGGCCGTCGATGGCCAGTTCCTGCGCAACCCGCCCCTTGCCCTATCGTCGGTGCAGACCAGCACGAGGTCACGACGTTCGGGAAGACGGAAAACATGATCTCCTCCCAACCCCAGATGAGCATCCGCCGGGCGGTCGCGGCGCCCTGCTTCGCCGACGATCCCGCCGACCTTGTCCGGCTGGCGGTCGAGGCGGAGGAGGCCGGGTTCGACGGCTTCTTCCTGTGGGACCACATCACCTGGGCCAATGACGGCCTTGGCCCTCCGATCGTGGACCCGTGGGCGGTGCTCTCGGTCATCGCCGCGCGTACCAAGCGGCTGGTGATCGGCCCCATGATCACTCCCGTCCCACGGCGCAGACCGTGGGTGCTGGCGCGTCAGACGGTCACGCTCGACCTGCTGGCGGGAGGCAGGACCGTATTCGGCGTCGGCCTGGGCTCGCCCGCTCACGGCGACTTCGGGCTGTTCGGCGACCCGGCCGACGATCGGACACGGGCGGCGATGCTCGACGAGGGACTCGACCTGATCGCCGGCCTGTGGAGCGGCGAAGTCACCGAGTTCCACGGCCAGCATTACAACGTCGGCCCGGTCCGTTTCACCCCCACCCCCGCGCACGGCGGGAAGATCCCGGTGTGGGTGGGAGGCGTCCTGCCCTCGCGGGCAGGCATGCGGCGCGCCGCGCGGTGGGATGGCGCCGTGCCGATCCGCTACCGCGATAACGCCCTCGTCCGCCCCACGGCTGACGACATTGCCTCGGTGCGCGATCTCGTCCGTGAGGCGCGGGGTTCGCTTGACGGCTTCGATCTGGTGGTGTGGGCCGAGGTCGCCGACAACCCGGCGTCACTAGCCGACGAGCTCCCGGCCTACGAGGAGGCCGGCGCGACCTGGTGGATCGAAACCGCCCGTCCGCCCCAGCCTGACTGGTACGAACAGCTCCTCCAGCGCATCAGGTCCGGACCGGCCGGCGGTAGCCGGGCCTGACCGCCTAGAGAGAAGGCCGGCTGCGGCTGGCTAGTGCGCCCCCTTCGGGAGCACCTCGTCCGGTCGTCCCTGCATCAACCGAGGAAGCGCGGTCGGCGCGAGCGGCGTCCCGGCCGCGGGCAGCCCGGCGTTCAGGTCGCGGTTCGCGACCTTGGCGATCGCCTGGACCGTGTTGATTCCGTACTGCTCGCCCGGGTTGCTGTAGGTGAGGATCGCCATCTTGTAGTTGCGCCCGTGGCCCTCGATCGCACCGATGCTGTTGATGACCCAGAGCACCGGGTCGTTGAGCCAGCCATTCTTCACGTAGACGGTCAGTCCGCTTGGCGCACCCGCCGGGACGCCCCACCGCTCATACGACACCACATGGTTCATCAGGTTCAGCTCATAGGCGCGCGATGAGTCGGTGAGCACCGAGTTGTGCTCCGTGAGCAGCCGCGTTAGCTGCAGCTCATCGCGTGCGGTGATCTCGCTGAGCCCCCAGTAGCCGCTCGAGTTGAGTTCGGTCTCGGTCATGGTGGCCGCCTTGACGAACTGGTTCAGCCGGGTGTGGCCGACGTCATTCCACAGGTAAGTGGCCGCGTTGTTGTCCGAGTACTCGATCATCAGCGTCGCCTCGTGCTTCTCCGTACTCGAGAGCGACGTGTGGGTACGCTGCCGCCAATACAGCAGCGCGGCCAGGATCGTCGCCTTGACCACGCTTGCGGAGTGGCTGCGGTGCCCCTCGTTGTACCGGCACTCCACGCCGGTCCGCACGTCCTCAACCCGAATGGCGATTCCCCCGGAGCGTCCCCGGATGGCGGCCGCGATGTCCTTGGAGAGCTTCGTGGCGAGGGACGCGTACTTCGTCGGCGCAGTGCAGATGGCGCTGGACGAGGCGGCGGCCGGCTGCGTGGCGCTGGCGCGCGCGGGTCCGCCGGCCGTGAGCGCCACCGTGGCGGCGAGCGATGTGGCGGCGAGCGCTAGGGCCACCGGCTTTCTTGCGAGTACCCTGCGCATGCCTGGCTTCATGATGGACATATATATCGGTCGCGTGAGATTCCGCTCAAGCTCTCAACGCTAAGTATTTGGTAAATTCTTGTGGTCGCGCGGCAATAATTACTACCTGTGGCCCCAGATCTGGCGTCGAGGGTGGCGCGGTACCCGGCTAGCTTCCGGTCGCGCTCGGCGATCTTGCGGACGGTTCCCTCGTCCCTGCTCGTCGGCGTCGCGTCTTCGCGCAGCGGGACCGCCGCCAGGTGGCCGTACGGATCATACGCGCATGCTGCCGCGCACGCGACCCCTATCACGGTGCAATAACAACGACAATCGCGAGTTTATATATGACGTAACTGTGACGCCAAACCCAAAAACGGATCCTCTACCCTGCCGACGAATATAGTCCTCAACGAGGCGGAGCAGAGAATCTTCGAATTCGTGCCTCACACATGCCTATCAGGTCTAACGTCCCGCTTCAGGGGGCGACTCGGACACGGAGGTGTCGGATTCAATGCCCAATAGACTTCATCCCGCGTGGCGACGGCGCATGCGGAGAAATCATTCGGCCCGCAGCACGGTCTTGGTTGCTATTCCCGTGATCTTGGCCCTGGTGATCGGGGTCACGATCGCGGTCACCAGGGGCTCGGCCGACAACCTCAGCGAGAGCGCGCTCGGTGCCGCAGCGAGCGCCTCGCCGAGCGCTTCGGGGAGTGCCGCAGCGAGCGCGCCGGCGAGCGCATCGCCGTCAGCGACGAGCACGACCGCGGCGGCCAATGTCAACTGCGACATCATCGTCCCCGCCAACCCGCTCAGCGCGGGCGGCCTCGCCACCCCCTACCAGCTCACCGGCACGAACGGGCAGACTCCCGCGCAGTCCGGGTGCGAGATGACCAACGCGGTCAACCTCGGCGCCTTCGTGCAGGCCACCATCCTGAACCCGCAGACGGGCAAGCTCTTCGTCTACGACCCGCTTGTCGTCACGATGGGCACCACCCCGGCGGTGGCACCCGTGGTGCCGGTACTGCCGAGGGGCGCGGTCGTCACGATCGACTTCGGGTTCAACGGCACCGACCTGTTCCAGGTGGGCGCGACTGCGAACGCGCTCAGGAATGGCAACTGCGTCAACGGCGAGCCCGGATCGATCTTCGGGCAGGTGTCGTTCTGCAACGGCATCAACTTCTTCAACGCGGCGTTCCAGGCCGAGCGCCAGGGCAGGCTGGTCGTGCCGTCGGAAGGCACCTCGAGCAAGATCATCGCGTCCGGAGGCACGCTCGGGTCGGGCCAGAACTGCCCCGAAACGCGCAACTTCGACATGGTGGACCAGGACCCGAGCGACAACGTGACCACCTTTTACCTGCTTAACCCGGTCACCGGCCAGACCGCGCAGGACACCACGTCCAACTCGGCGAACATCCCGGGCTCCACCGTGCTCGCCAACGGCAGCGACAACATCCTGCTCGACGCGTTCATGGACCCACTGCTCGGCTGCACCCCGTTCCAGGCGCCTGACCTGGCGAACGGCAGCGCGCTGACCAGTTCCCAGGCCATGGACGAACTGCTGTCGGCCGCGCACCAGCCGACGATCGCGGCGCTCGTGCCGGAGAACGACGAGATGGTGCTGAGCAGCAATGCCCAGATCGACGCGGCGAAGACCAACCTGTACCGCGAGGAACTGGGCCAGGCGCCGATCAGCGCCCAGAACAACAAGACCAGCAGCCCGGCGATGTTCTGCCAGAACATGGTCGACATCCAGACGCCGTTCCTGGCGGCGAATCAGGCCCTGCTCGCCACGGGCTCGTCGCCGGTGCCAGGGGTGGGCGACAACCTGCTTACCTTCCTGGCGAACAGGCTCAACATGTCCTTCACCAACCTCTCCTGCCAGAACTTCGGCCTGACGAACCCCGTCACGGTCACACTGGGCGGCCAGGGCGCCGCGGTCGCGGCGGCCTTCAACACCGCGAAGCAGACGGCGACCAACGCCGCGGCGACGCCGGCGACGCCCGGCTCATCGCGGCGGGCTGGCCGCGGCAACCATCGTCTGATGGACCCGTCCGGGGCCTGATCACTGGCTTCGCACCTCAGGAGGACCGGGCAGCTAAGGCTGCTGCCCGGTCCTCCTGACGCATTTATTACCCTGGGTTTCCATCGCGCATCACAACCGCCGCTGCGGCGCATCTCCGCTGGAGCGGCACCGGGCATCGGGGCTGCCTGAACCATTGGCTAGCCGGGCGTTTTGATCGCGACGGCGTCCGCTGGTGGCTGCAGCTCCGGGTACAGGTCAAAGCACTCTTTGATTGTCTCGGCCGATTCGGCGGTGGCCGCGAGTCGGGAGAGGATGTCGAGTGACGTGTCGAGTTCGTCGTGCGGCTGATCGAGCGGCTCCACCTTGAGACGCTCGCACCAGTACCAGCCCGATACCTCGACCTTGTTGAGGGCGGCGACGTCATTGATCAGGCTGCCTCGCAATTCGTCCCAGCCCCACAGTTCTCCGTTGCCGTACGCAGCCGATGTCGAAGCACCGTCGCGGCATTGGTTCCATGCGGTGGGACCGTCTTGGAAGTCGTCGCCGGTCAGGTCGCTGCGTCCGGTCTGAGGGTCGGTGAGCAGCCAGCCATCACCGTCCCAGTACTCGGTCACCCAGTGGTCGATCCACCGTCGCGCCTCGAAGTAGCCGGCAAAGCCGCACCGGATGCGGGCCGGGGTGCCCGTGGCGCGCAGCAAGGCGCAGTGCAGCAGCGCGAAGTGGTAGCAGAAGCCGACCATTCTCCGCTCGGCGGGCCGCTCAACGCCCAGGGGAGCCGGGTCGAGGCTGAACACATTGTCCAGGATCGCTTCGGCGCCGACGGTCTGCATATGCGACATGCGCTCGGCCGGAAACGCCAGGCCCTGAACCTTCGCGCTGAAGTTGTGGACAAGCAGCCCCCGCACGATCGCGCTGAGCGCCTCGGGGTCGGCCGGAAGGCCGGGCGAGAGGCCTCTGTGCCGCCCGAGGTCGGAGGTCGGGCTCGGCTGCCGGTAGAAGCACGTGATCTCGCTCACAAACGAGAGAGTACGCACCTATTGCTGACACCGTATGTCAGTGAGCGCCCCCGTCCCGCTTGTGACGGTTTCGTCACGGCCATCCACATGCCCAGCTCGCGGCCGGGCCACGGCCGACGACGGTGGGGCGGTCCCCGCTATCGGGGACCGCCCCACCTAAATTAGCGCCGTGCCTGGCTGGGATCGCTAGGGCAGCGCCAGGAGGCCGTCGGTGTTGCCCTTGGCGTCGGTGAAGAAGCCGACTAGGTCACCCTCATCGTTGACGCCGTTGATCGCCGTCGAACTCGCGCCGCTGATGTTCACGCTCGCGTACTTGCCGGCCCGCCACGTGAAGCCGTGCGTGACCGCCGCGTTGCCGGTCCCCGTGGTGTAGGTGCCGACGACCTCGTCGGAGTCGTTGACGCCGAAGGCCTGGGTCATCGTCGCACCCGGATACATCAGCGTGATGAACCTGCCGGACCGCAGCTTGAGGAACGCGTCCACCTGCGTGGAGGTCTTGTTGTAGAAGCCCGCGACATCGCCGGCATTGTTTATGGCGGCGGCGGTGAGGCTTGGCCCGAGGCCCCGCTGCCCGGGGATCTGGACCCGGCTGAACCTGTGCGTCCGTATGTTGTACTCGTAGCCGCGGTTGAGACCGCCGCTATTGGTGAAGAAGCCGACCGCTATATCGCGGTTATTGACGCCCAGCAGCTGATCCACCGGCGGGCTGGCCGCGTCGCCTATCGGGAAGTTGACGTCATGGAACCGCCCGTCCTGCTCGTAGAACCCGAAATTGTTGTTCGTCATGCTTGCGGTGTTCTGCGTTGACCAGAACCCGACGGTGACGCCGCGGTCGTTAAGCCCGGTGACCTGGGTCTGCGCCGAGCGTCGGAAATTCTCCGCCAGGAAGCTACTCTGCGCGAACGGCGGGACGAGCGTGTATCCCTTATTCGGGTGCCCGGCGGCGCCAGAGCCGAAGTACCCGACGATGACGCCCTCGTCGTTGATCCCGAGCAGCTGGTTGAACGTCTCGTCGCGCGAGTCGTTAAGTTTGACCACCTGATAGCTGCCAGCCATGGTGCTGCTGAGGCCCGTGGTGCTGGTAGCGCCGGCGAGCGTCAGAGCGTCGTCCGCAGCGTGGCCGGAGGAGCAGCCGGTCGCCGCGAGAGCCACGGCCGCGATCACCGCCCCGGTTGCAAGCGCAGTCGCGCCGAGGTGTCGTCTGGCAGGCGCGAAAGGCGTCGGCGGCGTTTTTCGGTCCGCGAGCTTCATGTGTGTCCTTTCGGTGGGTGGAGCCCGGCAGGCGGAAGCGGGATAACCGCCTGCCGGGACTCCTGTGTGCCGGACGTGAGCCTACTGAGCAATGGCCAAAACGCCCTGCGTATCATCAGCCCCTTAAGGAGGATGTAACCTCCAGCGCGCAAATCTTAAAAAACAATTATGAAATTGGCTCATCGCATTTACGAAAAAGAATTTCGCAAATGCCAGCGCGGCCCGCGCTGGCCGGGCCGGAGGTCTCAGCCGGGCTGTCAGCGCGGAGCTAACGGTCCGTTCGGGATACTGCTCTTGATTTTCTCGAACGGACCGTTGGTACCCCTGGATCAGCCGGACGCGAGCGTTGGCTCGCGGCGGGACATCAGGCCGAACGGGATCATGACGGCGCCCGCGGTGAGCGCGGCCACCAGCGCGACGAGGCCGACGGCGGGAGCGAGCGGGATGAACGGGGCCCAGCTGCCGGTGACCGACCTGGTGACGGTGAGCAGCGTGACCACGCCGGCGGCCGCTCCCGCGACAAGCCCGGTGCCGGCGACGAATACCGCCTGCCACCCGAACACCGCGGCGACCTGCCCACGGGTCGCGCCCACCCGTCCGAGCAGCCGCAGTACCCGCCGCCGCTCAACCGTCGTCACCACCAGGGTGTTCACCAGCGCCACGGCCGACAGCAGGCCGAGCACGCCGAGGATCAGGTCGTTGGCGAACGAGTTCTGCGCGGTTGCCGCTGCGGACTGGGCGTTGGCGACGGAGCGGATGGTCACGCGCAGCCCGGGATGACCGGCCGCGAACCGCGCCAGTTCCGCAGCCGTGCCCCCGCTGACGAGGACCTGGGAGTACCCGGGCGGCGTGCCGGTGTGGCCGGCTGCGACGGACGCCGGGATCAGCAGGTCGCCGAGGGCCAGCGATCGGCTGTAGATCGCGCTGACCGTGGCGCGGTAAGGCGTGCCGTCGGGCAGGTACACGGTGATCCTGGACGCGGTGTGCACGTTCAGCGCGCTGGAGCCCGCCTCGAGCGCGCTCACCGCGATCTGCCCGGGTCGCGGCGCCGTCACGCTGCCGGAGGTCACGCCGAGATCGAGCAGCCGGCCGAGCGGCCCGCCGGTGACGGCCGCACCGTAACCCTGGTCTAGGTCCGGGTCGGTGACGGCCGCGCTGATCGGCGTCACCCCGGCCGCCGCCCGGACCCCGGGCAGCGCCCGGACCTGCCGCAGGGTGGCGGCGGTGAGGTCAGCCCCGGTCAGCACGTCGTCGGCCGTTACCGCGCTCGACGCCTGGCTGGAGGTGGCGTGCTCGATCGAGGTGTCGGCGAAGTAGACGGTGCCGACCATGGCGACCGCCAGCGCGACCGGGATGACCGCCGAGGCGGCCCGCCGGGGCTGGGCAGCGATCGCGGCCAGCGCGAGCCGGGCCGGCGCCCCGTCGAGGGCGACCGCCGGCCTGGCCAGCCAGGCAGTGAACGCCACCAGGAGCGGGCCGAGCAGGGCGACCGCGAGCATGCAGGCGAGCAGCAGCGGAAACGCGAGCGCGAGCTGCCCGGCCGCGCTCTTCTGGCCGAGCGTGAACACCATCAGGGTCCCCGTGCCGCCGACCGCGAGGAGGCCGAGCGCGACCCGGACCGGGTTGGGCCACTTGCGTTCGGCCGCGGTCTCGCGCAGCGCCTGGGCGGGGGGCGTCCGGCTCCCCCGGCGCGCCGCGACCTGACCGCTCAGCCACGCGACGAGCGCGCTGGCGCCGCAGGCGATGGCGAGCAGCCACGGGCTGAGCCAGGCGGCCGACCCGGTCGGCAGCATCTCGTGAGCGGCCAGCGCGCGCACGCAGCGAGCGCCGAGCGCTGCCCCGGGCAGCCAGCCGAGCGCGCCGCCGACCGCGCCGCACACGGCCAGCTCGGTGAGGATCGCCCGGCGGACCTGGCCGCGGGTGGCGCCGATCGCGCGCAGCAGGGCGAACCTGCGCCTGCGGAGGTTCACCGCGAGCGCGGTCGTGCTCGCCAGCACGAACAGGGAGATCAGCACGATCGGGGCGATGAGCGCCCCGCCCAGATCCTGGCCGTTGGACCGCTCGATCGCGGCGTTCAGGTTGGCGACGTCGCCGCGGGCGGCGCCGGTCGCGATCGTGTAGCCCTGGCCGCCGTGCAGGGCCGCGCGGATCCGGCCGGCGAGGACGTCCGGTGAGATGCCGGGCTTGGCGGTCACCGCCACGAGGTCTACGTCACCGGGCCCGACCGTGCCGTCGGGGAAGCCGGATTCGCCGACGGCGGAGGCCGCGCCCGGCACCCGGGCCAGGCGCTGCCCCAGCGACGCGGGCACACCTCGGTAGGCGGGCAGCGGAAGGCTCTCTTGCTGGGCGTTCTGGCCGGTGCCGAGCGTGACGCTGACGTTGGTGGACCCGGCCACCACGACGCTGGCGCTGGCCAGCCGCCCGGCCGGTGCCTGGGTGGCGGCGGCGGCGGTCGATATCGCCGCGACGGTCAGGGTGGCGGCGGCGAGCGATGCCACCACGGTCCCGATCAGCGGGCCCGTTCCGCGCCTGATCCCGGAGAGCATCCACCCGCCCATCAGCCGCGCTCCCCGGCGGCGCGATCCCCGAGCTGTTGGATCAGCCGGGCCACCATGGCCGGCTCCGGGTCGGGCAGCTCCCGGTCCACCCGTCCGGCGTAGAGGAACACCGCGCGGTCGCAGAACCTCGTCACCTGGGGGTCGTGGGTGACGATGACCACGGTCGTCCCGTCGGCCGCGTCCCGCAGCAGGCGCAGCACGGCGTCCGCGGTGTGCGGGTCGAGCGCCCCGGTGGGCTCATCGGCGAAGATCACGTCCGGGCGGGTGATCAGCGCGCGGGCGATCGCCACCCGCTGTTGCTGGCCGCCGGACAACTCGGCGGGCCGCCGGCGGAGCTGACCGCCGGACAGGCCCACCCGGGACGCCGCGTGCTCGATGTCCGCCCTTCCGGCCGGACGGCGGTCGAGGCGGAGCGGGAGCGCTATGTTCTCCGCCACCGTCAGCTCGGGCAGCAGGTTCAGCTCTTGAAACACGAACCCGACCCGCTGCCGCCGCAGCACCGCCTGCTTGCGTTGCGACAGCCGGGACAGTTCCTTCCCGCACAGCCGCACCGAGCCGGACGAGGACCGTTCGAGCCCGGCCGCGCACTGCAGCAGCGTCGACTTGCCGGACCCGGAGACGCCGAGCACCGCGGTGAACGAGCCTGCCGCGAATGACAGGGACACCCCGTCGAGCGCGGTGACCGAGCGGCGGCCGCGCCCGTACCGCTTCGTCACCTGTTCAAGCACTACCGGAGCATCCTGCGTCGGCGGCGGTGCGCTCGTCAGCGTCGTGGCGGCACTGTTTTCCTCAGTCATGTCGTTCACGGTGCCAGCCGCGACCGCCGGAAACGATGGTGCCATCCCACCGGTCCACGGTGGAGTTATCACCCCTCCGGACGATCGGGGAACGGCCAGCCGTCGTCAAGCGCTCGCGCGCGCACCGCGGTAGCCAACGCTGACAAATAGGCGGCCGGTTAGGCGGTGATTCACTCTTCGCCGGGTAGAGGCTGAGCGGCCGTTCAAGTCGGAGAGTGAGGATATGGCGGAAGATACGGGCCAGCGGCACGACACCAGGCAACCGCCCGAGGCAAGGCGTGAGAACCCCCAGCACGGCGGAAAGTTCCTCGGTCGCCTGCTTGGCGGCCTGATGACCAAGGTCATCGTCCTCGTCGTGATTGTGCTTGTCGGCGCTTACGTCCTGCTGGCCAAGATCGAGGACCTCAACCCCTTCGCCTCACACACCACGATCACCACCACAGTGGTCCTCGGAAAGCTCACCAAGATCGAGCAGGCCCACGTGGCGACCCGCTCCTACCCGGTGGACGTGCAGATCACCCAGAGCGTGGGGATCATCCCCTGCTTCCTGATCTGCAACCAGATGGAACTCAAGGGCAGCGGCACCGACGACGCCATCGTGGATCTCAGCAAGCTTTCCAGGCAGGACGTCAGCATCAATCAGTCAACGGGGACGGTGACCGTGCGGATGGCCGCGCCCGCCATCGGCCCCGCCGACCTGGACCCGGTCACCTGCTCCATCACGAGCGCCCACGGGGCCATAAACGGCGCGACGCAGGCCTTCAGGAATAACCCGAACGGCTACCGCCCGCTCTACCAGGCCGCCGAGACGCAGATCCACGACACCGCCGAGCATGACCAAGGGCTGCTCGCCGCCGGAGAGCAGAGCACCCGGGCCATGCTCACGCAAGTGCTCGGCGCCGTCGGCGTCAAAAAGGTGACGGTGGACTTCAGCTAGCCGGCGGCCTCAGGCGGGTCTTCTCCCCTGGTTGGCAGGTCGGGGTCAGTCTGCCGGTGGGGAGGTCGAGTTAAGCGCGGAGGAGAAAAGATCGAGTTCGACGTACCGGATGAAGTGACATTTGAACTCGAAATCGAGATGGAGGACGGCGAGACGGAGCTCGAGGTAGAGATCAAATGGTCCTCGAAAGCGGCAGCCGCCGCATCCGCCAAGCGGCGCTCGTTACCGGAGCCCTGTTGGCCGAGAATGCGGATCTCTCGACCGAGCAGCGCTGGTTGCTGAGCGCGCAGGAGCGAGGCAACGAAGCGTCGGAGATTGACCGGCGTCGCGGCGACGGCCGCGGGTGGACTGAGGGAAACGTGGTCGTTCCGCTGGTTCACGGCGTCTCTTACTTCGCCCGGCTGCACAGGGAGCTTTCCCTGGTGGGGCCCGGAGACCAGGTGTGGTTCCTGGACTGGCGGGGCGATGTCAGCCAGCGCTTGGCCGGGCACGGAACCGAACTCGGATCGGTTATGACCCAGGCTCTGGACAGCGGGGCGGATGTGCGTGCGCTGGTGTGGCGTTCGCATCCGGACCAGTCGGGGTACAGCCAGCGCGAGGCGCTCCATGTCGGGGAGGTGCTGAACCTGGCTGGCGGCGAGGTTCACCTCGATGAGCGGGTCCGCCGGTTCGGCTCGCACCACCAGAAGATCGTGCTGCTTCACCGAGCCGACCGGCCAGGCGACGACGTCGCCTTCATGGGCGGGATTGACCTGTTCCACGGGCGGGGCGACGACGAACAGCACGAGGGTGATCCGCAGCCGATCAGGATGGACGATCGATACGGGCCCCGCCCGGCCTGGCACGACGTGCAACTGGAGATCAGGGGGCCCGCCGTCGGCGACCTGTCGGAGATCTTCCGCGAGCGCCGGACGGATCCGACGCCCCTCGGGCGCCGAGTCCGCGACCGCCGGTGGTTCAGGCGGCTCGGACGGCACCGTCTGGGGACCGCTGAACCGGATCGGCCAGCAGGATGCGCTGTCGATCGTGCGCGCGGCGGGCGGCGATCGGGTGGCGGTCCAGCTCTGCATCATCGACGACGTGTGGATGGCCGTCGGCTCTGACAACCTGAACCTGCGCTCATGGACGCACGACTCGGAAGTCTGCTGCAGCGTCATCGACAGCGCGCGCGACGAGCGGGCGCCGCTGGACCCGGGCGGCCAGGGCGACGGAGCACGGACGCTGCCCCGGGAGCTGCGCCTGAGACTGTGGCGTGAGCACCTCGGGCCCGCGGTCCCCGAGGAGGAACTCCTGGATCCGCAGGCCGGATTCGCGGCCTGGCGGCGAACGGCCGCAGCACTGGATGCCTGGCACGAGGACGGACAGCAGGGCCCCGCCCCACGGGCCGCGCGCGACGGCACCGGCCGCCGACGATCGGAACCTTCACCTCGCGGTGGGCCCGGCCGCTTTACCGGCTCGCCGTAGACCCGGACGGGCGCCCGCCCGGCCTCAGGCGCACCGCCGATTTCTGACCCGGGCGACTCGCGCCGGCTAGACCCCGGGTATGGCTTCGGCTCGGCCGTCCTTGACGGCGGCCTGGAACGCGGCGTAGTCGAGCTCGTTCTGGTCGGCGTAGGTTTCGGCGAAATCGGCGATCGCGTGATCGAACTTGCGCGAGTGGCCGAGGTAAGCGGCCAACGCGACGCGGTCGCCGGAACGGGCATGAGCACGGGCCAGGGTCCACCCGCACAGCCGGGCGTACACCGCCAGGCCGGCCGGGACCATGGCCTCGATCGGCATGGAGAATTTCCAGTCCCGCAGCTGGCGGACGTAGAAATCCCGGTCGGCGCCGTCAGGGCCGGTGATGCGGGTCCAGCCGAGGAAGATGTCGCTCTGCGCCTGCATCAGGTGCTGCCCGGCGACGACCCGCTCGCCCTCGTTCCTGTACTGGCTGCGGCCGGCGTAGTCCGCCAGCACCGACGGCTGTGCCTCCTTGGCCTGCAGGACCAGCGGCTCGACGCCGTCGGCGGCGTCCAGCAGCGCGATCCAGGCGCGGGTGCCGACGCTGCCCACCCCGACGACCTTGCGGGCGACGTGCACCAGGGTGAACTCGCTGAGCAGGTGGCGCCGGTCCGTCTGCAGGGTGCGCCGGTACTTGCTAAGCACCGCCTGGACCTGCTCGTAAATGTCGTCGACCTGCATGTCGGCGAACAGCTCCTCGATCGGCACGATCGTCGGCGGGTCGCTGATGATCTGCCGTTGGCCGTCGACCTCGGCGGTGAGCTTGGCCAGCGCCGAGGTGC
>Ga0208357_1001229_pt1 | contig 19043 bp, 18 predicted proteins | sample NGESurdeep092012_6_FD_184487 | JGI IMG/M metagenome (GOLD analysis project Ga0208357, IMG submission 184487) | Arctic peat soil microbial communities from Barrow, Alaska - NGEE Surface sample F52-2 deep-092012 (SPAdes) | ecosystem: Environmental > Terrestrial > Soil > Wetlands > Peat ... | reverse complement strand
CAGGACTAAAGTGTTGCCGCTTCAAAGCTATGGCTTAGGACTAAAGTGTTGCCCCTTCAAAGCTAAGGCTTAGGACTAAAGTGTTGCCCCTTCAAAGCTAAGGCTTAGGACTAAAGTGTTGCCCCTTCAAAGCTAAGGCTTAGGACTATAGTGTTGCCCCTTCAAAACGAAGACTTGTGCAGAGACTTCCTAACTTAAGGGCCAGCGGAAGAGCCAGCCGATATGCCACCGCTTTTGCTGGTGCCAGAGGATGGCGGGCAAGAGGGTGGAGACGAGGGTGGGGACGATTAACTGCAGCCAGAATTCGTGGGTGTGGGCGAAGCGGAGGAGGAGTTCGCGGGTGGCTCCCTGGGGGAATTGGGCCATCAGGAAGATGCCGAGCGAGGCCTGGCCGATCCATGCCCAGGCGTTGCCTGCGGGCGTGTTCTCGATGGTTCTGGCGATGAGGAAGAGGCCGGCTGTGCCGGTGAAGCCGAGGGTGACGGCGAGCCATTCGGGTGGATAGCCGAAGTCGACAGCGGCTCCGAAGTGATGGACGACGACGGCCTGCAGGGCAAAGAGGATGACTGCGCCGAGCGCTGCAGACCAACGCGGAAGTGCGGTGAGTTTGAAGATCAGGCGGCCCACCAGCATGCCTCCTGCGAGGAAGGAGAAGAACCAGACTGTTTTGTAGAAGACTTCAAAGCCGAAGGCGGGCATGAGCGATGCGGCGATGAAGGCGAGGCCGAAGCGGAGCCACGCGGGGAGCTTGTACGTGATTAGCGCGAGCATGAGGCAGAGAAAAAGGACGGGGAAAAACCAGCCGGCGACACCGTTGATGAGCGAGACTGGAAAGCTCTCCCAGTGGACCGGGTGCGGGTAGCGCTTGAAGCGGCTGATGAGCGGTTCGATGGCAGAGAGCAGGATGGCCCAGAAGAGATAGAGGTAGAGGAGGGTCTTCATCTTTTCGAGGACGAAGTCTTTGGCTCCGCGGCGGTGGATGCTGCTGGCGACGAAGAGGCCGGCGAGGAAGAAGAAGGCGGGCATGTGGAAGCTGTAGACGAAGAGGTAGGAAAAATGGCGGGAGGGGGTCGTCCACCAGCCGCGCGCGGACATTCCCTGACCGGTGTGTTCATAGGTGACGAGGAGGATTGCGAGGCCCTTGACGATGTCCACCGCGTTGGATCTTACGGGTGCGGTGAGGGCGTCGATCGGTGCTGTCAGAACTCGTTCCGTCATTAGCCTGCCAGCGCTGCCTGAATCGAGTAGTCGACGTAGAGGTGGTAGATGGTTTCGTGGATTCCCTGGCACTGGCGTTGGATTCCGTGGAGATAGGCAACGACGTCGCCGACGAGAATTTCGTCGACGCTGGCGAATCCGAGAGAGGCGCTGAGCCGGCCGGCGATGCGGTTGAGCTCCTCGGCGCGGGTCTTGCCGGAGCGAAGCTGAATGGCCTGGAGAGCGCCTTGGAGGCTGTCGATGGAGAAGCGGAGGGAGTGGGGGAACTCGGGGTCGAGGAGGAGGAACTCGAGAATGCGGTCGGGGGTGAGGTCTGCGGTGTAGACCTTGCAGTAGGCTTCGAAGGCCGTTGCCGAACGCAGGAGGCCCATCCATTCCAGATATTCGTTGGCCTCTGCGGCGCGATCGGGTTGCGCCCAAAGGTCTTCGTGGTAGGCCTCAAGGAGCAGCGTTGTGGCGGAGGCGCGTTCGAGAAAGCGACCTACCTGGATGAACTGCCAACCTTCGCCGTGCGACATGGTGGAGTCGGTGACGCCCTGAAATTGATGCACCGCCTCCAGCACGTGCTGTAGAAAAGCCGTTGGCCCTTCCTCGGAGTCGACGCCAGCTTGAACCTGGGTGGCACGTTTGAACTCGGGACGGGTGACTTCGAGATAGAGGGAGTTGAGCTTGTGCCACTGCTCGGTGGAGATCTGCTCGCGGACGTGTCTTGCATTTTCGCGCGCGGCAATGATGGAGGATACGACGGAGGATTTGTTGGAGGTATCGAAGGTGAGGGTGCGGGCGAGTTGATACGGGTTGCCGTCCCACTTGAGACGCTTTGGCTTGCCGAGTGCCTGCAGCAGACGCCGCCAACGATGGTCGGAGCTGGTCGAGCTCTCGTCGAGCATGAGATTCAGGTTCACATCGAGAAGGCGCGTGGTGTGTTCGGCGCGCTCGAGGTAGCGGCTCATCCAGTACAGTGAATCGGCGACGCGTGAGAGCATGCGGTCGGTTCCTTTGCTGAATACGACTTGCTGGTTGAAGTTCAATCTACACTTGCTTTCGATGCGTGTTTACTGCAGGACGGGGGAGGCTTTCATCAAGTCTACAAACATCTTGTCGAATCGGGTGGAATCGAGATCGTCCTGGACGTGAACTGGCTGCATTGGACCGAGTGAGCCGGGGAGTGATGGCTTGTTGGCGGAGGTCCATGTGAGGGTGTCGCCGTAGTCCGGGCCGGGGGTGGTATCGACGTCGACGTACAGGGTGGTTTCTTTGGTGATGATCTTTGGATCGAGCCACGCGGCTGCGGCTAGTTCGTCCCAGAGGTAGTAGAACTCGTGGGTGTATTTGGCGATGTACTGGGCGGCTGGGGAGTTGGACTGGGCGATCTGGCGCAGCATCTCCGGGGTGAATTGGGTCTTGATGGAGATGTCGACGTCGGTGAGATCGATGCGTGGCCAGGGTGCGCGGAGAGTGAGGTGGGCGGCCTCGGGATCGAACCAGAAGTTGAATTCGTGGCGCGGGTGGGTGGCGAATTCAGGGTCGTCGGTGCGCGGGTTGAGGCTGCCGCCCATGATGACGATGCCCTGGGTGAGCTCGGCGAAGTGGGGGTCGATGGCGAGGGCGAGCGCGATGTTGGTGAGCGGGCCGGCGGCGTAAATGGTCACGGCGTGAGGATGCGCGTGGACCTGCCGGATGAGGAAGTGCGCGGCGTCCTCGTCGAGTGGCTTGGTGGTGGGCTCGCCTTCGGCGAGGGGAGGGACGACGAAGGGACCGTGGTAGGGCTGCGCGCTCGTCTTCTTTGCGAGGTCGCCCCAGGCTCCGTACCAGGGGAAGGCGCCGATGGCGGCGGTCTGGTTCATGGATTCGGCTTCGGTGCGGAGGAGGGGGAAGATGGCGCCGGGGACTACGGGGACGTCGGTGCGGTGGATGAGCTCCAGCATGCGGAGGGTGTGGGCGACCTCTTCGGGCTCCCATGCGTTGCCGCTGACCATGGTGATGCCGAGGACGCGGACTTGCGGGGATTGGAGGAGGACCATCATGGCCATCTGGTTGGAGCCGCCGGGGCCGGAGCCGTCCTGATCGATGAGGACGAGGCGCGGGGATTGGGCGGCTGCAACAAGCGAGAGGGCCGTCATCGATAGAAGGAGTGCAGGTAGGTATTTCTTCGCCAAAGCGCCTCGCTCAACCATTTCTAAATGGATTGCGTTATTTTAGCGGAGTGGATGAGCGGGCGGTAGAATACTGGTGGAGGGAGGGTGCGATGATCTTTCATGTTTCGCTGGAAGAGGCCGAAGATGGCTGGGTCGTGGCCGAAGTGCCCGCGCTCCCTGGGTGTGTGTCGCAGGACCGCGACGAAAAAGAAGCGCTCGAGAATGTGAAGGAAGCCATTACGGCGTGGTTGTGGGCTGAGGATCAGAAGGCTGTGAAGTCGATGCCTTCAGAGCGTCCACAGTTTCTTGTGGCGGTGTGAATCTCCCGATGGAACGACTTCGCCTTCGCAGAGGATGGAGGACGAGCAGCCCTTTGACAGGCTTATGCGCTGATAGGCAGAGGGAGGTGCTCGGTTTCAATCTTCGACAGGTCGAGGCACTCCGAAGCGTGTTGGATATCGAGGCCAACGATGCGGCCCTGGTCATCGTAGTCTGCCACGAGGCCCTCGGAAATCTCCTTTGAGTCGGAGCTGCGCGACGCGCTGAGGTCGATATAGAGAGAGTCAGTCTCAGGATAGTAGTGAAGCTTCATGGCTGCCTCCTTGGAAATCCGCTGTCGGGAAAGGCGTTGTGGAGTGTCTCTCCATCTTCAAGAGTAACAACTCGAAGGGCCTTTCCGTCGAGTTCTTTAATGTAACCCCAGAATCGAATGCGTCCGTCAGGTTGAACCTCTCTTCGTTCGGGATTTGCGATGACTGCAAGGCACCACTCCGGGACGATATAGGGGCGCTTGCGTAGAACCTGTTCGCGGAAATATGTAGTTGACTTCAACTCCGGTTGCTCCGTGGTTCTAGCTTAAGACCCAGGTGTCTTTACTGCCGCCGCCCTGGGAGCTGTTGACTACGAGGGAGCCTTGCTTGAGGGCTACGCGGGTTAGGCCGCCGGGGACGATGGTGACCTTGTCGCCGTAGAGGACGTAGGGGCGGAGGTCGACGTGGCGGGGCTCCAGTTCGTCGCCGATGAGGCAGGGGGCGCGGGAGAAGCTGATGGTGGGCTGGGCGATGTAGTTGCGAGGGTTGGACTTGATCTTCTCGGCGAAGACTTCGCGCTCCTTGGGGGTGGACTGCGTGCCGATGAGCATGCCGTAGCCTCCGGATTCGCCGACGGCTTTGACGACCAGTTTGTCGAGGTTGGCGAGGACGTAGTTGCGCTCTTTTTCGCGGGTGCAGAGGAAGGTCTCGACGTTGTTGAGGACGGGCTCTTCGCTGAGGTAGTAGCGGATGATGTCGGGGACGTAGGCGTAGAGGGCCTTGTCGTCGGCGACGCCGGTGCCGAAGGCGTTGGCGAGGGTGACGTTGCCGGCGCGGTAGGCGTTGAAGAGGCCAGCGGCTCCAAGGATGGAGTCAGAGCGGAAGCTGAGGGGATCGATGAAGTCGTCGTCTACGCGGCGGTAGATGACGTCGACGCGACGGAGGCCGCTGGTGGTTCGCATGTAGCAGACGTTGTCGTGGACGACGAGGTCGCGGCCTTCGACGAGCTCGATTCCCATCTGGCGGGCGAGGTAGGCGTGCTCGAAGTAGGCGGAGTTGAAGACGCCGGGGGAGAGCAGGACGATGTTGGGCTCGGGGCGGCCTTCGGGGGCGAGCGAGCGCAGGGTGCCGAGAAGAAGCTGGGTGTACTGCTCGATGGGCTTGACGTTGTAGTTGCGGAAGAGTTGCGGGAAGATGCGCTTCATGACGCGGCGGTTGGTGAGCATGTAGCTGACGCCGGAGGGGACGCGGAGATTGTCTTCGAGGACTACGAAGTCGCCGTTTTCGAGGCGGATGAGGTCGGTGCCGCAGACGGCGATGTAGACGTTGCGGGGGACCTGGAGGCCGACCATCTGGCGGCGGAAGTGCTGGCAGGAGTAGACGATTTCGCGGGGGACGATGCCGTCTTTGAGGATGCGGCCTTCGTTGTAGATGTCTTTGAGGAAGAGGTTGAGAGCGGTGATGCGCTGGGTTAAGCCTCGCTCGACCTTGGCCCACTCGGCGCTGGTGATGATGCGCGGGAGGAGGTCGTAGGGGAAGATTTTTTCGGTGCCTTCTTCGCGGCCGTAGACGGTGAAGGTGATGCCCTGGTTGAGGAAGCTGAGGTCGGCGGCCTGCTTGCGGCGCTGGACTTCATCCTGTGGGAGAGCGGCGAAGTGTTCGAGCAGCGGGCCGTAGTGCTCGCGCAAATGCTCTTTGTCGGCGAACATCTCGTCGAACGCGTGATCGAGCAGGTAATGCTTGAGCGCATTTTCCTGATACTGGCTGACGGGTAGGGCCGGCGCAGGATTCTCCATGGGTTGGACTAAGTATAGGGCAAGAAAACGGTGCGGCACCGGAGTGGAGCTGGAGTCGGGATGGGTGAGGGCCGGGGTGGAATTACTTGACTTGAACGCCGATGACCATTTCGGTGCCGGACCCGAGCTCGACATCATGCTTCTGGGAGGTCAGGATGGCGGATTTGGTATCGCTGGCGACGGCGGAAAGCGCGACGCCGGGAATCATGCTGACCACGTGGACTGGTGCGCCCGCTGTCGATTCAGTAGCGTCGACGGTGCGACCCTGCTGGTCGGTGAAGCCACGCACGGCGGAGGCGGCGTTGGTCTCGTTCGCTGAGCCTCGCATGCCCATATCGGCATCGGCATGTTGTCCCAGAAGCTGGCCTTCAGAGAAAGAGATCTTGTAGACGCTGGCGCTAATGGGAATAGGGTTGGCTTTTTTCACCTGGGCGTGGTCGAAGACGATGGTGATGGAGGCATTGGGCGTCTCCTTGGTATGCCGGGTTACGTCGACGACGTGACCGAGGAGGAGGGTGCCTTTGGGCAGGGTGGTGTTGTTGATGGTCACAGGCTTTTCAGTGGCAGCGGTGAACTCCTCGCCTACCTTTACGGCCTTCGAGTTGAGCTCCTTCTTGAGGGAGGCGTTGACCGGAACCTGATTCGCGAAGGCTCCGCTGGGAGCGTCCTGTGCGGGCGAGGTGGCGCAGAAAAGGAAGGGGATCAGGGCAAATGCTGCTAACTTCACCGTCATGGATAAGGCTCCTTGGCTGATGTGAGCGATTGGGCGTTGCAAATTGGAGACGAGTCTAGGGCGCGACTGGTTTCGAGAGTCGCCCTCAATGTATTGTCATAGCGGGCATCCGCGCAAAGCAATCCAGCCTTTGCGGGCGACTGTCCAGGAGTGGCCCTGTCTGGGGCGAGGGAGGTTCGGCGGTGTGCGTCGCTCGCAATTATAGACAGTTTGGCACGGATGATGGCAATCGTCACCTCGCGGGCGGTTCCAACTGGTAGACTAAGAGTAACGTGTTTTTCGCTGGAATCTTGAGCGGTAAGCGCACCCCACACGAGAGTTGATTCCGCGCCCGTAGTCCTGCGCACCCTCGAAAATCAGAAGATTCAGAATAGGAAGTCCCAACGCAGTGAGTACCTCTACGACCGCCCAAGCCATCCGTAATATCGCCATCATCGCGCACGTCGACCACGGCAAGACCACGCTGGTGGACGCCATGCTTCGCCAATCGGGCACGTTTCGTGCCAACGAGGCCGTCGCCGAGCGGGTGATGGACTCGAACGACCTTGAAAGAGAGCGTGGCATCACAATTTTGGCCAAGAACACGGCCATCCAGTACCACGACTCCAAGATCAATATCGTCGATACCCCGGGCCACGCCGACTTTGGTGGCGAGGTGGAGCGCGCTCTGAAGATGGTGGACGGCATTCTGCTGCTGGTCGACGCGTCGGAAGGCCCGCTGCCGCAGACGCGCTATGTGCTGTCGAAGGCGCTCGAGGCAAAGCTGACGCCGATCGTCGTCATTAACAAGATCGATCGCCCGGATGCTCGCGTGCAGGAGGTCCTGAACGAGGTGTATGACCTGTTCATCGATCTCGATGCGGACGAGTCCGTGCTTGAATTTCCTGTGATCTATACCAACGGCAAGGCCGGCACCGCGACCATGGACATGGATGTCCCGGGCACGGATCTGCAGCCGCTGTTTGAGCTGATCTTCAAGACGATTCCTGCGGCTCCGGGGACGTCGGACGGCGACCTGCAGGTGTTGGTCACCAACCTCGACTACTCGGATTACCTGGGACGCCTGGCGATCTGCCGGGTCTTCAATGGCACGCTGCGGATTGGCCAGGAGGTCAATCTTTCGCGGGTTGATGGCACGCTCCAGACCGTCAAGGTCACGAAGCTGTTCACGTTCCATGGCTTGAAGCGCGAAGACACGGTTGAGACCGAAGTGGGCGATATCATCGCGGTCGCCGGTATTCCGGGGATCACGATCGGCGAGAGCTTCTGCGCGCTTGAAAATCCCAAGCCGCTGCCGCTGATCCATATTGATGAGCCGACGATTGCCATCGTCTTCTCGGTCAACAATGGACCGTTTGCGGGACGCGAAGGCAAGCTGGTAACTTCGCGCAATATCAAGGAGCGGCTCGAAAAGGAGCTGCTCACCAACGTTTCGATTCGCGTTGAAGACACGGGCACTCCGGATAATTTCAAGGTGCTGGGCCGCGGTGAGTTGCAGCTTTCGGTGCTGATCGAAATGATGCGGCGTGAAGGCTTCGAACTGATGGTCTCGCGGCCCACGATCGTCACCAAGCGCCTCAATGACCAGCTGATGGAACCGTCCGAGCTGCTGAGCATCGACGTTCCCGAGAGCTTTGTCGGCACGGTCATAGAGCGCCTTGGCCCGAGAAAAGGCGAGATGGTCAAGATGGCCAATCACGGATCGGGTCGCGTCCGGATGGAATTTAAAGTTCCTTCGCGCGGGCTGATCGGACTTCGCAACGAGATGCTCACGGAGACCCGCGGCACGATCGTGATGAACTCCATCGCCGGCGAGTACATTCCCTACACGGGCGAGATTCCGCAACGTCCTTCGGGCGCTCTCATCTCCGACCGTCAGGGCAACACGACGCTCTATTCGCTCGATGGCATCCAGGAGCGAGGGATTCTCTTCCTCGGCGATGGCGTTGAGGTGTACGAGGGAATGATCATTGGCGAGCACTCGCGCGACAACGATCTGGATGTGAACTGCGTGCGTGAAAAGAAGCTCACCAACATGCGTGCATCGAGCGCGGACGAAGCGGTTCGCCTTGTGCCGTTCAAGAATCTCACGCTGGAGCAGTCGATCGAGTTTATCGCAGATGATGAGCTGGTTGAGGTGACGCCCAAGTCTTTGCGCATGCGTAAGAAGATTCTGGCGGTCAATCGCCGTCCGAAGGGCACTCGCAGCGGCAGCGTGCTGGTGTAAGTGTTCGAGCCAACCGTTGTTATAAGAAAGCCCTCCTACGCGGAGGGCTTTCTTGTTGCGGCGAGCTTATAAAACAGGAAGGGCCGCTTGAGGGCGGCCCTTCTTTGGTGCAGATTGCGAGCTACTTCTTTGCGTGGGCGAAGCGCTTGTTGACCTCGTCCCAGTTGATGACATCCCACCATGCGGCGAGGTATTCGGGGCGACGGTTGTTGTACTTGAGGTAGTAGGCGTGCTCCCAGACATCGTTGCCGAGGATGGGGTAGAGGCCGTCTGACAGGGGCGAATCCTGGTTGGGCTTGGTGACGATCTCGAGCTTGCCGCCCTTGAATACGAGGAAGCCCCAGCCGGAACCGAACTGCTTGCCGGTGGTCTCGTTGAACTTCTTTTTGAAGTCGTCAAAGCTGCCAAAGTCCGCGGTGATCTGGGCGCCGATCTCGCCGGTGGGAGCGCCGCCGCCTTTGGGCTTCATGATCTGCCAGAACATGGTGTGATTGACGTGGCCGCCGCCATTGTTGCGGACGACGCCACGCACATCCTCAGGGATGGCTGCAAGGTCGGCGAGGAGCTCTTCGGGGGTCTTCTTGCCGAGGTCCGGGTGTTTGTCCACCGCGCCGTTGAGGTTGGTGACGTAGGCCTGGTGGTGCTTGTCGTGGTGCAATTTCATGGTTGCTTCGTCGATGGTTGGCTCGAGAGCCGCATAGTCGTAGGGGAGGTGAGGAAGTTCGAAAGCCACGGGATTACTCCTTTATCGTTCACAGGGTTGGCGGAGCACCGGCTCCGCGCACAGGTTCTACATTCGGTTGGATGCGCGCACCGGGGTTCGAGGTGCGACATCGTTGAGATTAGCACTGTGGAGGTATCGGGCTAAGTCAATGAAACCTTCACGGCGGATTTGTGGTCGAATCACTCTATGAGCGTTTTGAGTGAGAACTATCGCTGGCTCGATGATGACGGGCCCGCATTTGGCTCCCCTGGCCTGGAACCCCGGTGGACTTCGAGCAAGAAAGATACGGTTAGCACGGCGTACGCCTCTTCCAGTCGGATCTGGTTCACCGCGTCGCACGGTACGCTCAACGAAATCTATTACCCTACGATCGACCATCCTCAGACCCGCGACATGGAACTTCTGTTCACGGACGAGGAGACTTTTTTCCACGAAGATAAGCGGGACCTGGACTATGACTTCCACTACATCGATGAGAACTCGCTTGCCGTTCGTGTAGTCGCCAGAGACATTGGCGGGCGGTACAAAGTCACGAAGGAATTCATCACCGATCCGCATCACCCGGTGGTGCTGATGAACGTGAAGATAGAAGGCGACGAGGACATCCTGTCCCGCCTGAAGTGCTATGCGCTGCTGGCCCCTCATCTGGATGGCGGTGGCGCGGGGAATTCGGCGCGCTCGCTGGACATAGCGGGGGACCGGTGCATCCTCGCGTGGAAGAACAATGTGTCTCTGGCGTTTGGCGCTGACTGCGGCTTTTCTCGCTCGAGCTGCGGCTATGTGGGCACGAGTGATGGGTATCAGGACCTCTACGCGCATATGCGAATGGAGTGGAACTTCGGGCAGGCGCTGGACGGCAACATCGCTGTGATGGGTGAGATTGATGTTGCCAAACACCGCGAGTTCACGATTGCGATTGCGCTCGGAGACGGTCACCATGCGGCTCTCGCTGGCATGATGCAGACCCTGGCTACGCCGTTCGCCGAACATTGCGAGCGGTTCATTGAACAGTGGCACCGGGCGCTCCCGCCTGCTGCGCTGGCGGCCGTCTCGACCGACGACGGGAAGCTGATGCGGGTCTCGCACGCGGTGATGCTTGCGCATGAGGACAAGACGTATGCAGGCGCGTTCATTGCGTCCGCATCCATTCCGTGGGGGGCGTCGAAATCGGATGATGACCTGGGTGGGTACCATCTTGTGTGGACCCGGGATATGGTGCAATCGGCAACGGCCCTGCTGGCGTGCGGCCGTCTCGAAACAGCGCTGCGGGCGCTGGTCTATCTTGCGTGCACACAGCACCCGGACGGTGGCTTTGCACAGAATTTCTGGATTGACGGAACACCGTACTGGTCGGGCATTCAGCTCGATGAGGTTGCGTTTCCAATCATCCTCGCGTGGCGGCTGTGGAAGGTGAACGGTCTGGGCAACTTCGACATTGTCTCATTTGTGTCCGCGGCGTCGGCCTTTCTGGTGCGGTATGCTCCGGTAACCCAGCAGGAGCGCTGGGAGGAGAACGCTGGATATTCGCCTTCAACGCTCGCGGTCGTCATCTCTGCGCTGGTCTGCGCGGCGGACATTCTCCGAGACCATGGCTCGAATGAAGTAGGCACATTTCTTGAAGAGTATGCCGACTGGATCGAAGGCCGCCTCGATAAATGGACGACCACGACCAAGGGTGTTCTCCGCTCCGATATTCCGCACCACTATATGCGGATACGCCCGCCAGCGTTGGGCGAATCCTTCCACGACGAGCGGGTTCCTGCGGGCATGATCTACATTGCCAACCGTGCCCCCGATGAGAAGTTTGCGTTTGAGGCGCGCGAGGTGATCGATGCGGGATTTCTTGAACTCGTGCGCTATGGCGTCCGGCGTGCCGACGACCCGCTGATCGTCGATTCGCTGAAAGTGGTGGATGCGACGCTGAAGATCGAGACGCCGTATGGGCCGTGTTGGAGACGCTACAACCACGATGGCTATGGACAGCGCAAAGACGGCGGTCCATATATGGGTTGGGGACAGGGTCGGGCGTGGCCCATCCTGACAGGGGAGCGCGCGCATTACGAACTTGCGCTGGGCAATGACGTGACACCGTACATTCGCGCGATGGAGAACTTCAGCTCGTTCGGGGGGATGCTTCCGGAACAGATTTGGGATTATGCCGATCTGCCGTCGGAGGGGATGTACTTTGGGAGGTCTGCCGGGTCAGCGCAGCCCCTGGTATGGGCGCATGCAGAGTATCTCAAGCTGCTGCGGTCGGTCGCTGACGGAAGGGTCTTCGACCGAATCCCCGTCGTGGAAAAACGCTACGCAGTGGCCAAAGACAAGCGAACGTTTCGCAGCCATCTTACGATCTTCCAGGTGAGCCGGCCGATCTCCGTGGTGGTGCAGGGGGGGTCGCTTCGCATCATGGATGCGAGGCGATTCACTGTTGCGTATACGTTCGATGACTGGAGCACCAAGGTCGAGGTCGAGTCCCGCATTGTGGGACGCATCGGTGCATTCGTCGACATTCACGTAGCCGCGAACCGGACGGGCACCCTTGTGTTCACGCTGTACTGGCCGGAAGAAGACCGCTGGCTTGGACATAACTGCACGATCGAGATCCACGCCGACGCTCCCCCGCAGGGTACTGCCGCGGATAAGCCCAGGGTGTAAGGTCTACATTTCCGGGCCGGGAACGCTTACCATCCAGCCGACGCCGAACTTGTCGGTGCACATGCCGAAGAGCGGCGACCAGAAGGTCTTGGTGAGGGGCATCTGGACGCTGCCGCCGGCTTTCAGTTCGTCGAAGAGGCGCTCGACTTCGCCGGCGTTGGGGTCGCTGACGCAGATCTGGAAGCCGCCGAGGGTGGCCTCGCTACCCGGGGGTGCGTCGCAGCCCATGAGCAGAGAGCCGCCGAGCGGCATGGCCGTGTGCATGACGAGGTCCTTGGAACCTGGGGGTACGGGCGCTCCGGCAGGGGCTTCGCCGAAGGTCATGCAGAACTGAACTTTGGTGTTGAAGGTTTTTTCGTAGAAGGCAAAGGCCTCGCGACACTTGCCAGAAAATACCAGGTGCAGATCGGTTTTCATTGCTGTCTCCTCTCGGTTTGTACGATTCATTGGTTGTGGATCGCGGATGCACTCCGCGACAGGTCAGTTGCGCGTTAGCATGTCTTCAAGGCGGTCGAGGCTTAAGATCCAACCCATCTCCATGCCCTTGAGATACTGCGGTGCGGCGGGGGTGGTGCTGATCACGTCTACGTGCAGGGAAATCTCCGTGCCGCTGGGGACTTCGGTGAAGATGACGGTGTTGCGGTTGACGAACATGGGTTCACCGTTGCCGTCGAGAGCGGCGCAGGTAAATACTAATCGCTCTGGTGGAGCGACTTCCAGAAATTCGCCTGTCATCGGATAGACGACGCCGTCGGGTGCGCGCATGTGAATGCGGATCGCGCCACCGGGTCGTGCATCGGCTTCGCAGACAGGGTTGGTGAAGCCTTTAGGGCCCCACCAGACGGCGAGTTGTTTGGGGTCGATCCAGGCGTTGAACACGAGGGATCGCGGTGCGGCAAAGACGCGCTTCAGGTCTAGAGTGATCGGAATTGGCGCTGCGGTGGTCATGCTTGCTCCCTTGCGGATAGGGAGTGAAAGAGGTCTTCGAGGCGTTCGAAGCTGCTGTTCCAGCCGCCGGTGTGGCCGTCGCGTTCGGCGGCGGTGGCGAAGGGCGTCTGGTGGAAGTGCATGGTCGTCCTGCCCTCTTGTTCGTGAAAGCGGACGGTGATGAGGGTCTCGGGCGGATCGCCATCGTCGGGTAGGCCAACGTCGCTGCGACGGTCCCAGGCGTAGGTGTAGACGAGCAACTCGGGTGGAACGATCTCTCGGAGGACGCCGCCCTGCCAGAGGTCTACGGGCGTGTCGGTGCCCGGGGGGCAGCCGCGGAGGCAGATGCGCCAGCGGTCGCCGGGCTTCTTGCCGAGCTCAATGTGGTGAGCGGGGAATTGCTTTGGGCCACTCCATTTTTTGGCCATCTCCGGATCGGTCCAGGCTCGCCAGACGAGCTCGCGCGGTGCGTTAAACTCTCGGGTGATGCAAAGCCCGTGCGTTGTGTCGATCGCTGTTTTGCTGTCGTTCAGGTGATTTTGGAGGCGCTCGAACATCTGTTGGGTGCCTTCGATCGAGCCGTAGACGCGCACGTTGTGATTGCGTGATTCGGGTGATTCAAAGATCGTGCGGAGGCTGACGCGGGTGCCGTTGCTCTCATCCTCGAAGGTCGCGATAGTTTCGAAATGTTCGAGAGGAGCTCCCTCTTTCCCGCCACTCTGGCGATAGGCAATTCGCTGCTGTGGAATGACTTCGGTGAAGACGCATTCGTTGGGGTACCTGGTGCCGTCGAGGCCGTGCATGACCATGCGCCAGAGGCCGCCGGGCCGCGGATCCATCTCCGACATGGTAGTGGTGAAGCCCCTGGGGCCCCACCACTGAGAGACCTGCCAGGGATCGATCCATGCCGCCCAGACCGTCGCTCGCGGTGCGGAGAAGACGCGCGTCACGAGGATTTCGCGATCGGTGGTGTCTTCTAATACGCTACTTTTTGTGCTTGCCATGATGCTTCTCCTTTTTCTTTTTCTTCTTACCAGCTTTCGGTGCGGCTTCTTCGGCTTGAAGTGTTTGCAGGTAGGAATCGAGGCGATCGAAGCTCTGTTCCCAGAATTGGCGGTACTCTTCGAGCCAGCCAGCGGCTTTATGCAGCGGCTCGGCGTTGAGCTTGCAGGGGCGCCACTGGGCCTCGCGGCCTCTTGAGATCAGGCCAGCTTGCTCGAGGACACGAAGGTGCTTGGAGACCGCGGGCATGCTCATTTCGAAGGGCTCTGCGAGCTCTGTTACGGAGGTTTCGCCGAGGGCGAGTCTTGCGAGGATGGCTCGCCGGGTGGGGTCGGCCAGTGCGGAAAATGTGGTGCTGATCGAATCGTGCATGCGTAATGAACCTATAGGTTATATAACCTATGAGTTAAATACGATTTCGAGGAACTGTTTGTCAAGAGAAAGCTGGAATTTTAAATGAAATTTGTTGATTTCATTGCTGCGACTGCTACACGATTGGTGCAGTTGGGTGGGAGATTGTTTCGGGTCCGGTGATTTCTACAGCGTGGGGTGCCAGGAGTATCCATGTCCAACGGATGCCGATGCCGGCGAAGAAGAGAAGGAAGAGTGAGAGCTTCACCTGGCCGGCGGAGAGGAGGAAGGCGGGGCCGATGGGGAAGAGGAAGTAGGTCCAGGCGGGGAGGTTGGTTGCTCCAAACATCGCACCCATGAGCGCGACGGTGATGGACGCGTAGGTAAGCGCTGCGGCGGTGAGCTGATAGCGGCGGCCCCTGGCAGCGGGACCGGCGATTTGCATTGTCCGCCCGACGACGTATCCGACGCCGAGGGCTCCGAATGCGGTTCCGAGGCCCATTCCATGGTCGATCATGATGCGGAAGAGGAGCATGTAGAGGAGGCTGGATGCGATGGCGGCGACGGTGCCGAGGCGAACGCTTCGCCAGAAAGTGGTGCTCGAATCGGTTGGAAGGACGCTGCGCAGACGGTCTGCGCAGACGGCGCAGGTGAGGTCGCCGTTGGTGCGATAGAACTCGCCCTGGATGCCTCGGCCACAGAAGACGCAGTAATCCAGAGCGACGGGTTCTGTGCCATATTCAGCGCGCTGGAAGTTGAGTCCGTTCAGGGGCATCGTGAGCGCAGACTAGCAGAAATTACGGTAGTCTGACGGTTTTGGCGCCTGTCGTGAGAAAATAGTAGTGATGATCTCTGTTTCTAATGTCACGATGCGCTATGGCGCGAAGCTGCTCTTCGAGGACGTCTCTGTGACGTTCACCACTGGCCGTCGATACGGTCTGACCGGCCCTAACGGAGCGGGTAAATCTACGTTTATGAACGTACTTACCGGCGAAATCGACGCCCAGAAGGGGTCGGTTGTGCGGCCGCGGAAGTTTGGCGTGCTGAAGCAGAACCAGTACGAGTTTGACGCGTATCGCGTTGTAGATACGGTGATTATGGGTAATAAAGCGCTGTGGGCGGCGATGGAAGAGCGCGAAGTGATCTATGACAAGCCTGAGATGACGGACGAGGACGGGTCGCGGCTCGGTGAGCTTGAGGGAATCGTTGGGGATGAGGATGGCTACGAGGCGGAGGCGAATGCAGCCGTGCTGCTGCAGGGGCTGGATATCCCGGACGAGCTGCACGAGCGGAAGATGAGCGAGCTGCAGGGTGGGCAGAAGGTTCGGGTGCTGCTGGCGCAGGCGCTGTTTGGAAATCCGCAAGCGTTGCTGCTGGACGAGCCTACGAACTATCTTGATCTGGAATCGATCCACTGGCTGCAGGACTTTTTGATTCGTTACGACGGAACGGTGATTACGATTTCGCATGATCGGCATTTTTTGAATAATGTGTGTACGCATATCGCCGACATCGATTACGAGACGATCATCATGTACAACGGTGGCTATGACGACATGGTGCTGCAGAAGACTTCGGTGCGGACACGCATTGAGAGCCAGAATGAGCAGCGGGAGAAGAAGATTGCGCAGCTGAACGATTTTATTGCGAGGTTTTCGGCTGGTACTCGCAGCTCGCAGGTGAACTCGCGCAAGAAGGAAGTCGAGCGGCTGGCGACGAGTGAGCTGGCGCGGTCAAATATTGCGCGGCCCTATATTGCGTTCAAGATGGAGCGGCCTTCGGGCAAGACGGTGCTTGAGTTTGAGGGCGTGAATAAGAGCTATACGCAGCCCAATGGCAAGACCGAGCACGTCATCAATAATTTCTCTGCGTCGGTTACGCGCGGAGACAAAGTTGTGCTGATGGGGCGCAACGGACAGGGTAAGACCACGCTTCTGAAGGCGCTGCTGGCGAATGGCCCGGGCGTTGAGGAGACGGATGTTTCGATCGATTCAGGCTCGGTGAAGTGGGGACACGAGGTTTCGATCGGGTACTTTGCGCAGGACCACAAGGGCTCGATCCAGCTGGGAATGACGGCGCAGGACTGGCTGCATCAGTACGATCCGAAGGCGGTGAAGGAAGATATTCGCGGGATTCTCGGACAGATGCTGTTCAAGGGTGAAGAGGGTCTGAAGAAGACGGATGCGCTCTCCGGCGGCGAGGCGGCGCGGCTGCTTTTCTGCAAGATCATGCTGCAAAAGCCCAACGTGCTGGTGCTCGATGAGCCGACGAACCATCTGGACCTCGAGAGCATTAATGCGCTGAACCAGGCGATTCAGAAGTACGAGGGAACGGTGTTCCTGGTGACGCACGATCAGGAGTTGATTGAAGAAGCCGGGACGCGGATCTGGCATTTTGAGGGCGGCCCGACGGACTTCCGCATTACGGACCACAAGGGGCCGTACGAGGAATATCAGCAGCAGATGGCGATGACTGCCAAGTAGCGTCAGCAGGAATACAATCATGGCCATGGACACCGGACCGAAGATTTCGACGCAGAAGAACGTACTTGGACAGGCGCTGGAGACATGCGGCAGTGACCCCGTAACCGGCTTTTACCGCGATGGCTGCTGCAATACCGGGCCCGACGATCTGGGCGTGCATACGGTTTGCTGCATCGTTACGGAGGAGTTTCTTGCGGCTTCTGCAGAGCTTGGCAACGACCTCGCAACGCCGATGCCGCAGTTTGGTTTTCCGGGCTTGAAGCCGGGTGACCGATGGTGTGTCTGCGCCGCCCGGTGGCTGCAGGTGCAGCGTGCCGGAGCCCCTTGTCCCGTGGTGCTTGAGGCGACCCATGAGGCTACGCTCGAGATCATCCCGTTCGAGATTTTGCTGCAATATGCGGTGATCCCCAAGACGCTGCACTAGAACCCAAGATGCTGTACTAGCAAACGCTGCGCGTATATCGCGGCTATGCCGTCTGGCCGCCGATGACCTCTTTGGCATCCGCAAGGGTTACTTTGACGCTCATTTTCTGCTGGCCGCGATAGATGGTCAATACGACCGTGTCGCCGGCGTGATGCGCGTTCAGATCATTCGATAGATCCTGCGGTGTCGTAATTTCCTGACCGTCAAAGCCGACGATCAGGTCTCCGCCGAGCATGACTTGTTCATTGCCTTTGTAAGCGAGTTGGTTGCCGCCGTGGAGGCCGGCTCGCTGTGCGGCACCACCGGGCAGGACGCGCTCGATGAGGATGCCGTAGTTGGCGGGTAGACCGATCTGTTGCGCTTCATCGGGGCCGATGGGCAGGGTCACGATGTCCAGAGACGGCCTCCTCGCGCGGCCGTAGCGCATGAAGTCTTCGAGGACAGCCTTGGCGGTCGAGATCGGGATGGCGAAGCCGATGCCGGCCGATTGATCCGCGCCACCATTGGGGTTTGACGCGATCATGGTGGTGATGCCGATGACATCGCCGTGCGAGTTGAGGAGAGGACCGCCGGAGTTGCCGGGGTTTACCGAGGCGTCGGTCTGGATGGCGTCCTCGATGCGATTGCCTGAGGGAAGTTGGACGGAGCGGATGGCGGAGATGATGCCGCGGGTCATGGTGCCGGAGAAGCCAAAGGGGTTGCCGATGGCGTAGACGCGCTGGCCTACGACGAGGCTGGTTGAGTCCGCAAGTGTTGCAGGCTGAAGGTTTTGTGCATCGTGAATCTGCAGCAGGGCGAGATCGTGGACGTGGTCGACGCCGATGACGGTGGCCTTAAATTTCTTCTTATTTGATAGGGTTACTTCGACATTCTGGGCGTTGTCGATGACGTGGTTGTTGGTGAGGATGTGGCCCTGGTTGTCGACGATAAAGCCTGAGCCCTGACCCTGTTGGGGGACGGGCTGGAGGAAGAAGTCGCAGCAGACGATGGCGGTGCTGGTGATGTTGACTACGAAGGGGAGGGCTCGCTTGTAGACGGCGATGTTTTGTTGCTCTTCGGCGTCAAAAGCGGGGGCGGCCTTGGCTTCTGTTAATGAGAAATCGCCAAGCGGGCCGGTGGTATTCGTGGTGGTTGCGGTGTTTGCGGAGGGGGTGCTGCGGTGAACGAGGTCGGCCAGGGCTCCGGTGGGAATCATGCGGGTGGAGAGGAAATAAAAGCCGGTCAGGATGAGGAGAACCAGGAGAACAGGACGCAGTTTCATGAACTTGGGACCTTCGCGGGCGCAGGAGCGCGCGTGTCTTCATTCTAAACGTTCTCGACGCGGAGGCAGAAAGTGAGCCAAAAGCAGGGTGATTCTGCAATTTTGATGCGTATTCAGCGCGGTTTGGGGCTGCAAAGGGCGTGACTTAAGCAGGTTTGGGGCGTTCGAGGTCGAGAAGCTGGCGCTTCCGGTCGATGCCCCAGCGGTAGCCGGTGAGGCGGCCGTCGGACCCGACGACGCGGTGGCAGGGGACGACGACGGCGAGGAGGTTGGAGCCGCAGGCGGTGCCGACGGCGCGGACGGCCTTGGGAGAGCCGACGGCTTCGGCGATCTGGGAGTAGGTGCGGGTTTCGCCGCGGGGGATGTCGAGGAGAGCTCGCCAGACGCGCTGCTGGAAGGCGGTGGCGCGGACGTGGAAGGGGAGGGTGGCGGCGGTGGGGGTTTCGGTGGTGGCGGATTTCCCGGCGGCGGTGGACGCGGCGGCGGCCGGGGCGGTCCCGGCGGCAGAGCGGGACGCGCTCCCAACGGTGTGACAGCTTTCGGCAATCGCGCGGGGCGCGGGCGTGGTCCTCAG
>Ga0208357_1001228_pt1 | contig 19044 bp, 14 predicted proteins | sample NGESurdeep092012_6_FD_184487 | JGI IMG/M metagenome (GOLD analysis project Ga0208357, IMG submission 184487) | Arctic peat soil microbial communities from Barrow, Alaska - NGEE Surface sample F52-2 deep-092012 (SPAdes) | ecosystem: Environmental > Terrestrial > Soil > Wetlands > Peat ... | reverse complement strand
CTTCACCTTCGCCGCCCTGGCCAGCTACAGCCGCACCATCAACTTCGACATCAAGCGCGCCGAAGGCTACAAGGCGTTCTGCAACAAACTGTGGAACGCGGCGCGCTTCGTGTTGATGAACATTGAATCCCCTACCCCACCGGGGGAGGGTGGCGCGAAGGCGCCGGGAGAGGGTTCGGGCCCGGTCACCGAAGCCGAGCGGTGGATCCTCACTCGCCTGAAGCAGACGCTCGCGGAAGTCGAGCAGCACTTCATCAGTTATCGTTTCGACCATCTCGCGCAGACGCTGTACGAGTTCGTCTGGAACGAATACTGCGATTGGTTCCTCGAACTGTCCAAACCGGCCTTGAACGGAGATGACGCGGCCGCGGTGGCATCAACCCGGCATACCTTGCTGGTCGTGCTGGAGTCGGTGCTGCGCGCGCTGCATCCCATCATTCCGTTCATTACCGAGGAAATCTGGAAAGAGATAGGCCCGCGCCTTGGCTTCAGCGAAACCAGCGTGTATGCGCGGCCCTATCCGCTCGCCGCGGATTTCGCTGCAGACAACGCGGCGACGGCCGAGATCGAGTGGGTCAAGAACGCGCTCTCCGGAATCCGCAAGATCCGTTCGGAAATGAACATCTCTCCCGCCAGGACGATCCCGCTGCTGCTTGCCGACGGCGATGCCAACGATCGCCCACGCGTAGCGAAGTTCGCCGCCCAGATCGCCTTCCTCGCCCGCACCGAAACACCACAATGGATCGAGACCGACGCAGAAGAACCAGCCGCTGCCGCGGCTGTCGTCGGCACGCTGCGCGTGATGATTCCGCTGGCTGGTCTGATCGACCTCGATGCGGAAAAAGCTCGCCTGACCAAGGAGATCGCGCGCATCGAAGGGGAGATCAAGAAGTGCGAAGGCAAGCTCGGCAACGCGAATTTCGTGGCCAATGCGCCAGCGGAGGTCGTCGCCCAGGAACGCCAGCGGATTTCGGACTGGAACACGACGCTGGGTGCATTGCGCGAGCAGGCAGCGAAGTTACGGGAGTGAGCACATTGTCTCCCTCTCCCGCCTGCGGGAGAGGGTTGGAGTGAGGGTGCTCCAGGCAAAGAGCCTTTGCCTATTTCTCGATATGGCCTGCGGCCATATCGAGCACCATCACGATCGCGTCCTCGCGCCCTTCCCTCGCCGGGTAATAGCGCGGGCGCTGCCCGATCTGCTTGAAGCCCGCCGATTCGTACAGGGCCTTTGCCAGAGGATTCGACGGACGGACCTCGAGGAAAACCCGCTCGGCACGGTCCCACTTCGCGATATCAAGCAGACGTCCCAGCAGATGCCGACCCAGGCTGCGGCCGCGATACTCCGGTGCGATGCACAGGTTCAGCAGGTGCGCCTCGCCCGCACCGGTTGACAGGATGCCATAGCCGGCAATCGACTCGTCCACGATCAGCACCCAGCACGAATGGCCGGCCCTCACGCAGTCGCTGAAAATCCCCGGTGCCCAGGGAAACTCGTAGGAGAGCTTTTCCAGCGCGCTGACCACAGGCAGATCATCCAGCCGCATGCCGCGCACGAGGATCGCCGGCTTGACCACCGCGACCACGCTTCAGGCCCCTGCCGTGATCAAGGCACGGCGCAGGCTGCGCAGTGCGCTCCACAAACGGCGCTTCGCGGCAGCGCTGCCCAGCACCAGGTGCGGTTCATCCGCCAACACGATCAGCGCGCGGTTCATCACCGCTGTGGGCAGGACTCGCCCCAGCGCGTGCGCCTGCGCCTCGCCAAACACCAGGTAGGCTTGTGCGGCGGGTACGTTCGCCGCCAGTTGGCCAGCCTTCACCTGCATGCGCGCGGCGCGCGCCAGCCACGCGCCACCGGCGCTCAGCGCACGGCCCAGCAAGTCCAGTTCGCGCGCACTGCAACGCTCTGGCAGGACCACCACGCAAGCCACGCCTGCGCCGTCGCTGGCAGGCGCCGCCTCAGGCACCGGCGGAACCGCGATCGCGCGCCGCACCCACGGCGTCAGCCCCAGCGCCCGCAGGACGCGAACCCGATGGGCAGTACTCGCGGCCACGCATGCCCCGGTGCTCATGTTGCCACGCGCCGTCCCCGGCGCCGGTGGGCAAGCCGTGCCCAGATCGTCCAGATCGGCCCGGACAGCAGGTACACGCTGAAGCCCACCAGCAGCACCCGGGCCGGCGCCAGGTACAGCAGCGCCAACAGCAGCACGACCAACACCATCCACGCGAACGGCACCCTGCCACGCTCCCCCATCGGCAACGACTTGAAACTGAAATAACGAAAGCGGCTGACCATCAGCAGGCCGGTGGCGATCACGATCGCGGCGCTGACGAAGCCGAGCTCGCTGCCGGTCCAACCGGATTTTTCCATGGTCCACACGAACGCCATGTTCACCGCCGCCGCCGCGGGACTGGCCAGACCCTGGAAATAACGCTTGTCGGCCATCCCGGCCTGGGTATTGAACCGGGCCAGCCGCAGCGCGGCGCAGGCCGCATAGATGAAGGCACAGGCCCAGCCCAGCTTGCCCCAGAGCGGCCCGACGTCGCGCAGGGCCGACAGCGACCACGTGTACATCACCAGCGCCGGAGCCAGACCGAAGCTCACCAGGTCGGAAAGCGAGTCATACTGCACGCCGAATTCGCTCTGGGTACCGGTCATGCGCGCCACCCGGCCATCCATGCCGTCCAGAATCGCTGCGAGGAACACCGCGATCGCGGCGTCGATGAAATGACCACCGATAGCGGAGATAATGGCGTAGAAACCCGCGAACATCGCCGCCGTGGTAAATAGGTTCGGCAGCAGGTAAATGCCTCGATGGCGCGGCGGCGGGACGGGCTTGGATTCGTTCATGAACCAGGATCGTGACGGAGTACACGCAGTGTAGACCATCGCCTGCTTGAGTCCTGGCCCCCGGAGTGTTAACAAGAGACGCCTGTTTTTTCCCTGATCTGGAGAACCCCATGCACCGACTGCTGATTGCCGTGGCGCTGTTGCTGCTGGCCCCGCTGGCCACCGCCCAGGTCTACAAATGGACCGATGCCAAGGGCACGGTGCATTACTCCGAAGCACCGCCGACGCAGGGCACCAAGTTCAGCAAGATCAGCACCACCGGCACGGTGGAGCCCCTCGCGAAATCCGCCGCCCCCGCCAATCGCGAGAACAGCAGCGACGGCAGCCATGAATCCAGGCCTGCGCCCACCCCCGTGGCCGACACGCCGGCGAACCGGAAATCGCTGTGCGATTCGCTGCAATCCAACCTGGCCACGCTGCACGGCAGCGCCCCGGTGGTCATGGAAAAGGATGGCAAGCCCAACGCGCTGGATGCAACGCAACGCCAGCAGCAGGTCGACACCGCCCAGGCCCAGTACGAACAGTATTGCCAAGCCAAGTAATCGCCGCCAAATAATCGACGCCAGGCAATCGACCCCGGATGCACTCCGGCGGCAGCGCAGGCCGCTAGAATGGACGCTTTATCCCAAACGCCGGAATTGCACGCATGCGCCTCAGCCAATTTCACCTGGCCACCGTCAAGGAAGTTCCCGCCGATGCCGAGATCGCCAGCCACCGATTGATGCTGCGCGCCGGCATGATCCGCCGCCTGGCGTCTGGCCTGTACACCTGGAGCCCGCTGGGTTTGCGCGTGCTGCGCAAGGTCGAGCGCATCGTGCGCGAGGAAATGGACCGCGCCGGTGCCATCGAGCTGCTGATGCCCTCGATCCAGCCCAAGGAGCTGTGGCAGGAAACCGGCCGCTGGGACCAGTTCGGCGACCAGTTGCTGAAGATCAAGGATCGCAAGCAGCAGGAATTCTGCTACGGCCCGACGCATGAAGAAGTGATTACCGATTTCGCCCGCAACGAGCTTAAAAGCTACAAACAACTGCCAGTCAACTTCTACCAGATCCAGACCAAGTTCCGTGACGAGATCCGCCCGCGTTTCGGCGTGATGCGCGCACGCGAGTTCCTGATGAAGGACGCCTACTCGTTTCACCTGTCGCAGGAGTCGCTGGCTGAAACCTATGCCGCGATGTATCAGGCTTATGTGCGCATTTTCACCCGGCTCGGGTTGACCTTCCGCGCGGTGCAGGCCGATACCGGCGCCATCGGCGGCAACGCCAGCCATGAATTCCAGGTGCTGGCCGATTCGGGCGAGGATGCCATCGCGTTTTCCGATGGTTCCGACTACGCCGCCAACATCGAGAAAGCCGAGGCACTGGCGCCGACGGACGAGCGCCCCGCTGCTTCGGCCAGCCTGCAGCGCGTCCCGACTCCCTCCCAAAAAACCATCAGCGACGTCGCCAGCTTCCTCAAGGTGGCGCCACAACAATGCGTGAAGAGCCTGCTGGTGCGCGGCGTCGACGGCGTAGTCGCGCTGTGCCTGCGCGGGGACCACGAAATCAACGAGGTCAAAGCCGGCAAGCTGGCCGAACTGCCCGGCGTATCGGTGCTTGCCAGCGAAGAGGAAATCCTCGCCGCCTGCGGCACCCGCCCGGGTTTCATCGGCCCGGTCGGCCTGCCCGAGTCAATTCCCGTGATCGTCGACCGCGATGCGGCGGTGCTGGCCGACTTCGTCTGCGGCGGCAATGCCGATGGCACGCACTACACCGGTGCGAACTGGGGGCGCGATGCCCGCATCAGCCGCGTCGCCGATCTGCGCAATGTGGTCGAGGGCGATGCTTCACCCGATGGCAAGGGCATCCTGCACATGGCGCGGGGCATCGAGGTGGGCCACGTATTCCAGCTTGGCCAGAAGTACGCCAAAGCACTGGACGCCACGGTGATCGACGAAAGTGGCAAGGCCAGCCTGATGACCATGGGCTGCTACGGCATCGGCGTCAGCCGCATCGTCGCCGCCGCCATCGAACAGCGCCACGACGACGCCGGCATCCTCTGGCCCGAGGCGATGGCACCTTGGCGCGTGGCGCTGTGCGTGATCAATCCGAAGAACGCCTCCGTCGCAGTCAATGACGCCGCCGAAGCCCTGTATCAGGCGTTGAACCAGCGCGGTATCGAAACCCTGCTGGACGACCGCGGCTTGCGCCCGGGCAGCATGTTTGCCGACATGGAGCTGATCGGCATTCCGCACCGCGTGGTCGTGAGCGAACGCGGGTTGGCGGCAGGTACGCTCGAGTATCGCGCCCGGGAAGAGAGCGAGAATCGCATCGTCAGCCAAGACGAACTGTTTGCACTACTGGCCTGATTCACAGGCGGATGGACCGGTGCCGGGGCGAGTGGTGGTTGATTTCCGCACCGTGCTCGTTTGATAATCCTTGCGAATATAAACTTGTTCGCGCCGAGGACCGCGATTTGCTTTACAATGGTTTTGCAATTCGGCAAGCGTCCGTCGTGTATCGGCGCTCCGCGCGCCGGTATCTCCCCGATAATCGTCACCTGGCATTAACCACTCATTACCGGAGTTCCGCATGGCCGTCGATATCAAGTCGCTCAATCACAACCAGCTCAATGAGCTGATCAGCAAGGCACAGCTGCGCCAGGACGAAATGCGCAAGGAAAAGGTCGTCAAGCTGCGCGAAAAAGTCCACAACCTGATCAAGGCCGAGGGTTATACCTTCGAGGACGTCTTCGGCTCGGCGCGCAAGGCAAAGCGCAGCGGCGGCAAGGTTGCGCCGAAGTACCGCAATCCCGCCAATCCGGCGCAGACCTGGTCCGGTCGCGGCAAGCGTCCGCACTGGTTCAACGACGCGCTGAAGGCAGGCAAGAAGGAAAAGGATCTGGCGATCTGATTGTCGTTTCCTCCAGACGAAAGACGCCGGCCTCGCGCCGGCGTTTTTTTATCTGCTTTCTTGTGGAAGCGCACCCTGTGCGCGATGTTTTTGCGAATCCCGAATTCCGCCAGAAAAGCATCGCGCACAGGGTGCGCTCCTGCGAAGAACGGCACCAGCCTACGCCTGCGCGTTGATTACCGCGAGAAAATCGCGCCCGTAGCGCTTGAGCTTGGCCTCGCCCACGCCGCTGATCCCGGCCAGTTCGTCCTCGTTGGCCGGCAACGCGCGCAACATCGCCAGCAAGGTGGCATCGTGGAACACCACGTACGGCGGCACTCCCTGCTGTTTGGCCAGTTGCGTGCGCAGCGCGCGCAATTCGTCCCACATCGGCTGCTCGTAAGCCTCGATGCCGAGGCTGCCGGTAGCGGCAACCTGTTTGCTGTCGCGGCGGCGACGGCGCGCGCGCTCGGGGCGGGCATCCTCCCGCAACTCCACGCCCTGGCCGCCACTGAGCACGGCACGACTGGCCGCCGTGAGGCGCAGCGTGCCATAGCCTTCGGCATCGGCTTCGAGCAGGCCGGCCGCCAGCAACTGGCGAAACACCGAGCGCCACTGCTTTTCGTCCATCTCGGCGCCGATGCCGAAGGTGCTCAGACGATGGTGGTCGAGGCTGAGCACACGCGCGGTCTCCTCGCCACGCAGCACGTCGATGACCTGGCCCGAACCGAAACGCTGGCCCGTGCGATACACGGCCGACAACGCCTTCTGCGCCGGCACCGTCGCATCCCAGGTCTTGGGCGGCGCGACGCAGTTGTCGCAGTGGCCGCAGGGGCCGGGATAGGTTTCGCCGAAGACGCCCAGCAAAAGCTGGCGCCGGCAGGCAGTGGCTTCCGCATAAGCCAGCAGCGATTCGAGCTTCTGCCGCTCGACCCGCTTGCGCTCGTCGGCCGATTCGGACTGCGCGATCATCTGGCTCATGGTGACCACGTCGGACAGGCCGTAGATCATCCACGCCTCGGCCGGCAAACCGTCGCGACCGGCGCGACCGGTCTCCTGGTAGTAGCCCTCGATGCTGCGCGGCAGGTCCAGGTGCGCCACGAAGCGCACGTCGGGCTTGTCGATGCCCATGCCGAAGGCAACCGTGGCAACCATCACCACGCCGTCCTCGCGCAGGAAGCGCTGCTGGTTTTTCGCGCGCGTCGCCGCATCCAGCCCCGCGTGGTACGGCAGTGCCTCGATGCCCGTTTCGGCCAGCCACGCGGCCATGTCATCCACCTTGCGCCGGCTGAGGCAATACACGATGCCGGATTCGCCCTGGTGACCGAGCAGGAAATCGCCCAGTTGGCGTTTCGCGTTGTGGCGCAATCCGACCCGGTAGCCGATGTTGGGACGGTCGAAGCTGGACACGAACTGCCGTGCGTTCTGCAGCGACAACCGCTCGACGATCTCCTCGCGCGTACGCGGGTCGGCGGTGGCGGTCAGCGCGATGCGCGGCACTCGCGGAAAGCGCTGATGCAGGATCGCCAGTTCGCGGTACTCGGGACGAAAATCGTGGCCCCACTGCGACACGCAATGCGCTTCGTCGATCGCGAACAGGGCCACCTCGGTACGTTCAAGCTGATCGAGGAAGCGTGCGGTCAGCAGCCGTTCCGGCGCCACGTAAAGCAGGTTCAGCTCGCCCGCCAGCAGTTGCCGCTCGACCTCGCGCTGCGCGTCCGCGGCAAGGCTGGAATTGAGATACGCCGCCGCCACGCCCGCTTCGCGCAGGGCATCGACCTGGTCCTGCATCAGCGCAATCAGCGGCGACACCACGATCGCCGTGCCCTGGCGCAGCAGCGCGGGAATCTGGAAACACAACGACTTCCCGCCGCCAGTCGGCATCAGCACCAGCGCATCGCCACCCTGGCTCAGGTGCTCGATGACGGCCTGTTGCTGGCCGCGAAAACCGGGATAACCGAAGACACTTTGCAACAGGTCGAGGGCGGAGCGCTGGTCAGGGGTGGAGGGCTGGTCGAGGGCGGAGGGCTGGTTCATCGACGCCATGCTAGCAAATCAGGGCGGCGCGGCTGTCGGCTCCGGCCGTTTCGCCTGTCAACGAAAACCGCGGCGACGCGCAGGACGACACCGTCAGCCACGCCGCGCAAAGAACTCGCGAAATGCCGCCACCGTGCGCTCGATGCCTTCGTCATCGATGTCCAGATGGGTAACCAGCCGCAGCGTGGGCAGATAGCCGATGCTGATGCGGATGCCGGCAGCGCGCAGATGCTCGTCCAGCTCGCGCAGGCGCGCCGTCGGCACGTCGACGAACACCATGTTGGTGTGCTGACCGAGCAGATCGACCCCGGTTATTTCGCGCAGGCGGCTGGCCAGGTACGCCGCGCGTCGATGGTCCTCGGCCAGCCGCACGACGTGATGATCCAGTGCATACAGTCCCGCAGCGGCCAGCATGCCGGCCTGGCGCCAGCCACCGCCGCAGACCTTGCGCCAGCGCCGCGCCTTGTCGATCAGCGCGTGCGAACCCACCAGCACCGAACCGACCGGCGCGCCCAGGCCCTTGGACAGGCAGATCGAGACGGTATCGAAATGCCGCGTGATCTCGCGCGCCGGCACGGCGCAAGCTATCGCGGCGTTGAACAGGCGCGCGCCATCCAGATGCAGGCCCAGCTGTCGCGACCGCGCCAGCTCGTGCGCCTTGCCCAGATAGTCCAGCGGCAGCGGCCGCCCGTGCCAGGTGTTTTCCAGCGCCAACAGTCGCGTGCGCGCAAAATGGGGATCGATCGGCTTGATCGCCGCCTCGATCCGTTCCAGCGGCAGCGAACCGTCATCCGCCTGCACGATCGGCTGCGGCTGGATCGAGCCCAGCACCGCCGCACCGCCGCCCTCGAACTTGTAGGTATGCGCGTCCATGCCGACCAGGTACTCGTCGCCGCGCTCGCAATGCGCCAGCAAGGCCAGCAGGTTGGACTGGGTTCCACTGGGCACGAACAAGCCCGCCTCGAAACCCAGCTCGTCGGCGAGGCGCTGTTGCAGGGCGTTGACTGTCGGGTCTTCGCCGTAGACGTCGTCGCCCACCGCGGCCGCCAGCATCGCCTCGCGCATCGCCGCCGTCGGCCGCGTCACCGTATCACTGCGCAGATCCACTACATTCATTTCCACACCCTGCCTGCCGCCGCTGTTGTCGTTAGCTTTTACGAATCCCCAATCCGCAATCCCGGTTCCATCACACCCGCCGTCTGAAATACCACCACGCCACACAGGCCAGCAAGGTCGCCGGCAACAGATTCGCCAGCAGTGGCGATAGCCCGTAGACCGTACCGAAGTTCACCATCGCCTGTTGCAGGAAATACCAGCCGATCGCCAGCAGCATGCCGATGAACAGCCGCTTGCCCAGGCCGCCGGAACGCAAGGTGCCGAAGGCGAACGGCATCGCGCACAACACCAGCACCAGCACGTTGAGCGGATACAGCGCGCGGCCCCAGAACGCCACCGCATAACTGCCCGGACTCTCGCCGTTGCTTTCCAGGTAATTCATGTTGCGGCGCAGGTCGCGCATCGACAGGTATTGCGGCAGGATCACCGATTGCGCCAACACCTGCGAATTCAGGCTTGACTGCCAGGGCTCGCTGGCCAGCGTGGTGGAGTGCGTGCCGTGTTCGTCAAGCACGGTCTTGCGCACGTCATGCAGCATCCATTGCTGGCCGTCGTGCTCGGCAGTTTTGGCCCACTGAAATTGGGTGATCTGGCCGTCGGGCGCAAAGGTGAATACGCGCACGTCACTCAACTGCACCTTGCCCACGCCGTCGCTCTGCTTCAGCGTGGTGCCGCGCGCATTGATGATGTTGGTCCCGTCGCGCGCCCACAATCCGCTGTCGGTACCCATGCCGAGCGCGCCCGAGCGCATGCGCAACTGCATCGCCTGGGCCTGCTGGTCGCCCCAGGGAGCCACCGTCTCGCCCATGATCACCACGCCGACGATCAACACCGCCACCACGCCCGCCGCGGAGCCGGCAATGCGCAGGCGGGAAAGGCCGGCGGCGCGCAGCGCGGTGAGTTCGCCGCTGCCCGCCAGCGCGCCCAGGCCGAGCAGGCCGCCAATCAGGGCGGCGTTGCCGAACATCTCGTAGGCACGACGCGGAAACGTCACCAGTACATACACCGCGGCGTCGGTTGCCGTGTATCCGTGCTTGCCCACGTTGCCAAGCTGACGCAGGAACTGGGTCACGGCATCGAAGCCGGTAAGCACCAGCCATACCGTCAGCAGTGAGCCCAGCACGCTGATCGCCACCAGCCGGTCCACGCGTTTGATGTTGAACACGCCCATCACGGTTTGACCGCCGTCGACCTGGGCAATCGGCGCGGCGAATACTGCTTCCACAGCATCCAGCAAGCCAGCCCCAGCACGACCACGTGCAATCCCCACAGCGGGAACTGGTTATGCCAGTGGCCCTTGCCGATCTGCGCCCGCCCCAGCGCCAGCAGCAGGTAATAGAGATAAAACCCCAGCACAGCCAGCAACACGCGGCCGTACTTCGGCTCACGCGGGCTCTGTCGCGACAGCGGCAAGGCCAGCATCAACAACACCAGGGTCAATGGTGGCGCGCTGGTACGCCAGGCCAGCTCCGCGCGGTCATCCGGGTTGTCGGACTGGAACAACGCCAGCGTGCTCTTCGAGTGCGCCGGGTCCTCATCGTCGTCGGCCTGCACGCTGGACAGCGAGGTGTCGTTGCGCTGGTACTGCATCTGGCGCCAGTTGTCGGCACCCATCGGAATGTCGTACTGCCAGCCATCCTCGAAGGCGATGAATCGGCCCGCGCCATCGCTTTCCTGGTACAGCCGCCCGGAGGCTGCGCTCACCACTTTCAGATGCACCTCACCCTCCTTGCTGGTGCGCTGTGCGGCGACGAAGGTACGCCCCAAGCGGCTGCCATCGCGACTCAAGCTGTCCACGAAGATGATGCCGCCCTTGCCGGGAAGACTGGTGAATCGCCCCGCATCCAGGCCGGCGGCAATCACCGAACGATTGGCCGCCGTCACCATCGCGTCGCTGGTGCGCACCGCCCACGGCCCCAGCCACAACGAGACCAGCAGGGTGATCAGCACCAGCACCGCACCGAGCAGGGCCATCGGGCGCAGCAAGCCTGCCGGCCCCATCCCCGAGGATGCCAGCACATGCATCTCGCTCTCGCGATACATCCGGCCCAGCCCCATCAGCACGCCGATGAAGCTGGCCAGCGGCATCAGGTTGGTCAGGCCATCGAGCGTGCGCAGGCCGAGCACCTGGAACATCACGCTCGCGGGAAAGCTTCCGTTGGCGACCTGCTGCAACACCTTGGCGAAGGCGCTGCCGGCGACGATCACCAGCAACACCACCACGGTGGCGGCCACGGTCTGCGCCAGCTCGCGCAGGAAATAGCGATCGAGAATGCTCAGCATGCGATAGACTTGTTTGCTTGCGCGGTTCGCCCCGATGGGCGGAAAACCGCAAGTCTAGCCTGTCCGGCCATGGCCGGGCCCGAACAGGAACGCACCTGATGACTCTTCAGTTCAGCCTTGGCACCGCCACGCCCGAATCCGTCGACAACGCATGCATCGTTGTCGGCGTGTACGAAAAGGGCACGCTCAGCAGCGCGGCCGAGCGGGTGGACCAGGCCACGGACGGACTGATCAAGCGTCAACTGGAGAGCGGTGACATCACCGGCAAGGCCGGCAGCAGCAGCGTACTGTTCGCTCCCGCCGGGATCAGCGCCAGGCGCGTGCTGGTAGTGGGATTGGGCGCGCAGAAATCGTTCGATGGCGCGCGCTTCCAGAAGGTAAACCACGAGGCGGCCCGGGCGCTCGCTCGCCTGCCGATCACCACAGCGTTCTCTTACCTGACCGAGGTGGACGTGCCCGGCCGCGACGCCAACTGGCGCCTGCGCGTGGCCGCGCTGGCCAGCGACTTCGCCGCCTATCGCTACACCGCCACGTTCAAGCCGCGCGACAAGGCAAAGCCGCCGGAACTGGCGAGCATCACGTTCGCCGGCAGCGCCGACGAACAGGCGGCGCTGGATCAGGCCACCGCCATCGCCGATGGCGTGCGCTTCGCCCGCGAGCTGGCCAACCTGCCGCCGAACATCTGCAACCCGGTGTACATCGCCGGGCAGGCCAGCGCCTTCGCCGACAACCACGACAAGGTCAGCTGCAGCGTGCTCGACGAGGTCGAGATGGCGCAGCTTGGATTCGGCTCGCTGCTCGCGGTAGCGCGTGGCTCGACCAACAAGCCGCGCCTCATCGCGCTCGAATACAAGGGCGGCAACGAAGGCGACAAGCCATACGCCCTGGTCGGCAAGGGCGTCACGTTCGACGCTGGCGGCATCAGCCTCAAGCCCGGCCCGGGCATGGAGGACATGAAGTTCGACATGGGTGGCGCGGCCGCCGTGCTCGGCGCGTTCGTGGCTGCGGTGAAGATGGACCTGAAGCTCAATCTCGTGTGCGTGGTGCCGAGCGTGGAGAACATGCCCGACGGCGACAGCTACCGTCCCAGCGACGTGCTGACCAGCCTCTCCGGCCTGACCATCGAAGTGCTCAACACCGACGCCGAGGGACGCCTGATCCTGTGCGACGCGCTGACCTGGACCGCGCGTACGTTCCAGCCGCACACCATCGTCGACGCGGCCACCTTGACCGGCGCCTGCGTGGTGGCACTGGGCAAGCACGCCAGCGGCCTGATGAGCAAGCACGACGACCTCGCCGCCGAACTGCTCGCCGCCGGCGAAGAGACCCTCGACCGCGCCTGGCGCCTGCCGTTATGGGACGACTACCAGGTGCAGCTCGAATCCGGCTTCGCCGACGTCGCCAACATCGGTGGCAAGACGGCCGGTGCCATCACTGCCGGCTGCTTCCTGTCGCGCTTCACCGAAGGCCAGCGCTGGGCCCACCTGGACATCGCCGGCACCGCCTGGGAAGACGGCCGCAAGGGCATGGCCACGGGTCGCCCGGTGACCTTGCTGGCGCAGTGGCTGCTTGATCGGGAATAGGGATTGGAGAATAGGGAATAGGAAGAGCCGGGGCCGCAGCGAGGCGGTTGCCTTTACTATTCCCTACTCCCTATTCTCGATTCCCTGCCATGCCCCGCGCCGACTTCTACCTGATCGACAAACCACGCTTTCGCGAGCAGCCGCTGCTGCTGGTCTGCGAACTGGCGAAGAAAGCGTACGCGTCGCAGCAGCCCAGCTTGATCCTGACGCGTGACTACCAGCAGGCCGAAGCCGTCGACGAACTGCTGTGGGCGTTCGACGAGGACGCGATGATTCCGCACCAGTTGGCTGGCGACGATGATGACGAACACACCGCGGTGCTGATCGTGCCGCCCGATGTGGAGACGCCCGACCGGCCGCTGTTGATCAACCTGCGCGACAACTGCCCGGACCGCCCCTGCCAGCGCGTGCTGGAGGTGGTGGCCGCCGACCCTGCGGCGCGTGACGGCTCACGTGTGCGCTGGCGCGAATACCAGCGCCGCGGCTTCGAACTGCACAAGTTCGACATGTAGGGTTCCGGCGCGTCGCGTACCGTCTGATGTTCCCGTCAGGGAATCTCAAAAACTCCAGAGGCCGTCGTTTTCGCCTTCCGGGGAATGACGAGCAAAAGAACGGTTATTCGAGATTTCCATCGGGTTTTCGAGGCTCCCATCATTCGCACCGGGCCGGTTCAGGCCGACGCAGCTGGCGCCGCTGCACCGGTGACCCGCGTCAGCGCCGCCACCAGTTGCTCGCCGCTGACCGGCTTGCGCAGGAAGCCGTCCATGCCGGCTTCGCGGGCGCGCGTCTCGTCGCGACCACCCGAACGGGCGGTTACCGCGATGATCGGCAGGTGCTCGCCGGCGGGCTCGCGCTGTCGGATCAGGCGGGCGATCTGGAAGCCGTCGACGCCGGGCAGGTCCAGGTCAAGCAGCACCGCATCGAAACGCGCGTGAGCCAGCTCGGCCAGCGCTGCCAACCCGTTGACCACGTGCACCAGGCCGTGGCCCTCGCGCTCAAGCAGACCACGGATCACCGCCGCCACGATGGTGTCGTCCTCCACCAGCAGCAACCGATAACTTCCGCGAGAACCGGCCACCGGCAAGGCATGGGCTACTGCGGGCCCCACCAGCGGCAGCCGCACGCGGAACGTGCTGCCGTGACCGACGCGTGATTCAATCTCGATGCTGCCACCCATCATGTCGACCAGCTCGCGGCAGATCGCCAGGCCCAGGCCGCTGCCGGCACGCCGCTGCGGACTGTCGGCCTGTTCGAAGCGCTGAAACAGCCGTGCCTGGCTGGCTTCGGGAATGCCCGGGCCGGAATCGCTGACACTGAACAGCAATCCGTCGGCGGTCGATATGGCGCGCAAAATGACATGGCCGTGCTCGGTGAACTTCAAGGCGTTGTTGGCCAGGTTCAACAGCACCTGCTTGATCCGCACGGCGTCGCCGACCACCTGCGCCGGCAAGTCGTCAGCCAACTCCAGCACGAAACGGAGGCCCCTGGCATGCGCCAGGCCCTGCTCCAGTTGTGCCACGTCCTCCAGCAGTTGGCGGGGATTGAACGGCGCCGGCTCCAGCTCCAGTCGGCCTGCTTCGATGCGGGCCAGGTCGAGCGCGTCGTTGAGCAGCTTGAGCAGCATCCCGCCGGAGCGTTGCATGGCGCGCGTGTAGTCGTGCTGCAGCGGATTCAGCGATGTGCTGAGCAGCAGCTCGGCCATGCCCATCACGCCGGTCATCGGCGTGCGGATTTCGTGGCTGAGGGTGGCCAGGAAGTGGGTCTTGGCCGCGCTGGCAGCCTCGGCCATGTGCCGATACTGTTCGGCCAGTTCCACCTGGTGACGTTGCGCCAGCCGCCGGCGCCAGCCATGCAGGAGCACACCGGCGAGCGCGGCCGCCGCCAGTACGTACAGCAGCCACGCCCACCAGCGTGTCCATGGCGGCGCCTGCACATGAATTGACAAGGGCGTCGCCCAGCCCCATTGGCCGTCCGCGCCGTGGTCCTGCACCTGCAAGGTGTAGTTGCCTGCGCCCAGACCCACGAATTCGCGTTCACCGAGGTTGCCCGCATCCACCCAGCCGGTGTCGAAGCCAAGCATGCGGTAGTAGTAGCGGTTGGTGGCTGGATCGACATACGAGGCGACCCGCGCCTCCACCCGCAGGTCGCCGTCGCGCCAACCCAGTCGCACCGGCTTGTCCAGTGGCAGCTGGATGACCTTGCGGTCCCGCCGCACGGTGATCCGGGTGATCGACAACAACGGTGGCTGCCGCGGTCCCTCCAGCCGGGCCAGTTGACTGGGCTGGAACGCCATCACGCCGCCGCTGCTGGCGGCCAGCACAGTGCCGTTCGTGGTGATCGCGGCGGAGCCGTTGCTGAACTCCGCATTCGACAGGCCTTGTGCCGTGCCAAACACGGTGAAGCGTTGCGACTGGGGATCGAAGCGGCGCAAGCCGGGGCTGCTGAACAGCCACAGGTGATGGTCATGGTCAACGAGGATCGTACGCAGATCGGCAATCAGCCCCATGCTGCTGATGTCGACGCGGTCATCGCGCGTCGCGCGCCCGTTGGCGTAGCGGTAGTGTTCCAGCGCCTGCTCCGTGGCAATCCAGAAACCATCGCCAGCGAAGGCGAAATTGAAGATCTCCCGGCGCGGCACTCCGGGCACGAATGCCAGCGGCCCACCCCGTCCGTCGCTGCGCATCAGGCCCGCCATGCTGGCGTACCAGATTGCGCCGTCATGCGCGCGGAGCTGGTCATGGAAGCGACTGCCGTCGGGTGCATCGGGTGGCAACAGCGGCGTCGACGCCAAGGTCTCGGGATCGATAGCGTGCGGACCATCGCCCCATGAACTGGCGTAGATACGCCCGTCCGCCCCGACGGCGAGCGCAACCGGCCGCTTCATATGCGTTTGGCTGGCATCCAGGGTGAGCAACTTGCCATGGTCGTAGCGGTAGATCCGGCCGGGACCGGTAATCCACAAGCGGCCTCGCGCATCCTCGGCCAGCGAAGTCAGGTTGCCATGCAGGCCGCGCACGACATGGGTGACCTGCCCGGTCGCCGTGTCGAGCTTGTCGATCCAGCCGTTGTACCCGCCCACCCACAGTTTTCCGTCCCGCGCGGGCAACAGGGACAACGCCGCCGTATTCGACAGGCTTTTCGGCTGGTCCGGAACATGGGTGAACCGCGCAAAGCCATTCCAGCTCGGCGGCAGATAGGCAATGCTGGACTGGTCGAAGGCGAACCAGAGGCCACCTTCACGGTCGCGAAAGACCTGCCACAAACGATCGCTGGGCAGCCCGCCGGGCAGCAGTGGTTCGCCTACGATATGTTGCAACGGCCCCTGGTCAGTGCCCAGCCAGACACCATCCAGGCTGCCCAGCCACAATCGCCCCTGGTTGTCGCGCACACTACCCAGGATGCGCGTGTTGGCCAGTTGCTGGTTGGCCAGTGGCCTTGCCACACCGTCGGCATGCACCACCAGCAGCCCGCCAGTCACCGCCACGCGAACTTCGTCTCCATCCCCCTCGATGCGCCACACCGCACCGCTGTCACCATGAAATGCCGGATCAATCGGGACACGCTGGATCGCACCATTCGGCGAACGCACATACAGGCCGTTCTCGGTGCCGATCCACAGGCGCCCGTCACTGCCTGCCAGCAGCGCCCGGGTCGGGCCGAACGACGTCGCATGGGTCGAGCCAACATCCAGTGACAACGCATCGAAACCGCTGCCATCGGCACGCATGCGGTCGAGCCCGCCCTGGGTGGCCACCCAGATCTGCCCATCCTGCGTCTGGGCAATGCTCCACACTTCGTTGTCGCTGAGACTGTGTGGGTTCTTCGGGTCATGCTCCCAGTACCGGAAACGGCCGCCGACCTGGTCGTAGACAATCAACCCGGCGGAGACGCCGCCCGCCCAGAGGCGGTTGTCGCGATCGACGAACAACGTGTAGATCTGGTTGCTCGGCAATGACGACGGATCGCCGGGCACATGCCGGAACACCTTGAAGTTGATGCCATCGAAACGCACCAGGCCACCATCGGCACCAAACCACATCAGGCCGTGCTGATCCTGCGCGACGGCATAGATCGAGCCACTGGGGACACCATCGGCCACGCCATAGCGACGAAACTGCGGTGTGGCGGGAATGTCTGCCTGGTTCGTCGAAGTCGCGGCAAGCGGCCCGGCCAGATTGGCCGCAGCAGCGCTCGACGCCGGCGCAGCAACCGCCAGAACCGCATTCAGCACGAGCGAGGCAAGCACGTGATGTTTCCCCTGAAGGTGTCGGAAAACGCCGTCCTGCCGTTTCCCAATTCACCGAGTTCCAACTCCCCGAGCACGGCCCACTCCGCACTCGTCGATGCCAACCCGGACACGTGTCGTGCCCACATGGCGGCGGGTCATCCCTGGCACACCAGACAGGATGCCTTCCGAGTCCTGTCGACGCATGATGCCAAATTGCGCCCGCCGCCGCGAGCGCCGCGTCAGTTGAGTACATCTCGCCCGCATTCAACCACCGGTTAGAATGCGCGGATGTCCCGACGCCTGCGATTGCTGTTCGCCGCACTGGCCCTGGCCGCGCTGCTGTGGTTGCTGTTCGCCGCCGCCGAGCGGTTCCTCGCGCTGACCCAGCGATTCCTGGCCTTGCCGGCCGCCTTGCAATGGACACTCGGCGTGATCCTGGCGGTTTTCGCCGCTGCCGGCTTGAGCGTGCTGTGGTGGCTGCTGCGCCCGCGGCGCAAACGACGGCCCTTGCCGGTGCCTGACCGCGGCAATCTGGAGCAACGCATCGAGCAGCTACGCGGCCATGGTGCGGATACCGGCGCGCTTGCCTCCGAGCTGGGTGAGCTCGACCGGCGGCGGCTGGGCGCACGCCTCTACGTCGCCGTGTTCGGCGAAATCTCCACCGGCAAGTCCAGCCTGATCCATGCACTGGCCCCACAGGTGCAGATCGCCAGCGACGCGCGCGGCGGCACCACCCGCGCGGTCGGCCACTACGACAGTGCCCTGCCCGACGGCCGCAGCCTGGTACTGGCCGACGTACCCGGCAGCCGCGAAAGCGGTGGCGAAGCACGCGAAACCGCGGCGCGCGAAGAAGCGCTGCGTGCGCACGCCGTGGTCTACCTGTGCGCCAGCGACCTCACCCGCGGCCAGGTCGACGAGCTGCGCTGGCTCGCCGATTTCGGCAAGCCGCTGCTGCTGGTGCTGAACAAGGCCGACCAGTGGGGTAGCGCCGAACGCGATTTGTTGCTGGCGAAACTGCAGCAGCAATCACGCGGCATGGCCAGTGCGGTGATCGCGATCAGCGCCGGCGGCAGCGAGCGCTACCAGCGTCAGCTCGCCGACGGCAGCACCGAATCCGTCGAACGCCAGCGCAAACCGCAGATCGCACCCCTGCTGCAGGCCCTGTCCAGACTCACTGCACCCGGCGTCGAAGGGCTGGAGCCTCTGCGCGAGAACGCCGTGCTCGCCGGCCTGCATCAGCGCATCGGCACGCTGGAAGCGCAGACGCGCGCCGAACAGGCCGAACGCATCGTGCGCAAATACGCCCGTCGCGCCATTGTCGGCGCCATGGCCGCGGTGGCTCCCGGCAGTGATCTGGTGATCCAGGGCGTACTCGCCACCGGGCTGACCCGGGCGTTGGCCGAGTTGTACGGAGTGAAAGTCAGCGAGGTGCAGATCGAGGACTTTGTGCAGCAGGCCAAGCTGACCTTGCGCACCGGCAGCTCGATCGTGCTGGCGGTGGCAGGCAATGCGCTGAAGGCATTTCCCGGTTTGGGGACCTTGGGCGGCGGCGTGCTGCATGCGTTCGCTTACGCGCTGATTTTCGATTCGATGGGGCGCGCGCTGGCAGCATCGCTGGCCGAGCGGCATACGCTGGATCAGGATGATGCGGGGGCGCGACTGAGGGAGTTGTTGGCGGATGCCGGGAGCGGGCGGATGCGAAAGTTGGCGGCGCTCACGATGGAGGCGGTGCGCGAACGTGATGGTGATTGATTGGCCGTCGCGTTTGGCACGCTGCCGATGAGTTGCTGGTTGAAAGATCAAGAGCATTCGTGCGCCTTCGGCGCCCGAGTCACTTTCTCTTTGCGTGCTCAAAGAGAAAGTAACCAAAGAGAAAGAGCACCCCGCTTAGCGCTTGCCGGGCTTCCTGCCCGGCAAGTCCGTGAGCCGGCGCCGGGCTTTTCGACAGCACATCCATGTGCTGGCGAAAAGGAGTCCACCTCCTGTCGACTCCCGCTACGCGGCCTGTCGTCCCCGACTCACCAGGGGCCCCGGGTAGAGCAGCGCGCCATCCTGGCCCGCACTTTTCAGAAGAGCCAG
>Ga0208357_1001227_pt1 | contig 19045 bp, 12 predicted proteins | sample NGESurdeep092012_6_FD_184487 | JGI IMG/M metagenome (GOLD analysis project Ga0208357, IMG submission 184487) | Arctic peat soil microbial communities from Barrow, Alaska - NGEE Surface sample F52-2 deep-092012 (SPAdes) | ecosystem: Environmental > Terrestrial > Soil > Wetlands > Peat ... | reverse complement strand
TAATGGATTGCTTCATGCTAACAAGGGTTTATAAATCAAAAAAGCAAATGTAGCAGTGGACCATGTTGAAAACAAGACGGGCTATCTCGGGTATTTACGGAGATATTTATGTTTTAGAAAATTATCGTGGAAAAGGACTTTCAAAAAAACTAATGGAAATTGTTATGACGCACCCAAACCTGCAAGGGTTAAGAAGGTGGATTTTATTGACTTCTACTGCTGAATGGCTATATGAAAAGTATGGTTTTACAAAACTTCCTAAACCGGAAATTTATATGGAATTATTCAGTCCCAATGTTTATAAGCATTGACAGAAAAGAAAAATGAGAATGTCAAAATAAAAAACAACGAACCACCAACGTTCGTTTTGCAGCTATGCTGGCTGAACTACAAATCCTCATCTTATGTAATGCTACCAGCTGCATTCCCGCAGACTTTCATTATTCAGCATTTGTACATAACTTCATCAATAGTTTTTCAATGGGACTCCCTGAATCAACAGAGGGAGAATTTGCTGAATTTACTATAAAACTTTTGTGTGAGTAAATAGTCTAGATGTAAAAAGTTAAGTGTCAGGAAACCGAATTGTATTTTGTTCATTGTTCATCTTTTGTTCCGGGCTGAAATTACTTTTATCAGCTTTTTGTTTTATTTTCAGCTTTGGTCCCGCACGTGCGAGATTGGGCTAACGTTCGTGCCGAAGAATATATATTTCTCCACTGAACGCCGTAAGAGGTCTTTGTAACTGCCACCATAACATACACGAAAAAAAACAATAACATTAATATACGACAATGGGAAAAAACAAGAATGAAAACAAACCGAGTGAATCAATTCCAACCCCTTTTTCTCAAACATACTTCCACGGCACAAAGGCTGACCTAAAGATTGGCGACTTTATCGATATTGGTCTTAGCTCAAACTATGGACAAAAGAAAAAAGCGAAATATATCTATCTCACTGCTACCCTGGATGCTGCTATTTGGGGCGCTGAACTTGCTTTAGGCGAAGGACGTGAAAGAATATATTTAGTAGAGCCAACAAGTCGAATTGAGGATGATCCCAATTTAACTGACAAAAAATTCCCGGGTAATCCAACAAAGTCTTACCGCTCCCAACATCCTTTTAAAGTTGTTGGCGAGATTACTATTTGGCAAGGGCACTCATCAGAACAGGTCAAAACAATGAAAGACGGATTATCAAAACTTAAAAAACAAGGTATTGAGGCAATAGAAGATTGAGCAAAATGTGAAAATAAATTTGACACTTTAAATAACTAAAACAACTAATCGCGGTTGCGGTTTGGCATCAGTTGGGGAAGATGTTCTTTTTTTATCTTTTTTTCATTGGTCATCTTTGGCTCCTGGCTGAAAATACTTTACTTAGCTTTTTGTTTTATTTTCGTCTTTGGCTCCACACGTGCGGGATTGGGCTCACGTTCGGGCTGAAGAATATATATTTCTTTACTGACACCCAGCCGTACCTTTGGCTGCTATGGTACGAAAACATACAAACACTAAAATATAACATATGGTAAAAATTATTTTATTTACTTTAATTGTTGGATTAACTATTCAAAAAGGATTTACGCAAACTTTTGACAAAACTAAACTGGACAATTACTTTGATACATTAGAAGCGAATAACAAGTTTATGGGAAGTGTGGCAATTTCTGAAAACGGAGCAATTATTTATACAAGGCAAATTGGCTATTCTGATATTGATACTAAAATTAAACCGGACGATAATACAAAATATAGAATAGGATCAATTTCAAAAACATTTACAACGGTTTTAATTTTCAAAGCTATTGACGAAGGGAAACTTAGACTAACCGATAAAATTGATACCTATTTCCCAACAATCAAAAACGCCAACAATATTACTATCAGCGATTTGCTTTATCACAGAAGCGGAATTCACGATTTTACAGCGAATGAAGATTATTTAAAATGGGATACTGAAAAGAAATCAGAAAATGAGATGATTGAAATAATTTCAAAAGGCGGAAGTGATTTTGAACCTGGTACCAAAACCAAATATAGCAATTCAAATTTTGTGTTATTATCTTATATACTTCAGGACCTCTACAAAAAAGATTACGCCAAACTATTAAATGAAGAAATCATAAAACCAATCGGTTTAAAAAATACTTATTATGGTAAGAAAACAAATATTAAAGACAATGAGTGTTATTCTTATTCCTGGAAAGGAAATTGGGTAAAAGAAGCAGAAACAGACATGTCAATTCCTATGGGAGCAGGTGCAATCGTATCTACGCCAGGTGACTTAACAAATTTTGCGAACGCCCTATTTAGCGGAAAATTAGTTCCTGAAAAAGATCTTGACTTAATGGAAACTTTAAAAGATAATATTGGAATGGGCTTATTTAGCGTTCCATTTTACGATAAGTTTGGTTGTGGACATAATGGTGCAATTGATGGATTTACTTCTGTAATGTGTCACTTTGCAGACGATAATGTATCAACTGCATTGACTTCCAACGGTACAAATTTTGACAACAATCAAATTTTAATCGTATTGTTAAGTGCTGTTTATGATAAACCATACGAAATACCAACTTTCAAAACTTTTGAAGTTACGAGTGCTGATTTGGATAAGTACTTAGGTGTTTATTCCAGCAAACAAACACCTTTAAAAGTTACCATTACAAAAAACGGCAACACGCTAATAGCCCAGGCAACCGGACAACCTTCTTTTACATTGGAAGCAACCGAAAAAGATAAATTTAAATTTGACCGAGCAGGAATAGTTTTGGAATTTAACCCAACAGATAAAACAATGGTTTTAAAGCAAGGTGGTGGAATAATAAACTTTTCAAAAGAATGATAAAAACATCCAACAGATTTGGCAATATGCTGGCTGATGGAATAACAATGAGGTACGAATCGCTACCAGTCCCGATAACCATCGGGATTCCAGCAGACGAACAAATATGAGCTTTTTGTATTTATTTTAGGCTTAGTTTTTTCAATACATGGACGATTTGAATACTTTAAACATTGAGTACCTCAAAAAATACAAAGACTTTTTCTAACAATAACTGGCGACAAAAACACAGGCAAATTTCGTTCGGTAAAATCTGGCTACATCCAACAGCGGATTCAATTGCTTTGATACCCAGGGTAATTGCGCTGATTCAGAAAAAGGAATAAAGTGAAAACCAGAACAATTCAAATAATCAAATAAAGTCACCGCTCAGACAAAATACCGCTGTTTCACCATTTTTGTTTTCATAAATTTGTCAACTAATAAAATTTTAGTTTTCAAACCGGTCTATCTCAATTATCACCACATGAAACTCTGGCAAAAAAATACTGAATCATTAAAAGAAGTGGAAACCTTTACCGTGGGAAAAGATCGTGAACTGGATATGTTCCTGGCTCCTTACGATGTATTAGGATCGTTGGCACATATTAAAATGCTGAATAGCGTGGGCTTGCTTACCAATGAAGAATTAAGTGAATTACAAAATGCTTTAAAAGATATTTATAAAGAAATAGCTGCAGGCAAATTTTCACTGGATAAAGATGTGGAAGACATTCATTCGCAGGTAGAATTTATTCTTACCAAAAGACTCGGTGATGCAGGTAAAAAAATTCATTCCGCACGATCCAGGAACGACCAGGTTATTTTGGATCTAAAGCTGTTTTTAAGAAATGAAATTGAAGGATTAGTTCATGATGTAAATGGATTTTTCAATCTTTTATTATCGCTTAGCGAAAAATACAAAGACTATCTTTTACCAGGATACACTCACTTTCAGCTTGCTATGCCCAGTTCTTTCGGTTTGTGGTTTGGCGCTTATGCCGAGAGCCTGGCAGATGATTTGATCACACTTCATGGTGCATGGGAAATCACTAATAAAAATCCCTTAGGCTCAGCAGCAGGCTTTGGTTCTTCATTTCCTGTCAATAGAAAAATGACTACTGAATTACTGGGGTTTGAAGATTTGAATTACAATGTGGTATATGCTCAAATGAGCCGCGGAAAAACAGAAAGGATTATGTCTCAGGCCCTTGCTAATATTGCGGCTACTCTTGCCCGTATGAGTATGGATGCATGCATTTATCTCAATCAAAATTTTGGCTTTATTTCTTTTCCTGACGAACTTACAACAGGGAGCAGCATTATGCCGCACAAAAAAAATCCCGATGTTTTTGAATTGATACGTGGCCATTGTAATCGCATTCAGGCGTTGCCAAACGAAATTTCTTTGATGTCCGCGAATCTTCCTTCAGGCTATCACCGCGATTTTCAATTATTAAAAGAGCATCTTTTCCCGGCAATCAAAAATATAAAAGACTGCATCAGGATGGCAACCTTAATGTTTGAAAATATTGATATTAAAAAAGATATTCTCAATGATGAAAAATATAAATATTTATTTACTGTAGAAGAAATGAATAAACTGGTTTTGCAGGGAATGCCATTGAGAGACGCTTACAAAAAAATAGGTGCAGATGTAGAAAATAAAACTTTCAAAACGGATATGGAAATGAATCATACCCACGAAGGATCTATTGGTAATCTTCAAAATGAACAAATTAAAATAATGATGGAAAAAATCCTCAGCCGTTTTAATTTTAAAAGCGTGAATGATGCTTTACAAAAATTATTACAGTAAATTGCCAACATCCCTCTGGTATTAGAGAATTATTTCATAACTCAATGTTTTAAAGAAGAGTCAAATGGCAGAATCTATAAAAAAAAGAATTGCAATTTTTGGATCAACGGGTTCTATTGGTAAACAGACGCTTGAGGTAATAGATGCTCATCCTGATCTGTTAGAGGTTGAAATCTTAACAGCGCAAACAAATGACAAGTTACTGATAGAGCAGGCTCTCAAATATAAGCCCAATGCGGTAGTTATAGTAGATGAAAGAAAATATGAAACTGTAAAAAACGCACTGATCCCGAAAGATATCAAAGTATTTACAGGCGAAAGTGCCCTGGAAGAAGTAGCGGATTTTGATACTTACGATATGATGCTTGCGGCTATTGTGGGATTTGCAGGATTGAAACCCACTTTGAGAGCAGTAGAAAAAGGAAAAGCTATAGCCCTGGCTAATAAAGAAACCCTGGTAGTAGCCGGAGACATTGTGATGCAATTAGCAGTAGAAAAACGAGTTCCCATTATTCCGGTTGATAGCGAGCACTCTGCTATTTTTCAATGCCTGGTAGGCGAAACACGAAACAAAATCGAAAAGATCATCCTGACAGCAAGTGGCGGCCCATTTCTCGGTAAAAAACCTAATTTTTTAGTGAATGTAAAAAGAGATCATGCGCTTCAACATCCTAACTGGAACATGGGTGCAAAAATTACCATAGACTCTGCAACCCTTATGAATAAAGGGCTTGAGATGATCGAGGCCAAATGGTTATTTAATCTTTCGCCGAAACAAATAGAGGTGATCATCCATCCGCAAAGTATTGTACATAGTATGGTACAATTTGAAGATGGCAGCATTAAGGCGCAGATGGGATTGCCCGATATGAAACTTCCTATTCAATATGCCCTTACTTTTCCTCAAAGGATTGCTACCAAACTTCCTCGGGCCAATTTCAAAAAGATCCCTATCCTTTCTTTTGAAGAACCCGATATTAAAACGTTCCGCAATCTAAGCCTCGCCATGAGCGCTTTGGAAAAAGGAGGAAATCTGCCCTGCATTTTAAATGCAGCAAATGAAATAGCAGTTTGGGCTTTTTTAAATAATCGCATTGGCTTTTTGGATATCACAGCTGTGGTGGAAAAAGCATTGCAAAAAATAAATTATATAGAAAAGCCAAATCTTACAGATTATTTTGAAAGCGACGGCGAGGCGCGTAATTTCGCGGCTTCTTTAATAAAAATGTAGCATTTACAAGACATTAGACAAAAACTAAAAAATAAACATCGTACATCTAACATGTACATCTAACATTCTATGACAATTTTAGCAATCAATTGGCCGGAGGTAGGTTTGCAGGCGGGCTATCTTCTATTTTCTCTTTCCATTTTAGTTATTATTCATGAATTCGGCCATTTCATTACAGCAAAATTGTTTAAATGCCGCGTTGAAAAATTCTATCTTTTCTTCGATCCCTGGTTTTCTATATTCAAAAAGAAAGTAGGTGAAACAGAATATGGAGTAGGATGGCTTCCATTAGGAGGTTATGTAAAAATTGCAGGGATGATAGATGAAAGCATGGACAAGGAACAACTAAAGCAACCACCACAACCCTGGGAATTCAGGAGCAAGCCCGCTTGGCAGCGTCTTATCATCATGTTGGCGGGTGTTACAATGAATGTATTGCTCGCATTTTTTATTTATGCGATGATTTTATTCAAATGGGGTGAAACAAAATTACCTATTCAAAGTGTCAAAAACGGAATATGGGTTACGGATAGTTTGATGAGTAAAATCGGCTTAAAAAACGGAGATAAAATAGAAGCCATTAATGGGGATACCATTAAATATTTTGATGATATCCCAATGAAAATTATATTGGGTAAGGAGATAACTCTTGAAAGGGATGGCAAGCAAGAAACCATTCATATTCCGGTTAATTTGATAGAGCAATTAGTAGAGAAAAAAGGGAAACGAAGTGCATTTTTGTTGCAACCCAGAATACCTATCATTGTAGGAAGTTTCATGAGTCCTGAAGAAATAGCAGCAATGCCAAATACGAATGCTTCTGTGGATACAAGAGCATCCAATCCAATTCGAAACAATCTTGAGGAAAGTAAAAATAATAATAATGAGGGAAGTAAAAATAATACTTACAGTTTTAATCAGGCCCACTTAAAAGTTTTTGATAAAATAATTGCAGTTGATTCTACCAAAGTCAATTTCTTTGACGAAATGGCTCCTCTGTTACAAAAGAAAAAAGGGGATACCGTTACGCTCACATTAATCAGAGGTGGGCAGCAAGTTCAAACAAAAGCAATAGTAGATACAGCAGGGATAATCGGATTTTATGTATTGAATGACGCCCAGGCAGATAGCCTCGGAATACTAAAAACACAAACTAAAAAATATGGTTTTCTTGCTTCACTTCCAGCAGGAGTTATGAAGACAGGCGAACAACTGAATTCATATATTCAGCAATTTAAAATGATCTTAAATCCTGAAACTGGCGCTTACAAAGGACTTGGTGGTTTTAAAACGATGGCATCTATTTTCCCGAGTACAGGATGGGATTGGGAAGCCTTTTGGAAAATAACCGCGTTCTTTTCTATCATACTTGCTTTTATGAACCTATTGCCAATCCCCGCGCTTGACGGAGGTCATGTAGTATTCACCCTTGTAGAAATGATCACGGGAAGAAAACCAAGCGATAAATTTTTAGAGTATGCCCAAATTGTAGGAATGGTTATTTTATTTGCACTTTTAATTTATGCCAACGGAAATGATTGGTTTGGTTGGGGAAGAGGGCATTAGTTAATTAAACCTATAATTCTATCCCAATCTTCTTCATCAAAATGGATGCGTTCAAACTCGTGCATATACCTGGTTTCAGGAGGTAGTCAAAATACAATTCGTCATTGCTTACCTGCACATCAAAATGATAGTTCAGGATATTTTCAGGAAACTCTTCTTTTAAATTAGCCAGCTCAAGGTCGTGAGTTGCTATAATTGCAGCGGCTTTCTTTTTTATTAATTGCTTTATTAATGCCCTTGATCCCGTATGCCTGTCGAGAGAATTAGTGCCTCTCAAAATTTCATCCAGTAGTATAAAAACTTTTTCTCCTGCATTTACTTTTTCAATAATAGTTTTTAATTTTTTTAATTCAGCATAAAAAGTAGAAGTACTTTCTTCGAGGTTGTCAGCGATACGCATACTACTGATTACCTGCACATGAGATAACACAAATTCTTTGGCACAAACCGGGGCGCCGGCCATAGCCAAAACTACATTTACACCAATACTTCGCAAATAAGTACTTTTACCTGCCATGTTGGAACCCGTTACCAGCATAAGTTCTGCGTTAGTTGCAATATCAATAAAATTATCAACTCTTTTTTCTATTGGTATCAAAGGATGGCCAATTTCTTTTCCTTTCATTGAAAAATATTCCGGAATAATAACAGGAAATATCCACTGTGTATGATTAAAATGTAAAATCGCAAAACTATTAAGTGCTTCAAACCTGGCCAATGTATCAAACCAGGAATCAAAATTATTTTGTTGCTCCGATTTCCATTTTTCAAGGTCGAGAACCTGTTGAAGATTCCATAACAATAAAATATTCAAAGGCAGCGATAAAACAATATTATAACGAATATCCAACCGGTCTAAAATCTTTTTCACTTTCAAAATATCGGCTGAAGCCTTTTTATTTTGATAAAGAAAAAAAAATTGTAATTTTTTCAATAATGGGCTTTCAAATTTCTCTTCTTCTATTAATGAAATACTCAATGAGAGTGTATTTAATTCTTCAGCAACTTTTGACAATTGCTCGTGAACCGGGGCCACATATTTGTTGATTTGATAAGCAATTATGGCAAAGATGAATAGGCTGCCATAAAATAAACTATTGCCTGCTACTTTAAAAATATATAAAGTAACAATGCTCAAAATAATTAATGGTAACAAATACCTTAGCCATTTCCATGCTTTAAAATCAGAATAAACAGGCGGTTCTTTCATCCAGGTTTCCATCCTCATTTTTGTAGAAAAAGTAATTTTATTTTTTTCGCCTAAGGATTGCAGATCTTGTATCCACAATTGTTTACCTGATAATTCTTTTATTGCCATCTGTCTTTCTGTAATATCAGAAATGGAAGCAGGTGATTTTAAAAATTCAGCCAGTTGCTTACTTCCAGGCTCAGAAGTAGTGCGGTTGATATATTGAAAAACAGACGCTCTTCCAAAAATATCCAGGTCATTGGAGTAAGGATGTTCTTTGGGAATATGATCTGTTCCTGCATCGAAATCATGGTAATCTCCGGAGAGGCATTTTATTTCTTTTTGATTGATGCGAATAAGCCTGTTGGTATGTTCTATCTGGGATTGATTTTTCAGGTCGGCAAGAAGTAGTCTTGTAAAAATAAACAGCAACAATATAGTAGCAATAATTACATACACAATTCCCAGGGACCACAATAAATAAAATCCTACAAAAATGGCGATGATAGCGCCAAGGCGCAGCCATGCAAAAGAAGATTTTCTTTGTTGAAGTTTCTTTAATTGCACTGTCAAGTCCTCTACCCTGCTTTGATAAAATTGCGTTGGTTCCATTAATCTGCTTTACTTAAAAGTTTGTAAAAGTAATAGCATTATTTAATTATTATTTAATTATTGTTAAGTAATTGCCGCCTTCTTTTTATTCCTCGTTTTGACTTAAATTTGCAGGTTCACAATTACACCGGGGCTGACCGGTTTTGACAGCATAGTTCTTTGTAAGTATAAGCATGTAGCGCGTTGCGTAATTAGCGCTTTAATATGAATACGAAAACCTTAAATGGCAATACACAATTTGCCATGGCTGCGTAATCGATAGATTCGCTTCCATTAGGGCCGTTGAGCTGGCTGGCCTGTTGCCGCGCTCTTCCGCCGACTCAAAATAAAACGGGCTGCTGCGATTGAAGGCTGTGCCAATCGCTTAAGACTATTCAGCTAAGGAAAAGGTTGGTTTGTTTTGCCCCGGCTTTTTTCCGACAAACAATGCAGAAATAAACATGTAGAAGGCTTACGGCGAATGTGTTTGGACCAGGGTTCGAATCCCTGCAGCTCCACAAAAGTCAATGCCAAATTATGCTAAAAGCCTGCAAACTCAATGTTTGCGGGCTTTTTTCATTTTAGGGAATCACCAAAACTTATAGGAAATAACAAATTTCTGGTGAGTGATTCGGTGAGTAATATCTCCCGAACCCTTTACTCACCAAACATGGTCTAACTCACTATATTTCAACATGTTCACTAAATGAACATCTTGTTTTGCTTATGCTGCAATGCTAATTTTGTTTCACCTAAATGATTAAAATCATGAAGACAAATTTTAGCATGCTTTTTTACCTGAAAAAGCAAAAAAATTACACATCAGGTTTAGCACCGGTTTATTTAAGAATTACTGTTGATGGCCAACGTGCAGAAGTAACTACCAACAGGGAATGTGAACCGGAAAAATGGAATAGCCATTCCGGCCGCGCTACCGGCACAAAGGAGAATATCAAAAGCTTAAATGCTTTCCTTGACAATCTTCAATCGGATGCTTATGAAGCACATCGGTATCTCCATGAAAATGGGAAGCTTATTACAGCAGAATCCCTCAAAAACAGAATGCTGGGAAAGTCAGAAAAATCTTACATGCTAATTGAGTTATTTAAAGATCATAACAACAAAGTATCAAGCTTAGTCGGTAATGGATTTGCACCGGCAACGCATAAACGATATGAAACTTCTTTGCGGCATACCCAGGCTTTTTTGAAATTCCAATTTGGAGTTTCTGATATTAATATTGAAAAGGTTGATAATGCTTTCATCAACGATTTCGATTATTATTTGAGAACTACGAATAAGTGTAATAATAATTCAACCATTAAGTACATTAAAAATTTAGGAAAAATAATCAGGATATGTCTGTCAAATGGTTGGCTTATAAAAAATCCGTTTGTAAACTTTAAAGGAAAAATTAAAACTGTAAACAGGGTTTATCTTACAGAAGAGGAAATACAGAGAATGGCTGATAAGTGTTTTGATATTGATCGGTTAACCCAGGTTCGTGATGTGTTTTTATTTTGTTGTTATACCGGTCTGGCTTACGTAGATATTAAAAAACTAAAAACTTCTGAAATTACAAAAGGGGTAGATGGTGGATTATGGATTATTACAAATAGGCAGAAAACCGATACCAGGTCTGCCATTCCTTTATTGCCTATGGCAACTCAATTGATTAAGAAATATTCAAACCACCCACTCTGTATCAATAAGGGGATGCCATTGCCTGTACCAAGTAATCAAAAAATGAATGGGTATTTAAAAGAGATAGCGGAAATATGTGGTATCCAAAAGACATTGACATCACATATAGCCCGTCATACATTCGCAACAACGGTAACGCTAAGTAATGGAGTACCCATTGAAACTGTTTCCAAAATGCTTGGACATTCCTCAATAAAACAGACACAGCATTATGCTAAAATATTGGATTTAAAAGTTAGTTCTGATATGCTATTATTGAAGCAAAAGCTGGAACAGCGTTATGAACAATAACTAATGTTTTAAGTAAAACCGGTTCATTTAAAAATATAAAAATGAAAACAATAAAAAATACTCCTCCCATAAACAATCTTGAGAGTCTGGCAGCAACTATTCAACAGACTAATTCATTTTTCCTGGATAAAGTTCAAAGGCAGGTTAATACAGCTTTAACTCTTCGAAATTGGATCATTGGATATTACATAGTCGAGTATGAGCAGTCTGGCAAAGACCGGGCGGATTATGGCTTAGGATTATTTAAGGCCATCGCCAAAAGACTTATAAAAATGAAAGTAAAATCGTTACAGGAACGCAACCTTTACTTATGCAGAGATTTTTACAGGGCTTACCCTCAAATTCTGCAGACAGTGTCTGCAAAATCCTATTTAGTTGATTTTAAGTCATTGGCAATATTGCAGACAGTGTCTGCAATATTGCCAGAACCGGATGAAACGGCCAATCTGAATCTATTGCTGACTAACCTCAGCTTTTCCCATTTTATAGAGCTTTTAAAGGCTGATACTGATGTTAAACGCCGGTTTTATGAAGTTCATGCTATTCGAAATAATTGGGGTGTCAGGGATTTAAAAAGAGCTATAGATAGTCTTCTGTACGAAAGAACCGGACTTAGTACCGATAAGGAAGCTACTCCGAAAAAACATATTGCCCAAAATGATGTGAAACCGGAAGATGTATTTCGGAATACTTATTTGCTTGAGTTCCTGGGCTTGGAGGAAAAACCTTCTTATAGTGAATCCGACCTTGAAGAAAGTATCATTACCAATCTACAGAACTTCTTGATAGAAATGGGAAGAGGGTTTTGTTTTGAGGCCACGCAAAAGAGAATAACGTTTGATAATAGGCATTACCGAATTGATTTAGTTTTTTATCACAGAATTTTAAAATGTCATATACTTCTGGACCTCAAAATCGGAGAGTTCGATCATTCAGATTCCGGGCAAATGAATGTGTATCTCAACTATTATAAAGAAAATGAATCGGCTAATGGCGACAATGACCCCATTGGTATCATCTTATGCTCTGGTAAAAATGAGGCACTGGTGAAATATGCCACAATGGGGTTACCACAGCAGGTTTTTGTTTCAAAGTATTTAATCAATTTGCCGAGTGAGAAAGAATTACAGAAAATCATTGAGAGTGAAAAGGAAAAAATACTATAAGTCTAGGACACTCCAGCGGATCGATGCCCATTGTTTTATTTTATAAAACTGGAATGCGGCGCGAAGCTGATGATGCCGGGGCTGAACAGCACGTAGTAAGATGTAAATGGCAAGCAGAAATAGCGGTGAAAGAAATCACGTCTTATCAAACGATGTCGCATTTCAACACAATCTGGAGGGTGGTCAAAAGGTTTAGTGAATTCAATAGTTAGAACGCTCCTGTAGACATTTTCCGTATCCACAGAAATCCGAAGTAATAAAGTTGCTTTATTTCAAATAGGAATATGGAATTTTGCAACATGGAACAACAGGCACTTAATATTTTTTCACACCCAGAATTTGAAAGCCAGGCGAAGGAATTTCAAAAGAGGTATGACCTGTATGATATTGTTGCTACAGGCGATTCGCGGTATTCCAAAAGAAATCAACGCACGACTGCCGCCAGTATTTGCAGATTCTGTGGTCTGGGATATCCAGATACTAAGTTTTCAAACCTGTCGCATTTATTGTCCAAAATGATCGGTAATACAAATTTGTATTCAGGATTTGAATGCGATAAATGCAATGAAAAATTTAGTGACTATGAAAACGACCTTGCCGACTTCTTGGGAATATCTCGCAGCATTACTGGAATGTCCGGTGAAAAGCAAGCGCCAGGATTTGTAGGACGAAGAATAGGAGCCAAGTCGCGAAGTTTCGCCGGGAACAATATACTTATTATAGCGCCAGAGGACGTCAAAAGAGAGGGTACAAAAACAACAATTTCGTATGTCAAGAAGGCTTATTCTCCTTTTAAGATCTATAAGGCCTTGCTGAAATGCGCACTTTCCTTGTTGTCGGAACAAGAGGTAAACCGGGATTATAACCGCGCTATTAATTGTCTAAATGGGAAAGCTGCTATGACGAGTGGTGCTACTATTAGTGGTTACCAACTTTCGTTTCAATCAAACTTTCCATTACATGTTTATACTTTTAAAAAAAGAATTATAGAAGATAAAGTTCCTACGCACGTAATGTGTTTTTATTTTCAAAATCATATTATTGTGCTTCCGCTACCTTTTCACAATGCTGATCATGGGGGCGATTTGGATATCCTTGTACCACCACCTTATTTTGTTAGTAGTCAAGATTTGACTAATCTTATACCAACGCCTTTTATAAGAGACATGACTTCTAACATCAAAGTTGATGATGACGAAGAGAATATTGTCATTCAGCTTGACCCCCAATCTTTAAAAAAAATCTGCCGATATGATCCAGTTACAGATACTATTGAAGATGCAGAATATAACCCCTCTGATCAAAAATATTTTATACTCACGAAAGAGGGGGTAACAATAGATCCCAAAGCTTTTTCAGATTTTATGGCTGAATTTACCAAGGAGCAAACAAAAGGCAAATAATCGCATCCTTTTTTATCACACAAAAAGCAGCAGGTTGGAGAAGCAGTCATCCCACCGTGCTCAGTAAGTAAAGTCCCCTGTCATCCATCACTTAAGTACTCGCGTCGGGTCACCGCCGGTCTGACGTTTCATTTCGTCCGGTCTTATACCAGGCAAGTTATTAGCATCTAAAGGACCTTCCCATTCTTCATCTTCGTCGTCTGGCTCTGCTGGGTCTTTATCGCGCTGATTTGAGAAACGCGCATCCCAGAATTTTTGGAATTGCAATACATCGTTTTCATACCACACCATGTATTTTCGCGTTTTCATAGGATGATTATCACTTTTGATTGCTTCATTCAGCGCGTTTTTTCCTCGGTAAAGGTCAACAAACCAAACGATCTCCAAACCATTTTTCTCAAGTTGTTCAAGAAAATCTTTCTTCGGAACAAGAGTCATTTCTTGCTTATCGTAATTTGGACGATTGAGAATATGATTGAGGCCTTTTATGTTTCTGTCATTATCGATAAAAAGCTGATGACTCATTTCGTTGATGCCCAGCAGCTTCCTCACCACCTTGGAAGGAATGTATATCTCTTCCTCGCCTTTGACCGTGTTCTTCGTCACGCTGGTCACTGTGTATTGCATCAGTTTTTCTTCCCCATCCGGTGGAAGGTAATAGCTGTCGCTGGAATATGACTCGCCGATCCAGGTCATCCATACTACATCGGATGGATTACTGTAGGTGTCGGTGTCAGGAGAGCCCACCATTCTGTCAATGCCCTCTACAAAATGTGACCGGCCCGGATGGTTCTGGACTAAATCCAGCAGCACTGAAGCCTGTCCTTTTTCGATTATGACACTGCGCGCGTCCACACTAGAATTAATGTACTGCCGGGAGTCATGCACAGTTGTATAATTGAAAAGGGCAAGCCATTCATCTTCACGCCCTCCAGTTCTGAATTCATTATCTTTAAATTCTAGCCATTGCGCAAAATTGATGACTGGTTCATTTTCTACGGCAGTTTTTATTTGATCATCAGCAGTACTTTCCCCTTGCATTTCGGGTGCTAAAGTTTCTTTGATGATCCAGTTATCTTCAATATCGGGCGTTTCGGGGTGATCAATTATCTCAAGCGTTTCTGCAGGATTATCAATATTAGTGATCTTCATATAATCGTCGATAAACGTCCCGCTTTCTTTTAGTGGAAGATGATCTGAAAGGTAACCCTGAAGGTAATGTACAGCAAGCCAGGTGTATTTCTCTTCTAGTGTGAAATTTTTGCTTTTTGAACCATGACTGGCCTCCGTATAAGAATTACCATCCTCCCGTGAGAAGCCCAAAGCTTTCATATAAGCGATTGCAGCGGAAATTGCCCAGGAATAAGCACTTAGGTGTCCAAAACCCAATTCATCGAGATATCTCTTTAGAAACACCTCTCCTGGTTCGTCTTTTTCATCACCGGCGTCAACCGATTCATATTCGAGAAAATCATTAAATCCTCGCTTGATGACGTACCACGCTAAATCATGACCCACCGGATATATTTCCTCTCCGCCCTGTTGAAGTGCATCAGGGTCGATCGGTATAACCGCAAACTTTTGCGCTGGTTTCGGCCGGGCAATTTCGACCTCTTTTTCATCAATAACCCCAAGTGCAAATGCTTTTTCTACAATTGCGCGGAATCCAATTCTAACAATCACATCATTGTGTTTTTCCTGCACCTCAAAAATATTTTGCAACGCCCAATGCGCAAGTTCGCGAATGCTATTACCGTCTCTCAACTTCGAGGCCAAACCAAGCGTTATTGCTGCAAGGTCTTCCTGTATCTGCGGATCGTTACAAGGAAATAGCTTTTGAAGCAATAGTTTATATTCTTCGGGTTGGTTGACTGCCCATTTAGTCAACGCAACTCTTAACCTTTCTCGCAACGACTGGTCCAGAGTAGAGAGTGCCCAACCATAAACCAGCGGGTATTCATTGTGTGCAGCAAAATCCGGAAGGTGCAACTCACCTTCGCCATAAGGATCAATGACATTGCGAAGATCATAACGATAAAATCGTTTGCTCTCCTTTTCACCCAAGTCATGAATATCATGTTGGTCCCATCCAAGCCAGACCTTCTCTCGTTCAAATGCCGTGGTTTGTCTCATTAATAAATCATGTAAATATTCGGCGCCAAAATAGTTCGCCGCAGACGCTGCGGATGGATAAATCAGGTTGTTGAATACAAAGCTTCGCGACTTGTGATCTTTGAAATAATGTGCATCAATACCTGCTCGCAAGGTTTCAGCAACAGGAGCCGGAGCAAGTATAAGTGCCTTCATTTGGAGTTGCCGTACTATTGAAGAATCAACACCCTCAATAAGAAATTCATCTCTGCCGATTAGTAGACCGTTCTCATGAAATAATTTATTGACGATCTGTTGAACGATCCGTTCATTAACAAGATGGGTACCAGTATATTCTTCGTGTGCTCCGGAATATGTAACGAGTAAATGAGCAGGCAGCGCTTGCAATTTGCCGCTTATTATCGCGTCCGCATACTTTTCGGACATGATGAGTTCCATGATGGACTGGTAAGTCAGATTATAAGCGACCTTTGTTTTAGCTAGCATACCGTTGCCAATCGGTAATTCGCTTTTGATTAAAAAACCGTTATTCACGAGGTATTCAATCAATTTGTCAATATCATCTTTTCCCAAATAGTGGGCTGCCCCTTTATACAAAAGCTCAAAAAAATCATCATGCTCAATCTCTGGTTTCGAATAAAATGCTTCAGATAAGGTATCAATGGCCTCCCGTATGGGCTTTCTTGCTTTGCCGACAGGCTTTATTTTGCCAAAATCATCTTCGATACGGTTTATTTTCTCATTCAGCAAATCTCGTTCTGCAGTAAAGATTTCACTATCCGATGTCAAAACCTCATCCCGATAAAGCTCACAGAACAGGCGCAGGGCATACAAGCTATCAATGCCGCGGATTAGCGACCTGGGCTTAACGTCAATGTTAAAATGCTCCGGACTGAAATACTCGTCAATCACAGATCCGACGGACACATCTCCTTCCACAGGAATTTTTGTCACTTTAAATCCGACATCGTTTGGCACTTCTTCTTCGTTGAGGAAGTAAGTCCGGGCCGTGTAAATAAATCGCACCCTTGGATACAATTTCATCAACGCAACGCTCTCCCTCATACGCTCGTACCATTCTGGCCAATGTGAGCTATCTTCTTCCAGGCCATCGATGCAGATGATGACTTTGGCGAGTTCCCGTTTAAGTTCTTCTCCTGCGTTTAATTTTTGCGCATCACGGTGATCTGTTCGGATCGCCAGAGTTTCCAGTGCCGACAAGATCTCTCTTCGATCCCAGTCATCGAGATCGAGTGCCTTTTTTAATATTTGGGTCCAGTCGCCGCATGGAGTGGACTTAGCGCGTATGATGATCGCAGGCGAATCATCTTTGTTTAAACGAACATCGACAGTATTGGCGAGTGCGTGAGTTTTACCTGTTCCTGAATTTCCCAAGAATAACCGTCCGGTTTGATTTGCATGTTCAATTACTTCAGAAGCAATTTGCTGCAGATCGATTTCTTTAACTCGGCCGAGCGTGTTGATGAGACGTTCCTTGACACCTATTTGTCTATCAATAGGGCTGATCGCTTCAATATCATCGAGCAGTTGGCTGGGTATAGAGAGTGGTGACAAGGTAACCGCAGGAAAAACATTTATACCTTCGGTAATGGCCTTCGCTACTGGGGTGAGCCCGGCAAGATTACTGTCAATTGCAATCCTTAAATCATCAAATTCTTTTTTCAATATATGATCAGCAGGCAACGTTTCTGCGAAGCGTCTAATAAGGTCAGAAGCAGTTCGGAAGATTCGCATTCCCGCATCAAGTTGTTCGAGTAATTCCTTGCGATAGGCCTGGGTAAACAATAACTGTTGAATTTCACTCTGGATGACACCCTGTCCATGCAATTCAGGAATGTATCGTTTTTCAAACCATGCTTTTCTCTCCAAATCAAATTGTTGAATAAGATGGCTCATGGAGATTAGCTCATGCTCGAACCAGAATTTATGCAACCCTACGTTATCCTCCTCTTGCATCTGGAATTCCAGATCTTGTTCGAACCACCACGTTATCTTTGTATTTGTATACACTGCTTCTATTTGGTCAGTGAACTGGTCGATCGTACTTTCTTCGGTATTTAAAATCGGCTTTTTACCTGCACCTTTTGCACCCCGCCCAAACTTTAGCGAACCAAGTGAGCGCGGCACACAAATGATATATTCTACAATGTTGCTTCTTAGTGCAAGCGCTGTCACTACTGATTTTCGAATCTGGCCGATCTCGCCACTTTCAACTGTGTTGCGGAACCACTTTGCCTGCACCGCGATCAGTTGGCCGTTATCTAGTTCACCGTATGCCTCAATGCCCCCATCACCCCCAACACCGTTTATCACACGAAATTTAACAAGTCTGCTTCGGTATGTCCGCCGGAGATATCGCTCAAACAACTGGGTGCACAACGTTTCGAAGGCGCTTTCCGGGCTATCGCCATAGGTTTTAAAATTGTCAAAGCTCATATCTTATCAAGTTTACCTTTATGGTTAAGGGTATGTGTCTTGCAAATATCCTGAATTAAAAATTTCGATCGTTCTCAATGCGCTAAACTTTACTTAGTGTAAGTATTTGAAACGTTGCTTAATATCTTCAGGCCCTAGTTGTATCTGTAACTTCATCATTCTTTCTCGACCTTCAATCTTTCTACTTCGGCTTCTATCAAACGTTTTACCTCCATCTTCACCTGGTAATAATTATCCATCACCTGCTGTTGAGAAACATTGGATACTACAGGAATTTCTTTGTAGCGACTCACTTCTTCATTCAGTTTATCAGCATCATTAATAATCTCAGCATTAAACATTTTCAGTTTTATTTTTTCATCAGGATTATCAGCAACTAAGCCTACAAATTCACCCGATGAAAGAGCAGCAATTTTACTGGCAGGTATGGCACTATCTAATTGTTTGGAATGGCTGATGGAAGTATCCGTTCGGTTTACAGAAACACTCTGTCTGTCCTGCATTATTTTTCCAAAACGTTCCGATAGTAGTTTTGAAGTTTCACCCATCACCTGGCCACTGATGATGTTACCAGTGATGCTTACAATAACATCTGCCTGCTCTTTTCCATAATCTTTTTTCAATTGACTAAAATCCTGCATGGCTAAAGTAGTGGCAACTTTATTGCTTCTTGCAGTTGCAATCAGG
>Ga0208357_1001225_pt1 | contig 19057 bp, 13 predicted proteins | sample NGESurdeep092012_6_FD_184487 | JGI IMG/M metagenome (GOLD analysis project Ga0208357, IMG submission 184487) | Arctic peat soil microbial communities from Barrow, Alaska - NGEE Surface sample F52-2 deep-092012 (SPAdes) | ecosystem: Environmental > Terrestrial > Soil > Wetlands > Peat ... | reverse complement strand
GTAAAAACGGCGTATTATCCATTTTTTAACAACCAAATCAATTGCAAGTTATGCAAAAAAAAGTTTACTCTTTTCGGCAGCCGAATTACCGGCTATCCGATAATGCTGAGGAGCAGCATGTTGCCGGCTCTTTCAAAAAAAATAAAGATTTACGAACAAAAATCTGGAAGATCATGAAACTGACAGCTTTTTTTATAGTACTCTTTTTCGAGGTGCATGCCGCAGGCACAGCACCGTCCACCCTTGCCAGGAAGCCTGCTGAAAGGCTGTTTTTCCATGCGGCCATATCGCTCCCTCCTCCTTCTGATACTTCCCATATCATCCACGGTAAGGTGACCGATGAAAAAGGTGAGCCCCTCATCGGCGTATCCGTCAATGAAAAAGGAACCAGCAATGGAACTATTACAGATGCAAACGGTCATTATTCAATCAATGTTCCGGCAGAAGCCACCCTGGTCTTCTCCTCTGTAGGTGTGAAATTGGTGGATGTGCGCATAGGTGGAAAAACTGTAATTAATGTTACGATGCAGGAAGATGTTGTTGGCCTTCAGGTAATAAATATCGGATATGGTACGAAAATGAAAGCTGATCTGACAGGTTCAGTTTCAAATATTGGTCCTGATAAACTTAAAGACAGACCAATAACAAGCATATCAGCAGCTATTGAAGGAGAAGCGCCCGGAGTGCAGGTACAAACGCTAAGTGGTCAGCCAGGTTATACCAGTGGAGTAATAAGGATAAGAGGTGTGGGTACTATGAATGATACGGATCCCATGATTGTAATTGATGGTATTGTCACAGATCAGGCGTCAATGGATAATTTGAACCCGAGTGATATCGAAAGTATCAATATATTGAAAGATGCTTCAGAAGCCGCAATTTATGGATCCAGGGCGGCAAACGGAGTTATATTGATTACAACCAAAAGAGGAAAATCTGGTAGCCCGGTAATTAGTTATAATGCTTATGTAGGCCATCAAACTCCTACCACAATTCCTCAATTTCTTGATTCTTATCAATATGCCTTATTATACAATGAAGGAAACGCAAATGAAGGCCTTCCAGCAAAGTTTACTGCAGATGATATTGCTAAGTACAAAGATGGCTCCGATCCTATCGGTCATCCAAATACGAATTGGATGGGCCTTCTATACTCAGGATCCGGTATGGTGCAAAACCATGACATTAGTGTTTCTGGAGGTACTGACCAATCTAGGTATTTACTCTCACTGGGCTATCTGGATCAGGACGGGGTAATTGACAACACGAGTGCAAATAGGTATAATGTACGCTTCAATCTTAACAGTAAGATATCTAATCGTATCAATATAGGGTTAACTTCTGCATTGTCCGAGCAAAAAATAATTGAGCCGGGATATGGTGGTATGGGATTTATCATTTCGGAAACTGAAAGAGTTCCTCCAACGTATTTAAATAAAACATCTGACGGAACCTGGGTTAATTATCTTGATGGCAACCAGATTGCAGACATTCATGACGGAGGGCTTGCAACTACCCTTTTACCCAATGCTAATGGGAATGTATTTGTAGAAATTAAATTGATGAAAGGTCTAACTTTAAAGTCTACTGTCGGCATAAATTATGAACTTACGGACAAAACTACACATATAAATCAATTAGTTTATAGTGATGGAACTGTTCAGGGGCCAAATTCTTTGACTGATGAATTGACCAGAATCATGACGAATACTCTTCAATCTGTCCTGACGTATAATACTAAAATACAGAATCACAACATATCGGCAATGGCAGGAGTTGAGCGTGATTCCTACAGATTTGATTACGATAACGGATACAGACAGAACTTTCCCAGTAATCTTCTGACACAATTGGATGCAGGATCCCAAACAGGTATGACTAACACGGGTTTTAGTGATGAAAACCGGCTTGGTTCCTATTTTGGCCGAGTGAACTATAACTTTAAAAATAAATATCTGTTACAAGCAACATTGCGTTATGACGGTTCATCAAAATTTGCACCAGACAAACGCTGGGGTCTTTTTCCTTCCTATTCTGCCGGATGGAGAGTATCGCAAGAAAAGTTTATGGAGAGTATCACCTGGATCAATGATCTTAAGTTACGTGGATCATATGGTTCAGTTGGAAACAATGCTACCGGTGATTTTCAGTACCTTTCCAAGATCTCATTTGGTCAGGATTATCCTTTTTTCAATACTATTACTTCGGGGGCTGCGCAAACTACATCTTCAAATTCAAATTTGACTTGGGAAAAGAGCACATCACTTGATTTTGGTGCTGATATGAGCCTTTTTAGTAACAAGATTACATTAACTGCAGATTATTACAATCGTTTAACATCGAATATCCTTCTTGCTTTACCCGTAAGTCCAATATATGGGTTGCCTGCTCCTACTGTCAATTCTGGTGCTATGCGTAATTCCGGTACGGAATATACACTAGGGTATAGTGATCATATCGGAGATTTCTCGTATAAGGCAACGTTTTATTTATCTTACAATAAGAACGTTGTCGTAAAATTCCCTTTCCCCGCTATAAGTAGTTATGGTGATTATGCATATGAAACGATAGATAAAAAAGGGTATGCATGGAATTCTTTCTACGGTTATCAAGTCGCAGGAATATATCAGAATGACCAGCAAGTTCAAACTCTCCCAAAACAGGTCGGCAGCCCTGCAGGCGTGGGAGATTATTATTTCAAAGATCAAAATGGCGACGGAGTGATAAATGGAGATGACAGAGTCGTATTGGGTAATGAAATTCCTAATATACTATATGGGATTAATTTAAATCTCAATTATAAAAACTTTGATCTTTCAGTATTTGGCCAAGGCGTAGGACAATATGCTCAAAAAATAACCCTTCAATATGTTGCGCCGTTTTACAATGGTGGAAAGGCTACAAAAAATATGTTGAATAGGTGGACTCCTCAAACACCTAATTCTCCGTTCCCTGAAACACATGTTGCGAATCAGTATAATTGGGCTACTGAGAATAATCGTGATGTTATAAATGCATCATATTTCAGATTAGGGCAGTTGCAATTAGGATACACGATACCCCAAAGCATTACCAATCGTTTAAAAATTGACATGTGTCGTGTATATTTAAACGGCGCTGATCTGTTTACACTCACTAAGATATACCCTGGTATCGATCCGGAAGTAGCTTCCAGTAGTACTGCTGGTTACGATGGCAAGTATAATCACGTGAAAGTGGTATCTTTTGGTTTAAATTTAAATTTTAAATAAGTTATGAAAACAAAAAATATAATAGCAATAGCATCTATTCTTCCCCTATTTTTTCTTATATCATGTTCAAAGAACTATCTGAATGTGAATCCGGAAGATCAGTTAAGTGATGGCACATTCTGGAAAACAGAAAGTGATGCCGATCTTGCATTGACAGGATGTTACGCGGGATGGGAAAATTACAGACAAGTTGGCTGGCTGGATATGATGAGCGATATTGAGTATTCTAAATTCCCAACACCATTGCAGGTAATGGGTAACGGTCAGATGAGTGCTGCTGACCCGGGACTTTCCTTTTTTGATTATACTCAAATAAGGAAATATAATAACTTCCTGGAAAAGATCAGCTCGATTAATATGGACACGTCTAAAAAGGCGGAGTACATAGCTGAAGTCAGATTTTTGAGAGCATATGATTATTGGCGTAAGGCTCAGTTTTATGGGGATGTACCATTGGACACAACTACGTTCGACGATCCCGCAGCGGCACAACTCCCGAGGAACCCGAGGGCTGATGTAATTAAATTTGTTTTAGATGAATTATCGGATATTATACCGATCCTGCCTGTTGAGACAATGCTTGAATCCGGCGCACATGCAACAAGAGGAGCTGCTCTTGCACTTAAGGCCCGGTGCGAATTATTTGAAGGTATGTATACGGACGCAATGGCCGATTCAAAGGCCATAATGGATATGGGGATTTATCAATTGTTTCCGAATTATAATGCACTCTTCACTGAAGCTAATAATAACAATTCTGAATCTATTATGCAGGTCAACTATACCCCGAATACTTATCCTAGTTTGTTGTGGGTAGATGTTACCGCAGGAAATGATGGGGGTGGATATGCTGTTAGAGATCCTACAAACAATTTAGTTAATGCCTATGAAATGGCTAATGGTAAAACTATTGAAGACCCGACTTCAGGATATGATCCAAATCAGCCTTTTAAAAACAGGGACCCCAGACTGGATATGACCATTCTTCATGCAGGAACGTACTATAACGGAAGGTACTGGGATCCGTTTGACCCAAACGTAATTGATTATTACCAAAATGCCAATTCATTTGATGGCGCTTACGGTTTCCGGAAATTCGCCGAGATAGTTCCTTCCAGTTTGGTTGGTAATTGCGGAACCAATATTATGATATTCCGCTTGGCAGAAGTACTGCTTACTTATGCTGAAGCTTCAATAGAAGCTAACCAGATTACAGACGAAACATACAATGCCATAAATGCTGTAAGGGAAAGAGCTGGTATGCCGGATGTCGACCAAACTGTTTATAATACGCAGTCAACACTCAGGGTACTGGTACGCCGAGAGAGAGAGGTCGAATTATGCTTTGAAGGTTTGCGCTATTATGATATCAAACGGTGGAACATTGGGCCGCAGACTCTTGACGGGCCTATATACGGAAGCAGACTTGGATCTGTGGATCCGAATACCGGAGCGCTTACCTTAACAAACGACAGTATTCTTCTTGAGCAAAGAACATTTCATCCGGAAAGGAATTATTTACTTCCTATTCCTCAATCGGCAATAGACGCAGATCCAAAGCTGGTACAAAATCCAGGATATTGATTTTAATGTATTATTTACTCAAAACAAAAAGAAATAAAATATCAGGTTAAATGAATATCAGCAGATCAGGAACAGTCTATTTACTAATCGGACTGAGTATTAGTATAATATCATGTTCAGTCAAAAAAAAACAGCCTGCTACAAAACCACTCCGTTTCGTTTTTATCACCACCTGTGTCGATGAGGATTTCTTCCGGCCAGTGAAAAAAGGAATGAATGATGCTGCTGCCTTGGTTGGAGCCGATTGTTCATTTATCGGGACCCGGGGAGTTAACGTGAAAGAACAGGTGAAAATGATGCGGAAAGCTATTGAACAAGGGGTTGACGGAATTGCACTGAATATCATCAGCCCAACTGCATTCGATAGTGTAGTGGAGGAAGCAATGAATAAGGGAATTCCTGTAGTTGCTTTCAATAGCGATGATAACAAAACTCCTAATGCCCGCTTGAGTTGTGTTTGCCAGAATCTGTTCCATGCTGGAGAGCTCTTCGGAAAAAAAATAATAGGGGATATTCCGGAAAACAGTTTAGTGCTGGTGACGTTGCATTCTGAAGGTATATCTGCCCTTGAGGATAGACTCCATGGAATACAGGATATTCTGAAAAGTAAAAATATTACCTGTAAAGTGATTATTACAGGTACTAAAGCAGATTCCGCATCACGAGTTATTACAGAATGCCTAAAGGCAAATCCGAAAATCAGGGCTGTACTTTGCACGGGACTTGCAGATACTGAAGGTGCAGGAATGGCCATTGAAAAAAGCTTTTCTGACAAAAATATCATTGCAGCAGGTTTTGACTTGTCGCCTTTAGTTATTCATTATGTCAGGGATGGTCAGTTAATTTTTACGGTGGATCAGCAACCCTATATGCAAGGCTTCTATCCGGTTATCCAATTAGCCCAGTACGTTCGCTATGGAATCCTTCCCTGCAATAATGAGATTGGAGCGTCCTTCGTAACAAAAGATAATGTCGATAAAGTCGAAAAACTAATTGCAGCAGGATATAGGTGAAATAGTATGAACCACTATTTTAAACTAATTAAATTTTGAACCTAAGTATTCTACTCGGTATTTCTTTGATTGGACTATGGGCATTTTAATCCGGAAGTTTTGCAGTTCCCTTTAAAAAAATCAAAGCCTGGAATTGGGAAACCTATTGGATGGTATACAGTGTAGGAGCTTATATTTTGTTTCCGGTCACAGCCTGACTTGTTTTTGCTTGTCTTCAGAATATTATTACAAATGAGTATGAAATATTCGAAGATGACTTGTCACCATAGTTTATTTAATGGATTATAATAATACCTCACGTTAATTAATATATTAAATATGAAAAAAAATTATTCTAATCCATGCCGAATATATTAAATATGAAAAAAAACTCAATCGAAACAATACTATTAGTATTTTCATACCGCCATTTAAGAAAGGCAGCCATTTTATTTATTTTTGTTTTTTTTATAAACAAAGCCTTCGCCCAACTTAATGATCTTGGAATAGCCCAGATACGTCCAGATGTCCAGACTGGGTTTTCAAACGGAGGCTGGAAGTATGACCAATTTAAAAACCTGAAGTCTTTAGATGCTCACACGTCTATTGTAATAGCTGACTTAAAGGGACCAGGGGTAATTAGGCTCATTCATACAACTCGGCATAGTCCTAAAGATTTATTTACTCGTGGAATTGTTATTGAAATCTGGTTTGATAATGCAAAAGAGCCAGCAGTAAATTGTCCATTAGGTGATTTTTTTGGCGATGGTTGTAATGGTAATAGCATGGATTTCACCTCTTTATTTCTTGAATGTGCTCCATGGAGCTATAATTGCTATATCCCAATGCCCTTTAAATCCCGTGCCCGGGTAATTCTAAGAAATGATACGAACAAGGACGCAATGAATTATAGTTTTGTTGAATGGGAATCTTTACCCAAATGGGATAAGAATCTGGGCTATTTTCATGCGACTTATGCCAGAAAGTGTTTTCAATTGACCAAAGACTCCAAGGTTACCTTTTTCGAAACTAAAGGGATGGGACAAATCATCGGTCGACAGTTTAGTATCAATACCGATGATAAATACTTCAGAGATTTCAATACTGTAATGGAAGGTAATAATGAAGTTGATATTGATGGTCAGAAATCAAAAGTAGACTATCTGGGCACTGAGGATTCTTTTACATTCAGTTGGGGGTTTAATAATACCTTCGCGGGACTTAGAGCTGGAATGCCATTTATAGAAAAGGGGACTGATACTACCCTTGATAGACTTTCTGTCTATCGGTTTGAAATGCCTATCCGTTACACCAAATCTATTAAGTGGTCTATCGACTGGAGATATGAAACCTATTTTATAAAACGTAAGGAATGGCCCGAAAAGGTTAAAGCAGGTGGGTGTTGGGTTGATTATGCCACAGTTTTTTATTGGTATTCTGATGCTCCTGGCGGGTATAAGCATCAAACTCTTCTTCCAGTTGATGAACGGCAGAAAGACATGTTACATTATTCATCAAATAGCGAGCACAGATAGATTCCCTACTTCCTTTTTTGTTAGAAAGATACAATTTGAATAGAATTAAACATGAAAAAAATTATAAATATATTGCTTTTGGCCTCAATTGTTTTTTTTATGGCCAATAAAAGCCAAGCACAAGAAAAAGACCTGCGCCCATTATTTGAAAAATATAATATTGGGATTTATAATCAAGGGACTTTTCACATCAGAGTTTGGGCTTCAAAACGAGATCAACTGCCTCCCAGTAGAGGTTGTGCGCGGAGATGGATATAGAACAAACCAATGCATTAGGTGCAGCAATGTTTGCGGCAACTGCAGCCGGGTTTTATGAAAAAAAGGAAGATTCTATGAATGAGATGTGATATAGCTTTGATGCGGTGTATCAACCTGATGACAAAAAGGTTGCCCTTAAAAAGATCGCTTCAAAAAGTACTTGGCTATTGGAGAATTTTTTGGACCAAAAAAAAAGTTGCATAATCGTATTTTAAACCAAAAGTTAGTACGAAAAATAATTTTTCTTTTAATTGAATAATTTAAAGCTGGATAGGTTTTTAATTTTTTCTCATAATCAGGAAGTTAAAAATCCCGTTTCTTATTCTTAAGAAACGGGATCCTTCCCATTATTAAAAAAAGCTAATGATCTTCTTTTTTAAGAATAAATTGGAATAGACGCATGAAAAATTTTCATTTGACTACATTTTTTTCTTTTAGTAACGTTAATATGTATTCGCAAAAAGAAAAAGCTGTATGGAGCAAATCAAAAGCCAGGCGATACTTCCCTCCATCTGCGGGTTAATGGAAGGGTTAAATATTGGAGCGGAGGTAGCCCAAACAAAGATAATTATATTAATATCCCGGGAGGACCAGCATTTGAAAACTTTGAATTAAGAGAAAAATATTTCTCAGGACAAAGATTTTTTTTGGAATCACGCGTAAATTACTGGGTGATTTGATTTATAGCCATTCTTAAACTTTTTGTAGTTACCGCATAAGAAAATTAGGAGTTTATAAAATAAAACAGCAGATTAAAAAGATAAAATGATATTCCTTAGAAAATAAAAAATCATATACAAATGAAGCAGCAAAATAACCGCCGGTCCTTTTTAAAGAAAATAGCTGTTGGAGGTATTGGCAGCGCAATTTTCCCTTCTAGTATTTTATCAGCTAAAGAGATTGGGAAGGGAAAAGATACATTAAATGGTTTAGAGGAACCCAAGGAAAGCTGTAAGGAAGTAAAGCATGCATTTAATAAAGAGTATATAGGAGATTACCTTAACAGGGTTGCATTCCCAATTGGAGGAATTGGGGCAGGAATGTTTTGCTTTGAAGGTACAGGTGCAATATCTCACATGAGTGTTCGCAATAGACCTGAAATTTATAATGAACCAGCCTTGTTTGCGGCAATTGAAATTAAAGGCTTAAAAAATGGAGCTAAAATACTTGAAGGGCCTGTTCCTGAATGGAAAGTTTTTGGTCGCATGGGTTCAGGTAATGGCGATGAAGGCGCCACTTATGGATTGCCCAGGTTTATCAGCGCGAAGTTTATCATCAACTTTCCCTTTGGCACTGTTGATCTTCAGGATAATGACATTCCTCTGAAAGTTAAAATTACCGGATGGAGTCCTTTTATTCCAACAGATGAAGATAACTCCAGCCTTCCGGTTGGCTGCCTTGAATATAGTTTCGCAAACAACAGTAAACAAACAATTAACGCGGTTTTTTCTTTTAACTCAAAAAATTTTCTTGCTTCGGAGACGGAGGCTAAAAATAGTATCAATCCAATTTCAAATGGCTTTATCCTGACACAGCAGGGAACGAAAGAAAAACCTTATCTTGAAAGTAGCTTTGCTGTTTTTACAGATGATGACAATACGATAGTTGACCATTGCTGGTTTCGAGGTGGCTGGTGGGATCCCGTGACCATAGCATGGAATAATATTCAAAAAGGCATTTTAAGAGATACAGAGCCGGTTGATAAGGATGCCCCCGGAGCTTCTTTGTTTGTTCCGTTTTCGCTATCACCGGGGTCTAAAAAAACCATTCGTTTGATGGTGGCCTGGTACAGTCCACTTACTACCCTGCATATCGGTGAAGTAATGAAAAATGAGAAAAATAATTGTGATCCTGCATCGGGTTGTTGTGCAGGCCCTACAGATTTAGGTGTGGAAATCGGAAAAAAAAATGTGACTTCTGATTATAAACCCTGGTACAGCAGTAAATTCAATAACATTCTGGAAGTAGCGGATTATTGGAGAAAGAACTATTCAAGCCTTTATGAGAAGACAAATTTATTCAAGACCTCCTTTTACCGAAGTACGCTGCCACCGGAGGTAATGGAAGCTGTCGCTGCTAACCTCACAATCATCAAATCAACCACGGTTCTACGGCAGTACGACGGACGTTTGTGGAGTTGGGAAGGATGTGGAGATGATGATGGCTGCTGTTCCGGCTCATGTACACATGTTTGGAATTATGCGCAGGCCATGCCCCATTTATTTCCTTCATTAGAACGTACCCTGCGAAATACGGAATTTTGTGAAAATCAGAATAATGCCGGCCATCAGGTATTCAGAGCAAATCTCCCTATTAGTCCGGCGAGGCATAATTTTTATGCAGCTGCTGATGGACAATTAGGAGGAATAATGAAAGTCCATCGCGATTGGAGAATAAGTGGAGATTCTGAGTGGATGTCTAAAATTTTTCCGATGGTAAAAGTGAGCATGGATTACTGTATCGCTACCTGGGATCCTAGAAACAAAGGAGTAGTGGAAGAACCACATCATAATACTTATGATATTGAATTTTGGGGGCCAGATGGTATGTGTACCAGTTTTTATTTAGGGGCTTTAAAGGCAATTACTGATATGGGAACCTATTTGAGAAAAGACGTAACCAAATACGAATCTTTGTATAAAAAAGGCCGTGAATACATAGAAACAGAATTGTATAATGATGAATATTTTATTCAAAAAATTGAATATAAAGAACTCAATGCTCCCAACCCGGCCAAGGCCAAATCTTTTGGTGGTGATTATTCTCCTGAAGCCATTGCTCTCCTGGAAAAAGAAGGCCCGAAATACCAATATGGCATTGGTTGCCTTAGTGATGGAATTTTAGGCGCATGGATAGGCCGCATGTGTGGAATGGAAGATTTTATTGATCCGCAAAAAATTACAAGCCACTTATTATCAGTCCATAAATACAATTTAAAAAAGAACCTGATCGAACATGCTAATCCGCAACGGCCAAATTATGCTTTGGGCAATGAAGGAGGCTTGTTGCTTTGTACATGGCCTCGCGGTGGTAAATTGTCGCTCCCATTTGTATATAGCGATGAAGTCTGGACGGGTATAGAATACCAGGTAGCGAGCCACCTGATGATTATGGGCAAAGTGAAGGAAGGCCTTGAAATTGTGCGTACGTGCCGCCAGAGATATGATGGCCGTGTGCGCAATCCATTTAATGAATATGAATGTGGTCATTGGTATGCAAGAGCGATGTCGAGCTACGGAATGCTGCAAGGGTTAACCGGCGTAAAATATGATGCGGTAGAAAAGGCATTGTATGTTGATTCAAAAATTGGAGACTTTATAAGTTTTATTTCTACCGCTACAGGATTTGGTAATGTCGTACTTAAGTCAGGAAAACCCTCTTTGAATGTAGTGTATGGGAGTATTGAAGTAAATAAAATATTTTTAAGTGGAAAGGAAAACATAGTTAAATAGGCATGTGACGCTGATCCTTTAAGTAAATGTTTATACATGCAATGGAAAATGGCGCTGTAACCCGAGCCGAAATATATTCTAAGAAGGGCGGAGAATGAGTGATGCAAATTGTAGAAAAACAAATAAAATTTAATCAAATAGGTTGCAATGAAACTATTAACAGATAAAATAATTTTCCTTACCGGTGGCGCCCAGGGCATAGGATATGAATGCGCCAAAGTGTATGCCGCGGAAGGTGCGAAGGTAATTATTGCAGAAAAAAATGAGAGCGTGTTAAAAGAGGCAATGCATCAACTGGGAGATTTACACCTCGGCATTGGTTGCGACGTGGCAAACGCAATGGATGTAAAAAACGCCATTGAAAAAGCTTTGATTTCGTACGGACGCATTGATGCGATTCATAATAACGCCGGCATTGCCAACCCATCTAAACCATTGCATGAAACCTCGGAACCCGAGTGGAATGATTTGATGAATATAAACCTGAAAGGAATTTATCATACGGTGAAATATGGCTTTGATGCTTTGAAAAATTCACAGGGATGTATATTAAATACCAGCAGCCTTGTTGGGGAAATTGGGCAGGAAATGCACGCTGCTTATACGGCTACAAAAGGCGGAATAAATGCCTTGACCAAATCCATGGCATTGGATTATGCAAAATATAAAATCAGGGTAAACGCGGTAAGTCCTGCAGGCGTGTGGACTCCCTTGCTTCGCAAATGGAATGACGAACAACCTGCTGGTGTTAATATGTCGAAATACCTGGATGATATTCATCCTTTGGGATATTGTCCTGATGGAGACGTTGTGGCAGATGTTTGCGCTTTCCTGTTATCAGATAAAGCACGTTTTATCACAGGCTGTATCATGCCGGTAAGTGGTGGTGCAGAGTTGGGCTATAGAAATCTAAATGGTGAATACCTTGTCGGAGATACTGACAAATAAAATAAAAAACAATAAAGCCGGCGCAATTTCCTGAGGAAAACGATTCTGCGATTGAATTAAAACTGGATAGTAATGCAGAAAACACTTGGGATAGCGATGAATAAAAATTGATGTCATGTTTTACTTTGAAACAGCGCTAGTCACTCAAAGACACCAAGGACAAAAAGAAAATTTCTCTTTTTTATTTTTTTTCGAAGAAAAAAAGTCCTTTGTGCTCTTTGTGCCTTGGTGGTAAAAATAAAATTCGCCGAAGGCGAATTAGAAAAATTCTTTGTGTGCCAATATTCTTTTAGAAATAATAGTGGCCACATTTCTTTTGATAATAAGAGATTTATGATAACAAAAATTCTAATTGATGATGTAAGGTTTGCATTAGAAAAAGGCGCAGGAAGTGATGCTATTCACAAGGACCCTATTTACTCTTATGCAGTAACAAAGTTAATGGATGAAAGCGGCGTAACTGGTTCTGGCTTTGCCTTTACCTTGGGAGAAGGAAATGAACTAGTATGCAAAGCGGCACAATTTTATGCCGACAAATTAATTGGTAAAGACATTGAAGAGTTGATGGCAAATTTCGGAAAAGTATTCAATGAGCTTTCCAATGAACATCAATTTCGATGGCTTGGCCCACATAAAGGTGTAGTACACCTGGGGCTTGCTTCGGTTACCAATGCCTGTTATGATCTGTGGGCAAAAAAAAGAAAGTTGCCTCTTTGGAAACTTTTAATTGATCTAAGCCCCGAACAAATCATCAACACCTTAGACCTTTCTTATTTGGAGGACGAACTAACGAGAGAGCAGGCTTTGCAATTAATGCAATCACAGGTACCAGGAAAAAAAGAAAGAGAAAAAATTACCGAAACCGGCTACACGGGTTATGATACTTCTATAGGCTGGTTTAATTATCCTGACCAAAAAGTAAGAGACAATTGCAAAAAAGCCATAGCGGAAGGCTTTACCGCCATGAAATTAAAGGTCGGTTCGACCGATAGTGAAAGAGATATTCGACGGGCAAATATTGTTCGCGAAACGGCAGGTGAAGATGTAAAAGTTATGTTAGATGCCAATCAACAATGGACATTGCCACACGCTATAAAGATTGGTAAGCAACTGCAATCAATCAATCCCTATTGGATAGAAGAACCTACTCATCCGGATGATGTGCTGGCGCATAAAACACTGGCCAATGCAATTGCTCCAACTAAATTAGCTCTTGGTGAACATGTACCCAACAGAATAATTTTTAAAAATTATTTACAAGCTAAGTGCGCTGATTTTATTCAAGTAGATGCTGTACGTGTTGGCGGTGTAAGCGAATTTATAACGGTTAGTTTATTGTGTAAAAAATTTGGAATACCAGTAGTGCCTCATGTAGGTGACATGGGGCAACTCCATCAACATTTAGTCTTGTTCAATCACATTTCCCTTGGCCATGAGGCCTTATTTCTGGAGCACATTCCTCATTTGCAAAAACATTTTGTTCATCCAGCAATCATTGAAAATGGTTTTTACAAAACGCCACAGGAAATTGGCAGCAGTTGCGATTTAAAAAATTATTCTAATTCAAACTGATGATAAAAGGAATAGATATAACGATTAGTGTTTTGTATATCACGGGTATAGTTGCCATAGGCCTATGGTCTGGATTAAGAAAGAAAAAATATATTGCAGGCAACGAATCAAAAGATTATTTTCTGGCCGGCAAAACATTAAAATGGCCGATGATTGGCCTTGCCTTATTTGCTACCAATATTTCCTGCCTTCATTTGGTAAGCCTTGCTCAGTCTGGATTTGATACCGGTTTACTGAATGGCAATTTTGAATGGATGGCTGCCTTCACGTTGGTTTTGCTCGCATTGTTTTTTGTGCCTTTTTATATGAAATCAAAAGTGGCTACGCTGCCTGATTTTCTGGAGAAGAGATATAATAAAGCCTGCCGGGACTGGCTGGCAATCATTTCTATTTTATCAGCAATTATTATACATATTGCTTTTTCATTTTTAGCCGGGGGTATTGTTTTGAAAACTTTATTTGGGGTAAACATATACGTTAGTATCACTATCATAGCGTTGCTAACAGGGCTATATACAGTTATTGGCGGATTAAGAGCAGTGGTAGTAACAGAATCTATTCAAACAATTGTATTGCTGAGCGGAGCTATTATTATCACAGCAATATGTTACAATAAAGTTGGTGGATGGAACAGCATCACTGATGTGCTTCGTTCCTCCGGAGCCACAGATAAAATTTCAATGCTTCATCCAATAGGCGATAAAAGCGGCATGTCGTGGGTAGCTGTGTTTTTAGGATATCCCGTATTGGGAATATGGTACTGGTGTGCTGACCAAACGATTGTCCAAAGAGTACTTGGAGCAAAAGATACCAACCAGGCCAGGGGCGGTGTTTTATTTTGCGGCTTTATGAAAATATTACCAGTATTTATTTTTGTATTACCGGGGTTAATGGCTTACGTACTTGCTCAAAAAGGATTGTTTGATATTCATTCTGTGCAACATCTCGATGGGGCCGGAAAAATGGTCACAGAAACAAAAGGCATTTATACATTGATGATTACTGAATTGGTGCCTACCGGCCTTGTAGGAATTTTAGTTGCGGCTTTATTGTCCGGGTTAATGAGCCAGATTTCCGGCGCGTTAAATTCGATTGCCACACTCGTAAGTTATGATTTATATAAACGCCACAGACCGCAAACAAGTGATAAACAATTGGTGAAAACCGGAAGAATATCGGCAGTTGCAGCACTTATTTTTTCTCTTGGATTATTGCCGCTTCTTAATCAGTATGAAAGTTTATTCAATGGCATCAACGACGTAATTGCGCATATAGCGCCACCTATCACTACCGTTTTTTTGCTGGGCGTATTTTGGAAAAAGGCTTCTGCCAAAGCAGCACAATATACTTTGTGGCTAGGTTCATTACTGGGCGCAGCTGTATTTGTTATCAATAAAATTTTTCCGGATTCTGCTATCGGGCAGATACCATTTATGATGATGGCTTTTTATTTATTTGTAGTTTGTGTCATCATGCAGGTTTCATTGTCATATTATTTTCCGGTACATCACACTGCTGAAAGTAACACACTGTATTGGAAATCGCCATGGGAACCTTTGCAGGATAAAGGCTGGAAGGGATTCGGTAACTATAAATTTCTATCAACGCTTTTATTATTGGTGATGGTAGTGTTGTACAGTATTTTTCATTAATCATAAAAAACAGTAAATGCTTTTTCGAAAATTTTTTATCTTATGTTTCGCAGCCATGCTGGGCCTTTCGGCATGTAAACAAAATCAAAAGCCGAAGTATTTTCTGTAAGTAAAACGATAACTAAAACTATCTGGTAACCTAACCAATTATTTGTTCAGCGTAATGACAATAGAAAAACAAATTATAGGCAATCAATTTTCCGGTTTAGGAAATGAAACTTTTTATTCTTGCAACCCTTTTACAGGCACCAATAACAAATTCGTCTTTTATAAATCAACATTAGGGGAGATTTGCCTGGCTGCTGAAAAAGCAACCACTGCTTTCAAATATTACAAGTTGGAAAGTGGTGTTGATAAAGCAACTTTCCTGGAAACTATTGCTGAAGAAATAATGAATATTGGCGAAGATCTAATAACCACTTGTATGACAGAAACAGCATTGTCGGCTGCAAGAATTGAGAGTGAAAGAGGAAGAACGATTAATCAGTTAAAAATGTTTGCAACTCTTTTAAGAGAAGGCTCGTGGGTGGATGCCAGAATTGATACGGCTTTGCCTGGCAGAACGCCAATACCAAGACCGGATCTCCGATTTATGTACCGACCGATTGGTCCGATAGCAGTGTTTGGTGCCAGCAATTTTCCGCTTGCATTTTCTGTTGCTGGTGGAGATACGGCGTCTGCTTTTGCAGCGGGGTGCCCAGTAATTGTAAAAGCACATCCTGCACATCCTGCCACATCTGCTTTAGTAGGAAAAGCAATTCAACAAGCTGCTATTAAAACCAATATGCCGGATGGCGTTTTTTCATTATTGTTTGACAATGGAATTGAAGCAGGAATAGAATTAGTAAAAAATCCATTAATAAAGGCAGTCGGTTTTACGGGTTCCTTCAAGGCAGGCAAAGCATTATATGATGCAGCGGTAAAAAGGCCCGAGCCAATACCAGTATTTGCAGAAATGGGTAGCACTAACCCTGTCTTTATTTTACCTGGTGCAATGAAAGAACAGGGTAAAAATATTGCTGAGGCATTTGCGGTATCAGTAACTTTGGGTGCCGGGCAGTTTTGCACTAACCCAGGCATATTAGTGCATACGTGCAAAGACAGTGAATTTGAAGATATTTTGAAAAATTCCTTTGAAAAAACAACTGGAGGAGTCATGTTAACTCCTTACATATTTAAAGCTTACAAAGGAGGTGTACAGCAAAATCTTTCTATAGATGGGGTAAGGCAATTAGCTAAAGGTCATACAGCTACGTCAGATGAAAATAATCTTGCTATACCTTCACTGCTCGCTACAACTTCAGCCGTTTTTAAAGATTATCAACAATTGAGCGAGGAAGTATTTGGACCTTCAAGTATGGTTATTAGTGTGAGCAATAAAGAGGAAATGATCAATTTTGCAAGCAATTTTGCCGGCCAGCTTACAGCTACAATACATGGCACCGAAGAAGACCTTATAGAATACAATGAACTTTTACATATCCTGGAACAAAAAGCAGGGAGAATTATCATTAACGGATTTCCTACGGGCGTGGAAGTATGTAGTTCGATGGTACATGGCGGCCCGTTTCCCGCCACAACGGATAGCAGAACAACGTCCGTGGGAATGGCAGCGATATATCGATTTGTAAAACCGATCTGTTATCAAAACATGCCTCAATCTTTATTGCCGGAAGAATTAACAGATATGAATCCAATGAAAATTTACAGGTTAGTAAATGATATGCATACAAAAGAAGCAATAACAAAGAATAATAAATGACTTTTTTCAAATTATGATTTAATTGGATGTGACGCAAAGAAAATTACACTTGCATGTAACAGATGAAGAATTGGTATCAAGAAGAAAAAGCAGGACCGCCCCTGAACCTGTAGCCGAAAGAGGATACGTAAGTCTATACATAAAACATGTGATGGGTACTGATCTTGATTTTGTACCGGGAAATTCAGGAAGTAAAGTAACCAGGGATTCACATTAAAATTTATTTCTTCGGCAGGGAGTAGCATAAAAGTTTAATCTTCGTAACCCACCAGATTAAGGCTTGATGAATTGGTGTTTGGATAAAAGAAAAATCAAACTTTTTGAATCGCCTTGAAGTAACAGGTAAGGGTAAACGCAATTAAGGGAGGATAAAATAATCAAACCGACAATTTAAAAAAATAAGAATGAAATTGTATAACACCAAAAGCGGAACTGTAATTGAAACCAAAGGAAATTTTTATTCAGTAAACGCTGAGTGGGAAAAACTGATTAATGATGACAATGCATTTCAGTCTGCAACAACGCTTATAAAAGATGCAAAAGTAGGCAACAGTGCACTTGTTGAAGAATTACTTACTGTAATTGGCAAGGACCAGGAGTTGTGGGCTTGCGGCGTTACCTATCTGCGCAGCAAAATAGGGAGACAGGAAGAAAGTAAAGATGCCGGTGGCGGAGATTTTTATGGCCGTGTGTACGAAGCTGAAAGGCCCGAATGTTTTTTCAAAAGTACACCACATCGCGTAGCAGGCAATAAAGGTTTTGTAAGAATAAGAAAAGACAGCACCTGGGATGTACCGGAGCCCGAACTGACATTAGTGGTAACTACCTCAGGAAAAATAATAGGCTATACCATTGGAAATGATATGAGTAGTCGAAGTATTGAAGGAGAAAACCCTCTATACCTGCCACAGGCAAAGACGTATGACGGTTGTGCAGCCCTCGGCCCTTGCATATTGCTTATGGAAAAGCCAATTGAGAAAAACACAAAAATTAATTTAATTATTAGCAGAAATAGACAGATCGTTTTTAAGGATAGCATATCTATTGACCAGATGAAGCGTACTCTGGAAGAATTAAGTTCTTTTATTTATCGCGAAAGTTCTTTTCCTCATGGCTGTATGATCATGACGGGTACAGGTATTGTTCCGGGAAATGATTTTACGCTGAAAAGCGGTGATGAAATTTCAATTGCTATTGATAAGATAGGTGAACTGGTAAATGTGGTGGCGTAATAAATTGAAAAAAAACAATGAAGAAAGTAGTTCAAACACTTTATTTTTTACTATTTAATTTTATTTGCTTAGAAAGTTGCAGTAATACCAAAAAAGCGACAGGGAGCTTTGAAAACGGCAAAACATTAAAGGAAGTTTACAGCAATGCATTTTTTTAATGGGGGTTTCTGTTAATGATGCCATAGTATCCGGTGCAGATAAATCGTGGCAGGATATCATCTGGATACAATCAAAATGCCATTTCATATGATTGGCTCGGTAGATGTCCTGTTCCTGGATTTAATTATAAAGGATTCCCGGTATATTTGGGGGATGTGAATTTTTCCCGACACAGCTAATAGCTCCGACGGAAGGTAATAGAGTTTATACTTACGGAACAAGTTTCGCTTCTCGGTTGGTTGCGGCAACTGCAACGCAATTAATAGGAGCATGCAACAAGTCTCTTAAAAGTTTAGTTGCACGTGCATTAATTATTCATTCAGCCAAAGAATCCAATAACTCTTTGCATTGTAATTTAATGGGTCACGGGCCTTTGCCAGATGATATAAACGATATTGCCACTTGTGCAGACAGATCATATACACTTATAATTGAAGATGAAATCTCTGTTGGTAAATACATCCGGTATACTATCACTTGGATTGAAAATTTAATAGATAAAGGAACCGTTAACTTTAGATGGACAACTGCTGTACTAATGGGAGTTGATCCATTGAGTACTGGATACAGTAATACCGGCTTCTAAAATTACCAACCAAAATGCTGGCGAAGTGGTAGCCGTTATTTCAAGAGATAATTATAATGATTTAAAAGATTACC
>Ga0208357_1001224_pt1 | contig 19061 bp, 17 predicted proteins | sample NGESurdeep092012_6_FD_184487 | JGI IMG/M metagenome (GOLD analysis project Ga0208357, IMG submission 184487) | Arctic peat soil microbial communities from Barrow, Alaska - NGEE Surface sample F52-2 deep-092012 (SPAdes) | ecosystem: Environmental > Terrestrial > Soil > Wetlands > Peat ... | reverse complement strand
ACTCGACTCGTCACACCTACGACTGCACTGGCAGCTTCGATAACTTTCTGTGGGAACACGAAGCGGAGGGGCGGTTACGGCACGTCGTGGTCACTCGAAAGGGCCGACTCTACGGCGTTAGGCGCGGGGTGGTCGTGACGTACGAGGCCATTCGCGATTGGAGGCAGCACTTTGGTGGGATCTATGCCAAGTGGCTGCGGTCGCGGGCAGCGCGTCCGGGAGATCGTGGGCATCTGGATGAAGTGTATCTGTCGATAAAAGGCGTGCTCCCGATCCGAAGCTTGTGGCACTGATTGCCAAAGCGCACGATTGGTTCGACAGGCTAAGCTTGGGTCGCAGCAATGGCGTTGGTGCGATCTCACGCGATGAGCAGGTCACGACTTCGTATGTGACGCGCGTGATTCAACTAGCCTTCCTCGCACCCGACATCGTGCAACGGATTGTGCGAGGTGATCACTCGCCCGAGTTCACTGCAGATCGATTGATTCGATTAGTACCGTTGCCGATCGCGTGGGACGCGCAGCGAAAATTGATCAACTTGAACCTGTGAATCGCGCGGGTTGGAATCGCGATTGAGAGGTCCGCGTACGCGGACTTCGCTCATTGTAAGGAAATGATCGCTAGCGAAAGTCGTACCACCCAATGAGCCTGCAGAGAATGCGCGAAGGGAATGCACGCCAATTTGCGAATAGCGAGAATTGGGCGAAAGAGAGAATTCTCGAAGCGGCGAAAGGGCCGCTGTGGGCGCGGGTTATAGGATAAAAATAACTTTACAATCAAGTGCTTAGACTCAGTGGCGGAGACGGAGGGATTCGAACCCTCGATACAGGTTTTGCCCGTATGCTCCCTTAGCAGGGGAGTGCCTTCGACCTCTCGGCCACGTCTCCAGCAGTGCGCGAACTTAACCAAGATCCACGGTTGCGCAAGGAGGGGGGAAGTGTACCGGTTCGACTTCAGGGGGTCAAACTGGGACGAACCTCTTCATCAAGCCCGAATACCTTGTGCAGAGCCCGGACGGCCAACTCCATATACTTGTCTTCAATAATGACGGAGATTTTGATTTCCGAGGTCGAGATCATCTGTATGTTGATTCCTTCCCGAAACAGGGTCTCGAACATAAGCGCGGCGATACCGACGTGAGAACGCATTCCGATGCCAACCGCCGAGACTTTGGCAACTTTCGCGTCTCCCATGATCTCACGCGCCTTGACGACATCTTTCACTTGTGAGTTCAGCACTTCGAGCGTTTTTGCAAGTTCGTTTCGATGAACCGTAAAGGAGAAGTCGGTCGTGCCATTCACGCTTTGGTTTTGAATGATCATGTCGACATCAATATTCGACTTTGCAACGGGGCCAAGAATTTGATAGGCAACGCCCGGTCGATCAGGAACTCCCATAAGCGTGATCTTCGCTTCGTCACGGTTGGACGCTATTCCAGAAATTACGGCCTGTTCCATGTTCTCGTCTTCCTCGAAGGTGATGAGCGTGCCCGAATTCATCTCATCCTCAAGCGGTATCATCGGATCGGTCAAGCTTGATAGAACCCGCGTTGGCACGTGGTATTTTCCGGCAAATTCAACCGAACGAATCTGAAGCACCTTGGAGCCAAGGCTGGCCATCTCCAACATTTCCTCAAAGGAGATCACCTTTAGCCGCTTGGCTTCCGGAACAACGCGGGGATCGGTCGTATACACCCCATCTACGTCGGTATAGATCAGACATTCCAAGGCACCGAAGGCAGCAGCCACCGCAACCGCCGAGGTATCCGATCCCCCTCGCCCGAGCGTCGTTACATTGCCGTGTTCGTCGACCCCCTGAAAGCCCGCGACTATCGCCACCGCACCACTGCGGACATAGCTCAACACCTTTTCGTCGTGGATCTTTTCGATTCGAGCTTTGGTAAATGCGCTGTCCGTGCGAATCGGTACCTGCCAGCCAGTAAAGCTGTGAGCTTTGATGCCAAGATCCTTGAGTGCGATCGCGAGAAGCCCTACGCTGACCTGTTCGCCTGTGGCTGCGATCATGTCCAATTCTCGCGGATCGGGATCGGCCGTGATTTCATGCGCCAGACCCAAGAGGCGATTGGTCTCGCCCGACATCGCCGAGGGCACCACGATGATCTGGTGCCCTGCCGCGTGCCATTTGGCAACCCGACGCGCGACATTTTTGATTCGCTGGGTCGAGCCCATCGAAGTGCCGCCGTACTTGTGAACGATTAAGGCCATGGACAGTTGGATATTGCGGTGCAAAAGCTTTCAAATCTAATTGATGCGGCGCAAAAAGACAACTTCGCTTGCAAGCGAGGGTATCTCAAGCGAGACATTCTTGGAAAACCCTGGACTTGGGTGATGCGCTCGGTTGCTACCCGATCAATCGCCATAGATCCACGCGAACTTGTTCTGGCAGGGCTTTCGAGTAAAAATCGCCCATTCTGGCGCTACGCCACACGCAATGATTTTCGAGGTGAGTAAGTGACGATAGACCTTGATCTTGATGCATATTTCGAACGGATCCGATGGGGTAACCCGAATCGCCCGACCTACGATACGTTGGCCGGATTGCTTAGTGCACACATGGCGTGCATTCCATTCGAGAATCTTGATGTTCTGCTTGGGCGAACCATCCGTTTGGACCTGGAGGGTCTTCAACTGAAGCTTGTTCAAAACCATCGGGGAGGGTACTGCTTCGAACATGCGACATTGTTTGCCGCGGTCCTTGAAAAACTAGGATTTCAGCCGGTTCGCCATTCGGCGCGGGTGGTTCTATTCGTGCCTCGCGTGGCCGCACCACGCACGCACATGTTCTTGACCGTCGGGCTCGATGGCGGCAATTTCGTCATCGACCCGGGTTTTGGGGCGCTGGCACCGCGTGTCCCCGTACCTGTCGCAGAAGACGCGCTACTGTACTCGGAGGATGAGAAGCATTGGCTGGCCAAAGACGGCCAATATTGGGTCCTGCGTGCCCGCACGGGCGAAAAGGTCATCGATTGCTGGGCATCGACCTTGGAACGGGAAAATCTCGTCGATTTTGATATGGGAAATCATTTTACAGCCACGTACCCGGCTTCCCCATTCGTGAACCGGATCATGATGCGCGCGTTTACCGAACAGGGTCGAATTACCGTGATGAATCGCGATGTCACCACCTGGCACGGCGACGAGTCACATTCGGCTCAGCTCTCCGATCGTGTTGCTCTGCGAACACTGCTTTTCGAACATTTTGGCTTCGATTTGCCCGAAGTAGAAAGCCTTTGTGTTCCCGCAATTCCCGAATGGCGATAAGACACGCCGGTCAAAAAGCCGGATCCTCGCGTGTCTTTCTCCTTCCGGCGTGACCGGCCATTCTTTGACGTAGCAATCAGAAAAATTTCGAGATTTCGCGACATCGATTCTCGCGTTCATCGTGCGTAGTGGCGTCGGAACCGAGGACCTCCCAGCGCAGCGTGACCAGTGCGTCGGAGGTCTTGCAGCGATCGACCTGCGCACGAACGTCGGTCCCAAGACCAGCGGCAAAGACGAGGAGTTCATCCGCAAACAGCAGCGGAAGTTGATCGCGTTGGCGCTCAGGAATCTTCATTTCTTGGAATAAATTCTTTAACGTGCGACTCGGTCGCTTATCATGCAATTTGAGCCGCTCACCCCCTTGTCGTCGACGCACCGAAAGTGCATGGTCGCGTAACCAATCTTCAGGGATGCCCTCGTCCTCCGTAGGTTCAAACACCAGCCGTCCCCCCCAATCCGGGAGATCGAGTGCCGGTTCGCCCATCCAGCGCAGAGTTCGTGGTGTGCGCGCTAATGTGGCAGCGGCTTCGGACACCACAAGCCGATTCCTCGCAACGATCAGCGTATCGCCAAGGTAACGGAGTTCGAGTCGTCTGGTCGAATGCGCGCCCAAGATTTGATCGAGAATTTCTGTGAGTGACGCAGCGCTGGGCGCGTGCACCCGATATTGCCGAAACCAGACTCTGAGTGCGTTGGTCGCGCGCAGGCGCGACAGGGCCGCAAATCCATTCAGCGCAAATCCGCGCTCGTCTGCATCCAGTGAGCCAAGATCGCCTCGGCCGAGTTCGTCCAAAAGTTCCTGGGCTTGGCTCGCGTGCTGCGCTGCTTTACCGAGATTTTCGATTGCGCCCGGCATGACCTCGCGCAGTAGCGGCATGACTCGATGCCGTAGTGCATTGCGTCGGAAACGATGCTCGAGATTGGATTCATCCTCGATAAATCGGGTGCCGCGTTTTTTCAACTCGACGCGAATTTCTTCCGCGAAAAAACCAAGGAAGGGCCGTCCGAGAACGATCTCTCGCACTTTACGCGCGGGTGCGATCCCCGCGATGCCTGCAATGCCCGCGCCTCGTGTCAGATTGAAAAGGACGGTTTCGGCTTGGTCGTTCGCATTGTGGGCAGTCAATAGTACGCGGGCCTGATGTTTCAGACAGAGCGCAAAGAGTGCCTGGTAGCGAACGTCGCGGGCGACAGCTTCAAGGGATTCCCCAGCCGCTCGCGATATCAACACGCGCTGTGAATCGAACGCAACCCCAAGGGATTTGGCTTGCTCGGCGCAATGGATTGACCAATCGCTCGCGAATGGGCTCAGTCCATGGTTGATGTGCAGGGCTACGATCGATATTTCGCAACGAGAGGCGAGGGGCGCCGCGCTGTGTAACAGCAGTGTCGAATCAGCCCCGCCGCTATAGGCGATTGCAATAGTGGGGCGCGAGTGTCGCCAATCGGCACCGAGGCAGCATTCCAGGTTCTGCCGCAGCGCCGCTTCAAATCGGTCAGGCTTGGGGGGTCGTTTCCTGGAACTTGCCATAACTCATGAGCCGCTGATGCCGAAGCGCCAGCAGTTCAGTCAGTTTCATACCTTGGAACTGGCGTAGCGCGTCGGCCAGAACACGTTTGAGCATTTGCGCCATCTGTTGCGGATTGCGATGAGCGCCGCCCAACGGCTCCGCCACAATCTTATCGATAAGCCCCAGGGCTTTCAGTCGATGGGCGGTAATTCCCATCGTCTCTGCGGCTTCCGATGCGCGTTCGGCACTTTTCCAGAGGATGGTGGCGCACCCTTCTGGCGAGATGACCGAATAGGTGGCGTATTGCAACATCAGCACCTGATCTCCCATTCCAATGGCCAAGGCGCCGCCGGATCCTCCTTCGCCAATCACGGTACAAATGAGAGGAGTTTGTAGCTCTGCCATGGTGTAGAGGCTATGCCCGATCGCTTCGGATTGACCGCGCTCTTCTGCATCGATGCCCGGGTACGCGCCAGGAGTGTCGATGAAGGTAAATACGGGCAGGCCGAATTTCCCGGCCAGCTTCATGAGTCTCATTGCTTTGCGATAGCCTTCGGGCTTGGGCATTCCAAAATTGCGCAGTGCCCGCTCTTTTGTATCTCGGCCTTTTTGGTGCCCAATGAGCATGCAAGCTTGGCCATTGAAACGCGCGACACCACCTACGATGGATTGATCATCGGAGAAGCTGCGGTCGCCATGCAACTCATGAAAATCGGTGAAGATTTCGCGAACGTAGTCAAGCGTGTAGGGCCGCTGAGGGTGACGGGCCACCAACGCGATCTGCCAGGGCGTGAGTTTGGCGTATATATCTTTGGTCAGCCCGTCAGATTTCTTCTGCAGCCGGCCAATCTCCTCTGAAATATCGATTGCCGAATCATCTTGTACGAACCGCAGCTCTTCGATCTTTGCCTCAAGCTCCGAGACAGGTTGCTCGAATTCTAAAAACGTCGTCTTCAAGCGATCCTCCTTAGTATTCCACCGGTCGGGAATCCAAGCTTCGCCACATGTACCAAGTCGCCACTGTGCGCCAAGGGTCCCAATTGTCAGCGACCTCGCGTGCTTCGCTACGCGATACGGGCTCGCCGCTGAAATAGTGCAGGCTGATTGCTTTGATAAGCCCGACATCATCAAGCGGCAGAATGTTGGGTCGAAGCAGATTAAATATCAAAAACATCTCGGCCGTCCAGCGGCCGATACCGCGAATCTGGATCAGATCGGCGATGACTTCTTCGTCAGTCATGCGGAGCCAACGGTCTGGTCGGACTGCGCGGCTCTTGAATTTCTCGGCGAGATCGAGAATATATTCGCATTTGCGTTTGGATAAGCCGCATGCGGCAAGGTCATCGTGACCCGTGCGCAAGAACGCGCCAGGCGAAGGCCGGGGCACCGCAGTGCACACGCGACTCCAAACGGATTCGGCAGCGTGAACCGAGATTTGCTGGCCTGTGATCGAGCGGGCCAGGGTCACGAATGGTTCCCCTCGGCTGGCGAGAAACACATCGGGGTGCTTCGGAATCAGACGACGCAATATGCGATCCCGCTTCTGAAGGTCGGCACGGGCCTCTTCCCAATAGACTGGGCATACGGCGGACACTGGTTTCAAGGTGCTGGGCGACGATTTCGTGGTCATAATCGGCGCCATACCGTTCCACTTGGAGAATCTTCCAGCAGAATGCCCTTTTGTTGCAATTCGAGGCGAATGTGGTCAGCTCGGGCGTAGTTGCGAGAAGCTTTGGCCTCCGTGCGTTGAGCAATTGCGACTTCGATCGCCTCGACATCCGGCCCGGAGTCACGCTGTTCACCATGCAGAAAATCAACTGGATCTCGTTGCAGCAGTCCGAGAATGCCAGCGAGGGCCATCAGTTGGCAAGCCAGTTCCACCGAGCCGCTGCGATTGATCTCCGCGGCCATATCGAACAAAACTGCGATCGCGATCGGCGTGTTGAAATCGTCATTCATCGCGTCCTTGAATCGGCGCGCATAGGGGTCGTCCCACGAAGGTGGGACGGCCACTGCAGAGACGTCTTTCAGTGCAGTGTAGAGGCGGGTCAAGGCAGACCTGGCGTCATCGAGGTTTCGTTCCGAATAGTTAAACGGGCTGCGGTAATGCGTGCGCAGGAGGAAAAAACGCAGAACCTCGGCGTCGTAACTTTTCAATACGTCCCGGATCGTAAAGAAATTACCGCTCGACTTCGACATTTTTTCGTTGTCGATCGTCAAGAATCCATTATGCAGCCAGTAGTTGGCGAAAGGCTTTCCAGTGGCGCCCTCGCTTTGTGCGATCTCATTTTCGTGATGTGGAAACTGAAGATCCATGCCTCCACCGTGAATATCGAAGTGCTCACCCAAAAGGCTAAGAGCCATGGCCGAGCATTCAATGTGCCAGCCCGGCCGACCGGGACCCCATGGCGAATCCCATTTGGCTTCTACAGGTTCGTCCGGTTTGGCATGTTTCCAAAGTACAAAATCGAGTGGATCGCGTTTTCCGGCATCGACGGCGACCCGCTCGCCCGCACGCAACTGCTCCAGGGATTTCCCTGAAAGGCGCCCATAGGTTGGAAAGTCGTGCACAGAGAAGTTCACGTCACCCGTGGCTGCACCGTAAGCCAGGTGTTTTTGCTCCAGTTTGCCTATGAGATCGAGCATTTGCGGCACAAAGTCGGTGGCGCGGGGCTCCAGATCCGGCGGCTCGATTCCCAATGCGGCCACATCTTCATGCATGTAACCAATGAATTGAGTCGTCAGCTCCCCGATTGTTATGCCGCGTTCCGATGCGCGCTTGATGATTTTGTCGTCGATATCCGTAATGTTGCGCACGTAGATGACCTTAAATCCACTTGCGCGCAACCAGCGCTGGATGATATCGAAGGCCATCATCATTCGTGCGTGGCCGGCGTGACAGAAGTCGTAAATGGTCATGCCGCACACGTACATACGAACCTCGCCCGCATTCATGGGCTGGAATTCCTGTTTCTCCCGCGTGAGCGTGTTATATATCTTAAGCATTGGACTAGAGCGAATGGGCAGCACGGCGAGATACCGTCAGAACCGGACGGGGGCGCCCGGGTTACGATGGGCGATCAGGTTCGTGCGCAACAGCGCGAGGCGATTGACCCACGATGAAATAGGCGAACACAGGTTCGGCGCGGCGCATTAATCAAGGAGATAACTGGCATCGGTGTCGGTTTTAGTTTTAAATCTCATCCGGCAAAGCGTCAGGGTTTGCTAAAATCATCGCGGGGCACAATTTTAGTATAACACCGCCGCCAGTAGGGCTATGGTGCGTCTCAGCGGTGCGCCAACTCAATCTCGGACTGCAATCTACCTGGGGAAACTATGCTGCCTTCCTACCGACGCGCCTTTCGCATTTGCGCCTTTTGCGGCGCACTCTTTTTCTTCGCTGGAAACGTCGCGCGTGCCGACGATGCGCAAGATATTAACAGGATGATCAACGCCAATCAGTTGGAACAGGCCATGCAGCGAGTCGACGCGGCCCTGGTCCAAAAACCGAAGGACGCCCAGATGCGTTTTTTCAGGGGCGTCATTCTGACCCAAGAGGGGAAGAATACGGATGCCATCAATGTTTTTTTGCAGTTAACCGAGGACTATCCGGAATTGCCCGAACCTTATAACAATCTGGCAGTGCTCTATGCATCACAAGGCGACTACGACAAGGCCCGCGCCGCTCTCGAGATGGCAGTTCGGACTCACCCGGGTTACGCGACGGCCCAAGAGAATCTGGGCGACATCTACGCGAAGCTTGCGAGTCAGGCCTATCAAAGGGCCGTTCAGTTGGACGCCAGCGATAGCGTCGCCAAGAAAAAGCTCGCTCTGATTCAGAACTTGCTCTCGAACGATTCAATGCCTGGCAAGACGCCAAAAAAACCACCCGTGCCATTGTCGAACACCCATCCAGCGCGGACTCCCTCGATGTGATAGTTAGGTTTATGGCATAACGCAGAAAAATTGGAGATCTACCGACAGGATTTGGATCCTCGAGAGCACATGCATTGCACACTGCGACCCGTGGAACAGCCCATCGCACGCAAGGCCCGCGACCCGCTGAAGGCGCGAATCTACATCTATAAAGGAGATTGAATGCAGCGCACAATGATTGGTCGAGTCGCGGGTTTGGCGTTGGGTGTCGTGCTCGGTGCGCAGGCCTGGGGTGCTTCGACTTTGCCCAAGGTGTCGATCGACACCAGTGAGGGCACGATTGTCGTAGAGCTCTATCCCGTGAAGGCACCTCGAACCGTCGCGAATTTTCTCCATTATGTGCATTCAGGTTTCTACAACGGTCTCATTTTCCATCGTGTCATACCCGGCTTTATGATCCAGGGTGGTGGGTTTGATGTTCGCCTGAACGAGCGTCCTACAGATGCGCCGATTCCCAATGAAGCGGCGAACGGGTTAAAGAACGAGGCCGGCACGTTGGCGATGGCGCGTACCAACGAATTGGATTCGGCCACATCTCAGTTTTTTATCAACGTCGTCGACAATCCCATTCTGGATCATGTGGATGTTCCGCCTGAGGGGCTGACCCTGACGCGTGCCGGCAGTGAAGTTCACATCGCGCCCGCTCAGGCCAATCAGGTCTATGGTTATGCCGTATTCGGGCGAGTCATATCCGGTATGAACGTAGTCAAGGCCATTGAGAAAGTTCACACTAACTCGGTCGGCATGATGCAAGATGTTCCCGAAACACCGGTGGTCATCCGGTCAATGACTGAATCTCCTTAAAGGCTGCTCCATGGTCAAACTTCATACTAGTATGGGCGTCATTACGCTTGAACTCGACGCCGCTCGTGCGCCAAAAACGGTCGCGAACTTCCTGGATTACGTCAAGGCAGGTCACTATGACGGCACAATATTTCACCGGGTCATCAACGGCTTCATGGTGCAAGGGGGTGGATTCCTGCCGGGCATGCGGCAGAAACCGACGCAAGACGCCATTGAAAATGAGGCAGCTAACGGTCTGAAAAATGATCGCTATACGGTCGCGATGGCGCGCACTAACGCGCCCCATTCCGCGAGCGCCCAATTTTTCATCAACGTGGCCGATAACGATTTCTTGAACCATACTTCGCCAACTCCCCAGGGGTTCGGTTACTGCGTATTTGGTAAGGTGGTCGATGGTATCGACGTCGTTGAGCGAATCAAGGCCGCGGAAACCACCCGCAATGGCCCGCATCAGGACGTGCCCATGGAGGACATCTTGATCGAGCGGGCCGAGGCAATTTAGGGTTGCCGCTTGCGGATGAACGCACCGTGAACTCAGTGGTGATCCACAACGCCTCGAGCGCTGCGTTCGTTTCTGACATTCATCTTTCGAGTGATGATCCCGAGACCGAGGCGATGTTCTTCGGTTTTTTGCGGTCACTGGGCAGACGTCGGCCGGATTGCCTGTTCATTCTGGGAGATCTGTTCGAATATTGGGCTGGAGACGACGGCCTGGATGAGCCGCTGGCGGCGCGCGTGATTGAACAGCTTCGCCTGCTGGGCGCTATGGGTATCGCACTTTACTTCGTGGCTGGCAATCGCGATTTTCTCATCGGTGGTGGGTTCGCAAGAGCCAGTGGTGTATCGATTCTTGCGGACCCTACACTGGTTGAATTGGGCACCCGAACGTTTTTGATCTCCCATGGCGATACGCTGTGCACCGACGATAGGTCCTATCAGGAATTTCGAGCCATGGTGCGCTCGCCGCGATGGCAAAAGGCCTTTTTGGCCAAATCCCTATCGGAGCGGCGAGAACTGATTGGTCAATTCCGCAACGCCAGTGACTTGGCTAAAAAAGACAAATCCCACGTGATCATGGATGTCAACGAGCACGCCGTGATGGAGCTTTTTCGGAGCACGAACCAGGCCGTCCTTATCCATGGGCATACGCATCGACCGGCATGCCACGATTTTGAAGTTGACGGCTTCACGTATGAACGGTGGGTGTTGCCCGACTGGGACGCGCATGCGGCGCCGCCGCGCGGCGGCGGAGTATATCTCGATGCGACTGGCTTCGTTTCGTTGGCGGTCGTTGCTTAAAGCGAGGGTATTGACTGCTCGCCAGTCGCTAGTCGACGAGTTCGTTCAACCGTTTGGCATCGAAATCGTCGCCTGTCATTCCCTTTTCGGGGCAAAGGCCAAGGCGGTCCAAGGCCAGCATAATGGCTTCTATTTTTTGGGTTTGGTCGGCGGCATGATCGATAAGGCTATGCAGGGCGATGCTTAGAGGATCGTTCTCGGACTGCGTCACGGCATACGCGGAAAAACCCAGACTTGCTGCTTTGGCTTCGCGCAGCTTCGCCGTCTCGTCCTGGATGATGCGCGCCGGGATGCCGAGGGCGGTCGCACCCGGAGGGACTTCCCGCACGACTACCGCATTTGACCCAATACGGGCTCCTGCGCCGACCACGAATGGTCCCAGTATCTTGGCGCCAGCCCCTATCACAACACCTGCCCCCAGAGTGGGGTGGCGCTTGCCCCCCCCGAGTGAGGTCCCGCCCAGTGTTACGCCCTGATAGATGGTGCAGTCATCGCCGACTTCGGCAGTCTCGCCGATGACGACTCCCATGCCATGGTCGATGAACACTCGCCTGCCAATCTGTGCTCCGGGGTGAATCTCGATGCCGGTCAGAAACCGTCCGCAGTGCGACACCCAGCGCCCCAACCAGTAGTAGCGGCGGCGCCAGAGCCAGCTCGCCCAACGGTGAGTGATGATCGCATGCAGACCCGGATAACAAGTCAATACTTCCCAGCCGCTGCGAGCCGCCGGGTCACGCTCAAGGATGCAAGCGATGTCTTCGCGTAAATATTCAAACATAGTTTTCGAAAAGAGCGTTGCGGTCCGGTTCGGCCATACCGGAAAAGAGGAATCCGGACGGCATTAGCCGCCGTTGAATACCTCTATTCTAGGGAGGTTCAGCGAATCATGCAGAAGGCACGAATACTTGCCCTTGCATGAGCCGGCGGGCGCTGCGGCTCATGACGGCTTTTTCGACTCGCCAACCCTTGGGTCCCAAGTCCACGAGTGCACCCACCGTCAGGACGCCCGACGCGTGTCCGATCCGGGTTGGCACTCCGGGAAGGGTTCGCGCGACCTCCGACACCACCGTGCCCGGTATTGCAGCAGCCACCGCAAGTGCGATCGATCCGGTTCCGGTAAACGCATGGTGCAGTTTTCCCATGGAAACGATTCGCGCCAGGATATCGATACTGTCCTTTGTGACTTCGGCACCGGCCGAGGTCCGATAAGCTGAAGGAGGCGCCACAAAAGCGAGCTTCGGGGTGGCCGGGCGATTTCGACTGGCATCGTCGGTTGACTTGGCCAAGCCCATCGCTACCGCTGCGTGCGCTCTTATCATTTCGATTCGCCCCAGCACCCGTGCATCGCGATTGATCCCGTCCGGCAGTTCACGACCGCTCAGTTTGAGCGCATCAGCCCTGATGAAGATCGTCGGGTTTCCGGCGTTCATCAGCGTGACGCGCACCGGTCCGTGCTCAGGTATGTCGAGCGTGTCCGAGGGGTTGCCGGTCGGTAACAGACCTGATTTCCCGGTATCGGCTGGATCCAGAAACTCGAGTACGATCTCGGACGAGGTAAAGGGGACTCCATCCTCTCGGAAATTCCCTTCTTCGACGACGATCCCTGAACGCGTCGGCACGTGCGCGAGAATGCGTTTTTGCACATTTTGCTGCCACATGCGGACAACGGTCGTCCCTTCGGTGGGGGCGACCCACCCTTGCGCGATGGCAAACGGCCCGACGGCTGAGGTGAGATTGCCGCAGTTTCCTGACCAGTCGATGAGTGCTTCTTCGATAGCCACTGCTCCAAAGAGAAAATCAACATCGCAGTCTTCGCGTAGCGAGCGCGACACAATGACAACTTTACTCGTGCTGGAAGTAGCCCCGCCCATTCCGTCGGTGTGTCTTCCGTACGGGTCTGGGCTACCGATCACGCGTAAGAGAAGAGCATCGCGCGCGCGCTTGTCAGCGGGGAGATCGGTGGCACAAAAGAAGACGCCCTTGCTCGTACCTCCCCGCATATAGGTCGCCGAAACGGAAGTCTGAGTCATCGTCGCGGTGAAAGAATGGCACTGCAAATGCCGCGCAGGATGCTAACTTCATCATGCTCCAGGAGAGTTCGCGAGAATAATCTGCGCAACTTCGCCACGAGTTTGGTCGGATGTCGAGAGTCGAGAAACTCCAGGGCGATCAGTGCCTCCTGGAGGTGTTCGAACAACTGTTCACGCTCCATTTCGGTCGAGAGGTCATGCGGTAAATTGTCCGGCGAAGGCGTCGGCGCACCGATCGCTGCGAGCCGGCACTCGTAGGTCATGATCTGCACGGCCATGGCAAGGTTCAAGGAGCCATAGGCGGCGATGGTCGGAATCGTGCAAAGTGCTTGGCACTGCATGACGTCCTGGTTTTCCAGGCCGTAACGTTCACTGCCGAACACCAGGGCCGTTCGAATCTGGCCGATGCCGTTCGTGACGGCGCGCTCGGCCACCCCACGCGGTGACATTTGCAAGGGCGCAAGATCCCGGCTGCGGGCGGTCACGGCAACGGCCCAGTGGCAATCGCCAAGCGCCTGTCCCAAACTCGGAAAAATCTGCGCGGATTCGAGAACGTCGGCGGCGCCGCTTGAAAGCGCGATCGTATCGGGCAAAGTCAAGACATCGGCAAACCGGGGCGTGACCAGAGAGAGGCGCGAAAGACCCATGGTCTTCATGGCACGTGCGGTACTTCCGACATTTCCCGGGTGGCTCGGGGACACCAGCACGATGCGAATGGCGTCGAGCGCAACCCCTGGCGTTCCCGTCGAAGAAGCTTCCAATGACCCCATGGGCCTGGATATTGTGTCTATTGGTCCTGAAACGGTCCAAAGGGGGGACGTGGGCTGGGGCTTCATACTAAAATGAGCAGGTATGCAAAGCCCGTGGCATTAATCTGGCACCCAGACGACGCTCCCCTGTATAACATCAGCCGTCCCTCGTGGTATTGAGCCATCCTACGGGAGTATTTTTTTGAAAGGTTTTCATGCATCCGATGTTGAATACCGCCGTTAAGGCTGCTCGCCGTGCCGGTGCGATCATCAATCGAGCCAGCCTTGATCTTGATCTCGTGCAGGTCACGCGCAAACGCCACAATGATTTCGTCACAGAAGTCGACAAAGCCGCTGAGGCGGCGGTGATCGAAACCTTGATCGGTGCTTACCCGGACCATTCAATTCTAGCAGAGGAGAGCGGTTTGACCCGGTCGAAAACGACCATCACGCAGCTCGCAGAAGAACCCCCGGACAACCTTTGGATTATTGACCCGCTCGATGGTACGACCAACTTTATCCATGGATTCCCGCAATACGCGGTTTCCATCGCGTTATCGCAGCGGGGCCAGATCACCCAAGGTGTCATTTACGATCCTGGCCGAAATGACCTATTCACCGCCACTCGCGGTCGTGGCGCCTTTCTGAATGATCGCAGGTTGAGGGTCTCCAAACGTACGAAACTGGCCGATTCGCTTCTGGGGACCGGTTTTCCGTTTCGAGATCTCGAGACTCTTGATCAATACCTCAAGATGTTTCGTTTGATGACGGAACAGACCGCAGGCATCCGCCGGCCAGGCGCCGCGGCTCTCGATCTGGCTTACCTAGCCGCGGGGCGTCTGGATGGATTCTTCGAGATTGGGCTCGCGCCCTGGGACATCGCGGCCGGTAGCCTTTTGGTCACCGAGGCAGGCGGATTGATCGGTGATTTCGAGGGAAACAGCAACTATCTCTATACCGGTGACGTTTTGGCCGGGGCGCCCAAGATATTCGGCCAATTGGTTCAAGCCCTTGGCCCCTATCGAACGGGTACGCGTGCGGCGGAAGATACGCCCGTAAAGAAAGCACGATCCAAGGTCTAGGGTTCGCCCTTGTGTTCAAGATTGCACCTCTGCAGCCAACGGCAGCGACATTACCCTGGTACCGTCGCAATCTAGAAATTCATGGCCACGACGCTGACACATCAAAGCGTAGCAGTTCAATGGTCATGTGGCGGGGGCGCCCCCGCTCGACAGCTTAACCAGGCAATGGTTGATTCAGCCGGGAGAAAGGCCATCACCCTTGGCGAAACAGTGGGTGGCTTTCGTACATTTTCATACTCGTGTTTCTCGGCATGAGCCGAAAATCGAAGCACATATAATGCAAACGATGAAGCCCGAAGCTCGCTCGACAGCTGAATTTGGCGGCCACACGCCGATGATGCAGCAATATCTTCGCATCAAGCAGGAGTACCCCGAGACGCTCGTTTTCTACCGGATGGGCGACTTTTACGAGTTGTTCTTCGCCGATGCCCAAAAGGGCGCACGTCTGCTTGACATTACATTGACGGCTCGTGGTCAGAGCAATGGCGCGCCGATCCCGATGGCGGGGGTGCCGTATCATGCGGTCGATCAGTATCTCGCCAAACTCGTGCGATTGGGCGAGTCGGTTGCAATCTGCGAACAAATCGGAGAGCCCGGCTCCACCAAAGGGCCGCTGGAACGTCGTGTCGCACGGGTGATTACGCCGGGTACATTGACGGATACGCAATTGCTGACGGAGAAAGTCGATACGCTCCTCATGAGCGTTCTACCCCAAGAATCTCGGCTGGGTTTGGCGTGGCTCAACTTGGCGAGCGGTGCATTGAAAGTGATGGAATGCCGCAAGGAAGATCTGACCCACGAGCTTGAAAGGCTTCGACCCGCTGAAATTCTGATTCCGGAATCGTTGAGAGATACCCTGTCGCAGGGCGCCGGCGTACGCACGCCGGTGCCGGACTGGTACTTCGACATTGAGACGGGATCTCAGGCATTGCAAAGCCAGCTTAAGGTCAGTGACCTCGCTGGGTATGGGTGCGAAGGACTGGGCGCCGCCCTTGGAGCGGTAGGTGCACTTTTGCGTTACGCCTCGCGTACCCAGGGCATTGCCTCTCTTCCGCATGTGCAGTCCATCACGGTCGAGCACCAAAGCCAATACCTGATGCTCGATGCGGTGAGTCGACGAAATCTCGAAATCACCGAGTCCATGCGCGCTGTAGACACTGCATCTGGCCCAACGCTTTTTTCGTTGCTCGACGTATGCTGTACAAGCATGGGGTCGCGCCTATTGCGGCACTGGTTGCACCATCCGCTGAAGGACGTTCGAGAACCCAGCCGTCGGAGTCAGGCCATCGCGGCCTTATCGGAACAGGATGCGGCGCGCGCGCCCCTGGAAGGTCTACGCGAGATTCTGCATCAGGCGGCAGACGTCGAACGAATTGCTTCGCGTATTGCGCTTCGGTCGGCGCGACCGCGGGATCTGGTGGCGTTACGCGATACGCTCCGACTTTTGGATTCCGTGCGCGAGAAGATTATAGGAAAACTCGAAGCCATTGAGCTCTTGGCGCAACTGGCCACCGACCTCTTGGTGCCCGTCACAGCCGCTGACCTTTTACAACGGTCCATTGCCATTGAGCCGTCTCTACAGGTCCGCGACGGCAACGTCATTGCCGCGGGATACGATAGCGAACTGGATGAGTTGCGCGGCTTATCGACGAATGCGGGGCGGTTTCTGGTTGAGTTGGAGGCTAGAGAGCGCGAACGCACGGGCATTGCGAATCTTCGCGTGGAATACAACCGCGTGCATGGTTTTTACATCGAGGTTACGCAAGGTCAGGTCGACAAGGTTCCGGCGGATTACCGGCGTCGGCAGACGCTCAAAAATGCCGAACGCTATATCACTCCCGAGCTCAAGGCTTTTGAAGATCGTGCGCTGTCTGCTCAGGATCGAGCCCTTAGCCGAGAGAAATGGCTTTACGACGGAGTACTCGATAGCCTCAGCGAGCACGTTCCAACCATTCAGTGCGTGGCACGCGCCCTCGCGCAGCTTGATGTTCTTTGTGCCCTGGCGCAGCGAGCCCTTGCGCTGGACTGGCGTCCGGCTGTTCTCGTTTCGGACCCGGTCATACATATCAATGGTGGACGGCACCCGGTCGTAGAACATCAAATGATCGAGTCGGCAGCCCGGTTTACCCCGAACGATTGCGTGTTGAACGGCGGACGAAAGATGTTGCTCATTACCGGGCCGAACATGGGCGGAAAATCGACGTTCATGCGGCAGACGGCGCTCATTGTTCTACTGGCTTATGTGGGAAGTTTCGTGCCTGCGAAGATTGCTGAAATTGGACCGATCGATCGAATATTCACGCGCATTGGAGCCTCTGACGACTTGGCGGGTGGGCGCTCTACTTTTATGGTGGAAATGACCGAGGCCGCGGCGATTCTGAACCAGGCGAGTGCCCAAAGCCTCGTTTTGATGGACGAGATCGGGCGTGGTACCTCGACTTTCGATGGTTTGGCTCTGGCCTGGGCGATCGCTCGGGAACTGATTGAGCGAAACGGATGCCATACGCTCTTCGCAACTCATTATTTTGAGCTGACCCAACTTGCTCTGGAGTATCCCGAAGTGGTCAACGTGCATCTTTCCGCCATTCAGCATCGCGATGAAATCGTATTCCTGCATTCTGTTCAAAATGGTCCGGCAAGTCAGAGCTATGGCCTTGAGGTTGCTCGACTGGCTGGTGTTCCAGCTAAGGTTATTCGGGCGGCGCGCTCGCATCTCATGAAACTCGAGAATGCGGCACAGGAAAACAGGCCACAGCTCGATCTGTTCGACGCCACGGCGGCTGACCAATCCAGTACGTCTGTGCCAGCGATCGATGCGTTGCGGCAGGCGCTGGCAGAGATTGACCCTGAGCGGCTGAGTCCACTTCAGGCGCTCGAGGCAGTATATCGACTAAAACAAATCGGCATGGACGACGAAGAGCACTCATGATGAGATACGGGTGCTCGCTTTGGGTCGGATTAATCTGGATCTGCATGATTCACATCGGTCGCGCCGACCCCGCGACTGTCATGAGCGAGACACCGACCGATTCACAACCGTTTAGCTTTGCCGTCATTGGCGAGGCACCATTTAGCCTGCAGGAAGAGCCTCAGGTCGCCGCTGTTCTGCGCTCGATTGGATCGAGCGATGCGGATTTTGTGATTGACGTGGGCGACATCAAAAGTCCCATAGAACCGTGCAGCGACACGTTGTTCGAAAATCGCAAAATCCTGTTCGATGAAAGCGTTAAGCCGCTGATCCTTTTGCCTGGAAATAACGACTGGGTCGCCTGTGCAGGGGCCAAGGCGGGCGGCTATGACCCGGTAGAGCGTCTATCGCGATTGAGAGATCTGTTTTTTTCGGACAATCTTTCGCTAGGTCAGGTTCGCATGCACGTCACACGCGAGAGCGACATGCCTCAATTTCGCGAATACTCCGCCAATGTGCGTTGGCAATACGGGAAGGTTCTGTTTGTCGGCTTAAATTTGCCAGGTGTAAATAACGACTTTCGTTTCGGGGGAGGGCGCAACGGTGAATTTGAAGATCGGCTGATTGCGAATCGTGTTTGGCTTCAAAGAGCATTTCGATACGCGGAAATGCATAAACTTCGGGGGCTAGTGATCGCGATTCAGGCAGATCCAGAGTTCAATCGGCCGCTGCATCCTCCGGATCATCGCTTGAGTCACCGGGATGGTTTCTATGAATTCAAAATCCAACTACGAGACTTGGCCAGCCGTTACCATGGGCACGTGCTATTGCTGCATGGCGGAATTCGTGCAATCCGCGGCGATGAACCCCTGAAAGATGCCAGTGGCCGGCCCGTGTCAAATGTGACCCGTGTCTCCACCTTTGGCGCCCCCTACGCATCCGATTGGATACGCGTTGATGTTGACACGCATCGACCACGGGTTTTTTCGATCCGATCTATGTCTGCGGCTGCTACTGAATCCGCGAATGACTCGCCTACCAAATGATCGTGTTCGAACTCTGCTCCAGGGATCGTTATGGCGTACGGCGAGTGTCGCCTCGGTGTTTAACCGGTGTCATCCATTTTGCGCCGGCATAGCTGTGTATGACGGCTTTTGTCTTGGAGGCTTCCACCACATCTCTTCGCTCGGTTAGAATGTACGTTCGCAGAGCTCAAGCGCAGGAGTTGAGCGCTGATTGCCAATTTTGCGAATTGTGGTTCACGTAGGAGGTGTGGCCGAGCGGTTTAAGGCACGGGTCTTGAAAACCCGCGAGGGGGCAACTCCTCCGTGAGTTCGAATCTCACCGCCTCCGCCAGACATATAGGATATATGCCATGTCCTTTCTTCAAAGACCCGGAAAACGACCTAAATCTGCTTTAAACAGACTACTTTATTGGAGGGATGTCACCTTTACCATTCC
>Ga0208357_1001223_pt1 | contig 19070 bp, 23 predicted proteins | sample NGESurdeep092012_6_FD_184487 | JGI IMG/M metagenome (GOLD analysis project Ga0208357, IMG submission 184487) | Arctic peat soil microbial communities from Barrow, Alaska - NGEE Surface sample F52-2 deep-092012 (SPAdes) | ecosystem: Environmental > Terrestrial > Soil > Wetlands > Peat ... | reverse complement strand
CGCGGCCACGAGTTTTTTTCTGCAAAAAACGTCTTCGTGGTCGGCTCGATCGAGGTCACCAATCGCGACTACCTCACCATCTTGATCTTCGACGCCAACAGCCAGCAGCACTCGCTGGAAATCCTCAACCCGCAAACGATGCGTATCTACGACGAGACGCGCGGCAAGGGCTTTGCGGTTTCGTTTATCAGCGAAAGCGACGGCGGGGTCGAGTCGCGTTGCTACATTCGCGACGAGGGTCCCGACGAAGACACGCTGCGCGATCAAACCGCCCTGGAGAAGATCACGCTGCCCGAACTCTTCGAATATCTCGAAGAGATTACGACCGCCGACGCCACGGCGCAAACCATCGGCCGCCGGTAAGAGCGCCTCCCTCGATGCGATTGGCGCGACGCAGTTCGCGCACGCTGTCGGCGTAACGTCCCAATTTCTTGTACGCGACGCCCAGGTTCAAATGCGCGACCGCATACCCGTCATCCGAGCGAATCGCCATCTCGTAATAAACGATCGCTTCGTCGACCGCGCCTTCTTCGAAAAGCAAGTTGCCGATGTTGGTCAGCGCAGGTGCGAACTTGTCGACCAGCGCGAGCGCCGCCTCGAAATCCAGACGCGCGTCGTCCCGGCGCCCGAGCCGAACCCGCGCGACGCCGCGCTTGTTGAACAAAAAGGCACAGTCGGCCGAGGTCGCGGCGGCCGCAATGGCCTCGCCCAGCAGCGCCTCCGCCGTGTCACAGTCGTTGCGGCGCAGGGCCGCGAGCCCGCGGGCCCGCGGGCTTGGATCCGGCGTAAACCAAGCGATTCGCTGGAGAAAGTTGAACATCGGTAGCCCTATGTTCACGATCGACGTCGTCACGCTCTTCCCGGAGGTCTTCGCGCCCTTCGTCGGCCTCTCGATCGTGGGGCGCGCGGTCGAGGCCGGCCTCGTCGACGTGCGCTATCATTACCTCCTGGACCACCTCGTCGGCCCCGAGCGCGCAGACGACACGCCGTTTGGCGGCGGCCCCGGCCTGGTCATGCGCGTCGAGCCGATCGCCCGGGCTCTCGATGCGATCCTGGCAACCGCGCCCCGGGACGAACGGCGCACGATCGCGGTTCCCAGCCCGAGCGGCGCACCGTTCCGCCAGGCAGACGCGCGGCGCTTCGCGCAGCTCGACCGGCTGATCTTGGTCTGCGGGCACTACGAGGGCATCGACGAGCGCCTGGGAGCCCTGTATCCCATCGAGGAGTACTCCTTTGGGGATTTCGTGCTGACCGGCGGCGAGCTGCCGGCCCTGGCCATGATGGACGCCAGCGTGCGCCTGTTGGCCGGGGCGATCCGCGCCGAATCGGCGGCGGCCGACTCGTTCTCGGACAACCTGCTGGATCACCCGGCCTACACGCGCCCGGCGACCTTCCGGGGGGTCGACGTGCCCGAGGTCCTGCTCTCGGGCGATCATGCCAAAATCGCCGCCTGGCGCCGCGAGCAGTCCCGGGCCCGAACCGCCGCCCGCCGCCCCGACCTGGGTCCCGAGGAGCCCGGTTAGTCGGTTGCGATAGCGACCCCCGCGTGGTATTATCCCGAGGTTGCGCCGTCGCCGGCGTGCGCTCACGCGCATTCTTCCCCTTTTTTAGAGAAGTGCCATGAACGTCATCGATGTCCTTAACCGCGAGCAGCTCAAGGCCGACGTCCCGGATTTTCGTTCCGGCGATACCGTCAAGGTCTATTCCAAGGTCGTCGAAGGCGGCAAGGAACGCGTTCAAATGTTTGAAGGCGTCGTCACCGTTTTCACGGGCGGCGGCTCCACGGCATCGATCACGGTCCGCCGCGTCGCCCACGGCGTCGGCGTCGAAAAGAGTTTCCTGATCCACAGCCCGCGAGTCGAAAAGATCGAAGTCAGCAAGCGCGGGCGCGTCCGCCGCAGCCGGCTGTATTACCTGACCGAGAAGATCGGTAAAGCGGCGCGCATCAAGGAAAAGAAAGTCGTCCGCTAGCCGGCCTCTTGAGCCCGCTCGCACTGCTCGGGCTCATCGCGGTCTTCGCGATCGCCCGCTTCGCACTCTCGTTCAAGCCGTTCGCGGCCGGCGCTGCCAAGTTGCCGGCCGTTGCAATTGTGCGCGAATACTTGGACGCCTTCGTGATCGCGGGCCTGGTCGCACTCTTCCTGATCACCTTCGTGATCCGCACGTTCTACATTCCGTCGATCTCGATGATGCAGACGCTCCAGGTCGGCGACGACGTGCTCGTCGACGAACTGACCTATCACCTGCACGCGCCGCGACCCGGCGATATCGCGGTCTTCACGCCGCCGGTCCCCAGCGCGGGCAGCCCCTTTATCAAACGCGTGATCGGCGTACCCGGCGACACCATACGGATCGCCGATGGGATCGTCTATCGCAATGGCAAAGCGATGATCGAACCTTACGAGAACCAGCCGCCTGCCTATAATTTGCAGATTCGCAACTACGGTATCTACGTCGACGACGGCACCGGGACGTTCGCGGCCTTGCGCGCCGCAACGGCCGACGTCCCGCCGCGCTCGATGTGGCAAGCGTCGAACAAAATTCCGGCGGGTTTCTACTTTATGATGGGTGACAACCGCAACAATTCCGAAGACTCACACGTCTGGGGTTTCGCCCAGCTCCACGGCGGGTTCGTCGCCGGTCCGCTGGCCCACAAACCCGTCGCGGCGGCGTTTGCCGGTCGGGCGTTCCTCATTTTTTGGCCGCCGGGCCGCCTTCACATCCTCCGATAACGAAAAGAGACGACAGTCGAGATGAAACCCGAGTACCTCCTGGTCCTAGTCGCCATCATCTTCCTAGTTCGCGTCGTCGTGACGGTGCGCGCCCGACGCGCGGCCTCCACCGGCCGCAGCATGACCGTTGCCAAGGAATATCTCGACCCCTTCATCGTCGCGGGGTTGACGGCGTGGCTGCTCATCACGTTCGTGGCACGCACCTACTACATTCCATCGGAATCGATGGTGCCGACGCTGTTGGTTCACGACGTGCTGCTCGTCGACAAGATCAGCTACCGCGTGCACCCTCCGCACGATGGCGACATCGCCGTGTTCCCACCACCGGTCGTCACCGACGACGACTTCATCAAGCGCGTTATGGGCCAGCCCGGCGATAAGCTCCGCATCCAAAGCGGCGTCGTCTACCGCAACGGCGTCGCGCTGATCGAGCCCTATATCAACAATAGGCCCACGTACAACCTCAAGATCGAGAACTACCAGATCTACGTCGAAGACGTCGGCGAAGCGAACTGGCAGCCGCTGGATCCCACGCAAGCCAACATCCCTCCGAAATCTCAGTGGACCGCGCCCGATCGCATTCCACCGCACTCCTACTTCATGATGGGCGACAATCGCCAGGACTCCGAGGATTCGCACTTCTGGGGCTTCGCGCAAGATGCCGGGACATTTGCCACGGGGCCGCGCGCCGGCGCGAAAGCCGGGTTTACCGGACGCGCCTTCGTCATCTTCTGGCCGCTCAACCGGGCGACGATTCTCCGCCGTACGTAGCGCGCACCGGGACTTCGCAACGAGTTCGCTAATACTCCAGACGTGCGCACGTTGCGAACCGTCGCAAGCTTGGTCTTGCAGGTTGCCGTCCTCGTGGTCTTGGTTGCGGCATTCCTTCTCCGTGCCGAGCAGGTTTCGGGGCTCTCGATGGAACCCAATATCGACTCGGACGAGTACGTACTCATCAACATCGGCGCCTATCGCCTGCACGCGCCCGACCACAACGACATCGTCGCCTTCCATCACGACGGCATGACGCCCGAGGTCTATATCAAACGCATCGTCGGCCTGCCGGGCGACCGAATCCGGATCGTGCGCGGCGAGGTCTTGGTCAACGACAAGGCGCTGGCCGAGCCGTACGTACGCTATTCCGACGGACGGTCGTTCGCGCAGGTCGTCGTGCCGGCAGACTCGCTCTACGTTCTGGGCGACAATCGCGTGGTCTCGGAAGACTCGCGCTTTTGGGGATTCGTGCGCGACGACCAAGTGATCGGCAAAGCCTTGGCCGGCGTCTGGCCGCTCGATCGGTTGGGCGTTCTGTGAACGCCGATCTGCAGCGCGCGGTCCAATGGTATCCCGGGCACATGGTGCGCGCGATGCGTCGCATCGGCGAATATCTCAAGATGATCGACGTCGTGGTCGAGGTCGTCGACGCGCGCGTCCCGGCCAGCGGGCGCAATCCGCTGCTCGACGCGCTGATCGGATCGCGCAAACGGTTGATCGTGCTCGACCGCGAGGACCTCGCCGATGCGGCCACGACCAAGGCCTGGGTGGAACGCTTCGCGTCGCAGTCGCTGCCGGCCATCGCCGTCAACGGCCGCGAACAACCCAGCGTGCGTCGCGCCGGTCAGACGATCGCCAAGCTCGCGAGCGACGTTCCGGGCATGTCGCGCGCCATCGTCCTCGGATTGCCCAACTCCGGCAAATCGTCGATCATTAACGGCCTCTTGCGCCGCGCCGCCGCGCGCACCGAAGACCGCGCCGGGGTCACGCGCCAACTGCAATGGTTTCGCATGGCCGGGAACGTCGAGCTGATGGATACGCCCGGTATCCTGGTTCCCAAGATCGCCACGCCCGAGGCGCAGTGGAAACTGGCGATGGTGGGCGCCGTACCGCGCGACCGCTACGATCCGCAGGAAATCGTCGGACATTTTCACCGCTGGCTGATCGAGCATCGAGCTGGCCGTACGCGCGTTCCCGACCTCGAAACGTTCGCACGCGAGCGCGGTTTTTCGCGCAAGGGCGGCGAGTTCGACCTGCACAATGCCGCGCAGTCGTACGTTTCGGCCTTTAACGACGGGGTATTTGGCCGCATCTCTCTTGAGGAACCCACATGAACGCCGCAGACCGGGAACGCCGCGTACGCAACGCGTATCGGCGCGAACGCCGGCGCTTGCAGCGATTGCACCTCTTCGAGAACGCCGCCCGCGCGCGCGGCTTCCTGTTCATCGGCGGCGTCGACGAGGTCGGGCGCGGACCGCTGGCCGGTCCGGTGGTCGCGGCATGCGTCGTGACCGCCGAACCCTTGATGCTCGACGGGCTCAACGATTCTAAGAAAGTCACCCCGGCCCACCGAGTCGAATTGGCCGCACAAATTCGCGCGCGCGTCGTCTCCTGGGCGATCGGCGAAGCCTCGGTAGAAGAGATCGATCGCATCAACATCTATTGGGCGTCCGTCCTGGCGATGGAACGAGCCTTGGCCGCTTTGCCGGCGCCGCCCGAGTATCTGATCACCGACGCCGTTCGCATCAAATCGTTCGTGCCGCCGCAAGAGCCGTTGATCAAGGGCGACGAACGCTGCGCGGTGGTTGCCGCCGCGTCGATTCTGGCCAAGGTCCACCGCGACGCGCTCCTGCTGGAACTGGATCGCCAGGACCCGCGCTACGGGTTCGGCGAGCACAAAGGCTATGCGACCCCGCAACATCTCGCGGCCCTGGCCGAGTTCGGCCCCTGCGCCCACCATCGCGCCGCTTTCAATCCCGTCCGCCTCGCGCAGTTGGACTTTCGCTTCGATGACACCGCACAGTACCGGTGAAAAAGGCGGCGCCGGAGAAGATGCTGCCGCCGCACTCCTGCGCGCCCGGGGGTACCGGGTGCTCGAGCGCAACGTCCGGCTTCCGGGCGGCGAAATCGACTTGGTCTGCCTCGACGGGGCGACGCTGGTCTTCGTGGAAGTGAAGAGTCGCGGCGCGGCAGGCTTCGGACCGGCCCTGCGCGCCGTCGATGCCCGCAAGCGCGCCGTGCTGCGGCGCATCGCGGCGGATTACGCGCAGATCGTCGCACCCTCTGCGCGCTTCCGATTCGACATCGTGGCCCTCGACGGAGAACGCATCGTCTTGCATCGGAACGCCTTTTAGATGGAACGCAAGAAGCCCGAACTGCGCCGATCGGTCACGCCGTGGGGATCCTTTTCTTGGGGCTACTCCGACGTCGGCGCCGACATCTTTGTCGGGTTGGGCTTGGTCTTGGGCGCCGCCGCCGGCGCTTCCAACGTCGCGTTTCTCTTTGCGGGCATCGTCTACGTTTGCATCGGCTTGGCGTATACCGAGCTAGCCGCGACCTATCCGGTGGCCGGAGGCGGCCAATATTTCGTGCTGCGCGGGCTGGGCGACATCTTCGGCTTCATCGCCGGCTGGGCCGTGCTGCTCGATTTCACGATCGACATCTCGCTGTTCACTTGGACGTGCGTCGATTACCTGAGCCAGCTCGCTCCGGGCTTGAGTTCGTCCGTGCATCCGTGGATGCACTTTATCGTCTGCGCGCTGCTGATCGTCGGCTTGTGCGGGCTCAACGTCATCGGCATCCGCGAATCGACGGCCTTCAACGGCGTCGTCAGCGCGCTGGACATCTGCAGCGAAACCGCGATCCTCACGTTGGGCTTCCTCTTCGCCTTCGACCCGCATCTGCTCGTCCACACGATGCAGGTCAGTTGGCCGTCGTCCGACATGTTTATGAAGGGCATTTCGCTGGCGATCGTCTCGTTCGTCGGGCTAGAATCGATCTCCCAAGCCGCACAAGAAACCCAGCGCCCCGCCTCGATCATCCCGCGAACGTCGATCGCGCTAATTCTCACGATCCTGATCTTCGCGTTATCGTATTCCAATTTGGCGCTTGGCATGCATACGTGGCATGCGATTCCTCACGACGCGCACGGGCACGCGCAGATGCTCTGGCAGTGGCTTGGCAACGACGACAACAACGGTAAGGCCGTCGCGCTGCTGGCCGCGCAGATTCCGTACTTCGGCGCGCTAGCGGCCTTCTACGTTCCGGTTCTGGGCGCGATCTTGCTGCTGATCTCCTCAAACTCCGGCGTCTTCGGCTCCTCGCGCATCGCGTATGCGATGTCTAGCGGAGGCCTGCTGCCGTCGATCTTTCAGAAAGTTCACGCCAAGTTTCGCACGCCGGTCGTCTCGCTCGTGACGTTCTCGGCCGTGGCGCTGCTCGAACTGATCTTCGCGGCGATTCCCACGCTGGATCGCGGCGCCGCGCAGATCTACGCGCATTGGTTTAACGGTGAGGGCGGTCTGGATTTTCTGGCCGACCTTTACGCGTTCGGTGCGGCGACGAGTTACTCGTTCGTCTTCATCGCCTTGGTCGCGTTGCGCCTCTTCGACCCGCTGAGTCCGCGTAAGTTCAAGATTCCGTTTAACATCCCAGTGACGGTCCGCGGCGAGCGCGCGCACTTCCCGCTCGTCGCGGTGGTCGGGTTCGTCGGCATCTTCGCCATCCTACTCTTTACGCTCAAGACGCACATCATCGGGCGCATCGCGGGGCCCTCGTGGCTGCTGCTGGGAATCGTCATCTATCTCGTTTACCGCTGGCAGCATAAGCTTCCGCTCTTTGCCTCGAAGAAGCGCAACTGGCGTAAGGAGCAAGTCGATATCCTGCGTAACGCCGGTGAGTTGGAATTGATGGATGAGTACTTGGCCAACCTCAAGGCCAGCGACGCGCGCAAGGTCGCGACCGCGGAGACGCCCGCATGATCGGCCTGCGCTTCGTTCTGGCCGTGTTATTGATCGCGATGGGGATCGTCGTGTTCGTGCGCGTCGCCAGCGTGGGCCTCACGCCCGCGATTCTGCCGGGCTTGATCTTAGGGGCCGCGATCGTGGCGCTGGGCGTCCATCGCATGAGCCTCATCATCCGCGCGTGGCGGAGCGTGCGATGACCACCATTCACATCACGGCGATCGGCACGATCGTCGCCATCGTTATCGCGGTCGCAACGGTCGCGACCATTTGGTGGATGCTCCATCCGCCGGCGTCCTTCGTCCAAAAGCTCGCCAAGGAAGCCGAGAGCGAACTGGTGCGCATGGTCGGCAGCATCATCGTCGTCTTCTCGGGCGACATCGCTTCGTCGCATATGCTAGCGCTCGCCGCCAAACTCGCGCGTCGCGCGACCTCCGAACTGCTCGCCCTGTACGTGATCGAGGTGCCGTACACGCTTCCACCCGACGCCGAGATGCCCGACGAAGAACGCCTGGGAATGGACGCCTTGGGCGCCGCCGAGACGATCGCGGTCAACAACGGCGTCGACCTGCGAACCGAAGTCGTCAAGGCCCGCGTCACCAGCCAAGCCGTGCTCGACATCGCCAAGCGCGAGAAGGCCGATCTGATCATCCTGGGATCGTTTCGCGAGGGCAAGTATACGGGCGCGCCGCTGGGCCGCGCGATCGAAACGATCGCCGCCGAGGCCAAATGCGACGTCCTCATCGGCGTCGAAGGCAAACACGGAACCCTGCTCGTCGACGAAACGCTCACGCTGCCGGATTGATGCTCCACACCCTCGCCGCGCTGCTCGCGTTTGCCCACGCATATGCAGGCATCTCGAGCTGCACGTATTCGCTGCATACGCACGAGGTGACGGGATCTCGCATGCAGGATCGCGTCTATTCCTACGCGTTCTTGAAGCCGGCCCTTGCCAAGACGACGATCGTCGCCGGGGACCATCGCGGTTCTGCAGCCATCTGGAATGGCGGCGACACCCTCAAAGCGCACGAGGGAGGCCTCTTCTCGATCGTCCACGTCACGATGGGCGTGCGCGACGCACGCGCAACCTCGATGCTCGGCTACACGCTGCCCGACGGCCTTCTGCAGAACATCGTGGCGCGATTCACCGACGTTCCCGGTACGCGCACGCAGACCGCTGCCGTTGTCGACGGCCGACTCGCCGATATCGTCACCCTACACCCATCCAACCCCGCCGCGCAAGACCACGGCGCCACGCGCGACGTCATCGCCTTCTCACACGCCACCGCACTGCCGATCCGCATTACCCTCTACGTCCGCAACACGCTCCTAGTCGACGAATCCATCGCCGATCTCAAACTCAACCCCAACCTAACCGTTGCCGATTTCTAGCCGTTACGATTGCGTCATAGGCGTGGCGCTCGCCAGACATTGCGCGGTTAGGCCTTTGCGAGGTAGCGTTTGCGGAGTTCGTCGAGGACGACGGCGAGCAGGATGACGGCGCCGAGCACGACTTTTTGCAAATAGGAGTTGATACCGAGGAGGTTCATTGCATTGTCGAGCACGCCGATGAGTAGGGCACCGAAAAAAGTGCCGACGATCGTGCCGCGCCCGCCCATCAACGATGTTCCGCCGACGACGACCGCGGCGATCGCGTTGAGCATTTCGTCGCCGGTTGCCGTTTGCGGGGAACCCGACGAGAACCCCGACATATACAGGAACCCGACGACCGCCGCGCACAGCCCCGAGATTACGTACACCAGCGTCTTGATTTTCTTAACCCGGACGCCGGCCAGGCGCGCCGCTTCTTCGTTCCCGCCGATCGCAAAGACGTAGCGCCCGAAGCGCGTACGCATCAGCAGAACCGAACAGGCGACGGCGATCACGATCATCCAGATGACCGGAATCGGAATCGACGGCATATGAAGCGCGCTGGTAAGCCCATGCAAAAATGGGCCAAAGCCAGTATTTTGGAAATCGGTGGAGTTCAGCGAGATCGGGCGGCCGCCAGAAATAATGTACGACAATCCCAGCGCTACCTGCATCATCGCCAGCGTCGTAATAAATGGAGGCAGGTTCAAACGCACGACCGGAATCGCGTTGATGTATCCGGCGAGCCCGCCAACGGCTAAGCCGGCCGCCAACGTCACCGCTAGCAGCAGGAAACCGTGTAAGTGGAGGGAGTTCGCAACAATTGCCATCACCACGCCGCACAACGATGCGAGCGACCCGACCGACAGATCGATGCCCGCGGTGATGATAACGAATGTCTGTCCGATTCCAAGAATGCAGTTATAGGTAATCTGACGCAGCACCGAAACGATGTTGCCGCTGCGAAGGAATGCGCCGTGCGCCGCGATGTTAATAATCACGACCAGGGCGACGAAGACCAGGATCGCGCCGCCGATGCGCATCCAATACGCGCGCAGTTCGGCCGCTTTGGCTTTGGCCGCGAGTTCGGGCGTCACGCGGCCGCTCCGGTCGCCGCGGCGATGACCGCCGTGGGTGTGGCGTCGGCTCGGGCGAACTCGGCGACGATGCGCCCCGCGCGCACGACCAGCACGCGATGAGACATTCCCAAGACTTCGGGAAGCTCGCTGGAAACCATCAAAATAGCGGCTCCGTTCTTGGCAAGCTCGATCATGAGGCCGTAGATTTCGGCTTTCGCGCCGACGTCGATCCCGCGCGTCGGTTCGTCGAACAGAAAGACGCGTGCTTTGCCAAGCAGCCACTTGGCCAAGACGACCTTCTGCTGAGTTCCCCCGGAGAGATTACGCACCAACTGCTCCGGTCCGGGCGTGCGGATGCTCAACTCTTCGATCGAACCCCGCGCGGCGGCATCTTCGCGTTTGCGGTCGATCAAGCCGTCGCGATCGACGAATCGCTCGAGGTGCGCCAGCGTCACGTTCTCGCGAACGGTCATGCCCAGAACGAGGCCCTGCGCTTTTCGATCCTCGGTGATGAACGCGATGCCGGCGGCGATCGCGTCCGACGGCTCGCGGATGCGTTCGACCTTCCCATCGACCAGCACCGCGCCGGCCTGCATGCGATCCGCGCCGGCAATCGCGCGCACGATTTCGGTGCGGCCCGCGCCGACCAATCCGGCCATCCCGACGATCTCGCCGGCGCGCACGGAAAAGCTCACGTCGTTGACCAGCGGTGCCCGGCGCGCGGAGCGCACGTCCAACGCGATCGGCGCGCCCGCGGCGACGGGCGGCAATTCGGGGAAGTGCGCATCGACGTCGCGCCCGACCATCGCGCGCACGATATCGTTTGCCGGGAAGTCCGCTTGCGAGCGCGTCTCGATGGCGGTTCCGTCGCGCAGGACCGTGATGCGATCGGCGATCTTGGGCAGCTCTTCCATGCGATGAGAGATGTAGATGATCCCGACGCCGGCCTCGCGCAAGCGTCTGATGATCCCGAACAGGCGGTCGACCTCGCGATCGGTCAGCGCCGCGCTCGGCTCGTCCATGACGATGATCCGCGCCTTACGCGAAAGCACCTTGGCGATCTCGACGAGTTGCTGCTGCGCGACCGAAAGCGTCGCGGTTGGAATCGTGAGCGGCACGTCGATCCCCAGATCGGTAAACGCGGCACGCGCGCGCTGCGCGGCGGCATTTTCGTCGATCAGCGGGCCGCGCGTCGGCTCTTGGCCCAACGCGATGTTGTCGATCGCGTTGAGTTGCGGTACCAGATTAAATTCTTGATAGATCATACCGATGCCCAGCGCTTCGGCGACGGCCGGACCGGAGATGGCGACCTCGCGTCCGTCGATGAGAATCGACCCCGTGTCGGCAACGTACGCCCCGGCCAAGATCTTCATCAATGTGGACTTGCCCGCGCCGTTTTCGCCGACCAGCGCCAAGACTTCGCCGGCGTCCAGCGTGAGGGAAACGTTATCGAGCGCGCGGACGCCGGGAAACGACTTCCCGATGCCGCGCATCTCGAGCAAGGGCGCGTGGTCTTGGCTCAATGCGTTTTGGCGACGTCGGCCTTCGTGAACGAACCGACGGGAATGTGCACGACCGCCGGAGGCTTCTTTCCGCTAAAATAGGCGTGGATGCCGTCGATGGTCGTCGCGCCGATCGTTTGGGGCGACTGAATCGCGTCGCCGTACATGTCGCCCGCGGCGATCGCGGTGCGGGCTTCGGGCGTCGCGTCGTAGCCCACGACGGCAACTTTGCCGTTCATGCCCGCCGACTTGAGCGCCGTAACCGCGCCCAGCGCAGAATCGTCGTTGATGCCGAAGATGCCCTTGAGGTCGGGATGGGACTGCAACGTGTCGCTCACGTCGTTCGCCGCCGTGTCGCGCTGGCCGCCCGCATCGACGTCGGCCACGACCGTCACGCCCGGGCAGTGCTGCGCGAGCGCTTGGCGAAAGCCTTTGACGCGATCCTGCACCGACGTAACTTCTGGCTCGTCGACGATCGCCACCGCCCCCGATTTGACCGCAGCGCAGATCAGCAATCCCGCCTGTTGGCCGCCCTGCACGTTATCCGAGGCGACGTGCGATACGACCGTCCCGAGCTTGCTGGTCGAGGCGATATCGGCGGTAAAGACCGGAATGCCGGCTTTATTGGCCTCGGCGATAGCGCTGCCGATGGCTTGCGAATCGTATGGCGTCAAGACGATCGCGTCGACCTTTTGCGAGATAAAGTCTTCGACTTGCGCTTGCTGTTTGGCGTTGTCGCGATTGGCGTCAACGACGTCGACCGCGTAACCGTATTTTGCGGCTTCGGATTTCATGCCGCTCTCCATGTCCTGGTAGAACTGCGCTTCTCGATTCTGTATCGAGACGCCGATCGTCTTGCTTATCGCTTTGCCTCCGCTCACCGACGACGAGGATTGCGACGAGTTCGAACAGCCGGCAGCCAGCGCGGCCACGACGGCGATAACCAAGAGCGAGCGCACGTTCTTCACGGGATTCTCCTGCAGCGGATGGGCGGTCAGGCAGGCCTTCGACCCGACGCGCTCGGTGCCTGCGACCGCGCGTAGGCCAGTACGCCCAGGAGCGCGACGCAGATCAGCGCGCAAAACGCGAGGCCTGCATCGCTCAATCCAATTTTCGTCGCCAGCAGACCTACGCCGATGACCGGAAACGCCAGCCCGAGGTAGAGCAGCACAAAGTACGCCGAGCTGACCTCGCCCCGCCCGTGCTGGATCCGTTCGTTAATCTCCGACAAGCCCGACCCGATGCCCAAGCCCATGCCCAAGCCTTCGAGTATCGCCGATGCAAAAAGCAGGGACGCCGAGTGCCCGATCAGCGATGCCGCCAACAAGAGGATGCCGATCAGCAGGACGACGCAGCTTCCGACCAACGCGCGATCGCGATCGAAACGTCGCACGACGATCTGTCCCAACGCCGTCATGCCCATCATCGCAAACACGAGCAGTCCCGCTAGCGCATGGTTCGGCAAGTCGAGAATCTGCCCCAAGAAGGACGGCGCGACCGCGCTAAAGAGTCCCGCCACGGCAAACCCGCACATCCCCGTCACCGTCGCCTGCACGAACACCCCGCGAATTTCCGTGGGGATGCGTAACCGTTGCACGCGCAGCGCGAGAGGCTTGAGCTCGGTCACCGTTTCGCGGGCGAGCAAGACCGCGACGATCGCCAGCAGCGTGAGCGCCAAGTCGACCGCAAATGGCAAGCGCAACGGATCGGGCGCGTATTGGGCCAGCAATCCCGAGAGTAGCGTCCCGACGCCCAGGCCGCCGATATTGACGGCAACCGCAACGCTCGCCGCCTTCGCGCGTTTCTCCGGCGCTACCAGATCGACCAACGCCGCGGTTCCGGTGCCAGTGAACACGCCCGCCGACAGCCCCGAAAGCACGCGCCCGACGATAATGGCCGGCAACCCGTGCGCGAGCAGGAACGCCAGCGCACTTCCCGCCGCCAGGACGAGCCCGCCGAGCATCACGCGCCGGCGGCCGATCTCGTCGGAAAGATATCCAAAGAACAGCAATCCCGCCAGCACGCCGAACGCGTAGATCGCAAACACGATCGTCACGAGCAAGGCGTCGAATCCATACGCGCGTTCGTACAACGGATACAACGGCGTCGGCAGCGTCGTCCCCAGCATATTCACCAAAAACGCCCAAGCCACCAACCAAAACCCCGCGCTCTTCATCGCCGCCGCGTTACCCGACACCACCCCAAGACCCTCTACGCCTCGTCACGCCGAAGTGTGCCCCCTAGTCGCGCTGCGTCCTATGCGCAGTAGGGGCGGCAATGCTTTCGCTTTCGTTTGCTGCGGCGATGTTGGGGATCGAAGGGTACGTCGTGCGCGTTGAGGCCGACAGCGCGCCCGGCACGCCGGGGCTGGCGATCATCGGGTTGCCGGACCGAGCGCTCAATGAAGCGCGCGAGCGCGTTCGCGCCGCGATCGTGAACTCGGGTTTCCCGTATCCGCCGGGGCGTCTGCTCGTCAACCTTTCCCCGGCGGACATCCGAAAGGAGGGGCCCGCGTTCGATCTTCCGATCGCGCTGGCGCTCTTGGCAATCGACGAACACGTCGACCGGTCGGCGCTCCAAGAATATATCGCGCTGGGCGAATTGGCGCTCGACGGTCGCTTGCAACCCGTCAACGGCATCCTGCCGATGGTCCTGGGCGCGCGCAATGCGGGTTTTGCCAAACTGATCGTGCCCGAACGCAATCGAGAAGAGGCCGCACTCGTCGACGGCATCGAACTCTACGCGGTCGATTCTCTGCATGCCGCGGTTGCCGTCGTCCTTGGAAACGGAGGCCGTTGGCGATGCCGCACCGTCGCACCCACCGTCGAACCGCTCGACGACTTGGTGCACGGCGATTTGGCCGATGTTCGCGGTCAGCACGGTGCCAAGCGCGCGCTTGAAATCGCCGCTGCCGGCGCGCACAATCTGCTCTTCGTCGGGCCGCCCGGGTGCGGCAAGACGATGCTCGCACGACGTTTGCCTTCTATCCTCCCGCCGCTGACGCTCGGCGAGGCGCTCGACGTTACCAAAATCTACAGCGTGGCCGGATTGCTCGGCAGTCAAGCCGCGATCGTTAAATCGCGCCCGTTTCGCTTCCCGCATCACACGATCTCGCAAGTCGCTCTGGTTGGCGGCGGCGGTTCGGCGGTCAAGCCCGGGGGATCAGCCTCGCACATCACGGCGTGCTCTTTCTCGACGAACTGCCCGAGTTCTCACGCAGCGCGATCGAGGTGATGCGTCAGCCGATCGAGGAAGGCACCGTTACGATCGCGCGGGCGGCGGGGACGTTTTGCTATCCGGCGCGCTTCCAACTGGTCGCCTCGATGAATCCGTGCCCGTGCGGCTATCGCGGCGCACGCAGCAACGAGTGCCGCTGCGACGATAACGCGATCTCCAAATACGTCGGTAAGCTTTCGGGCCCGCTGCTGGACCGCATCGACATTCAAATCGAAATCGCACGGGTACCGTTCGACGACATGGTGCGCCACGACGGTGCGGAGTCGTCGGTCACGATTCGCGCACGCGTGCTGGCGGCTCGCGAGCTCCAGCGCGAACGTTTCGTCGGGCTTTCGATAGCGAGCAACGCCGAAATCCCCGCCAGTCTCACCCGCCGGTTCTGCACCCTCGACGACGCCGCGATGCGGCTGTTGGCTCACGCCGCCGCCAAACGCCAGTTCTCGGCCCGTGCGCTCGATCGCATCGCGCGCGTCGCTCGCACGATCGCCGATCTAGCTGCCCTGCCCAACATCCGTTGCGAACACGTCGCCGAAGCGATCCAATACCGCAGCCTAGAGCGCCTGGGCGCGGCCGCTTAGTGCCGACGCGCCTCGAGCTGAACAAATCACAAGGCGAGCAAGCCCATCATCTAAGCAGAAAGCGAAAAACGCCCCGCATTCTGCGAGGCGTTTTGATGCCGATCGTGTGTGCTAGTAGGGGAAGATTTTGTCAAACGCCTTGATATAACAGTGCCCGTCCTTGTAGTACCCCGTCACGGTTTCCGTTCGATTTCCATTTGTGTAGTCCGCAAACAGACGCGCTTTCGTGTCGCAGACCACTTTGTCGTCCTTATCGACGAACTCGAATCGCACGTAATAGTAACTGCCCGTCAGGTACGTGCCAGCATACCATTCACGAACTGCGCCCGCGGCGACCCAACCGGAATCGAGATTTCGGGTCTTGATATCGTTCTGAATCGTAATCCATGCTTTGTGATCCGACGCATTGCGCGTCGGGAGGTACAGTCGGTTGATGGCTTGGCCGGGAAGTGGCACGAGAACGGCGGCGGCGGCCAGCACGAAAAGCAATCGAGATGGGCGAACCATGGGATACTCCTCTTCAGAAAGCGGCTAGCGTTGGGCACTCACCCAAGGGAACGTATGCTTGCTCCTAAAGAGTTCCTCTCGGGTGCGTGACCAGAATGCCGGCTGCCCCGTTTTCGGGGTGCGGCCCGGCAATGTGATTCGGGTTTGCACCCAGTTGGGGACGTGGGCTGCGGCTTAAACTGCTAATCGTGCAGGATGACGTTGAGCAGCGAGGTGTGCACGTGCATTCCGCCACGTAGCGCCCCGGCTTCGTACTCGATGAAGCCCATCTTGCGGAAGCGATTGAGGAAGAAGCTAACGCGGGATCGGGTCGTGCCGATCATCTCCGCCAGCGTCTCCTGGCTGATACTCGGGATCACTTCCTCGGGGCGCGGCTCCTTGCCGAAGTTCGCCAGCAGCAAGAGGATACGCGCTAAGCGTTTCTCGCTGGAGTTGAAGAGCTGATCGATCAGATCTTCTTCGATGCGGATATTGCGCGTGAGCAAATGCGCGATAAAGAGTTCGGAGAACTCGGGTTCGTCGTGAAGGACCTGAACCATCACGGGCTTCTTCACTTGGACGATCGAACAATCGACGATCGCCACGGCACTGGCCATGCGCAGCGACTGCCCGGCCAAGCAGCCCTCGCCGAAGAAAAAGCCGGGATTGAGAATCGCGACGACCGCTTCCTTGCCGCGCGGTGACACCACCGCAATCTTGATTTTTCCTCGCTGGAGGTAAAATACCGAATCGGCGGCATCGCCCTGGGCAAAAACCGTGGCGTCTTTGGGATACTTTCGAATGGTCCGTCCGGCGCCCACCACTCCCAAGAACGTCTTGGAGTCGAACGGCTTGATCTCGCTGGCTATCATGGCGTCTCCCGCGATGGGATCCCCAGCCCAGCAGTTGACCACAGGGGCCCCCCGCCCCTGTTTGCCGCGACTAAGGGCCGGTATCCGTCACGATGTTGGTATCCATCGTCACCGCGCCGTTGCGGGCCAGCGTTCTGCCGTTGACCCTGGCGGCCGTATCGAGCGTTACCGATGCTAGGGCCAGAATCGTTCCGTTGAACGTCGAGCCGCCGCCGATAACCGCCGAGCTGCCGACCTGCCAGAAGACGTTGCACGCGTTGGTGCCGCCGGTCAAGGACACCGTGTCCGCACCGGTCAGGTTGAGGCCCGATCCGATTTGGAAGATGAAGACGGCGTTGGGGTTGCCGCCACCGTTGAGCGTAACGTTGCCCGTGATCGCCAGCGTCGTACCAACTTGGTAGACGCCGGGCGTGAGCGTTTCGCCGCCAATGTCGAACGAGGATGCGGACAGAACGACCGGAGCCGGCCGACCCTGAAGACCGGTCGAAGCCGCGTTGTTGTAGGCGGTCGTTAAATCGCTTTGAGCGGTCGCTGCCGTCGCGTCGCCGGCATGAATGGAACCGACCACGACGCCGGGTCCGAATCCGGTCACCGCCGTGCCGGGGCTCACGCCGAGGTCACCGGTGACGATCGTGGCCCCGGTGTTCGTGACCGTGGATCCGGCCAGCACGGCGAAGGATGCGGCGGTTCCCAGTGGGACGCCTTGGCCCGAGATCGCGTTTTGCGCACACGACAAGGCGACGGGCGGAGGCGTCGGCGTTGGAGTGGGCGTCGGCGTTGGTGATGGAGACGGCACCGGCGTGCCGCCCGGAGTAATCACGCCGTTGATGGCCGGCACGCTGCAGTTCCCGCAGCCGCCGCCGCATCCGGAGACGAGCGCTAAGGCGAGCAGCGCGGCGACCTGCCGAGCGTGGACGAAAAGTGATGTCTGAAGCATGATGATCGTTCCCTGACCGCTTAGAGCGTCACGCCGAGGCCAACGTATGGGCCGCTATGCGTCTGACCGATGGGTGCGTTCTGTTTTACTTGATAACTGTCGCCCGCGAACCCGCCATAGAGATAGAGGGGCGAGTGCCCGAGGACCAGCGAGAGTCCGATATCGTACTTGGTGATGTGATATTGCTGACGATAGGTCTTGGTCGCGTTGGGGCTGAGCGGGTCCGCAATCGTGTAGTCTCCGCTTGCGGTCGGGTAGTAGAACGCCGATCCAAAGATGCGGATTCCCGGCCGAAGGTCGGGCAGCTTTTCGAGTCCGGCGCCGAAACCGCTCAGATGCGGATATCCGTAGTTGGTCGACGTGTAGAGATAGCCCACGCCCACGTAGATCTGCGGGGACGCGATCTTATACTCTAAGCGACCGTCCAGATTGCTCTGCTTGGCCAAAAACACGGGCGTAAAGGCAACGCCGCCGTCGATGGTTGCAAAGCGCGTGAAGTGATTGCCGTTAAAGTCCGTGATGTTGTCGCTGGTCACGTAGGAGTCTTGGCGATAGTCGACCTTCACGGCGAACGGAGAATTCCTAAACGCGTAGGCGCCGCTGATCAAGTACGATCGCGGGCAGTATTGGCCGGCCGAAAATTCGTTGTACGTCTTGGGCGCGGTGATCGCCGCTGCGATGAATCCCGGGTAGACGTATTCGGGCGTCGGCGAAGGCGTCGGGAGCGGCGCGACGACCGGTTCGGGCGTCGGCGTGGCGATCGGCGGCGGGGTTGCCGGAATGTAGCGAACGACGACCAGGCGCCGCTCGGGCACCCAGAGCACGTATGCGCCCATCGCTTCGGAAAGCACGCGCACCGGTGCGAGGACGATGCCATGATAGAGCATCGGCGGCACGTCGAGCGGACGCGTCTCGCCGTTGATAACGACTTGGCTCGAGCCTACGGTGACAGAAACGCTCGCGCCGCTCTTCACGGCGCTGATCGTGTTGCCGTCGCTTGACACCGAAACCGTGGCGCCCATCTGCTCGAGCATGCTGCGCAACGGGATGTAAATCTGACCGTCTTTAACCAGTGCCGCGAGCACGCGCGCCTGCTTGAGGATATCGGGCGTGGCGTACACGGTGTGATCGTTATAGAGGATGGGAATCTCGCCCGACGGCGGACTTCCAAAGTTTGCAGGCGCGATCGGCGCGGCCTGCGCGATGGTGTCCGCGCGGGCAGTGGACCCGCACAACAACGCGACGAAAAGTGCGATCGCCACCAAGGGCACGGTTGCCGTCCCTCGCGCGCAGGGCCTACGGAGATTCGTTTGCATAGGCCAGTAGCATAAGTGGGCGAGGGCTGGAAAGTCTGTTCATTATTGCTCAGCCTCGATAGCGCGAAGACACGCCATTACTCGACTTCACGATCTCGTTGCAGGCATCAAGCGCTTGCTCGCCGCCACGTTTGTATGCGCCCTCGTCGGACGCGTACAAAGTAGTCCATTACGGGGTTATGCAGTGCGAGTCGCTCGTCGTCGTCCCCGGAAACCACGACTCG
>Ga0208357_1001221_pt1 | contig 19083 bp, 15 predicted proteins | sample NGESurdeep092012_6_FD_184487 | JGI IMG/M metagenome (GOLD analysis project Ga0208357, IMG submission 184487) | Arctic peat soil microbial communities from Barrow, Alaska - NGEE Surface sample F52-2 deep-092012 (SPAdes) | ecosystem: Environmental > Terrestrial > Soil > Wetlands > Peat ... | reverse complement strand
TGAGAGGTTGTGACTATTCAACCTCTCAGCCCGGCCATGGCGAGGGGATGGATGCCCGAGTTGAGGCAACGCAGGAGCAGTTGCCCGATGGCCGGGCGCGAAGCGAGCACGCAAGTGCTTGATTCGCGTGAGCGAGTCCGGGCGTGTACCGGACTCGCGATAGAAGAAAATCACAGGAAGTGATTTTTTTCACAGGCTCTGAGACGTCGGGTTGGCCCTCAATCGCCGTTGCTGGTTGATTCGATCTGCTGGACAAGGTTGTACAGGATGCGCAGGTCCTGCGCGTCAAGCTCATCTCCGCCGATGCCGCGGAAGTGGTTGTGGAATGCGCGCACCGCGGCGGGCCGATCGTCCAGCGGGTAGCCGACCACGGCCAGTGCCATCCACGGGTCGAAGCCGGCTGGCGGGTCAACCAGCACGCCTTGCGGCCAGCGCCCGAACCCCGCATCGGCCAGTTGGGGCCAGGGAAACAGCGGGCCCGGGTCATCCCTGCGTGTGGGCGCGAGATCCTGGTGGCCGATGATCTGCGTGCGCGGGATGTGCAGGCGCTCGGTGAGGTCGGTGAGCAGGCGCAGCAGGCTGTCGATCTGCGCCGGCGCAAATGCGCTGTGGCCGTCATTGTCCAGCTCGATGCCGATCGAAGCCGAGTTGAGGTCGGTGATCGTGCCCCAGTGACCCGGACCGGCGTGCCACGCGCGCAACTGGTCGGACACCAGCTGGTAGATGTGGCCGTCCGCGCCGATCAGGTAGTGCGCGCTGACCGGGCCGCCGCTGTTGGCGGTGCGCAGGGTGTGCAGGCTCTGCTGGACGGAATGCTGGTCGGTGAAATGCAGCACGATCAGCACCGGGCGGCGGATGTCGTGGTTGGGCGAGGGCACCCAGGTCGCCAGCGGGTTGCGTGGCGCATGGGCGCAAGCGGCGAGCAGTGCGACCAGGATCACCACGCTCGCCCGGCTGAGCAAACCTCGGAACAACGAATCACGCGTGGCCGTGGCTTTCCTCGTGGTCACGGTTGATAGATCCGGGCGATCGCCAGTGCAGTCTGGTATGGCTCCGGATCGTTGCGGTTGCTGAGCAGGATCACGGTGAAATGCTGCTTCGGCCAGCGCACGATCACGTTGCGGAAGCCGATGCTCTCGCCCGAATGCCACAGCGTGTCGCCGGTGATGCGCCAGCCGAAACCGTAGCTGGCCTCATACGGTTCGCCGGTGACCTTGACGTGCGGGCTGAACGCCAGTTGGCGCGAGGCGGCGCTGAGCAGGCGGTTGTCGTACAGGGCGGCGTCCCATTTCGCCAGGTCCGCAATGCATGAGTAGATACCACCGTCACCGCGGGTGGCGCTGGTCGGGCTCTGGTCAGTGCGGGCCCACTTGCCGTTCTCCTCGCTGTAGCCGTAGGCCCGGTTGGGCACCTGCGGGCCGCGTTGGTGCTCGTACAGCAGCGTGTGGCTCATGCCCAGCGGGTCGAAGATGCGTTGCTTGAGAAACGTCGGTAACGTCATGTGGGAGGCGCGCTCGACGATCAGCCCCAGCAGCACGTAGCCGGTATTGCTGTAACGGTAGCCTTTGCCCGGCGCAAAGTAGTGGCCGTGATCGGCTGACAGCCAGCGCAATACATCGGCATCGCTGACCTGGCCCTGGAAGTCGGCGGGAATCAGGTCTTCGTAATCGGTAAGGCCGCCCGTGTGGTCGAGCAGGTTCTCGATGGTGACGCCCGCATCGCCCGCCGGCAGCGTGGGCAGCCACTGGCGTATCGACTCATGCAACTGCAATTTGCCGTCCTGGCGCAGCAGCAGGATCGCCGCGGCGATGAACTGCTTGGTCACCGAAGCCAGGCGATAGTCGGTCATGGGTGTGGCGGCGACGTGCTGTTCCAGGTTGGACAGGCCGTAGCCACGGCTGACCAGCGGCCTGCCGTCTTGCAGGATCAGCAGGGACGCGCCGGGCAGGTCGCCGGCATAGGTGTGCATGATTGCGTCGACCTGCGCCATCTTCAGGTCTTGCGCCTGTGTGCTGCTGCACGCGAGCAGCAGGGTTGCCAGCAGCGTGATCGACTTGATCTTCATGTCGCAGGTTCTCCGGCGTGTATTCGGGCACGACTACTGGATCGGCACGTCGTAGATGGTGTGCGGCGTGGGTTCGGGTTCCAGCGTGTAGTGCCACCATTCGAGCGGGTAATTGTGGAAGCCGTCGCCCTGCATCGCCGTGCGCAGGCGCAGGCGATTGGCGTGCTGCGCTGGCGTGGCAGCCGGCGCATCGGTATGCGCCAGCGTGCCGAAGTAATCGAAGTGCGTGCCCATGTCGAGCGGCTGGCAGTTGGCGTCATGCGCATCGCATTGCATCATCGTGAGGTCGACGGTGGCGCCACGGCTGTGACCGGATACCGGCGCGATGTAGTCGCCCAGCAGCGTGCTCTTGTCGATCAGCGGGTAATGCGCGGCCTTGCTGCGCTGGTCGGACAGGTCATGTGCCCAGCGCACGAAGTCAGCCACCGCGCGCGCCGGCCGATAGCAGTCAAACACCTTCAGACGCAGGTGCTGGCGGCGCAGGTCCTGCTCGACGCGCGCCAGGGCTTCGGCGGCCGGCTTGAGGAGCAGGCACTTCGCCGCCTGGTAGCCCTCGATCGGTGCGCCGACGAAATTGTCGCTGCCGGCGTACTTGATGTCCTCGGCGATGTCCGGCACCAGTTGGCGGATGTCGACCAGGCCGGCCTGGGCCGGGGTCGTGGCCGGCGACAGGGTCGGTGACGTATCGGCGTCAGCCCCCGACGCCGATTGCAGCGGGCAGTCACCGATGCGTTTGAAGGCAAGATCCTCGTAGTCGTAGCTGAAGTCGGCATCGGGGTCGACCTTGGCCATGTGCAAGGTGTCGTTCGCAGCAGGCGGGAAGTTCAACCAGGCCTCGGCGTCGCCGTGATCCCATTGCACCAGGTAGCGCGAATCCACGCGCATGACCTGGCCGCTCAACGTCGGCGACTTGGCCGACGCAAAATGCACGGCGTGGTCACGCGCACAAATGGAGACCTCCCCGAACCAGGGGTCGCGCCACACGCCCAGGTGGGTGGCGAGCTCGGTGGCGGTGGCAGGCCTGCGCGAGGAGGTGTCGGGGACGCGCGAGGTGTGGCGAACCTGCTCGGCACGAGCCAGCTCATCGGCATAATTGGCCACGCTGCGCGCCTTGCCCGGCCTGGTGAAATGCTTCAGCAGCACTTCGTTCAACACGCTGCGCGCGTCCTCGGCATTGGCGTTGATGAGGAAGACGAACCCGCTGCGACGGTTCGGCAGCAGGGTTACTGCCGAGTACATGCCGGACAGGGTGCCCGTGTGCGACACGGTGAGTTCGCCGTCGACGTCGGCGATGCGCCAGCCGTAGCCGTAGGCATAGAAGCGCGTGCCATCCCACGCGCGGCGGCGTGCGGAGATCGGCATCGGCGTGTACGGCGTCCACTCCTTCTGCCGTTGCACAGGCGACAGCCACTGCAACTGCGTCGGTGTGGGCGCCAGCCAGTTGCGTGCCCAGCTGAGCATGTCGCGCAGGCTGCAGCGGACGCCACCGGCGGCATCCATGGTGGTGGGGTGGATGAGCGGGCCGTCGGCGTCGATGACCACATTGCGGCCATCGCGGCGTGCGTGCGGCTGTGCCACGTTGCCGACCTCGTCGCGGCTCCATGTGCCTATCTGGCAGCGCGTGAGCCCCAATGGTTCGAACACTTCGCGGCGCAGCAGTTGCGCATACGGCGCACCGCCAGCCGCGGCGGCGACTTCGCCGGCCACCACGTACAGCAGGTTGTCGTAGGCATAGCCGGCGCGGAAGCTGTAGGCGGGTTTGATGTACTTCAGGCCGGCGATGATGTCCTGGCGCGTGAAATGATTGGGCTGCGGCCACAGCATCAGGTCGCCGCCGCCTTCGGGCAGGCCGCTGTGATGCACCAGCAGGTCGCCAACCTGCATGTTGCGGGTGACCCACGGGTCGTTCATCGCAAACCCTGGCAGATACTTTTGCACAGGATCGTCCCAGCGCAGCTTGCCCTGCTGCACCAGGCGCGCCAGCACGGTGGCGGTCATCGCCTTGCTGTTGGAAGCGATCTTGAACAGCGTATCGGGATTGACCGGCCGCCCGTCGCCGGCCAACTCGCCGACGCCGCGCATGTAGACCACCTTGCCGTTCTCGATCACGCCGACGGCGATGCCGGGCAAGTGGTAGCGCGCGACCACGGCGTCGACCAGCGGGTCGTACACACGCGGCGACGGGTTGGGCTGCGATGAAGCGGCATGGGCGAACGGCGCCAGCGCCAGCAGAGCGCACAGGCCGAGCTGGCGCAGACCATTACGGCGCAGCATGCGTCCGCTCCTGCGCGGCGATGATCGCCGTTTTTGAATACTTCACCCTGACTTTCATCGTGTATCCCGTTTTTACATGCGCCGCCAGGTCCCGCTCGCGGGCGATGCTCCTGCTCCCGGTGCCGCAACAGAACAGCAAAACCACCGCAGTGTCCGCGAGCGGACTCCTACCATGTGCCCGGTTTCACCCAGTCGGTGGCCGGCTGTTCACCGGCGGTCATTTCCTCGAACGTTTGTGCGCGCCGGATGACGGCGAAGCAGCCGTCATCCAGCAAGACTTCGGCCGCCAGCGGGCGCGAGTTGTAGGTGCTGGACATCGAAGCACCATAGGCGCCGGTGGCCCTGATCAGCAAGAGTTCGCCGGCACGGCACTCGGGCAGCACGCGATCGCGGGCGAAGGTGTCGCCGCTTTCGCATACCGGGCCCACGATGTCGTACGTCACCGGCGCCCGGCCAGGGTCGGCCACGACCGGCACGATGTCGTGCCAGGCGTCGTACAGGCTGGGCCGCGCCAGATCGTTCATCGCCGCATCCAGCACCAGGAAGTTGCGCGACTCGCCATGCTTGATCCGGATCACCCGGGTCAGCAGCATGCCGGCTTCGGCGATCAGCCAGCGCCCCGGCTCCAGCACGATGAGCCCGCGGAAGCCAGCCAGGGCCTGCCGGATCGCGCCCACATAGTCGGCGGCCGCAGGCGGGTTGTCTGCGTCGCGGTAGCGCACGCCCAAGCCACCGCCCACGTCGATGCTGGCGATCGCGTGCCCGTCGTGTTCCAGCTCGCGCCAGAAGGCGGCCACCCGCTGCAGCGCTGCCACAAACGGATCCAGCTGCTGGATCTGCGAGCCGATGTGCACGTGCAGGCCATCCAGACGCGCATGTGGCCAATCCCGATGCCGTGCGAACCAGCTGCGCGCCTCGGCGATGCTGACACCGAACTTGTTCTCTGCCTTGCCGGTGGAGATCTTGGCATGGGTCCGCGCGTCGACATCCGGGTTGATGCGTACCGCCGCGTGCGCAAGGACGCCCAGGTTGCCGGCTATCGCATTGACGGAGTGCAATTCGTCGACAGACTCGACATTGAACCGGGAGATGCCGGCCTCAAGCGCGGTGGCAATTTCCACCTCGGTCTTGCCGACCCCGGAAAACACGATGCGCGATGGCGGCATGCCGGCGCGCAAGCAACGTTCGAGTTCGCCCGCCGACACGATGTCCGCCCCGACCCCGGCCTGGTTCATCCACTGCAGGATGGCCAGGCTCGAGTTGGCCTTGACGGCATAACAGATGCTTGCGTTGACATCTGCCAACGCGACCTTCAACGCGTTGAGGCGCTCACGCATGACGCCCGCGGAATAGAGGTGCGCCGGTGTGGACACATGGCGTGCCAGCGCGCGCGGATCGACGCCGTCGATGAGCGTGCTGGCTGGGCGATTGGCGTTGCCGTCAGCGACCTGCGCTGACCCCGCGATAGCGCGGGGATTTATGGTTGAGAAGGTCATCGTCGCATCGGCCCGGACACTTCGGGGAAAAAGGTGGCGGCTCTGGGAAACGCCCTGTCATCGACACGGAACCATTCCTTCGAGTCGCCCAGGAGGGGGGGCACGACCAGAAATTCAGTGGGATCGTCAATGGCGCGTGGCATGGCGATTGGAAGCCAATGGATGGCAGGAAAGTCGGGCGCGTGGATGAAACCCGATGCCGTTTTGCCAACCGGCGTCGACGGTTACAGCGACGCCTTGGCTTGTTTCGTCGGAATCAACTTCCATGCAAAGTGATAGTCCCACTGGTTGTAATAGAGGTTGCCGCCTTGCCATTCGACCTCGCCGCGCTGGTTGTCGACGTTGTCCGAGCGGAAGTGGGTCTTGGCCGGCACCAGTGGTTGCCCGTAATCGCTGTTGAAAGCCACGCGCCACGCGTCCAGGCCACCCAGGTAGAACCATTGCAACGCGGCATCGCCGGGTTGTGCGTGCTTGCCGGCGTGCAGCTGGCCGAAGGTCACGTCCATCGGCACCCAGCCGTACGGGGCCAGATAGAGTTGGCCCCAGTCGTGGATGTCGTTGTAGCCGCCGTCGGCGAAGATCGCGCCAGACTGCCAGCGCGCCGGGATGCCGTTCATGCGCAGCAAGGTGATCAGTAAAAGCGTCTGCTCGCCGCAATCGCCGTGTCCGGCGTGGAGGGTGTAGTTGCTGATGTTGGAGAGGGTCGAGTATTCGCGCGCGCCGGCCCAGGGGATCTGGTCGACGGCCGCGAACAGCTTCTGCGCGATGCGCCAGGGGTTGGTCTCGTCGCCCACGATCTGTTGCGAGAACACCCGCATCGGCTCGGTGAACACCACATGCGGAGCGCGTTCGGCCACGTATGGCGCCAACTCCGGCGTGATGGTCGCCGGTACCACCTTGTCCGCGTCGATGGCGTGGTATTGCGCGGACAGGGTCAGTTCGTAGGTGACCGAAAACGTGGTGGGCTTGCCGGTCCGCGCCGTCTTTTCGAAATACACCGTGCGCATCGCCGTCGACGCGGGTGCGATGCGATGCTGCGCCGGCACGCTGCTGACATAGCGAATGTCTTCCTGCTGGCCTGGCAGCGGGCGCGGATAGGGAATCCACGCGCGCACGGTCTGGCCCGCCGGCACTGCATCGGCGTCCACGGTCAGCGACTGCGTGATGCGCACGCGCCGTGGCAGCACGCTGGTTTGATGGGTGGCCAGGGCCGCGTTGCGGATGTCGCGATGGTGCTGGTTGAGCACTTCCATCGGACCGTCGTCGAACGGCGTCTGTATCTTGCGGCGCGCTGCAGCCTGCGGACTGAGGCGGAACAGGTTGGCGGGCGCGCGCTTGAAATAACGCAGGCGGCCATCGATCACCATGTGCTCGAACAACCCGTGCGCATCCCAAGCGCTGAATTCTGCATCGCTCAGGTCCGGGATCTGCTGGCGGACGCGTGCCTTGAGCTGATCGGCGTCGAGGCTGAAATCCAGGGCGATGCGACGCATGCGTTCACGCTGGAACAGCAGGGCGCTGCGCGCATCGGCAGGCAATCCCGTGTCAGCCAGCGCCGCGTCGATACGGGTTTCGGCAGCGCCGAACTGGCCGGCATCGATGAGTTCGCCAATGCTGGCCGCGGTGGAGTCGGGTATCACCGCAGGCGCGGCGGCGACCGTGCCAACGACCAGCGAAAGCGCCGCCAGCAACATCAGACCGGCGGCCGCCCGGCAGAGCCTGGGTCGCGCGGCGGCGGTGGCCATCACTAATGCTGCGGTCGCGTTCGAAAGCACATCGTTCCCCACGGTTGTTCTCCGGTGGCGGTTGTGTAACATGCCTGCGGGCCAGGGTCAATAATTTATTCTTTAAATGTGATATATAGGAATTACTATTCCGCATCGCGTCAGAAGAGCGCACGTTGACCATTTCTGCAAGGCACAACCTAGTGATCCAGACAGTGTGGGCCGACCTCGCGTTGATGCTGCTGTCGCCGGCATTTTCCCTGCGCTGGAGCGGCGCTACGGCTGGAAGGTTTTTCCGGTCATGCCGCCGATCGTGATGACCTACCTGCTGGTGACCGCGCTGGTCGCGACCGGCCTGTGGCAGATCAACAAGCCGATCCGCGCGACACAGTCCACCCTCGGCACCGGTTTCGGGTTGATAGTGGCGCCGATCATGTCGCCGCTGGCCGTGTAGTGAACCATGCCGATGTCGTGCATTCCATGAAGGCGATTGCCATGCTTAATCCGCTGCTTGCCGCGATGGCGCTGGCCCTGATCCTGGCCGGTGCGCCTGTGCAGGCATCAGCGGCCGAAGCCCTGCCGATGCCCGACCACGGCGTGATCGGTGTGGAGGACGCCCAGCTCACGGCGCAGTTCTGGATTGCGCGCCTGCAGCAGCCGGATCGGGTGATCATGGATGCCGCCGCCGTTGCCGCGTACGATGTGCGCGTGGTCCGCATGGACCCGCGGGTGTACGACCTGCATAACCTGCCGGCCACGCTGGACGACAAGCAAGTCCGCGGCTGGATCGGTGACTTGTCGCGGCAGCCGCGCACGCCGCGCTACGACATCCACGGCCAGCAGGTGCCGACGGCAACGCTGGACAAGCTGGTCGAGGACCTGGCACTCGACTCGATTCCGGCGCAGCAACCGGTGCGTTACGGACTGGTCGTGCATCGCGCCGCGTTGCGCGCCTTTCCGACCCTGCTGCGCGTGTTCAGTGAGCGCGGCGACACGGATATCGACCGCTTCCAGGAAAGTGCCCTGTTTCCCGGCACGCCGGTGGCGATCCTGCACGAGAGTCGCGACCGGCAGTGGTGGTTCGTGGAAGCGCCACGCTATCGCGCCTGGGTGCAAAAGCAATACATAGCCGTCGGCAGCGCGCAACAGGTGTTCGGCTACGCCGACAGGACGCCGTGGCGCGTGGTGACGGGCGCCACGGTACGCACCGTCTTCAGCCCCGAGCAGCCGGCCGTGTCGCAACTGCAGCTGGACATGGGTACGCGCGTGCCGGCCATGCCGGACTGGCCGGCCGACCAGCCGGTCAACGGTCAGGGGCCGTATGCCTCGCACGTGATCGAATTGCCGATCCGCCAGCCCGATGGTGCGCTGGGTTTCACCCGGGCGTTGCTGCAGAAGAACACCGACAGCAAGGACCACTACCTGCCGTTGACCCAAGCCAACATCCTCCGCCAGGCGTTCAAGTTCCTCGGCGAGCGCTACGGCTGGGGCCATGCCTACGACGGCCGCGACTGCAGCGGCTTCGTCTCCGACGTGTACCGCAGCATGGGCATCGTGATGCCGCGCGACACCAGCGCGCAGTCGATCAGTCCGGCGGCCGACCACACCACGTTCGACAAGTCCTCGACGCCGGCCGAACGGCTGCGCGCGGTGCAGGCGCTCCAGGTCGGCGATCTGATCTACATCCCGGGCCACGTGATGATGATGATCGGGAATCTGCACGGCCAGCCTTACGTGATCCACGACGTGCTCGGTGCCAGCTTCCGCGGTGCGGACGGCGGCATGCACCACGTCAAGCTCAACGAAGTCGCGGTGACACCGCTGCTGCCCATGATGTTCAACGACCACCAAAGCTTCGTCGACCGCATGACCAGCGTCGTGCGCATCCGTCCACAGGGAAATTGACCCGCATGAAGATCACCGAAATCCAGTACGCCATGTTGCGGGTGCCGCTGAAGACCCCGTTCAAGACTGCCTTGCGCACGATCGACCAGGTCGAGGATGTCGTCATTCAGGTGCACACCGACAGCGGTCACATCGGTTACGGGGCGGCCCCGGCCACCGCGGTCATCACCGGTGACACCCACGGCTCGATCGTCGACGCGATTCGTCATTACATCGCGCCGCGCCTGATCGGTGAGGACGTGGCCGACCTCAATCGCCTGGTGCAGCTGATCCAGGGCACGATGGAAAAGAACTCCAGCGCCAAGGCCGCGGTGGAGATCGCCATCTACGACCTGTGGGGGCAGCTCTATGACGCACCGCTGTACAAGCTGCTCGGCGGTGGCGATCCGGTGATCACCACCGACATCACCATCAGCGTGGACTACATCGACAAGATGGTGGCCGATTCGATCGCCGCGGTGGAGCGCGGCTTCGAGTCGCTGAAGATCAAGGTCGGCAAGGACATCGGCGTCGACATCGAGCGGGTCAAGGCGATCCATGCCGCGGTGGAGAGCCGGGCACTGCTGCGACTGGACGCCAACCAGGGCTGGACCGCCAAGCAGGCGGTGCATGCGCTGCAGACACTGGAGGACGCCGGCGTCAAACTGGAGCTGGTCGAGCAGCCGGTGAAGGCGCGCGACCTGGAGGGCATGCGCTACGTCACCGAGCGGGTGCACACGCCGATCATGGCCGACGAAAGCGTGTTCGGACCGATGGAGGTGATTGACCTGATCCGCATGCGCGCGGCCGATATCATCAACATCAAGCTGATGAAGACCGGCGGCATTTCCAACGCGATCCGCATCGCCGACATCGCCGGCATGTACGGTATTGAATGCATGATCGGCTGTATGCTCGAAGGCAGCATCAGCGTGGCCGCGGCCGTGCATGTGGCGGTCGCCAAGGCCAGCGTGATCACCAAGATCGACCTCGATGGTCCCTCCTTGTGCATGTTCAACCCGGTGCAGGGCGGCGTGATCTTCAATGAATCGGAAATCACGGTGCATGACGCACCCGGGCTCGGCATCCGCCAGATCGACGGGCTGGAACCGATCACCGAATGACACATGCCAAGTCGATGGATGCGGAGTCTACGATCTACATGACGCCCCTGGTCAAGATTCGCTCCGAGCGCGACAGCATGTCGGCGATCGAGCGCCGCATTGCCGACTTCATCCTCGGCAACACGCAATTGCTGCGCGATTACTCCTCGCAGCAACTCGCCAACGCCGTGGGCATCAGCCAGTCCAGCGTGGTGAAATTCAGCCAGAAGCTGGGATTCAAGGGCTACCCCGACCTGAAATACTCGATCGGCGAAGCCGTGGCACGCGCAGACAGTGGCGACGCGCAGGTCGACGCGACCAAGCCTCGCGGCGACTCGCACCACGAGCGCGCCATCACCCTGTGGCGGCACAAGTCCGAGGCAGAGGCGGCTACGCGGCTGATCAACCCACCCGAGGTCATCGATGCCGTCGTGGCGACCATCGACAAGGCCGCCAAGGTGTTCATCATCGGCCTGGGGAGCGACGACATTCATTCGCGCGCCGCGGCGCTGCAATTGGCGATGCTGGGCATCCTCACCCTGCACAATTTCGATGCCGCACACATGATCGCCAGCATTTCGGCGGCCAGTCCCGATGACGTGCTGCTGGTATTCTCCGAATACGGCACCCAGCCGACCCTGTGCGAAATCGGTCGTCACTTCCGCGAATCCGGAGGCAAGGTGATCACGGTGACGCGGCACACATCCAACCCGTTGCGTGCGCACGCGAACATCGCCCTGCTGGTGTCGGCCCACGACGAGCGGCCGTACATCGAACCGCTGCTCTACCATTCGGCGCTGCAGCACCTGATGGACGGCGTGTCCGTGCTGCTGTGCGAGCGCAATGCAGAGCGCGGTGCGCAGCTCAAGGCCAATCTTGATCGTATTCATCCAACGGTGGAATCGTGAACATGAGTCGAATTCGTTTCCGGGCCGCCCCGGTGTTCCGTCGCAGCGCGGTTGCTCGGCGCTGGCGGTGCTGGCTGGGCCTGCTTGTCGCCGTACTGGCTGCCGCTCCGTTCATCGACGCGGTCGCCAGCAGCGATGTCGCCATGCCCTGGCATGACGCACAGCAAATGGTGCTGGTCATCACGCCGCAGTGGAGCAGCACGCAAGGAGTCATGCGCGCGTACGCGCGCGTTGACGGTAGCTGGCGCGAAGTGGGTCCGGCGAATGCGGTGGTAATCGGCCATGCCGGCGCCGGCTGGGGCCTGGGCCTGCATCCGGCGCAGAGCGACGGGCCGGACAAGAAGGAAGGCGATGGCCGCAGCCCGGCCGGCGTGTTCCGCATCGGCACCGCCTTCGGCTACGCGGCCAGCGCGAACACCGCCTTGCGCTATCGGGCGTTGCGTGACTCGGACTGGTGCATCGATGTCAGCGGTTCGCCACACTACAACCGCATCGTCGATGCCGAGCAGGTCGGCGCCGCTGCCGTGGCGGGCGCCACCGAGCCGATGCGCCGCGACCTGCATTTCCATGGCGACCAGGGCTATCGGATCGGCTTCGTCATCGAGCACAACTGGCAGCAGGCGCCGATGGGCGGCAGCTGTATCTTCGGTCACCTGTGGCATTCGCCAAGCTCTACCACCACCGGTTGCACCGCGATGGCGCCACAGACGATGACCACCTTGCTGGCGTGGCTGGACCCACGTCGCCACCCGGTCTTCGTGCTGTTGCCGCAAGGGCAGTACACGCGCCTGCACAAGGCATGGAATCTTCCCGTCGTGGATTCCGGCCGGTGAGTCCGACCAAGCGGGTCCTGACCGGCCTGGTCGCCGGTGCGATCATCGGACTGTGCCTGGCCTGGTACGACGCCGACCTGGCGGTGCAGGTGGCGGACGTGACCCAACCGATCGGGCGGCTGTGGTTGAACGGCTTGCAGATGACCGTGGTGCCGCTGGTGTTGGCATTGGTCATCGTAGGCGTCAATACCGCCAGCGATGCGGCGGCATCCGGGCGCGTCGCACGCCGCTCGATCATGGTGTTCATCGTGTTGCTGACCGGCGGCGCGTTGCTCACGGCGGCGCTGGCACCGGCCTTGCTCTCGCTGGTGCCGCACGATCCGACGCTGGCCGCGGCCCTGCACAAGGCGACGGTCGCAACGACGGCGACAGCCGCACCCGTAGGCTGGGCGGACTGGTTCACCGGCATCGTGCCGGACAACGTGATTGCCTCGGCAGCGCACAGCGCGATGCTCCCGCTGGTGGTGTTCGCACTGTTCTTCGGCTTTGCGCTGACGCGTATCGAGGCCGAGCGCCGCGTCCTGGTGGTGAATTTCTTCCAGGCCATCGCCGACGCCATGATCGTGGTGGTGCGCTGGGTGCTGTGGGCGGCGCCGCTGGGCGTGTTCGCGCTGATCCTGTCGGTGTGCGCGCGCTCGGGCCTGAGCATGCTCAGTGCGCTGGGCGTGTACATCGGCCTGGAGATCACCATGTACATCCTGGTGACCTTGCTGCTGTTGCCGGTGGCGGTGCTGTGGGGCGGAGAGCGCCTGCGCCGCTTCGTGGTCGCGCTGACCCCGCCGCAGGTGGTGGCGGCCAGTACCCAGTCGTCGCTGGCTTCGCTACCCGCGATGCTGGAAAGCACCGATCGCCGGCTCGGCTATCCGCAGCAGGTCACCGCGCTGGCGCTGCCGCTGGCGGTGACCCTGTTCCGCATCACCAGCCCGATCCAGTACGTGGCCTCGGCCTGCTTCATCGCCTGGGCCTTCGGCATCGAGGTCGGGGCCGCGCACCTGCTGGCCGGCGCCATCCTGGCGGTGGTGATCAGCCTGGGCTCGGTGGGACTGCCCGGTCAGGTCAGTTTCATGGCGACCAACCTGCCGGTGACCCAGGCGATGGGTCTGCCGATAGGGCCGCTTGGCCTGATGCTGGCGGTCGATACCATCCCCGACATATTCGCCACCGTCGGCAACGTCACCGCCGACATGACTGCCACCAGCGTCGTGACGCGACAGTCGCGGCGCGATACCGCATGAGTGCACACATGACCGACGTGGACGTGATCGTGATCGGTGCCGGCATGGCCGGTGCCTCGGTGGCGTATTTCCTGGCGCCGCATGCGCGGGTGCTGGTGCTGGAACGCGAGGCCTGGGCCGGCATGCATTCGACCGGTCGCTCGGCGGCGCTGTTCAGCGAAACCTACGGCTCGCCCCAGGTGCGCGCACTGACCCGCGCCACCCGACCATTCCTGGCGACGCCACCGCAAGGTTTCGCGGCGCAGCCGATCCTCGGCCCACGCGGCGCCACCATCATCGGCGGTGCGGCCCACACCGATGATGTGCGTGCGCTGTACGAGGCGATCGTGCCGTTCAGCCGCGACATCGAGTTGCATGATGCCGTCAGGCTGCAGGCCGCGGTGCCGGTATTGCGCCCCGAGTTCGCGCAGATCGGTCTGCACGAGCCCGGCGCCGCCGACATCGACGTCAACGAACTGCACCAGGGCTTCCTGCGCGGGTTGCGCGCGCGCGGCGGCGAGCTGCGCTTGAACGTGGCCATCCGCGCGATCTCCCCCACGGGCGGCGGCTGGGAGGTCGACGATGGCGAGCAGGGCTGCCGCGCACCGTTGTTGCTCAATGCTGCTGGCGCCTGGGTCGATCAGATCGCCACCTTGGCTGGGGTGGCTCCACTGGGGATCAAGCCGAAGCGGCGCTCCGCCTTCGTGTTCGATCCGCCCGAGGGGATCGCCACGGCGCGCTGGCCGTTCCTCACCGATTTCGCCGAGACGTTCTACTTCAAGCCCGACGCCGGTTTGTTGCTGGGTTCGTGCGCCAACGCCGACCCGGTCGAGCCGCACGATGTGCAGCCGGAGGAATACGACATTGCGCTGGGCATCCATCGCATCGAGGAAGCCACCACGATGACGATCCGTCGACCGCGACGGACCTGGGCCGGCCTGCGCTCGTTCGTCGCCGATGGTGACCTGGTTGGCGGCTTTGCCCAGGATGCTCCAGGCTTTTTCTGGGTCGCCGCGCAAGGCGGTTACGGCATCCAGACCAGCGCGGCGATGGGCGAGGTCTGTGCCCATTTGGCGCTGGGCCTGCCGTTGCCGGCGCAGCTGGTCGACGCAGGGTTGTCCGCAGCGCTATTGGCGCCGCGCGGCTGAACCGTACCCGTTGCATGGCTCCAGCTGCTCGCGTACCGGATCTGCGGCGCCGTCGCGCGCTGCTGTCCTGGTTGGTACGCGTTGGCGGATATGAAGGGTGCAGCGACGGCGTGCGCTGTCACTGCACCCGGCGCTCAGTAGCCGGCGGCCAGGCCGGCCGGACGGCGCGGGTCGTTGGCGCCTTCCAGCAGACCTGTCTTGGGATTGATCAAGATCGCCTCGACCGCACCGCCGCTGAACTGCTTGAACGTGTAACCCATCGCTTCCAGGGTCTGCTGCGACTCAGGCGTAAGCAGCCCCTTGCCCGCGTAAACAACGTCGGGATACCACTGCTGGTGCACGCGAGGGGCGTCGACGGCCTGTTGCATGTTCATCCCGAAATCAACCACGTTGAGAATGCTGTCCAGCGTGGACGAGATGATGGTGGCACTGCCGGGGCTGCCGGTCAGAATGAACGGTTTGCCGTTGCGCAGCACGATGGTGGGGGTCATCGAGCTCAGTGGGCGCTTGCCCGGTTCGACTTGGTTGATCACGCCCTGGACCAGTCCGGCGCCGTTGGCCACGCCTGGCTTGGAGGTGAAGTCATCCATTTCGTCGTTGAGGAAGAACCCCGTGTCGCCGGCAATCTGTTTGTTGCCGAACAGGTAGTTGACGGTGTAGGTGACGGCGATGGCGTTGCCGTCCTTGTCGACGACGGAGTAGTGCGTCGTGTGCTGACCTTCGGGTGCGCCGAGGCTGCCCTTGATTTCCGATGATGGCGTGGCCTTGTCGGGCTGGATGGTGGCGCGCAGCTTGGTGGCATGCGCCGCCGAGAGCAGCTGGTCGACGGGGTTGTGCACGAAGGCCGGATCGCCCAGGTAGGTGTTGCGGTCGGCGAAGGCGCGGCGCTCGGCCTCGACCAGATAGTGCACGGTCTTTACCGAACCATAACCCCACTTGCTGAAGGGATACGGGTTGATGATTTGCAGGGTCTCGCAAAGCGTGACACCGCCGGAGCTGGGAGGGGGGGCAGAGATGATCGTGTAACCGTGGTAGCCGCACTTGATCGGCTTTTCCCATTGCGCCGTGTAATCGGCAAAATCCTTCATCGACAGGATCCCGCCGTTGGCGTCGCTGGCCTTGACCACGGCGTCGGCGATCGGGCCCTTGTAAAACGCGTCAGTGCCGCCGTTGGCAATCAGTTCCAGGGTGTGCGCCAACTCTTTTTGCACCAGACGTTGTCCGACTTTCCATGGCTTGCCGTGGTTGAGGAAGATAGCCGCGACGTTGGCGTGCTCGGCAAAATCCTTGGTGCGTGAGTCGAGGCTGTCCACGTCACCTTGTTCAAGGACGTAACCCTCCCGGGCAAGCTTTATCGCCGGCGCGATGACCTGTTTCAACGACATCGTGCCGTAAGCCTTGAGGGCCGTGTCCAAGCCCATCACCGTGCCCGGTACGCCCACCCCAAGATAGGTGTCGAGGCTGCGCCCTGTGACGACGTTGCCGGCGGCATCCTGGAACATGGTTGGCGTGGCTTTCAGCGGCGCCTTTTCCCGGAAATTCAGGAACAAGTTCCGGCCATCCTCGAGATGAAGGGTCATGAAGCCGCCACCGCCAATATTGCCGCAACACGGATGCACCACCGCTTCGGCGTAACCAATGGCCACCGCCGCGTCCACGGCGTTACCGCCCTGTTTGAGAATGTCCACGCCGACCATGGTGGCCAGGTGTTGCGCGGTGACCACCATGGCGTGTCTGGCAGTCACCGGCTTGGCGTTCTGCAACGCTGCTCGAGTGCTGGCGGGCTCGTGGCCAGTCGCATCAGGGTTCACATCCTGCGCGCAGGCCAGTGTACTGAATGCTGTCAGCGTTACCAGCAGGAGGGCACGCTGACTCCACCGGTGGTGGTGCAAGGCGGTGGCCAGTGGAGTTTGTTTGGCGTCGAGTTGCGGTGTGGTTGGATCGGACATGTGTTCACCATTGGCAGTAATCGGATCCAGCATATTCGCACCCGTGCGCATAGCAAAAAGGAATTGCATCTGTCCCGGTCAGTCCGCGCAGCGCGCGAGCAGGTTGTCCACGATGTGCTCGACACCCATCGTGACCGGATCCTGGCAGGGCAGCTCAAGCAAATCGCTGATTTGTCGGCACGCTGCAGCAGCTTCCGCTTTGGGCAGGCCCGATGTGTTGAGCGCGACTCCGACGGCCCTGACCGCAGGATTGGTCAGCCGCGCGGCGACAAGGTTGGTTTCGAGACAGCGTTTCAGCTCGGGCACCGGGCTGTCGGGCAGGCCACGCATGTATCGTCGGGTTGGCTCGTGGCATAGCACCAAGGCGTCCGGTTGGGATCCATGCAGCAAACCGAGCGACACCCCCGCATAGGACGGGTGGAACAGCGAGCCCTGGCCTTCGATGAGATCCCAGCCGCCGTCGAGGCGTGCAGGCGAAATCCACTCGGCCGCGCCGGAAATGAAGTCCGCGATCACCGCATCGATCGGCACCCCGGATCCGGCGACGAGAATGCCGGTCTGGCCGGTCGCGCGAAAATCCGCCAGCAGACCCCGCTGACGCATGGCCTGTTCCAGAGCCAGTGTCGTGTACATCTTGCCGACCGAGCAATCCGTGCCGATGGTGAGCAGTCGTCGGCCTGCGCGCGGGCGACCCGTGCCGACCGGGATGTTCGGGGCGGGGTCGCGCGCATCGAACAGCACGCGGCCATTGCGCCGGGCAGCGGCGACGATGTCCGGGTTTTCACGCAGCTTCTGGTGCAGGCCCGCCGCCACGTTGAGCCCGGCGTCAAGCGCGGCAATGGCATCGGCGACGATGTCCGGCGACATCAGGCCACCCGCATTCGCGGCGCCGATCACCATCGTATTGGCGCCTTCGCTCCTGGCCTGGGCCATGTTCATTTCGGGCAGGCCGAGGGTTGGCGCGCAATCGGGGTGTCGGTATTGACCGATGCACCAGTCCGGGCGCCAGTGCGAGAGTCCCCTGGCTGTCTTGATGGCCAGATCATCGGCCGCACTGCCCAGGTAGAGCAGGTACGGCGGACCCCAGTGAGCCGGCAAGGCTGCGTCGGCAGCGTTGGACATGAACTGATTACTCCACTCGACGGGTCTTCGTTCACCCACGAAGATACGTCGGGAAGCATAGTCATCGTCGGTGCCAAGTCACCAATGAAAAGACCGCTACTTGGCATAACTGAAGGTTGTGGCTTTGCGTCGCCCGAAGGGGGCCGTCGCACGCAGGAAGGCGGCGCTGTTTGCTTGAGCGGCACACCTTGTGTTGCACTCAAGCCACGTTGCCACCATGGCAAAAGGGTGAAACCTCCATATGCGCCTGCGTTACATCGAGTTATTCCATGCCGTCCTGACCACCGGGAGCCTGACCGGAGCGGCAAACCTGCTGAACATTTCGCAGCCAGCGGCCAGCAAGGCCTTGCAACAGGCCGAGCAGCAACTGGGCTTTGCGTTGTTCAGCCGGGTACGCGGACGCCTGCAGCCCACCGAACAGGCGCTGCTGTTGCGCCAGCGTATCGAAAAGATCATCCAGGAATTGAACGAGCTGCAGCGCCTCACGGCGAACATGAGCCTGACCGACAGTTGCCCATTGCGTGTGACGTGCACCCCGGCACTGGCTGAAGCGCTGGTGCCCAATGCGATCACCTCGTTGCGCAAGACTTTTCCGGCTACCACGGTGGAACTGTTTACCCAGCACTCGGCGGTGATGTATGAGTCGCTGATGCTGCACGAGACCGACATCGGCCTGACCTTGCAGGGCACCGGTCGCCAGAATCTCAGTCGCGAGCCACTGTGCCGTGGCCAGGTCATGGTCATCGCTCCGCCGGGATGGTGGCCGGTCACGGAGTTGAAACGACCGTTGCCGATCGCGGCGCTGGCGGGTCAGCCCATGATCGGCATCGCCGTGCAGGACGCACTTGGCAGTATGTTGCAAAGTCACCTGGCGCAACTTGCGCCGGCGCCGCGAACCTCGGTGCGGGTGCAGACCTACCAGCTGGCGCACGCGCTCGTCGCGCAAGGTGAAGGCCTGGCGCTGGTTGACCCGTTCACCGCGCGGCGCGACGGTGGCAAAGCCGTCCAGATGCGTCCGCTCGACCTGCGCATCGATGTCGTGCTGTGCGCGATTTATCGACCGGACAGTCCGTTGAACGCCGTGCAGAAGCGTTTTCTCAGTCTTGTGCGGCAGCTTGCGCAGCGGCTGTTGGCTGCCGTTTGAGGGTGCGTGGCCCGTTCGCTGCGGGCAGTCACGGCGACACCCTTGCACTGGACACGCCATGAGCGCGTTTTCGTTCCTTGAGTATCGCCAGCTGTCGCGGCGGGCGCCGGCCTGACTCCGGATAATGCCTTGGTCCGGGAATGGGGCACTCCACAACCTGCGGTTATGCACGTGGGCGCTTTTTTCATTGGTGGTAGACACCCGCTGCTGTTTATGCTC
>Ga0208357_1001218_pt1 | contig 19095 bp, 14 predicted proteins | sample NGESurdeep092012_6_FD_184487 | JGI IMG/M metagenome (GOLD analysis project Ga0208357, IMG submission 184487) | Arctic peat soil microbial communities from Barrow, Alaska - NGEE Surface sample F52-2 deep-092012 (SPAdes) | ecosystem: Environmental > Terrestrial > Soil > Wetlands > Peat ... | reverse complement strand
CCTGCCGTTCTCCCCCTGGAATGCGCAGCACCGCACGCCCGGTCGACGGAGCCTTCTGCTCAAACACATCCTTGATGACCAGTGGCGTAGCCCCCAGCAGCGTGCCCACGGGTTGCGCGTAGTCCACATGCTTGCCCTTGTCCAGGTAGTAGTCCATCTGCCCGCCAGCACTCACCCACACTGTCTTCCCAATCAGTTCGCGCTCATTGGCGAGGGAGTCAGGTCGCTCCTTCTTCAGAAACACCATGTCGTCCGGGTCAATCTTCACGTCCGCATAGGGATCCTTGCGGGCCGGTCCCGCCTCATGGTTCTTCCTGTACTGATTGCCAATCAGCCCAGCCACGACGAGAACGAACACACCTCCTGAAGCCAGCGCTACCTTTGGTCCCGTATGCATAAAAACCTCCGTTCAAAGAGAGTAGCTGGATCGCGGAAAGGTTGCGAGTGGTTGCTGTAAAAATCAGCAGTGCGCTATCATCCGGGAATCCCTGTGCGCCAAGGTCTCCCGACATGCGATTTCGTCCCGCCCTGCTGCTAGCTCCCTTCCTTGCGTCTGTTGCGCTCACCCCTCACGCCCAGCAACCGGCTCCGCCCGCGTATTCCTCGGCCAATCCGTCGCCCGCAGTCACGCGCTACATCAAGGTCCCCGCCGCCGAGTGGATCGTCCTCCGCCATGTTCGCGTGATCGATGGAACCGGTGCCCCCGCCATCGAAAACACGGACCTCATCCTGCACAACGGCAAGATCGACTCCATTGGCCCCTCCGCCAAAATAGAAAATTTCCCCAGCGCCATCATCCTCGACCTCACCGGTCGCACCGTCTTCCCGGGTCTCGTCGGCATGCACGATCACATGTACAACATCGCCCGCCCCAACCTCGATGCGCAGGGCCACTCCGAGCCGCCGCTCATCGTCCCGGAGCTGCCCTTTTCCTCGCCGCACCTCTACCTCGGAGCCGGAGTCACCACCCTCCGCACCACCGGATCGGTCGAGCCGTACACCGACCTCAATCTTCGTCACGAGATCGACAACGGCCTCATCCCCGGCCCCCACCTCGACGTCACCGGACCGTATCTTGAGGGCGTTGGCTCGCCATTCATGCAGATGCACCAGCTCCGCGATGCCGACGATGCCCGCTCCACCGTGGACTTCTGGGCCAGGCAGGGTGTCACCAGCTTCAAGGCCTACATGTACATCACGCGTGCGAGTTGAAGGCCGCCATCGATGAAGCCCACAAGCACGGCCTCAAGCTCACCGGCCACCTCTGCTCCGTCACCTATCCCGAAGCCGCCGAGCTCGGCATCGACAACCTCGAGCACGGCTTCTTCGTCAACACCCAGCTCGACCCCGGCAAGACGCCCGATGATTGCCCGCGCGCCGCCGGCAATCCCACCCTCGCGAAGATGACCGCAGGTTCCCCCGAAGCCAAGGCGCTCATCGCTCTCCTCATCGCGCATCACGTAGCCGTAACCTCCACGCTCCCGGTCTTCGAGTCCTACGATCCCAGCCACGTCCATCTCCAGCCGCGAGTCCTCGACACCATGTCCGCGCCCACGCGCACCGCCTACCTCTACACCCGCAACCTCGAACTCATGCGTGCCGCCGCAAACCCCGAAGCCGCCGCGCAGCACGCTCAGCTCTTCAGGAACGGCATGGCCCTCGAACGCGAGTTCGTCGCTGCAGGAGGTCTCCTGCTCGCCGGCCCCGACCCCACCGGCGACGGCGGCGTCCTCCCCGGCTTCGGCGATCAGCGCGAAGTCGAGCTCCTCGTCGAAGCCGGTTTCACCCCCCTCGAAGCCATCCACATCGCCACCCTCAACGGCGCCACCTACATGGGCAACGCCGCCACCATCGGCAGCATCGCCCCCGGCAAGGACGCCGACCTCGTCGTCGTCAACGGCGACCCCAGCAAGCACATCGACGACATCGAAAACACCGAAATCATCTTCAAAGACGGCGTAGGCTACGACTCCAAAAAACTCCTAGACTCCGCCCTCGGCCGCTACGGCCAGTACTAGGAAACCTCTCCCATAGGTGTCGCACAAGCTAGGAAACCTCTGATCAAGTCTTTGTTGTGAAGGAACGGAACTCTTCGTTTTGAAGGGGCGGGACTTTAGTCCCGCCGTAACTCCAGCCAGAGAAGCGCGGCTTTAGCCGCCGAGGGAATGCTGGAGACTTATTCAGAGCTCCCCTGGCTAGTCGATCGGTTCCATGCCGCTGAACTGGCTCTCCACCGCGATCAGGCTGTCTGCCGTCAACGTATCCGCGTGCCGCAGTGCAGGGAAGAAGACGCTCCACACGCCCGTGACCGCCATGCTCGCGACCCCCCCGATCACGACCGCCCGCACCGCTCCCCACCAGTGCGCCGTCAGCCCGCTCTCATACTCTCCCAGCTCATTCGACGCACCCACAAACAGCCAGCTGATACTCGACACCCGCCCCCGCATCTCCGGCGGAGTCGCCAGCTGCAGAATGCTTGACCGCACCACCACCGAGATCATGTCCGTCGCTCCGATCACCACCAGCGCAGCGCAGCTCAGCAGCACATTCCGGCTCAGCCCGAACACCACCGTCGCCGCGCCAAACATCCCCACGCACGTCAGCATCGTCTTTCCCGCGCGCCGCTTGATCGGCATCACCAGCAGCGTCAACGACACCGCCAGCGCCCCCAGCGACGGCATCGCCCGCAGCAGCCCCAACCCATTCGCCCCCGAGTGCAATATATCCACCGCGAAGATCGGCATCAGCGACGCCGCGCCCCCCAGCAGCACCGCAAACAGATCCAGCGAGATCGACCCCAGCAGCAGCCGCGTCCCCAGCACATACCGCAGCCCAGCTAGCATCGTCTCCACCGTGATGCCCTTCTTCTCCCCACCGCCGCGAGGCTTCACCACGCTCAGGAACATCAGAAACAGCAACAGCCCAACCAGCGTAAAGCAGTACACCAGCGGAGCTCCATTGAAGCTCGCAAACCGTCCTCCAAACAAGTGTGTCAGCGAGACCGTAAACAGCAGTCCTCCAATCATCGGCCCCACCGCATTCGCAATCTGGAAGATCGTCGCCCCCCACGTCACCGCGTTAACGAAATGCCCCTCCGGCACCAGCGTCGGCACCAGCGCACTCGCCGCCGGCCCGCTGAAGCATCGTCCCGTGCCGATCAAAAACAAGATCGCATAGATCAGCCAGATATTCCGCGTCCCATCCAGCGCCAGCCGCAGCAGCCCGCACGTCGCCAGCGCCTGCACCGAGTAGCAGATCAGAATAATCGTCCGCCGGTCATACCGGTCCGCAACATGTCCTGCCGGAAGCACAAAGAAGATCCCCGGAAGAAACAGCGCCAGCCCCGTATACCCCAGCGCCAGCGCCGAGTGCGATATCTGGTACACCTGCCACGCCACCCCGACGGCCTGCGCCTCCGCGCCCACGATCCCCACCAGCCGTGCCGCCGAATAGAAGCGAAAGTCCCGCGACTGCCACGCCATCGTGGCCCTTGTTTCCTGCTGGTCCGCCTCGTTCATGTTCCTTCTATGCTGACACAGCTGGAGCGCTGCCAGTCTTCTGTCGCCATCATGCGGCTTTGTCCCGCTATCATGCAGCCTTGAGCCGTTATCATTCAGCCTTGAGCCGCTATCATATAGACCAACGGAGACACCATGCCAGCACCCGATCGTGACGCGCTCGCCTCGCTCCTCACCGAGGCCCGCAACCCCGCCACCGAGCATCTCGATCAGCTCTCCACCCTCGACATGCTCACCCTCATCAACGCGGAAGACGCCACCGTCGCCGCCACCGTCCACGCCGAGCTCCCCCACATCGCTCGCGCCGTCGACGCCATCGCCGACCGCTTCACCCGCGGCGGCCGCCTCTTCTACCTCGGAGCCGGCACCAGCGGCCGCCTCGGTGTGCTCGACGCCAGCGAGTGCCCCCCCACTTTTTCCGTCTCCCCCGATCTCGTCCAGGGCCTCATCGCCGGAGGGGATCCCGCCCTCCGCCTCTCCAGCGAGCACTCCGAAGACTCCCACGAAGAAGGCGCGCGCGACCTCTCCGCCGCAGGCTTTGCCACCGACGCTCGGCCCGACACCCTCGTAGGAATCGCCGCCAGCGGCCGCACTCCCTACGTCCTCGGAGCCATCGACTACGCCAAAAATCTCGGCGCTCTCACCATCGGCCTCAGCTGCGTTCCCCACTGCGCCCTGGCTCTCGCTGCAGACATCGCCATCACCCCCGCCACCGGCGCGGAAGTCCTCACCGGCAGCACCCGCATGAAGGCTGGCACAGCCACCAAGCTCGTCCTCAACATGCTGTCGACCGGCATCATGGTGCGCAGCGGCGCGACCTTCGGCAATCTCATGGTCAACGTCCGCCCCACCAACGCCAAGCTAGTCGACCGCGCCCAGCGCATCATCGCCGCCGCCACCGGCTGCGACCCAGCCACCGCCGAGCGCCTGCTCCTGGACTCCGGCACCAACGTCAAAACCGCCATCGTCATGGCCACCCTCAACCTCTCGCGCGCCTCCGCAGAACACCGCCTGGCCGCCACCCACGGCATCCTCCGCGAAGCCCTCAACCCCCTCGCGCCATAGCCGCTGCATTGGGAAACGGAGCTCTTCGTTTTGAAGGGGCGGGACTTTAGTCCCGCCGTAACTCCATCCCGATCAGCGCGGCTTTAGCCGCCGAGGGGAATGCTGGAGACTTATTCAGAGCCTCCCACCCAAGGCAACCACGCACGCAAGTGCCAACCACGCACCCAAGTCTAGCCACGCGCCAAGAGCCAGCCACGCACCCGAGGGCCAACGGCCCGCCCCATCACAGCCCAGGGCGAAGCCCTGGGTTACGCTCCATCCAAACACCAGAGGGCTGAAGGCCCGACCCAGGCAGCCACCGCCTTCACCGTGCCTCGCCCACCATCACCGCCCCGGGAGCAACGGTCAACAACGCCCCCTCCGCCTCCGGGTTCAGCAACGACCGCAATCCCCGCAGCCGCAATCCCCCAAAATCACCCAGCACCACCGGCCGGTCCGACAGATTGCACGCCGCCACCACACTCGCAGAAGTCCGCGAGCTCGCCGGAGCGTGCCTCACCCACACCAGCGCATCCACCGCATCGTAATCCAGCACCGTCTCCGCGCCATTCCGCACCGTCGCATTGTCATGGTGCAGCACAATCATCTGCCGGTAAAGATTCAGCAGCGACTTCGGATCAGCCTGTTCCACCGCCGCATTCGCCGCCGCTCCATTCGCACTCGTCAGCGCCGCATCCAGCGTACCCACGGTAAACCCCGGCAGCGTATTCGGATCGATCGCCGCCGCCACAGCCTCATCCGACTCGATCACCACCGGCATCCTCGGCGGCGGCAAAAAATTCCTCGGGGGCGGAGGAATATACGCATGGAACGTCTGATAGGTCGGCCCCGCCTGCTTCGGCTTCGGAGCCGCCACCGGCTCGGGCTTCCGCGTCACATTGGTCGGAGTCCACTGCATCCGCGGCTCACCGTCCGCCCTTGCGTCCAGGCCCAGCTCCTGCCCATACTCCAGCAACACCGCCGCACGAGACCCCAGCAGCATCACCGCCAGCGCGCGCTCCAGCCCCGCCTTCGCCGCATCACTCATCTCTGCCGGAACCCGCACCGCCACCAGCAGCGGATCGGTCTCCCTGGCCGCCGCTACATGCCGCGGCTGGCGCCGGTGCGTCGCCCGATCCTCAGCCCGACCCGTAGCCTCAGCCATCACCGGAGCTTTTGCCGCCGGAGCCGTCGGCACGCTCCCCGTCGAACCGCCCAGCGCAGCCGTCCACTGCGCCCGCAGACTCGCTGCCGTCACCGTCGCACCCCCCCCTGCCGGACTCCCAATCGCCGGACTTCCAATCGCGATGCTGGCCGTCAGATTCGTCTCCTTCGCCAGCGCGTTCAACAGGTCCTGGTCCGCCGTCGCCGGAGCATCGGCCAGCAGCACGCGACCTCCGGGAAAGCTGTTCGTCAGCACCCGCAGCTGGTGTAGCAGCAGCGCAATATGCCCCGCGCCGTCCACCTTCTCCAGGGCTCGCGTCGGAACATAAATCCCCGCCGCGCCCTGGTTCAGCCACTGCCGTGCCACCGCAACGTACGCCGCATCCCCGCTCTGCGACGCCGGAGCACCCAACTCCACCAGCACCCGCAGCTGTCTCCCCACCGCCGCCCGCGCCAGCTCATCGAACCCCTCCACCGTCAGCGTCGCCGACGCCGGATCAGCCTCCCGCGTCGACCTCAGAATCAGCGCATCCACCCCCAGCGACTGCAGATAATCCAACCGCTGCGCCACCCCCGCAACATCCCCCTTTCCATCTCCATCCGAGTCCTGGAACATCTCCGGATCGATCCTGTAAAACACTCCTCGCCGCCACCACGGCTCCACCGAAACCCCCGACCCCGCCCAGTTGCGCTGCGCCAGCACCTGCGCCCGCGCCGGCGTCCACCCGGTCAGGCAAAGCAGCCCCATGCCCAGCAGCAGACCTGCGCTAAGAATGTGTCGTGAGTTCAGAATGCATCGGGTTTGAGGCCGGGAATAAGTCCGCATAGACAAAATTGTCGCGCTCGACGATCTCGCCAGCCGACACCTCAATGCTACCGGACTTGCCGCCCGAAGGCGGCCCGCCTGGGTCGAAAAAGCACGGCCCGGCGCTCACGAACGTGTGGAACTCTCCTCGCTCCCCGCAGGGATCCACCGAGGCCGGCAGCTCCGCGAGCAACTGCTCATCGAACACCCGCCCCGCAAACCTCCGGTCGAGCTTCTTTGGATCCACGCAAACCAGGTGCGCCCGAATCCCCGCCGCAATCATCGACCGCGCCAGCTCGTCGGTCGGAATCAGCCAGCAAGGGAAGATCGGCTCCAAACCCGTTCCCGCCATCTTCTCCACCCGGTAGGCTCGAATGTCTTCGAGAAATAAATCGCCGAACGCAATCCCGTGCAAGCCCTCCCCAACCGCCCGCGCACACACCTCCGCCATCAGCCCCTCGTACACCTCATTCGAGCACGGCCACGGCAACGGAACCTTCCACAGCGGCAACCCCGCCGCCTCTCCCTGCAGGTCCAGCAGCTCCTCCCGGAACCCATGCATCGCCACCCGCCCGAAGTGCTGGTTCACCGTCGTCAGCAAACCGACGACCTCGTACTCCGCACTGTACTCGGGACTGTTGCGCAAAAGATGAAGCGCCCACGCGCTGTCCTTGCCGCCGGACCAACTCAGGAGGATGGGTTTTCTAGCCATGAAACCATCCTACATTTCCGCCTGCACGCCTGGAACCTGCTTAAGTCACGCGGTTTGCAGCGTGAAACCGTGCTGAAGGCGCACAATTTCACCCCTATTTGCCCAGATAAGCCCTGTAGCGCGTCTCAACCACCCCTGTATTGCGTGCCAGTTGCAACTTCGCTACGTTGTACTGATACAACGACTTAACCAGCTCCGATTGCGCATTGGCCAACGTAGCCTCAGCATCCACCACCGCCAGATTGTCGTCCACCCCAGCAGTAAACCGCTCCCGCTCATCCCCCAATTCCTGCTCCGCAAGCCCCACATTGCTCCGCGAAACCTTCACTAACTCTTTTGTTGCCTGCACATCCAGCATTGACGACCGAATCTGAGAATCGATCGCAACGCGTAAATCCGCCTCCCGCTGACGCAATCCCATCAACTCCGCACCAACCACATCCGCCTCCCCCCGCTGCCCCGCTTCGCGAAAAATAGGGAACTTCAACGACCCCACAGCACTGAAATCCCCGTGATACGACCCCGTCGTCAAACCGATGACACCGTAGTATCCATTGAACGCAAGTGTAGGCAAACGCTGGTACTTAACCGCCTTCTGCTCCCGTACCGTCAACGCAATTTGCTGTTCCAGACTTAATAAATCCTTGCGATGTTTGTAGGCAGTAATCTTCGCGGCTTCGAGATCCATCTCCGCAAGCTCCGCAAAGGGCGCAGTATCAATCAGTTGCAGCTTCTGTCCAGCGGGCAGACCGAGAATCCGCGCCAACTGGATCATGTCCTTATCGAGCGTCGACCGCGCGTCAAATACCGTCTGCTCCCGTTGCTGATACTCCACCTGTCCCCGCAACGCATCAAGATTCGTTCCCACCCCCGCCTTGTGCTTGTCCGTCGCCTGATCGAACAGCGTCTTCGCCGCCGTTTGTTGTGCCGTGGCATTGGTCAGGTTGGCCTGATCGGCAAGCACCTGCAGGTAGGCCATTCCTACTGTGAGTACAAGATCGCCGCGGTCTGTAAGTGTCGTGAGAGCCACGACTTGTGTCTCATTCTTTGTGCCGCGAAATACTTCATAATCCGGCAGATTGAAGAGCACTTGATCGGCATGGATGGACGCCTGCGTGGTGTTGACCTTGACGATATCCGAGAAAGCGTAGCCAGGTGGTAGCAGGCCGGAGCTTGCAAATCCGCTGATCAGCGACGGCTTGAAACCCATCGCTGCGAGATTGATCTGCGACGCACTGCTTTGGGCATTCAGGCTCAGGTTGGGGAGCAGCGCGTCAAGCACTCCCAGCGTATCGCCCTTCACTTCGCGCTCATTGGCCCGGTCGTATTTCAGGCGAATATTTCGCTCCAGGCCAATAGATACAGCGTCATCCAGCGATAGTCGCAGAGCGCCGTCCCTGGCCAGGTTAATCGCAAGACCGCCGGGTCCAGGCTGCGTAACTGCCGCCGTGAAGACAAATCCTGAACCGGGGGTCTTTGTAAGTGACTCATTCTGTGCGGCAAGAACGGCGCTAGGAGCGCTTGGGAGCGACTGCTGTGCCTGCGTGTATGTCGACAGGGCTGCTGTCGCCACAACGACCAGAAGCGCTCTAGCCGCGGAATCGAGAAAGTTCAAGTTGTTGGAATGCGTTGTCACGTTCCTCTTAGATTGCCATGTCGGGCCTGGAGATGCGAAATCATTAGGCCTGTCCACTAGGGTTCGACGACCAGAGCATCCAGCGTGTGCAGAGCTTCTTCGAGCGTGTCGTCGTGGGAAGCCTTCCAGTCCGTCTTCACGTCGTCTTCTTGCTCGCCGATGGATTTGAAGAGCAGGGCGTGGCCACCGATGTGGACGTGTGTCTCGGTAATCTGCCACCGGCCATCACCCACCGGCCGGCGTTCGACATCGAACGCGCCCCCCTCGTCGAGCTTGGCGATTATGCCGAATCCAATCGAAATGGTATGGGTAAGATGGCCTTGAAGGGATTGAATTCGGTTGCCGTCGCGGGCGATGACCATCTCACCGCTCATGCCGCCCATCACACGCGATTGCATATCCGGCGGATCAAAGTTGGGGTTGGGCTGGAAGTGCAGGGTGATCTGGTCGGCGGTTTCGCCTTGGGTCGACCAGATGAAGGCATCAGGCAGCATTTTGAGCATCTCCGCGGCCTGCGCATCATCATGGGCGCTGTTCTTTCGTGCCTTGGCCTGCGCGGTGCGGTCATGCACGTACTTGTTGATCCGCGCCGTCTCAGCTTCCGTCTGGCCTGGGGAAAGTGGATGTCCGTTGAGTTTGATCATCCGCCGCAGCGTCCCTTCATGGGTTTCGACGGCGATGTAGGTGGCTCTTTTGTCGGGAGTATCATCCTGGTCCCGGTAGGTCCAGATGCTGTGGTCGGTGTGGCTGGCTTGCATCTCTGCAGCGACTGCAGCGCGCAGCGCCTGCAGAGCATCGGGCTGGGAGGTTTGTGCGGCGAGCGGGAGAGCGCCGGGCGCGAGAAGCAGGGTTGCGAAGAAAACAGCGGCACATCGCGATGCAACGCACATAAGGCCTTTGGATGCACCGAAGTGCGACAGGTTTGTGTTGCGGGCCAGGAATTCTGCAGCGAAGCCGCCTGCAAATCATGCAATCGAGCACCGGGGCGCGCCCGAATGATCGCTATTCGGGAATAATCTTCACGAAGATACCGTCGGGAAGGACCGCGTCGCCGAGCAAGTGAATCGTGCCACCGCGAGTGAATCCGCGCAGCATGGAGGGAGGTTGTCCAGCCGTTGGCATTCCGGAAGTGGTGATCGAACTAGAACGCCCGGTCGGCTTCGAAGCTGTCCGCAACGGTGCCGCTGGTTCTACAGGAGCGCGCGACTGCCCAGTTCCGCGATCCATGGCCTGGTTTGCTAACTGGTCGGCCGCCTTGTTCTTGTGGCGCAGGGCGTGGCTGATCTCGAACCGTTCAAGCTGCGCAATGCGACGGCGCGCTTCCTCCCAAAGCGGGCGCAGATCCGGAGAATTGACCTTGTACTTGCCTTGGATCTGCTTGACCATCAACTCCGAATCGGAGACGACGCGGAGACGGCGATGGCCGTGATCGAGGACCCACTGGAGGCAGCCTAGCAGGCCGGAATACTCGGCATAGTTGTTGGTGCGGTTGCCTAAAAACTCGGAAAGCTCTGCCAGGATGAGTCCGACCTCATCTTGCAGGACAGCACCATAGCCGGCGGGTCCAGGATTGCCGCGGGCACCCCCATCGCAGTGGGCGGTGACCCAGCCAGTCGCTGCGCTGGAACTCGTATCGTCGGGGAAGAGCGTGGGTGAAGAACGGGGCATTGTCACAAGTTTACTGCGAGACACGAATCTTTCGCGTCGAGGTGCTTACGTTTGTAAGGCAGTGTGCGTCTATCGAGGTGTAGTTACCCTGACTCCGGAGTCAGAAAAGCATGAGCAGTAGCGACGTAATCGTTCTCGGCGGCGAAGGTCGCCGACGTCCTAGTCCATTCGCACTTGGTCTGCGGAAGACGGAGGCAGGCCTTGCGGCAGTAAAATCAGCGGTAGCGATGCCCAACGCTGCCGCACAACCCGGAACCCGTACCAAGCTCACCGCCGAGCAGATGGAAGCTCGGCAGCAGCAGCGCGCCGAAGATGACGAGTTGATTCGCGCGGCGCAGAAGGGTGATCGCGAGGCGTTTGATGCCCTGGTACGACGTTATGATCGCAGCGTCCTGCGACTCGCAATGCACGTGCTGGGCAATGAACAGGATGCGCAAGATGTGCACCAGGAGGCGTTTCTCAAAGCCTATCGCCATCTTTCCAGCTTCCGGTTTGAGTGTTCGTTCTACACGTGGTTGTACCGGATTGTAACGAACCTTTGTCTGGACCATCTGCGCCGTCGCAAGAGTCGGCGCGAGGATCCGTCGACGGCGCTGGATGGAGCAGGCGAAGAGATGGATCTGCTGGCAAATTTGACCGACGGCCGCGCTAGCGCGAATCCTGCGCGGGAGCTGGAACGCAAGACCATGAACACCGCGATTCAGGATGCGTTGAATCAGTTGACGCCGCGCGAACGCACGGTGTTCGAGCTCAAGCATTTTCAGGGATTGAAGTTAAGAACGATCGGCGAGATGCTTTCGACGACCGAAGAGACAGCCAAGAATACGCTGTTTCGTGCGACAAGGAAGTTGCGGGCAAGACTCGCGGATGCAAGGTAGGGAATAAACAGTTTGATCCGGGCCATTCGTGGGCATGTAGGCTATAGACCCGCATAAGGCAGCAAGTGCAGCACGACAATTCAGAGGCCGTAGAGGTACGCAACATGAAGTGTGAACATGCACAAGAAAACATCATCCTGGCGCAGTACGGAGAGCTTCCTGACGAGTTGCAATTTCCGCTGGAGCAGCATCTGAGCGGATGCGAGGATTGCCGCCGCGAGTGGAATGCGCTGATGGCGCTCAACGAGGAGTTGGCGTTGATGCCGATGGTAGAGCCTTCGCCAAATCTCCTGACAGCGTCGCGGATGCGACTCGATGAAGCGCTGGATTCCATGCCTCCAAGGTCGATTTCGCAACGCTTCTTCGGTAATGCCTTTCGCTGGCTTGGATTTGTCCAGGGAGCTCCGGCACTGGCTACATTGCTTATTGGAGTCGGCTTTCTGGGCGGAAATCTCATTGCGAAATACCAGGCAGCGCACGTCCCACACATTCCGCCGCCGGTGATTCTTTCAAACACTGCAAATGGCACCATTGCGAGCGTCTCGGGTATTGTGCAGACGCCGAACTCCGAACTGGTGCAGGTGAAGTACAACCGCCTGGTTCCAGAGACAGTCCAGGGCTCGCTCGACGATCCTCAAATTCGCCAACTTCTGTTGATGGGCACAAAGCTCGCGACAAGCAGCGACGTCCACGCGGATTCGGTGGCGCTACTCGCGAACGAATGCCGCGCTGGACACAATTGCGATGGTAACGACGCTGGAACCAATGAAATTCGCGCAATCCTCGTATCGTCCCTGCGTTACGACAAGAGTCCGGAGGTGCGACTGAAGGCTCTGAACGGACTACAGCCGTATGTGGGACAGGACGAGCACGTGCGCGACGCTGTGCTGGATGCGCTGATGCACGACAAGAGTGCGGATGTACGGACGGAGGCCATCTCGATGCTGACACCCGTAGAGGCAGACTCCAGCGTTCGCCAGGTGCTGCGGACCGTTTCATCTCAGGATGCGAACCCGGCAATCCGTGATGCGTCGTTTCAGGTGCTGCAGGGATCGGCTGATATCCAGTAATGGGCATGCTGCGAGTGGCCATGAGACAGAGGATCGAATTCGGTGGGGCTGCGCGGGGGCCGAACCGTGATGTGGTCGCTCGATGGGATGCATGGTTTGTTCTCGTGCTGGTCCTGTCGGTGGGGCTTGTTCTGACGGTGCGTCCGGCTCACGCCGAACACTTTACACACCATAGGTCGGGGCAAAGTGTGAGTTCCCTGGGTTCTGGGCCTCATACAGTATCCCCTAGAGGGATTCCGCCGCACGCGCCCGGATATCTCGGAATTCTCTTCAAGGATTCGAGCGATAAACAGGTTTCGTCCCTTCATTTGCAGGGCGCGCGCGGGGTCGAGGTGATGATGGTGGATCATGACGGGCCGGCGGGGAAGGCGGGGTTGCGCGTGCATGATGTGATTGTGAGTTTGAATGGGCAGGTGCTTTCGGGTGGGTATCAGCTTGGGCGGATGATTCATGATGCTGGGGTGGGTGCGGAGATCGCCCTTGGGGTGATACGTGATGGTAGGCAAGTTGCTGTAAATGCACAACTTGCATACCGGGGTGAGGTGGAACGGGAGGCGCTGGCCAAGGTGGCGCTGCCGGATCGGGTGAACGACGATGGGGACCCTGTGGTGAGTGGTTTTGTGGAGGGATATGATGCTCCTCCGGCAGCCAGCGTTCGCGCTGGACATGGAACTGGATTCTTACTGCAAATACTGCATAACACACCGTTTACGGGGCTTGCGCTGGAGGCGATGGAGCCCCAGTTGGCGATGTATTTCGGGTCATCTACGGGGGGTGGATTGCTGGTGGAGACGGTGGTTCCTGATAGTCCGGCTTCGCAGGTGGGGGTACGCGCTGGAGATGTGGTTTTGCGCGTTGATTCTATTGTAGTTAAGTCTACGGCGGAGTGGTCCAAGCGGTTGCATGCGGGGAAGGGGCGGGCGGTCGTGCTGACGGTGCTTCGGGACAGGCGCGAGCAGACTATCACGTTGATTCCAGACGCAAAACGGCACTCCGAGGTGATGTGGCCGGAGGCGCGCTGCCATCAACCGATGTCGGCCTGAGGGGCTGATTCGGGCGAAAATAGTGCGCATTCAGCAGCGTTTGGGGCTGCAAAGGGCGTGACTTAAGCTAGTTTCGGGACGCACTGGTTTTAAGACTGCCGATTGCGGAGTCGGCTGGCGGATGTGTGGTGCCCTGGCGAGCGGTTATTTCTTGACGGCGGCGGGCTTGCCTTCCTGGACGTAGTTCTTGTTCCAGGAGGGGATCTCGGCGAGGTAGGTGCCGGGTTTCTCGATGACGCACTGGCAGCCGAGGCGGGAGTTGAGCTGGAGGCCGGGGGAGAGTTCGAGGCGGTCGAGCTCGAGGTCTTCGGGTTCGGAGACGCCTTCGGCACCCTTCTTCAAGAAGATGTGGCAGGTGGTGCAGGCGGCGACGCCACCGCAGGCGTGGTCGAGGAAGATGCCGTAGTTTTCTGCGACGTCGAGAAAGGACATGGGCTGGCCGTGGCCCTCGTAGGGGAGGGTATCGAAGGGGAACTCGACGGTCTTGTTTTCGGGCTCAAAGGTGACGCGGACCATGTTCTCGGCGGGGGGCTTGGAAAGGTCGACTTCTGGGAGAGGAGTTTCGTGATCTGACATAGCTCTTCTAGTTTAGTTCGGACGGGTCGGTTGTGCGCATGGGAGCGCGTATGGGGAAACCCGAGGAACGAGTGGTGCCATGGCGCGGCACGCATTGCTCCCCGGCTTTACGCGGCTCCCCCTTCATGGGCAGGCTCCAGAGCAGCGAGAGCTACTGGACCGTGATCGTCTCCCTCCCCGAGATCGATCCTCCGGTGCTCGGATACGCGACCACGACAAGGCTGTGGGTTCCGGCCGTGACTGACTCCTGCTGGCTGATCGTGAAGGAGGCGGTATGCTGTCCATTGGGGATCAGAACGACCGCGGAGTTGTCGATGTAAATCCGCATCGACGCGATATATCCGGTGCTGGTATTCGCTCCGGCTGAGACCGTAATCGGCGATGCATTCGTTGCCGTCGCGGTCGGAGAGCAGATCCGCAGGCTCGACCCTGACGTCGGCGCCGTGCACGGCCCCGATGCCACCGTGAAGTTCACGGAGCTCGTTACCGCTCCTCCCGTGGTCTCATACCCCACCACCACCAGGTGATGGGTGCCGGAAGAGGCTCCAAGCTGTTCGCTGAACTGGAACGTTTTGCTTCCCGAGGGAACGCTGGTCGTGTACACGGCTACGTTGTCGATGTACACCCGCATCGCCGTCAAAGACCCACTCTGCGCCATCGCTCCCGCCGTCACGGTGACTGGGGATGTGTCCGTGGAGCCGGTTGCCGGAGAGCAGATACTCACTCCCGCAGTCGATGGGATGCATCCGTTCCCGGTCGGATTCCCTACGGTGAAGTTCGTTGAAGAAGTGAAGGCCTGCCCGCTGCTGTTGTAGCTGACCAGCACGAGGTGATGATTGCCAGCGGCCGCATTGATGGGTGTGCTCACCTGTTGCGACGTGGTCTGGTAGACCGATACGTTGTCCAGATACAGGCGATTGATAGTGAACCCCGTGACGTTCGAAGCGGCGTTCACCGTCACCGGAGAATTCAACGTCGCATTGTTGGCCGGAGAACAGATGATGTTCGTGTTCGGCGTGGTCGGCGGGCTGCAGGGAGTGCTGCTGCCGTTCTGCGTATTCAGGTAGACATTGAGCGACGTGCTGCGAGAGTTGGAGTCATAGACCAAGGTCGCCATGTCCGGCCTGCCATCTCCGTTGAGGTCGGCTGCGATGAGTCCTCCGGAGTAGCTCGTAGACGGCCCGGTCGCGAAGTCCTGCGAATCCGTAAACGTTCCCGTCGTCGTTCCTGCCAGGATCGTCAGCATCGGCGGTCCATACGGTGTTCCGCTGGCATACCCGTCATAGGTGGTCGAAACATCGTCCCTTCCGTCGCCATTAAAATCAGCTACCGCCGAACCGAAAAAGTATCCCGAGGTGAAAAGCTTGTTGAACGTGAAGCTCTGCGCTCCGTCATTGACCCCTTCGATCAAATCTCCTTCCGTGTTGTTTTGGTTACCGAGAAAGAGGACATCCAGCCTCCCATTCCCATTCAGGTTCATCGCCGCCTGCCCATGCGTGTAAATCTCATAGGCCGTTTGCAGATGGTTGTAGCTGTCGTAGTTCCAGTTTCCGTAGGAATCCTGACGCTCCGCCACATAGAAGACCGTCCCCGTATAGCCAGGAAGGTTCTGTCCCTGCGGCTGGCATTGCGTGGTGAGAATCAGATCGAAGTTCCCGTTGTTCAGGAAATCTCCCCCCACAACGTCGATGGCGCCGCAGTTCGTGAAATCAACGTTGCTGGTGTCATCGAGGGTGGCGCTTCCGGTCGCCTTCAGCATAACGGTCCCGGTGCCGTCGTTGTTAAAGACGTCGACGTAATTTGTGTTTCCCGGATAGAACGTTCCGCCTGGGCCGTACTGCCCATTCGTGTACCCCGCGGTCACTATGTCCAGATGCCCGTTGTGATAGACGTCGCCGAGCGTGAGGGAATTGCACTCGCCATTGCCGCTCACCGCGGGAAGCGCCTTGAACGTGCCATTGCCATTGTTCAGATACACAATGACGTTGACGGCCTGGGTCTGCCCGGTGCCCACGTTGGTGCAGCCGACGATGTCAGGGAAGCCATCGCCGTTCATGTCGCCAATCATCGCGGAGGAGAGAAGAGCGCTCCCCGGCAAGGCCACGGGAGCTCCAAATCCTCCGCTGCCATCGTTGAGAAAGACGTCGCCGGGAACAGTCGAAGCGGAGTAGCGAGGACCGTAAGCGAAAAGATCAGGCCGGCCATCGCCATTGAGATCGACGCTTAGGAGTTGACTGTAGTCAGTGGTTGCGGGAAGAACGGCGGGGTAGGTTTTGGTGGAGAAACCGGTTTGCGCGGTAGCGATCACGGCGGAGAAGGTAAGTACTGGGAGAAGTGAAACAAGGTACCGCATAGATGCCTCCGAGGCATCGCCCCGTCCTGAACAACACATTGGAGATTGCGGAATCAGGCAAAGGTTGCCTTGCCGGGACTGGAACTTTGGCGTGGCTTACTGCACCGAGAGCGCGGTATGGAGGCGCTGCTTGAGGAATGTCAAGGGATTGCCATGGAAGCGGCGCGGGGGGATGGCATAGAGTGGGATCGCCTTGACACGACAAATTGCAGGCTCTTACACTTTGCAAGCCTCTAGAGTTGTAGAAAGTAAGCGTTTACCTGAGTGATGCTGTCCGGTGACTTGAGTGACGCTGCCTGGTGAACGTCGAATGTTACTCCCCCTCCTGCTGAAGAGATTTGCCGATTCCGGCGATACCCTTACCGAAGAGATGCAAGAACGTCAGCGCTTGATGAAGAGGGTGAAGACGCTGGCTCGAACGGCGGCGCTAGGGATGCTGGGGGTTGGCCTGATCGGAGGCGGGACGGCTTTCGCGCAGGGCAGCAGCTTCGTTCTGAATCGTGATGGCCGAACGGTGGTGGTCGAGCCGTATGCGGAGAACATCGTTCGGGTGACGGTGAGCAAGACCGAGGCGATGGCGAGTAAGGCGCCGGGCTATGGTTTTGTGGGAACTCCGTCGATGACCGGATGGACGGAGGAGAAGCAAGCGGATGGGAGCGAGGTGTTTCGGTCGGGGAGGTTGGTGGTGCGGCTGTCTCCGGAGGATGTGCCGGAGGCACTGCGGCCGCATCCGATGCCGCTCGACGAGCTGAATCAATCGCTGCGGGACCACTACTTTGGCCCGGGCAAGAAAGGGCCGAGCGACGACTCGCTTACGGTGACGACGACTTCGGGGCAGAGGCTGTTGCATATGCGGAACTGGAGGATGGTTCCTTACGCTGCGGACGCGAGTGTGTCGAAGGGGGTGAAGGACGACCCGGGTTATCGCGTGATGGCGACGTTCGACTCTCCGGCGGGGGAGCACTACTACGGTCTGGGGCAACAGCAGAAGGGGTTTCTCGACCTGCGGGATCACCGGATTAATTGCTGGCATGATTATGTGGCGATTGGCGGAGAGGATGTATGCGTTCCGTTCATGGTGTCGAGCCACGGGTATGGATTGGTCTGGGATAATCCTTCGAAGACCACGATTGATCTTGGGTTCAACGACCAGAATGTGTGGTCGTCGCAGATTGGCGACCGGGTTTCGTTCTTTGTGATTGCGGGCGAGAACACGGATGAGATTTATGAGGGCTACCGGCAGCTGACGGGCGTGACGCATATGCTGCCGAAGGCGACGTACGGCTACATCCAGAGCAAGGCGATCTATCCGAACCGGGAGCAGCTGCTGGCGGTTGCGAAGGGATATCGCGATCGTCATCTGCCGCTGGATGTGCTGGTGGTGGACTTCCTGAATATGACGAAGCAGGGAGCGATGGATCTTGACCCGGCGCGGTGGCCTGATCCGGTGGGGATGAACGATCAGCTGCATGCGATGGGCATCAAAACGCTGCTGAGCGTGTGGCCGCATTACGCTCCCGGCACGCAGTTTTACAACATGCTGAAGGACAAGGGCTGGCTGATTCATAATGCGGCGGGTGTTCCGGACCCGGGCGGGTTTAAGGATGTGATCGGACCGAACATCGATACGACGAATCCGGCGGCGGCGAAGTGGTTCTGGGATGAGATTCGGGACCGTTATATCAAGCCGGATCATTTTGATTATGTGTGGCTGGATGAGACGGAGCCGGATATCGATCCGGCGAAGGACTTCTTCTTTGTGGGCTCGGGGGCACGGTATTACAACGTGTATCCGTTGTTCCACACGGCGTCTGTGTATGAGGGATTCAGGCGTGACTTTGGAGATAGCCGCAGGGTGATGATCCTGGCGCGTGCGGCTTACCTGGGAGCGCAACGGAATGGAACGGTGTTCTGGTCGAGCGACATTATGTCGACCTGGGACATGCTGAAGCGATCGATTCCCGCGGGGCTGAACTTCACCGCGACGGGCATGCCGTACTGGGATACGGACATTGCGGGGTTCTTCTCGCCGTCACTTCCTGCGAGCTATAAGCCGCTGCATACTCCGTTGATCGATCCGTCGGATGCGAGGGAGAATGTGGGCAACTACACGGATTATCCGGAGCTATTTGTGCGGTGGTTTGAGTGGGGAGCGTTCCAGCCGGTGATGCGAGCGCATGGAGAGAGGCAGCATAACGAGGTTTGGGCTTACGGCAAACAGGCGGAGCCGATCCTCGCGAAGTACCTTCGGTTGCGGTATCAGCTGATGCCGTACACGTACTCGCTTGCGTATCGGAGCTATGAGACGGGAGCTCCGTATATGCGGGCGCTGTGGATGGATTTCCCGAACGATCCGAAGGTTGCGGATATTCCGGATGAGTATATGTTTGGGCCCGCGTTCCTTGTGGCTCCGGTGACGGATCAGGGAGCGACGGAGCGCAAGGTGTATCTGCCCGCGGGTTGCGACTGGTACAACTACTGGACTAACGAGCGGATCAAGGGCGGGCAGACGATCACGGTGAATGCTCCGATCGATACGCTGCCGCTGTTTGTGCGGGCAGGTTCGATTGTGCCGCTGGGATCGGAGATTTTGAGTACGAAGGAGAAGCAGGCGATCGCTTCGGTGCG